>Ga0105095_10000010_pt1 | contig 61924 bp, 59 predicted proteins | sample PPLLak2March2015_2_FD_79180 | JGI IMG/M metagenome (GOLD analysis project Ga0105095, IMG submission 79180) | Freshwater sediment microbial communities from Prairie Pothole Lake near Jamestown, North Dakota, USA - PPLs Lake P8 Core (3) Depth... | ecosystem: Environmental > Aquatic > Freshwater >...
CGCCGCCGAGTCATCCGGCGCATCGGCCCGCGTCCGGCGGCGAGGCGGGCAAGATTCCCGGCCTGCTCGTGGGGGTCGGCGGCCCACTGCCGGTGCCGATACCCAAGCTTGACCCCGACGGGCGGCGACTGGGCTTCTGGGGTGCGGACGAGGTAATGCAGACCGATCCGATCTCCAGGGGGCGCGGCGGGAGTGTTGCCGGCGAGCGGTATGTCGAGACGGAAGAGGCCCGACCACCCCCCGGTTGGCCCACTACGGGCAACGAGCACCTGTCGCAGCTCCGAGAAGGCTATTTGCGCTTGCTGGCGGAGGAGCTACGCTTCGGCTATCTGCGGCTCGACGACGTCGCGCGGGGGGCACAGGCGCTTGCCGCACGTATGCAGCAACGGCCGCTTGCGCGCGTGGCTCCGACCCGCGTTTCGCTACGGCCGCTGTTCGGGCTGATCGCGCTGCTGGCGCTGGTCTGGACGTATCGTGCCGCTGTCCTCGATCGCGTGCGAGGGCGCACGATGCAGACGCGGCAGGCGGGCCAGTTCGAGCCGACACGAGTCTAAAGTCCGCGGTGCGCAGGTGCATTGTTCGCACTCGCGCTCACGAATATCCGCTCGAGGGTCACCCCCGCGCATTCGGGGAGCCGGAAGCGTCCTGGTTGGCCTGCGTTCCCTCCGGAGCCTGCCACCGATGGGATCAGCGCGGGGAGGGGCCCCGCGACGGTCGATTGAACGCTCTCTATGTGACCCGATCGACGGCGTTGTCGTAGCCGTCGCCGCTGAACTGCAGCAGGCAGAAGCCATGCCCGAACGGGTCGCTCATGGTGGCCAGCGTGCCCCAGGGGAACGCAACGACCTCTCCCTCCAGGCGCGCGCCCGCAGCGAGCGCCCGCTCGAGGGCGGCTTCGAGCTCGTCCACTGGGAAGTCGAGGTGCACGGGTGTCCAGTGGCGACGGTAATCGCGCAGGCCAGCCACGCGCGGCGAGGGTAAGGTGCCGGGCTGTTTCTCGATGAGGTAGATCGGAACCGCCGCCCCGACCATCTCGACCACCGAGCCCCCGAACAAGCGCCGCCCCTGCCGCAGGCCGAGACCGTCGGCATAGAAGCGGACGCCGGCTTCGAGATCGTCCACGTCGATGTTGATTAGAACTTGCCGCGTGCGCTGCTGATCACCGCGCGGTCCGCTGGGTCGTGTCGTCATGAAACCGACCACCGCAAGATTTCGTTGTTCGAGTCATTCAACGACCCCAAGCCGCCCATTGTGACTGCCCATGTACCAGAGACGGCCGCGGGCATCGACAATCATCTTGCGGATGCCAACGTTGCGCGACGGCAGCTCCACCACGCGCATCTTGCCGCTGGCGGGGTCGAGGCGCACCACGGTGTCGGTGTTGATCTCGTTGACCCATACGAGCCCGGCCCCATCGACCGACACCGCGTAGGGCCCGCCCTGCGTGCCGGCCGGCAGTGGATACTCCCGGATCGGCTTGCCCACCACCGCATCGAAGTGCAGCAGCTTGCCGTTGCCGTACAGCGTGACCCACAGCGTGCCGTCGGGAGCCGTGGCAATGCGGCGCGGCGCGCTTCCTGCGCCGGTGTCGTACTCGCTCATCTTGCCGGTGCGCGGGTCGAGGCTTCCGAGCTTGTCCGCGCCCATCCGGCAGAACCACACGTTACCTTGCCGGTCCAGGCTCAGGCCGTACGGCCGGCCGCTGCTCTGGTACTCGGTGATCTTGCCGCTCGCCATGTCCAGCCGCCCGATGCGGCCGCCATTCTGGACGGTGAACCAGACGGTGCCTTTGCCGTCGGTGACAAGCGTGTGCGGATCGCCGCCGGAGGGCGCCTTGAACTGCGTGGTCTGGCCGGTCTTGGGATCGAGTCGGCCGATCGTGCCGTTACCGTTGCCGGTGTACCACACCCTGCCCTCGGCATCGAGCAGCAACCCGTGCGGCCGCGCGCCGCCCGGCAGGTCCCACTCCTTGAAGGTCTCCGACTTGGGATCGAAGCGTGCGATCTTGTTCCCGTACATGACCGCCACGTAGATCGCACCGTCAGGGCCGGGCGCGGGATCGCGCGCGAACTCGGGCGTCGGCACCGGCCACTCGCGCACCTTTGCGGCGAAGGTGGGATTGCTGCCGGGAGTGATCGTGTAGTTGGACCCGCCGGCGACGGACGGGCCGGGCAAGGCTGCGAGCATCAAGGTCAGGACCAGCGCAGGATTTCTCATTTCGGTTCCTCCCAGAAACGCTAAACGGTTTGAGAGGCCTCTGCGCCGGCGGTTCCCCACCCAGGCCCTCGACCGTCGCACGAGGGATGTCTCAGCATAGGCGCAGCGCCATAGCCTGGGTGCTCGCCCTGTCGCCTGCTCGGCGCCGCCGGGTCAGTCTGCTGTCAGCTCAAGCTGCGCTCGGGAAACAGGCCGGCCCGAGCGGCTCGAAGCTCTTGTAGAGAATCTGGAACTCCTGGTGACCCAGGCCCTCGGACTTCGTCTGCGCCCCGCCTGCCACGCTCAGGATCAAGTCGTAGATCTCGCGGCCGACCTCGTCGAGCGAGGCACGCCCTTCGAGTATGCGTCCGGCATCCACGTCCATGTCGTCCGCCATGCGCTTGTACGTCTTGGGATTCGCGCAGACTTTGATCACCGGCGACACCGCCGAACCCACCACCGAGCCGCGGCCGGTGGAGAACAGCACGAGGTGGCTGCCGCAGGCGATCAGCTCCGCCACCTCGACGTTGTCGTTGATGTTGGGGAAGCCCCAGCGCACGTCGCCGTCGGGAATCATGTCCATCAGGTACAGCCCGCCCTGGACGGGCGAGTCGCCCGGCTTGAGGATTCCCGTGATGGTCGATTGTCCGCTCTTGGCGTAAGCGCCCAGCGACTTCTCCTCGATAGTGGTGAGTCCGCCGTCGGCGTTGCCGGGTGCGAAGCTCGCGTGGCCCATCGCCGCATAGTAGCGGGCCGCCTTGGCCACGGTCTTGATCAGCTCCTGGCCCAGCTGGGGCGTGGCCGCGCGCTGCGCCATCCAGTGCTCCATGCCGATCAGTTCGCCGGTCTCCTCGAAGATGCAGGCCGCGCCCTGCTCGACCAGGAAGTCGAAGGCTCGCCCCATCGCCGGGTTGGCGGTGAGCCCGCTGGTGGCGTCCGAGCCGCCGCACTTCGTGCCGACCACCAGCTCATCGAGCTGCATCGGCGCGCGCGGCGTCAGCTCGAGCTGTGCGAGCGTTTGCTCGACCCACGCCTGGCCCTCGGCGATGGTCTTGCGCGTACCGCCGGTGTCCTGGATCACCACCAGTTTGGCGGGCCGGCCCGACTCGCGCGCGGTTTCCAGCAGGCCGCCCTTGTTGAAGCCCTCGCAGCCCAGCGACACCAGCAGCACCGCGCCGACGTTGGGATGGGTGGCGAGCCGCTGCAGCATCTTGTGCGAGTGGCCGTTGGGGTAGCAGCCAGAGAAGCCGACCAGCTGCACGCCGCGGCTGCGATACGGATAGACGATCTCGCGTGCGACATGGTGGGCACACTCCACCAGGTAGGCGACCAGGATCGCGTTGCGGATTCCCTTGCGGCCGTCGGGGCGCAGGTAGGCGTTGATCATTGGGCCTCCTCGATGAAGCGCCGCCCGTCTTCGAGCGTGTAGGTGGGGATGTAGTCGCTGCCCATGTTGTGCGTATGGACATATTCCCCCGGGGCAATATCGCGGGACGCAACGCCGATGGGCGCGCCGTACTTGACGATGCGCTTGCCCTTGGCGATGGCGCGCAGCGCGAACTTGTGGCCGACGTCCACCCGGGTCGCGAGCACGACGCGCGTGCCGGCAATGTCGCGCTCGGTTCCCGCCGGCAGCTCGCTGGTGGCCACTGCGATGTTGTCCCCCGGCGCGAGCAGCAGCACGCCGGAGCCGTCGGTTTTCTGGAAGTAGGCCATGCGGATTTGTCCGGTGATGAGAGTGAGCCTTAACAGGCTGTTGATAGAGCGACCGCGCGCGCCCACGGACTCTTGCGGGGCGCACACGTGCCCCAACTGCTTGATTGAGCGTAATCAGACATGGGCTTAGCGGCTGAACTGGAGTGCGAACCTGCCAGTTCCAACCACCCGCTAAGTTTACCCCGGAGCGCTGCTGACGAGAGCCGAACCTGGCCGGCGCCGACTAGCCATCCTTGCCGGCTCAACTATACTGAGATCGAGGGTGCGAGCGCGGGACTGCAACAGACCTGCGGAGGCGGACATGACGATCGCGGCGAAACTGCAAAGCTTCCTGACGGACAACCACATCCAGTACGAGCTGTGCTCGCATCCATACAGCCACACCAGCGCGGAGACGGCGCGGCTGGCGCATGTGCCGATGGATCGATTGGCGAAGTCGGTAGTCCTGGAGGATGACGACGGCTATGTGGTTGCCGTCCTTCCGGCGAACCGCCGGGTGCACCTCGGGGAGATCCGCCGCCTGCTCCATCGGCCGCTGCATCTGGCCAGCGAAGCGGACCTGAGCCGGCTGTTCGACGATTGCACGCCGGGCGCCGTGCCGCCCGTGGGGCGGGCGTATGGGCTGCCGACCATCATGGAGGAATCGCTCGCAGAGGCGCCCGAGGTGTACTTCGAGGCGGGCGACCACACCGCACTCGTCCACCTCAGCCCGGAGCAGTTCCTGAGTCTGATGCAGGGCGTGGTACGCACGCACTTCATTCGCGCCAATTAGCGGGGCGCGCTGCGGCTACGCGCTCAGGGCCCGCGCCGGTACCTCACCCAGGCAGCCAGCCCGAAGCCCAGCGCCAGCCGCACCCAGACGGAACCCGGCATGCCCGTACCGGGATGCTGACGACGTACACCCCGTCCCGGAAGTCCTTGTCCTGGTGCGCACACTCGTCGTGCAGGTTACGCTGAGTCAACCCCCTGCGCGCCTGACAGTAGGCTCCTGCTAATCCTGTCTATTCGCTTTGGTTGGATCCCGGCGTTAGAGAGCGCTGCGGCGAATGCGCGCGTCCTTGCGCTTGAGCACGTCGGGCTGCAGCCGGGTACCTAGTCCCGGCCCCGGCGGAGCCGTAATCGTGCCCTTCTCCAGCGGCGGCAGCTGCGTGACGAGCTTGCCGTACCAGTCGAAGTAGAACGCCCGCACCACTTCCTGCACCAGCGTGTTGGGGCAGTTCATGGACAGGTGCACCGAGGCCGTGAGCAAGATGGGGCCGGTGCAGTCGTGGGGGGCGACCGGCAGCTGATAGGCCTCGGCCATGGTGGCGATCTTCTTCGACTCGGTGAGCCCGCCTGTCCAGCCGACATCGAACATGCATACGCTGACTGCGCGCTTCTCGAACAGGTCGCGGAAGGCCCAGCGTGTGCCGAGCGTCTCGCTGGCCGTCACCCATACGTCCGTGCGGTGTGCGTACTCGGCAATGGCATCGAGGTTGTCCATCTTGATGGGGTCCTCGTACCAGAAGGGGTTGAACTGCTCCAGAGCCTTGGCGATCTTGATCGCGGTGGGCAGGTTCCACAGCGAGTGGAACTCGACGTGAATGTCCATCTTGTCGCCCACGGCTTTGCGGATCTTCTCGAACGGCTGCATGGATTTCTTCAGATCCGCGTTCGAGATGTACGTGCCGTTGCTCGCCTCGGCGTACTCGTCGAAGGGCCAGATCTTCATTCCGGTGTATCCCTCGTCGAGCAGGGATATCGCCAGCTCGTCGGCGTACTTCATGAAGCCCACCAGGTCCTCATAGGGCTGGTACTTCCCGCCGTCCGTCGGCATGCCGAAGTTGGCCGTGCCCTGCTCGGACTTGGCCCGCACGTACTGGTAGCCCGCGCAGGTGTTGTAGGCGCGCACCTTCTCGCGTGAAGCGCCCCCGAGCAGCTGATAGATCGGCTGGTTGGTCACCTGCCCGAGGATGTCCCAGAGCGCAATATCCACCGCCGAGGCAGCGCGCATCTCCGCCCCTACGGTCTTGAAGCCGAGGTAGTTGTAGAGCATGTGCCGGCTGTGCGCGTCGATGGTGAGCGGGCTCTTGCCGAGCAGGTAGGGTGCGATGGTCTGGTGGATGTGGGCGATTGCCGGCTCCACCGCGTAGAAGGTCTCGCCCAGGCCCACGATGCCCTCGTCGGTGTGCAGATGCACCCACAGTACGTTGGGGTACTCCTCCAGGTTGATGGTCTCGATCGCGGTTATTTTCATAGGGTTACCCGTGCGTTAGGGGTTGGGAGGCGGCTTCCGAGCCGTCGATTGTAAGCCGGGTTGCGGCGCCGCAGGAACCCGGTATTAGCCTTGCTTACAATAAGCTAGGCAACTAAAATTTAGGGCATGCTCCGGGAAGATCTGTCGCGCAATTTCGGCTTCATCCTGCACGATGTTGCGCGCCTGCTGCGCACGACCTTCGACCGGCGCGTCAAGTCGCTGGGGCTCACGCGTTCGCAGGGATGGGTACTCAACCACCTGTTCCGCAACGACGGGATGACGCAGTCCGACCTCGCCGACCTGCTCCAGATCGAAAAAGCCACCCTCGGACGGCTGCTCGATCGCTTGGAGGCGAAAGGATGGGTGCGTCGCGAGGCCGACGCGACCGACCGGCGTGCCAAGCGAGTGTTTCTCACCGAGGAGGTCGTGCCTGCCCTCAAGGCCATGCGTGGCGCAGCTGCCGATGTGCGCCGGGCGGCTCTGGCCGGGCTCTCCGCCGACGAGCAGGAGCGTTTTGTCGACACGCTGCTTGCGGTCAAAGCCAATCTGAACGGATCCGACAACGGCGTGACCCGTAACGGCAGCCGGGGGCGCAAGCGATGAGCGTGGCGCCTGTTGTGGGAAAAGCGGTGGTCGCCGTGCGGCGGCTCACGCGCTGGGTGCTGCTGTTCGGTGTGCCGCTCCTGGCCGTCGTCGTCGGGCTGTACCTGTACGCACACGGCGGCCGCTACGTGGAAACCGAGAACGCCTACGTCAAGGCCGACATCATCGCGGTCAGCGCCGAGGTGTCCGGGCGGGTTGTCGAGGTCACCGCACGCGACAACGAACCGGTGGCGGCCGGTGCACTGCTGTTCCGCCTCGATCCGACTCCATTCGAGATCGAGCAGGCGCGTGCGCGTGCACAGATGGACGTGGTGCGCACCGAAGTTCAGGCGTTGCGCGCCGAGTACCGGGAAACGGTGCTGGAGGCCACCGAGGCGCGCGAGCGCATCGACTTCTTGACCCGTCAGCTCGAGCGGCAGGAGCGCCTGAAAGAAAAGGGCATGAGCCGCATCGAGACCTATGACGAGGCGCGTCACAATCTAGAAGTTGCTCGCGCGCGTCTGGCCAGCGTCGAGGAGCGCGTCAACCGCGTGCGCGCAAACCTGGCCGGTGACGTGCAGCTTCCCGCCGAGCGGCACCCGCGCTACGTCGAGGCAAAGACAGCCTACGATGCGGCAGCCATGGATCTGGCCCGCACGCAAGTCAAGGCGCCGGCTGCCGGGGTGGTGAGCAACATGAAGCTCCAGCCCGGCGAGCACGTGGAGAAGGGCACGCCGATCTTCAGCCTGATCAGAAGCGGGGAAGTCTGGATCGAAGCGAACTTCAAGGAGACCCAGCTCACCTTCATGCGCGAAGGGCAGCCGGCCAGCGTCGTGGCCGATGCCTATCCGGACCATGAGTGGCGAGCCGTGGTTGCTGCGATCGCGCCGGCCACCGGCGCTGAGTTCGCTGTGCTGCCGCCGCAGAACGCGACCGGCAACTGGGTCAAGGTGGTGCAGCGCATTCCCGTGCGCGTCCGCGTCGATCAGCCGGCAGGCCAGCCGCCGCTGCGCGCCGGCATGACGGTGACGGTGGCGGTGGACATCGGCCGCAGCCGTGGGCTGCCGCGCGTGGTCCAGCGCCTGATCGACAAGGGCTATCTACCCCGCTTTCTGGAGCCGGCTTCCGCGCTCGCGCGCAGTGAGCGATGAACGGGTCCGCTCCAGGGCGGGCGCGGCACCCGGGCTTGAGCACGGGCTCGGTCATGCTGGCTTCCTTCCTCTACTCGATGGACTGGAGCATCGCGGCGGTGGCCCTGCCGCACATGCAGGGCACCTTCTCGGCCACGCAGGACCAGATCGCCTGGGTCATCACCTCCTATATCGTCACCTCCGCCATCGTGATGCCCACGGGCGGATGGCTGAGCACGCGCTTCGGGCGCAAACGCGTGTTCGTCTGGGCGGTGGCCGGGTTCACCGCAGCCTCGGTGCTTTGCGGGGCAGCCAATTCGCTCACGACCGAAGTGCTGGCGCGCATCCTGCAGGGCATGTGCGGCGCCTTCCTGATCCCGCTCTCGCAGGCCATCACGCTCGACACCTATCCGCCGGAGCAGCACGGCAAGGCCATGGCTCTGTGGGGCACTGGCGCGGTGATGGGGACCATGATGGGCCCCACCGTCGGCGGCTACGTCACCGAGTATCTCTCCTGGCGCTACATCTTCTACATCAATGTGCCATTCGGGCTGCTCGCGTAGCTGGGTGCGCTTGCTTTCGTGCCGGAGACCCAGCGCGACCCGCGGCGCCGGCTCGACTGGTTCGGATTCCTGGCACTCGCCATGGGCATCGGCGCGCTGCAGATGATGCTGGACCGCGGCCAGCGTCTGGACTGGTTCGGCTCGGGCGAGATCATCCTTCTCGCCTGCCTGGGCGTGCTGGGGCTGTACCTGTTCGCCGTGCACAGCGTCACTGCCCGCGAGCCTTTCCTCGACCCGCGCCTGATCGCCAGCCGCAAGTTCTTCCTGAGCCTGCTGTTGATCTCTTTCTACGGCTTTCTCACCATGCCGATCATGGTGCTCATGCCGACTTTCCTCGAGCACCTGCGCGGATATGCGATCGAGACCGTCGGCCTGCTGCAATCGCCCAGGGGGCTTGGGCTTCTGGTTGCGTTGTTCGTCAGCGGCCGCATCACCGGCAAGATCGACCCGCGTATTCTCATTGCGGTCGGACTGCTGTGCCTGGCGGTTTCCAGCGGTGAGATGTCCACATGGACCGCGGAAGTCGGGGAGTGGCCGATCGTCTGGACCGGCTTCCTGCAGGGCGTCGGTGGCGGGATCATGCTCGTGCCGATCCAGGTGACCGCCTTCGCGGTGCTGGCCCCGCACCATCGCACCGAGGCGGCGGCGGTGTTCAACCTGGTGCGCAGCGTGTGGAGCAGTGTCGGTGTGTCGGTGATGGTCACGCTTTTCGTCCGCGAGAGCAGTACAGGTCGCGCGCTTCTGGTCGAGCACATCACGCCCTATAGCGAAGCTCTGCGCTTCGCCAGCCCGACCGGCGGCATCGACCCGAACACCGAACACGGTCTGGCCGTCATCGAACACCAGATCGAGTTGCAGGCGGCGATGCTGGGCTATGACGCAGTCTTCCTGCTCCTCGCCGTTGCCGCGTGCGCTGCCCTGCCGCTGCTGTTGCTGGTCGGGCGGCAGGGTCCCCTGAAACGCAGCGACACGGAAGCGCTGGTGATCGGCGAGTAGACCCGTGGGCATCAGGCGAAGTGCCCGACTGGGTGAGTGCGGAGGGTGCGCGGATGCTGGCCGAAGCTCTGCGCGAGCAGGCATGCTGCGCGGTGATTCCGATTATCTACTGCCCGCCGCGCCAGTGGGCGGCTTCCTCCCAGGTCGGCGGTGCACATCCTTTGCGCCCGATGTTGATGGAAGCGCAGGCCGCTGCGTGCTGCAGCGCCTGGCCTAGCATCGGGGCGGGCGGAGCCCGGTCGCGCAGGTCTTGGAGCGCGCCGTACCGATGCAGGAAGCCGACGAACCCCGCGAAAAAGCAGTCGCCCGCACCGACGGTGTCGACGGCCTCGACCTGGTGCGCGGCCTGGAAGACCTGCTCCTCGGGGCTGATCGCCCAAGCCCCTTCGCTTCCCAGGGTAAGCACCACGAGGCGGCAGCCCCGGTGGAGAAGGGCCCGTGCGGCAACCTGGGGCGCGCCCGAAAAGCCCAAATGCCGCAAGTCCTCGTCGCTGACTTTCGCGACGTGACAGGCGCTGGCTATGGCGAGCGCAGCGTCCCGATATTGGCCGGCGCTGACTCCCATGCTTTCCGCCACGTATGGCCGCATGTTGACGTCGACGCTGCAAAGCACGCCGCGGGTGCGGAAGTGGCGCACGGCCTCCATCAGCATTGCATCGTCCGGCGGCACCAGCGCGAGCCCGCCCGTGTGGAAGCCCAGCGGCAGTGCCGGCGCGGCTGCGAGCAGGGCAGGCAACGCGACGTCACGGTCTGCGATCCGCTCCCGGTAAAAGCTGTAGTGCGGCTTCCCGTGCTCGTCTGAAGTGACCAGCGCCAGCGACGTCGGGTAGCGGCTGGTTCCGCCGAGATGGGCAGCGCCTGCAGCCTTCAGCGCTGTGCCCAGCATCGCGCCGAACGCGTCCTCCGAGAAGGGGTTCAGATAACCGGCTGGAACCCCCTGCAGAGCCAGCCCGCGGGCAAAGTTGTACGGTCCGCCCCCTGGGACGGGCACCAGGGTGCCGCCTTTCCCGGGAACCAGATCGATGAGCGACTCTCCCGCGATCACAAACATTCGTTACCTCCAGGGCTCTGTTGTGCGACGCACCTTTGGCGAGCGTGAAACCGTAACTACCTGATGGAGAAAAAAATAGACATTTGGGCAATTCTGCGATGCAACAAAAAGTCACTAAATAAACTCACTTGATTTATTAAAGCACTTTGCCTACAGTGTGCGCAAGAGAGGCGTCGAACTGGGGCTGACTGATGTGTTCGGGCGGTGCCGCGCTTCTCTGCCGAGCCTCAACTGACCAATCCCGCAAGGAGGAGTGACGAGATGAAAGCGAACCAGTACCTCTGCATGTCGCTGTTTGCGTGCATTTCGACGGCAGCCCATGCACAGCAACCCGCTATTGGACTGATCACCAAGACCGAAACCAATCCCTTCTTCGTGAAGATGAAGGAGGGGGCCCAGCAAGCCGCCAATGCCAAGGGCGCGAAGCTCCTGTCGGGGGCGGGGAAGGCCGACGGAGACAACGCGGGGCAGGTCACGCATATGGAGAACATGATCACCGCGGGGGCAAAGACCATCCTGATCACGCCGAGCGATTCGAAGGCGATCGTCCCGTCCATCCAAAAAGCGCGCGCGGCCGGCGTCATGGTCATCGCCCTGGACAGTCCGACCGACCCGCAAAACGCTACCGATGCACTGTTCGCGACCGACAACTACAAAGCGGGTCTGTTGATCGGGCAGTACGCGAAAGCCGCGATGAAAGGCAAGCCTGCCAAAATCGCCACGCTCGATCTGTTTCCCGGTCACCCGGTGGGGGCGCAGCGCCACAATGGCTTCCTGAAGGGTTTTGGTGCCGCCAGCCTCGAGGCGTCCAGCAACGAATTGGCCACGGCCCCGGACGTAGTCTGCATGCAGGATAGCTACGGCGACCAGGCCAAAGGGCAGACGGCCATGGAGAACTGCCTGCAGAAGAACCCGGACATCAACCTCGTCTATACCATCAACGAGCCGGCCGCGGCGGGTGCCTATCAGGCCTTGCGAGCGTTCGGTAAGGAGAAGAGCGTGCTGATCGTATCGGTGGACGGGGGCTGCGCGGGAGTGCGCAACGTGAAGGCCGGCGTCATCGCCGCAACGTCGCAGCAGTACCCGCTGAAGATGGCGGCCCTGGGCGTCGAAGCTGGCGTGGACTACGCCAAGACCGGCAAGAAAGTCTCCGGATACACCGATACGGGCGTTACACTGATCACCGACAAGCCCATGTCCGGCGTGGACAGCAAGGACACCAAGTTCGGCCTCGGCGCCTGCTGGGGAAAATAACGCGCTGAGCATGCTTCAACCGGGCCCGGGCGCAGACCCGGGCCCCTGGGGCGGAGGTCGTGGCAATGTCTACTCAGACGGTCGCAACCGGCGGCAGGGGGTGGCATGGGGTGCTCGAGCACCTGCCTCCGCTGTCCGCACTGGGCCCGTTCATCGCGCTGCTCGTGGCGTGTGGATTCTTCGCGACGCAGAGCGACCGATTCCTGACGGGCCAGAACTTCTCGTTGATTCTTCAGCAGGTGATGGTGGTCGGCGTCCTGGCGATCGGCCAGACGCTGATCATCCTCACCGCCGGGATCGACCTGTCCTGCGGAATGCTGATGGCGCTGAGCTCCATCGTCATGACGAAGTTCGCCGTGGAGATGGGCATCAACCCGTACCTCGCGATACTCTGCGGCTTGCTGGTGGGCGTGGGCTTCGGGTGGCTAAACGGGGCGCTGATCACCTTCATCCGGTTGCCGCCATTTATCGTTACGCTGGGCACGCTCAACATCGCCTTCGCGATCACGCAGATCTACTCGGAATCGCAGACGGTAGTCGGCCTGCCCGACCCGCTGCTTTTCCTCGGCAACACGTTCCGGATCGGCGATACCGCGGTGACCTACGGCACCGTGTTGATGCTGGTGATGTACTTCGTCGCCTGGATCGTGCTGCGCGAAACCGCCTCAGGCAGGCATCTGTATGCAGTGGGAAACAACCCGGAGGCGGCGCGGCTCATGGGGATCTCGACGCGCCGTGTGCTGCTCACCGTCTACTCGCTGGCGGGCCTCGTCTACGGTATCGCGGCCCTCCTGCTCGTGGCGCGCACGGGCGTTGGTGATCCGCAGGCAGGGCAGACCGACAACCTCGATGCCATCACTGCCGTGGTGCTCGGCGGCACCAGCCTGTTCGGTGGACGCGGCATCATCCTGGGCAGCCTGGTCGGGGCGCTCATCGTCGGTGTGTTCCGCAACGGGCTGACCCTGATGGGCGTCGCATCCGTGTATCAGATCCTGATCACCGGCATCCTGGTGATCCTCGCCGTCTCAACCGATCAACTCTCACGTCGCAGGTCGTAAGAATATGTCTACCGCAAACGCTACCCCTGTTCTGCAGGCGCGCGGCCTGGTCAAGCGCTACGGCCACGTCACGGCGCTGGATGGCGCCGACTTCGAGCTGATGCCCGGCGAGATCCTCGCCGTCATCGGCGATAACGGCGCCGGCAAGTCGACGCTGATCAAGGCGCTGTCCGGCGCGCTGGTGCCCGACGAGGGCGAGATGTTCCTGGACGGCAAGCCGGTGAAGTTCCACAGTCCGATCGATGCTAGAAAGCAAGGGATCGAGACTGTCTACCAGGATCTGGCCGTGGCGCCGGCCATGAGCATCACCGAGAACCTGTTTCTCGGCCGCGAGGTGCGAAAGGCGAGCGTGCTGGGCCGGCTGTTCCGGCTGCTGGACAAGAAGAAGATGCTGGCCGACGCGATCGCGTACATGAAGGACCTGCAGATTGGCATCCGATCGATGAAGCAGCCGGTGGAGACTCTGTCCGGCGGCCAGAGGCAGGGTGTGGCAGTGGCGCGCAGCGCCGCGTTCGCCAGGCATGTCGTGATCATGGACGAGCCCACCGCCGCGCTCGGCGTGAAGGAGTCGAACATGGTGCTGGAGCTGATCCGGCGGGTGCGGGACAAGGGGCTGCCCGTGATTCTCATCAGCCACAACATGCCGCACGTATTCGAGGTGTCGGATCGCATCCACATCCAGCGGCTGGGCAAGCGCGCTGCCGTGGTCAGCCCCCGCGAGATCAACATGTCCGATGCGGTGGCCATCATGACCGGCGCGCTGAAGGCGACCGTTCACTGAATGCCCTCTGACTGTGTGGGAGCTCCGCGCTCCGCCCGGTCCCGCTTCGGATTGCGGATCGGTCGAGATACCCACGGCTGACGGCTCGGGCCGATACACCTATGGATATTGGCAAGGACTCTGCAGTCGCGCTGCCGCGCACCGTGGGATCGAACCAGGTCGGCATGCGCCAGTACAACGAGCGCATCGTGCTGCAGGCGATCCGGCTACATGGCCCGCTGCCCAAGGCCGACGTGGCCCGTCTCACGCGCCTGAGCTCGCAGACCGCGTCGGTGATCATCAACGGTCTGCTGGCGGACGGGCTCGTGGTCAAGCAGGAGCGGGTGCGCGGTCGGATCGGGCAACCGTCCGTTCCCATCGCTCTCAATCCGGACGGCGCCTTCACGGTGGGCATCAAGGTTGGACGCCGCAGCCTGGACGTGCTGGCGATGGACTTCGTGGGCCAGGTCCGCAGCCGGGAGTCGATCGAGTACGACTACCCGGACCCCGAGACGATCTTCCCGGCGATTGCGCAACGGCTCGCGCTCGTGGATGCGCAGCTCGGCCCCAACGCGTCGCGCGTGGTGGGTGCGGGTGTCGCGGCACCGCTATGGCTCGGTGGCTGGCGCGACTTTCTGGGCGCCCCGGTCGGCGTAATGGATGCGTGGAACGAGATCGACATTCGTGCACGCATCCAGGCGCTGACCCAGCTGCCGGTCGAGTTCGCCAAGGACACGACCGCGGCGTGCGTCGCGGAACTCGTGTTCGGACAGGGCCGCAGCGTCGAGAACTTTTTGTATCTGTTCATTGGCACGTTCGTCGGTGGTGGACTCGTGATCGACGGGCACTTGCATCCTGGGCCGCGGGGAAACGCCGGTGCGGTGGGATCCCTACCGCTGCTCGGCGCTCAGCGAGGTGACCCTAAGCAGCTGCTGCACGCGGCGTCGGGGCTGGGACTCGAGCAACTCCTGAGGAACCAGGGCCTCCCGATCGCCGCCGCGCATGACGCCCGAGCGCTCTCCCCCGAGATGCGTCCGCTCACAGACCGTTGGCTGGATGAAGCCTGCCCGGCGCTCGCCTTGACCGTGACTTCAGCAGGTGCGCTGCTCGATCTCGATGCGGTGGTCATCGATGGCTCGATGGATCGACACATGGTCGGCGAGATCATCGCCCGCACTGGCCAAGTGCTCGACGGATTCAACTGGGAGGGGATCGCGCGCCCTCAACTGCTGGCGGGCAGCATCGGAGCCGACGCACGGGCGATGGGCGGCGCCATCCTGCCGCTGTACCGCCACTTCGCGCCGAGCCGCGAGCTGTTCCTCAAGGCCGAGACGCCCTGATCGGTGAGCTCGCCCTGCGGGCGGCTAGAATGGAGCTTTCGGCGAAGGAAGCCCCATGAGCCAGATCGACCGTCCCATCCGTTCCCGCCGCAGCCTGCTGTTCGTCCCGGGGCTGCGCCCCGACCGCTTCGTCAAAGCGCTGGATTCGGGCGCCGACATCGTCTGCGTGGACATGGAGGACGCTGTCGCGTTGCCACGCAAGGATGAGGGGCGGGCGCTGACCTTGCCGCTGTTCAAAGAGCGCAGCCATCCGCACGTGGAGAAGATGGCGCGCATCAACAGCATCCAGACGGTGCACGGCCTGAAGGACCTGCAGGCGCTGATCGAAAGCGACGCCCCGCCGCCTTCGATCATGATCCCCAAGGTCAAGTCCGCGGAAGAAATCCAGCTCATCGAGACGCTGCTGTCTGCGGGCCCGGCACGGGAGATCCGCTTCTGCGTGATCATCGAGACCAATCAGGGGCTCGAGCGCGCCATCGAGATTGCCAAGTCCAGCTCGCGCATCGACTCCATAATCCTGGGTGCAGTGGACATGTCGGCCGAGCTGCGGTGCCAGAAATCGTGGGAGCCGCTGCTCTATACCCGCTCGCGGCTGGTACACGCGGCGGCGAGCGCGGGGATCGATCTGCTGGATGTGCCCTACTTGAACCTGGACGATCCGGACGGCCTCAAAGCCGAGGCGGCAGGATGCCAGCGCCTGGGGTTCACCGGCAAGGCGTCGATCCATCCAAACCAGATTCCCATCATCAACGCGGCATTCACTCCGGACGCGAAGACCATCGAGAAGGCGCAAAAAGTCTGCGCAGCCTTCGAGGCGGACAAGACCGGGCTGGTGGTGGTGGACGGCGAGCTGATCGAGCTGCCAGTGGTGCGGTCGTTCTATCGAGTGCTGGCGATCGCCGAGCGGCTCCAGGCCAGGGGTTGAGCCCATGAGCACATTGACCAAGATTGCACTGTCCTGGATCGGTCAACAGAAGCCAGACCGCGTCAAGGAGCGCGCTGCCGACATCCTGGAGCTGCCGGCGCCCGAGCGGCATGGAGGGATGCCGCTGATGGACGCGCTCGCTGCACGGCAATCGGGGCGGGAGTTCGCCTCGAAGCCGCTGCCGCTGCAAGTGCTGTCCAATCTGTTGTGGGCGGCCTTCGGCATCAATCGACCGGACGGCGGCGGTCGCACTGCGCCGTCTGCGATGAACGCGCAGGAGATCGACATCTACGCCGCTCTGGCCGGCGGGCTCCATATCTACGATCCCAAGCGTCATGTGCTGAGACTGGTGGCGGCAGCGGATGCGCGCAGCGTGACCGGCTACCAGGATTTCGTCGACGACGCGCCGCTGGACTTGATCTACGTCGCCGACAACGCCCACATGAAGGCGGTGCCGGCGGGTCAGCGCGATGTCTACTCCGCTGCGAGCGCCGGCGCCATTGCGCAGAACGTGTACCTCTACTGCGCCAGCGCCGGGCTCGTGTGCGTCGTGCGTGGCTGGTTCGACCGCCAGGCTCTGGCCTCGGCGCTGCATCTGAGCGCCCACGAACAGGTCGTGCTGACGCAAACGGTGGGCTACCCTGGGAGAGGATGACGTGCAGCGCGGCCGCCGACACAACGGACCTGGCAAGCGACGACACAGTCTCGGTCCCGGGTCTTTCGAGACCAGGCTGGTCCGGCTCTAGGCGTCGCGCAAGCTGCGCGCTGTCCTGAACCCCGAGAAGATGTCGTTGCGCTCGGGCGTGTAGAAGTTCCGGAAGCGGTTGTGCACTAGGCGTGCACGGGTCGCGAAGCAGCCGCCGCGCAGCACACGGTGATTGCCGAACCAGGGTTGTGAATACTCCCGGTAGTGGTCAGGATGGAAGCCGGGGTAGCCGTTGAAATCCGTCGCCGTCCACTCCCAGACGTTCCCGATCATCTGGCGGATATGCGAGCGTGTGTCGGTGCCGGCGAGCGCACCGACGTGCACGGGGCGCCCGTACATGCCGTTGAGGTTCACCGAGCCCCAGGCCGGCGCGGCGTGACCCCAGGGGTAGCGGTCTTCGGCGGGCGCGAGGCCGTAGCGCGCGGCAAACTCCCATTCGACTTCAGTCGGCAGCCGCTTCCCGGCGAAGCTGCAGAAAGCCTCGACCTCGAAGGCGTTGACATGGATCACCGGCTCGTCCGGCGCCAGCGGCTCCCACTGGTCGAAGCGGCGCGCCAGCCACTGGGACCCGTCCTTGCGCCAGTAGCACGGCGCCTCAGCGTTCGTTTCGGCGCGCCATTGCCATCCCGTTGCAGTCCAGAAGCGCTGGTGCGTATAGCCTCCGGCCTCCACGAACTGCAGATACTGCGCATTGCTCACCTGAGCCGAGGCCAGAGCGAAGGGAGCAACATCGACGCGATGGATCGGCTTCTCGTTGTCGAATGCGAAGTCGGGCCCGGGAGGCGACCCCATGTCGAATTGGCCGCCCTCGAACTCGATCTCGCGGGGTACGAAGCCCTCGGCGGCACTCGGGACCGGCAGAGTCGGGCGTCGTCGCCACCTGGGCTCGGGTAGCCCGAGCGTCTGCAGACTCATGAGCAGCGCTTCGCCATGCATGTCCTCGTGGAGCAGCGCGAGCTGGAAAAAGTAGCGCTGGTCGGGGACACTGCGGTCCGCAGCTGCGAGCGTGTCCCGGAACTCGCGCGCGAGGTAGTCGAGCACCGAATCCCAGGAGAGCTCCAACCGCTTCCAGCGGTCCGCATGCGGGATGATGGAGGAGTTGAGCAGGGTGTCCGCGTCCGCAAGCCGCGCAGGCAGCGGCGCTTCCCGGTCGCGGAAGCGCAGGCACCAGAACTCCTGGAACCAGCCGATGTGAGCAAGCTCCCATGCAGGCGGGTTGACCGTGCACAGATAGGGGAAATCGCGCTGCTCGGGTGTCAGGTGCGCGTAGAGCTGCAGCGTATAATCGCGCGCATCCTCCAGCGCCGCGCGCAGCGCCGGGATCTTCCTCAACTCCCGCATGCCTCGTCCTTCGGTCTTGATCGTTACGCCGTATGCGGCGCAAGCCAACAATGGGAACTGGCGGACCGCGACCCGCTGGTCGCGCTTTCTGCGCGATCGATATCGGGTGATTGTACAGGCGCAGACCGCGCCTCAGCAGCTGGTGGATGCGGGTTGCCTGATCGCCCTGCATGCGCGGCGCAGTCACGCGGCAATAGCAACGTGGTGGGAGCGTTTTCCAGGCCGGCCCATTGTGGTGGTGCTAACGGGCACGGATCTGTACAGGGATCTGCCCGGCGATGCGGCTGCGAACGAGTCGCTGGCGCTTGCCGACCGTCTCGTTGTGCTCCAGCAGGAGGGCTTGCGGGCATTGCCGAGCCCCTACCGACGCAAGGCTCGGCTGATCTACCAGTCGGCGAGAGGCCTGGCGCCCACTGTCAAGGCGCACACCAGGCTCAACTGCGTGATGGTGGGGCATCTGAGAAAGGAGAAGGATCCACTCACAGCTCTGCGGGCCTGGGAGCGGTTGCCCGCGGCGGCGCCGATCAGCCTTACGCATATCGGCGCAGTGCTGGACGCGGATCTGGGCGCTGCGGTGCGCGCCTTCGCGCGGCGCGAGCCCAGGTACAGGTGGCTCGGCGCAAGACCGCACGGCTGGACTCGCCAGGCCATCCGACGGGCGCATCTGCTGCTGATCCCTTCGCTGATGGAGGGAGGGGCCAACGTCATCGTCGAGGCGGTCACCGCGGGGACTCCGGTCCTCGCGAGCCGGATGCCCGGAAATGTCGGCATGCTGGGGCGCGGTTACGCCGGCTACTTCCCGGTGGGCGACGACCGGGCCTTGGCGCGACTGCTGCTCCGCTGTACCGGTGACCTCACATTCCTGCGCCAACTCGACGTTGCGTGCCGCGAGCGGCGCCCGCTGTTCGACCCACGCCGAGAACAGGCGGCGCTTCACTCCCTCTTGGGAGAGCTCCAGTGACCGCTTCGCGCTAGAATCGTCGCATACCGACTCAGGAGCTCGCTCATGAACGCACCCGAGATGAAGATCCCCCGCCTCACCAGCCTCGCCCACGGCGGCGGTTGCGGCTGCAAGCTTGCGCCCGGCGTGCTGGAGAGCATCATCGCCAACACCGCCAAGAGCTTCGTGCCCAAAGAGCTGCTGGTAGGCATCGAGACCAGCGACGACGCGGCGGTGTTTCAGATCAACGAGACGCAGGCGATCGTCGCCACGACGGATTTCTTCATGCCGATCGTCGACGATCCCTTCGACTTCGGTGCGATCGCCGCGACGAATGCCATCTCCGATGTCTACGCCATGGGCGGCACGCCGCTGTTTGCCTTGGCCATCGTCGGGATGCCAATCGACAAGCTGCCGGTCGAGACCATCCGCGCAATCCTGGAGGGCGGAGAGTCGGTGTGCAAGCGGGCCGGTATCCCGATCGCAGGCGGCCACAGCATCGACTCGGTGGAGCCGATTTACGGGCTGGTGGCCATCGGGCTGGTGAACCCGAAGCACATGAAGCGCAACGCCGATGCCAAGCCCGGCGACAAGATCGTGCTCGGCAAGGGGCTGGGTGTGGGCATCTACAGCGCGGCGCTCAAGAAGGAGAAGCTGCGCGACGAGCACTACAAGGCGATGCTCGCGAGCACCACCAAGCTAAATACGCCTGGGGCGAAGCTCTCCGCGCTGCCCGGAGTGCATGCGCTGACCGACGTGACCGGCTTCGGCCTGCTGGGTCATCTGCTGGAGGTGTGCAAGGGCTCGAAGACGCACGCCACCATACGCTGGGATGCGGTGCCGCTGCTGCCCGAGGCGATGGAATTGGCGCGCGAGGGCTACGTGACGGGCGCCTCCAAGCGCAACTGGGCGAGCTATGGGAAGAACGTCGACCTGAACGGCTACGGTGAGGTCGAGCGCTGGCTGCTCAGCGATCCCCAGACGAGCGGCGGTCTGCTGGTGACGTGCGCCCCCGAGGCGGTGGATCAGGTGCTGCACATCTTCCTGCAGGATGGCTTCGACCATGCAGCGGTGATCGGCGAGATCGGCGAGGGGCCGGCGCGCGTGGCGGTCTTCTAACCCACCTCAGTCCTCCAGCAGGAACGCAGAGAACGCAGAGGACGCAGAGGAGGACCGAAGGGAAGCGGAGGAAACCAAAGATTGATCGTCGGTGGGCAGCGTAACGGTAGAACCGTTCGGCAGGCCGCTGGACACACGGCTACGACGGGCTCGGCGCCCTTCTCTAACCATGTTCTGCTTTCCTCTGCGGCCTCTACTCTACCCTCTGCGTCCTCTGCGTTCCCGCTTTGGGTGGAGGGCGTAACGTGATCTCAGTCACAAGCGTTTCCAAGTCCTTCGGCGGCCTGCGGGCGCTGGCGCCGACCACGCTGGCCTTTGCACCGAGCCGTACCACGGTCGTCATCGGGCCGAGCGGCTGTGGCAAGACCACGCTGCTGCGGCTGATGCTGGGCCTGGCGAGCGCGGACAGCGGCAGCGTTGCGTTGAATGGCGACGTTCTGACGCAGGCAAACGCCGAGATGCTGCGCCATCGAGTCGGGTACGTCATCCAGGAAGGCGGCCTGTTCCCGCATCTCACGGCGCAGCGCAACGTGACGATCATGGCGAGCTTTCTTGGCCGCAGGCCGGAGGACATTCAGCGCCGCTGCGCCGAGCTGGCCGAACTGGTGCAGATTCCGATCGATGTCCTGGCGCGCTATCCGCGAGAACTGTCCGGCGGTCAGCGTCAGCGGGCGGCGCTGATGCGTGCGCTGATGCTCGACCCGCCCGTCCTGCTTATGGACGAGCCGCTCGGCGCGTTGGACCCCATGACCCGGCATGCGTTGCAGACCGACTTGAAAAGCATCTTCGCGCGGCTCGCCAAGACGGTGGTGCTGGTGACGCACGACATGCACGAGGCTGCGCACTTCGCAGACGAGATCGTGCTGATGCGGGAGGGGAGGGTGGTCCAGCGTGGCACGCTGGACGATCTGCTGGCTCGCCCTGCCGAGCCTTTCGTGACCGAGTTCATCCGCGCGCAGCGCGCGGACCCACGCCTGGCGGCCGCCTGACGGCGGCTAAGGCAACCGCAGAGGCGCCAAGGACGCCACGAGAAACGGAATGGCCGCCGAGACGCCAACACGTCAAGAAGTACTTCGGCAAGAGCCGCATCGGCGCGGCATTTGGAAGCCGACGCAGATGGTGGCTACACGTGGTTGCGTGCCAGGTCCGGTGTTCAGGCAGATTCTGGGTTTTCTTGGCGTCTCGGCGTCTTGGCGGCCAATTTCTGGTCTGGGCCTTGTCGTGCTACTGGCAGCCGCCGGCGCGCAGGCGGCGGCCGACGAACTGGTCATCGGCTCCAAGCGCTTCACCGAGTCCTACATCCTGGGCGAGATCGCGACGCAGACCGCCCAGACGGCGGGCCAGCCAGCAGTCCACCGGCAGGGACTGGGCAACACAGCCATTCTGTTCGAAGCGCTGAAGGCCGGCAGCATCCACCTCTATCCCGACTACACCGGCACGGTCGCACGCGAGCTGCTCAAGACCGAGGCGACCGACCTCGATTCCCTCAACCGCGGCCTGCAGCCGCTCGGACTGGGCGTGGCGGTCCGGCTCGGCTTCAACAACACCTATGCGCTCGCGCTGTCCGACGCGAAAGCGCAGGCATTGAATGCGAAGACCATCGGCGAGCTGGCGCGCCACCCAGAGCTGCGGCTGGGCCTGTCGCACGAGTTCCTGCAACGCAGCGACGGCTGGCCGGGGTTGCAGCGGACATACGGTCTGCCGCAGTCGCCCCGCGGGCTCGACCACGGGCTGGCGTACGAGGCGATCGCGGCGGGTCAGATCGACGTCATGGACATCTACTCGACCGATGCGAAGATCGCGAAGTATGCGCTGCGGGTGATGGAGGACGACAAGCGCTACTTTCCCGAGTACGCCGCCGTGTTCGTTTATCGGCTCGATGTGCCGCAGCGGTTCCCGAAGGCATGGGCGGCCCTGAACGCACTCGATGGCCGTATCGACGAGACGGCCATGATCGCGATGAACGCCAAGGCAGAGCTGGACGGCATGTCGTTTGCCGCCGTCGCCGGCGACTTCCTCGCTGCGGAGGGCGCTGCGGTGACTGGGGGAAGAGCCAGCGGAGGCTGGCTGGCGCTGCTGTTCGGCCCGGACTTCTGGCGGCTCACGGGGCAGCACCTGATGCTCGTGTTCGTATCGCTCGCGGCGGCCGTGCTGGTCGGCGTGCCGCTTGGGATCTGGGCCATGCGCCGCTCCGCGGCGGCACAACCGATCCTCGGCAGTGTGAGCGTGATCCAGACCGTGCCGTCGCTGGCTTTGCTGGCCTTCCTCATCCCGCTGCTGGGCACCATCGGCACGCTGCCGGCGCTGGTGGCGCTATTCCTCTACTCGCTGTTGCCGATCGTGCGCAACACGCACAGCGGGCTCATCGATATCCCACCGCAACTGGGCGAGTCGGCACGGGCGCTGGGACTTCCCGCTGGCGCCCGCCTGCGCCTGGTAGAGCTGCCGCTCGCCGCACGCTCGATCCTGGCCGGGATCAAGACCTCCGCCGTGATCAGCGTCGGCACGGCCACGATCGCTGCGTTCATCGGCGCCGGGGGGTACGGCGAGCGCATCGTCACAGGACTGGCGCTGAACGACAACGGCGTCCTGTTGGCGGGCGCAGTACCGGCCGCGGCCCTCGCGCTGCTGGTGCAGGTGCTGTTCGATGTGCTGGATCGCTGGCTGATCTCGCCGGGGCTGCGCGCGTGAAGCCCTGACCGGCCGTTTCGCAGCATAATCTCGTTTCGACCCTGGATCGAAACGCCCACCATGCCTCACAACGTTTACGACAACATCCTCGGCACTATCGGCAACACCCCGCTGGTGCGCTTGAACCGCATCACCCGGGAGGTCGAGGCGACCGTTTATGCCAAGGTGGAGACCTTCAACCCCGGCCACAGCATCAAGGATCGGATGGCCGTGAAGATGGTCGAAGACGCCGAGAGGCAGGGTCTGCTCAAACCCGGCGCAACGATCATAGAAGGCACCAGCGGCAACACCGGCATGGGCCTGGCCATCGCTGCCATCGTCAAGGGCTACAAGTGCATCTTCACCACCACCGACAAGCAGTCCAAGGAGAAGGTTGACGCGTTGCGGGCCTTCGGGGCGGAGGTGATCGTGTGTCCTACGGACGTGGATCCCGAGGACCCGAGGTCCTACTACTCGGTCTCGTCCAGGCTGGTGCAAGAGACGCCCAACTCGTGGAAGGCCAACCAGTACGACAACCTCAGCAACGCGCAAGCCCACTACGAGAGCACCGGGCCGGAGATCTGGGAGCAAACGCAAGGCAGGATCGATCACCTGCTGGTGGGCGTGGGGACAGGCGGCACCATATGCGGGACGGGGAGATACCTCAAGGAGAAGAAGCCCAGCGTCAAGGTCTGGGGGATCGACACCTACGGCTCCGTGTTCAAGAAGTACAAGGAGACCGGGATCTTCGACAAGCACGAGATCTATCCCTACGTCACCGAGGGGATCGGCGAGGACTTCCTGCCCAAGAACGTCGACTTCGAGGTCGTCGATCACTTCGAGAAGGTCACCGATCGCGATGCTGCCATCTTCACGCGCGAGATCGTCAGGCAGGAGGGCATCTGGGTCGGCAACTCCGGCGGCTCGGCGATCGCGGGCCTGCTGCAGCTGAAGGACAACTTCAAGAAAGGCCAGATGGTGGTAGTGATCTTCCACGATCACGGCACGCGCTATCTCGGCAAGATGTTCAATCCCGACTGGATGCGCATGATGGGCTACGAGAACCTGGAGGGGCCGACGGCGCGCGACCTGGTCAAGAACAAGAGAGTCACCGACCTGGTGGGCGTCGAGGTGACCGATACCGTGGAGCGGGCCGTCCTGCGCATGAGCGAGAACGACTTCTCGCAGATCCCGATCACGCAGGAGAGGCGCATCGTCGGCTCGCTCAGCGAGCCACATGCCTATTCGTGCATCGTCAAGGACCCGAAGATCCGCAAGGAGCCGGTGAAGAGCATCATGCAGAAGGCGTTCCGATACATCGATATCGAGACGCCCGTGCAGCTGTTGGCACCCATGATCACGCCCGAGCACCCGGCGGTGCTGGTGCGCGACTTCAAGGCTGATAAGACCTATATCCTTACCGGGTACGACGTGCTCAAGGCGATTTGAGCGCATGCGCACAAGACACAGCGCTCACCGCCAGGCTTGCCCTCGACTCCGAACGGGGGACCCCAAGGAACCCCGGAGACATACCGACAGAAGCGGCCAAGACACGCCGTCGAGCCGACGGTGTTGCATGCCTCACTCTTCCCGATGCGTAGCGAATGCGATCCGGTCGAGCACGCCCAGCAGCACCGCGGATACCACGAAGGTCAAGTGCAGGATCACGTACCACATGATCTTGGAGTTATCGGTCTCCTGCGCGTTCATGAAGACGCGCAGCAGGTGGATCGAGGAGATCGCCACGATGGAGGCGGCCACCTTCAGTTTCAGCGTGCCCGCGTCGAGCTTCCCCAGCCAGCCGAGTGTGTCGGTTCCTTTGGCTTCGATGCGTGAGACGAAGTTCTCGTAGCCGGAGAACATCACCATGACGATCAGGCTGCCGACCAGGACGATGTCGATGAGCGCCAGGACGGTGAGCACCAAGTCGGCCTCCGTCGCGGCGAGAATGTGCTGCAGGAGGTGGATCGCCTCCTGGAAGAACTTCACGCCCAGGGCGATGAGCGCGAGCCCGAGGCCGAGGTAAAGCGGCGCCAGCAGCCAGCGGCAGGCGAACAGCAGCCTTTCTACGAATTGCTCCAGCATTCGGATGACCTTGCAGGGGTTCGGTGGCGCGGATTCTACCGGCTCGTGTGAGGGCGTGCGCGTCTGCAAGAGTCAGCGGGTGGCGTAAGGCTCGTCGGCCGGAACGAACTCCGTCTCGGCCAGCGCGCCGCTGTACCAGGCCTTCACGGCAGGCAGGTCGAGGACCGCATCGGCGTAGCGTTGTGCCCACGGCGGCAGCGGCACTGCATAGGTCTTGAAGCGGGAGACTACGGGAGCGAACATGGCGTCCGCGCAGGTGAACGGCCCGAACAGCATCTCGCCGCCTGCGCCGAAGCGGCTCCGGCACGATTCCCAGATCGAAACCACGCGCGCGATGTCCTTCAGCGCATCGGCTGTGCGGCCCTTGTCGGGGTGCGAGGAGCGGATGTTCATCGGCATCGCCTTGCGCAGCGCCTGGAAGCCGGAGTGCATCTCGGCGCCGACCGAGCGTGCCGTGCGCCGAGCAACCGGCTCGGAGGGCCACAGGTGCTTCTCGGGGAACAGCTCGGCGACCGTCTCGCAGATGGCGAGCGAATCGCACACCGGCTCGTCGTCTACCCACAGTGCCGGCACCTTGCCGGTTGGCGACCACTGCGCGACTCCGCCGACCCCACCGTCGTCGGTGAACTTGAGCTGCACTTCCTCGAACCGGATGCCGGCCTGCTTCAGCAACACCCAGGGGCGCATGGACCAGGACGAGTAGTTCTTGTTGGCGATGACGAGGCGAAGGCGCACGGGACACCATTAAGGACTCAGCACTCGCACTGAGGACTCAGCCGGGCTGCATCTCCCCCAGCACTGTGGGGATGAGTTCACTCACGGTCGGATGGATACGCACGCCGTGTTGGACGGCAGTGTAGGGTAGTTTCGCGTACATCGCATCCGTGAGGGTTTGCACCGCCTCGTCGCCACTGGTGCCGAGGATGGTGGCACCAAGGATCTCTTTGCTTTCGGCGTCGACCACGATCTTCATGAAGCCCTGGGTCTCGCCTTTCTCGACGGCGCGGCCGACGTGCGACATTGGCCGCTTCCCGACGAGGATGTGCCGCCCCGTGCGGCGGGCCTGCGCCTCGGTCATGCCGATCCGGCCGAGCGGCGGATCGATGAACAGCGCGTAAGTGATGATGCGGTCGGTCACCTTCCGCGTCGCATCGTTCAGCAGGTTGTCGGCGACGACCTCGTAGTCGTTGTAGCTGGTGTGGGTGAATGCGCCGCGGCCGTTGCAGTCGCCGATGGCCCACACGCCCGGCACGCTGGTGCGCAGCTCGTCGTCTACCACGATGAAGCCCCGCGCATCGGTCTCGATGCCCGCCTGGTCCAGCCCCAGGTCGTCGGTGTTGGGCACGCGACCAACCGCCAGCAGCAGATGCGACCCGCTTACCCGAGGCGCGCCGCTGTCGCATCCGAGCTGGACGGCCATGCCCGACCCTTCGGGCTCCATCGCCAGGCATTCGGCGTTCAGCCGTACGTCGATGCCCTCGAGAGCGAGAATCTCCTCGACCGCCCGGGACACATCTTCGTCCTCCCGGCCGATGAGGCGCGGGCCCATCTCGACGATGGTCACCCGGCTGCCGAAGCGGCGAAACATCTGACCGAACTCCAGCCCGATGTAGCTGCCCCCGATCACCAGCAGATGCTCGGGCAGGAAGTCGACGTCCATCATCGTGACGTTCGTCAGACAGGGCACGCGGTCCAGCCCCGGCATCGCGGGCACCAGCGGCCGCCCCCCGACGTTGATGAACAGGCGGTCGCCCTCCAGCACCTCGGCGCCGAGCTGGACCGCATGCGGTCCGACGAAGCGCGCGTGTCCTTCATGAACTGCGACATTCGGCGTGCTCCGCATCCACTTCTCCACGCCCCGGTTCGAGCGCCCCGAGACCTCGTCCTTGCGCGCCTTGACGCGTTTCATGTCGACGCGGACCGGTCCGGTGTCCACGCCGTAGTCGGCGGCGCGGCGGGCCAGGTGTGCGGCATAGGCGCTGGCGACCAGGGTCTTGGTGGGGATGCAGCCGTTGTTGACGCAGGTTCCGCCGAACTTTCCGCGCTCGACAATGGCCACGTGCAGACCGGCACCGGCGAGGCGTGCGGCAAGCGGAGGGCCGGACTGGCCGGTGCCGATGATGACGGCGTCGTAGTGCTGCGCCATGGTTCCTCCCGATGGCAATGCCGCGCACGCGGCGCCGGGAGCGCCGCGCGCTCGGCTCGGCTCAGGCCACGGCGGCCAGGTAGCGGTCGCGCAGCAGCCGCGCCGCTTGGGCGATGGCCGCGAGCTTGCCTTCCGCCACGCTGGCGGATGCTACCGGGTTTTCCGCGAACGTGGCAAACCCGCAGTCGGGGTTGAGCAGCACGCGTTCCACTCCGAACAGATCGATGGCGCGTGCCGCCTTCGAGACGATCTCCTCCACGCTCTCGACCCGCGCGTGCTTCTGGTTGACGACCCCCACGCCGATGCGGCGATCGTCGGGCAGCGAGCGCAGGACATCTACCTCTCCCGCGCGCGGTGTACACAGCTCCAGGAAATAGGTGCCGACCTCGATCTGCCGCAGGGTGGGCACCAGCGGGGCATAGTCGCCGGCGAGACAGGTCGACTCGTCCGGGGTCCAGTTGCCGCGGCAGATATGCATGCCCACGCGCTCGCGCGCGAAACCGGCGACCACGGCGTTGAGCAGGTCGCGTGCGAAGGCCAGCTCGGCATCCGCGTCGCCCTTCTCCGACAGCGCACCGCACATGAAGCTGCGCTGCTGCTTGGCGCCGGTGAACACGACCTCGGAGAGCACCGGCTCGTCGAACTGCACCGTCGATACGCCCGCCGCCAGCAGGTCGGCCAGCTCCTCGCGCAGGACGCGCACGATGTCCTGCGCGATGTGCTGGCGCGAACTGTAGGCGTTGTCGGAGATGCATTCCATCCACATGGTCCGAGCGAGGAGGTAAGGCCCCGGCAGAGCGATCTTGAGCGGCTTGTCGCTGAGCCCGGCGAGAAACTGCGCCTCGTGCAGCGCGATGGGACGGCTGCGACCGAGCGGGCCGAAAACCGCCGGATGGCGGACATCCCCCGCCGGCACGTCGAGCGCGCGCAGCTCCTCCCGGAAGTGCTCGGGGTCGTCCACCAGTGGGAGCAGATCGGTCAGGGGAATGAGCTGGCAGTTGTCGAGCCGGCTGCCGACGAAGCTCGCATAGCTGTCGCGGCGCTGCTCGCCGTCGGTGACGACGTCCACGCCCGCGCGCAGCTGTGCCGCCACGCACAGGCGCACTGCATCGTCCGCGGTCGCCTGGAACTGCTCTTCCTCGAGGCGACCCTCCAGCCGGTCGTGCACGGCCTGGAGCATCCAGCGCGGCCGCGGCCAGCTGCCCATACCCATCACGGCGAGAGGTGGGATCGACGGGGCAAGGGACGGCTCGGGCAGTCGGTCGCGAAAGCTGACGGGCCTGGCAGCGTGCATCAGTGGCGGCGCCGCCGTCGCGCGTCGTGCGGGAATGGACGTGGACCGTTCGGCCAGCGCACCCTTGCACACGAGGAACGACGTCGCCTTTCCGGTTGTCGCCGCGACCGAGACCAGCTCGTTGCCGGTGAGGCGGCACCAGGCCGGCAGGTCCTCCTTCACCGAGATCTCCGTGGAGAGAATCGCCAGCAGCCCGCCGCGCGGCAGCGGGTCGATATGGCTGCGGATGAGCAGCAGCAAGCCGCTGCCGCAGTCCAGGTCGCCGCCGTCGAAGCTGGCGTCGGGGGCGTGATCGTGTCCAGGGCCGTTCATCGTCCGGCGCGGGGCGGGTCAGGCGCCCCGTGCCCGCGGGTCGGGGTTGCGCGCCTCACGTTTCACCGCGAAGCCTCAGTAGCTCATGCAAGGAGTGCCATCGGACAGGAACTCGACGAGCTTGGCGCCGCCGACGATGGTCGCGCCGGCCACCAGGTTGCCTTCGCTCAGTCCGCGCTTCTTGAAGCAGGGCGAGCAGACGTAGATCGTGCCGCCGGCCTTGACGAAGCTCTCCATCAGATCCTTCAGCGGCGCGAAGCCCTCCTCGCGGATGTCGTCGGCGTAACCCTTCTGCGACAGGCGCACGCCTTCGATGCTGAGGAACACCAGGGTCTGCTGGTTCGAGGCGGCCGCCGCGTTGGCCACGACGAACGCGACCGTGGCCTTGTCGGGGTTGTCCTTCGCATAGCTCAGGCTTACGCAGAATTTGCCGGTTCCGGCCATTTCGGGTCTCCTTTGAATGGAAAAGCGCGGCTAGTAATCGCCGCGCGCGATGTAGTAGAGCTTTTTGTCGGCGTCGTGATGCACCAGCGTGTCCTTGGTCATCCTGCACCAGGCCGGGAGATCCTGCACCGCCCCGGTGTCCGTCGCATGGACGCGGATGACCTGGCCCGGGCGCATGGCCCTGAGCCTGAAGCGCAGCTCGATGACCAGCTCGCCGCAGCCGAGGTCGCCAGCGTCCCACTCCTGATCGTAGTTGATCGTATTGGTTCCCGACATGGCGTGCTCGAGGCCTACTTGCCGACCTGTTCGAACACCAGCACCGTGGAGCCGTCGTCGCTCTGCAGCTGCAGCCCGGCGCTGGCAACGATCGCGCGCGTGGTTTTGGGCAGGCCCTTGAGGTAGGCCTGCTCCTTCTCCATCAGCTCCGGCGGTCCGGCCATGCGCGTGGTGACCAGGCCGGCCCCCGGCCAGGTCAGCACGCCCCCGGGCGAGAACGTGTAAGTCCCGGCGAACCGGTTCACGCCGGCATAACCGGTGACTCGGCCGTCGGACCCGAAACGGATGGTCTGGGTGGCGTCCACGTGCATGATCACCCGCTGGCCGTCCACCGTGACGGTCTTGAGCAGCCATTCGCGATCCGCCAGCTTGTCGAGGTTTGCGGCAGTGATCATGGCGGGGTCGCCGTCCTTGCCCATGCCGCTGCAGCCGGCCAGCACGGCCAGCAGGAGAAGGGGGAACCAGCGCAATGCTCGCATATGGAAAGTCGCCTCCTGGCAGGTTTCAGATCTGTTCCGGGCCGGTCATTGCGGGCGGCCGAGGTCGAACTCGTCAGCCAGCAGTTCGTAGGAACGCAGCCGGCTCGGGTAGTCGCCGGTGATCGTGATCACCATCAGCTCGTCGGCCGCCGACTGCTCCTGCAGCGCCAGCAGGCGCGCCTTGACCGACTCCGGGGTGCCGATGACGGCCCGGGCGCGCTCACGCTGGACGAGCGCCCTGGCCTGCTCACTGTAGACGAAGCCTCTGGCCTCCCCCATCGTCGCGACAGGCCCTTCGATTCCCTGGCTCATCTGATAGCGCCGCAGGTCGATGCTGGCCGCCAGCGCCTCGGCATGCTCCTGAGTCGACGCGCAGATCACGAAAACCGCGAGCATAGCGTAAGGCCGGCGCTCGCGGTAGGACGCGCGGAACTGGTCGCGATAGGCTCGCATCACCGTGTCGCCCCCGTGGGCGCTGATGAAGTGCGCAAAGGCAAAGCGCAAGCCGAGGTACGATGCCAGGGCGCCGCTGTAGTCCGACGAGCCGAGCAGCCAGATCTCAGGCGAGGTCGGACCGGCCGGCGTGGCCTTCACCGTATGGAACGGGTACTCCGGCGGGAGCGTGTCGTCCAGGTAGCCGACCAGCTCCTGCACCTGCGTGGGGAAGCGGTCCTCCCCAAGGAACGCTTCGGCGTTCATCGCTTTGGCGGTCAGCAGGTTGCCTCCGGGTGCGCGGCCGATGCCCAGATCCACGCGGCCGGGGAACAGGGCTTCGTACATCCGGAACACCTCGGCCACCTTGAGCGGGCTGTAGTAGGGCAGCAGCACGCCGCCCGTGCCGACCCGGATGCGGCGGGTGCGCGCACCGATCTGCCCGAGCAGAATCTCCGGGCAGGGATCGGCCAGACCCTTCATCGCATGGTGCTCCGCCAGCCAGTAGCGATGATAGCCCAGGCGATCGGCCGCCTCCGCCAGTTCCAGCGTGGCATGGATGGCCGCCGCGGGCGTCTCGCCGCTGATGATCGGAGACTGGTCGAGGATGCTCAGTTTCATCGTGCTTCACTCGATGATCGTCGGTACCGCTTCCGCGGTACGCACCGCCGCACGCCGGACCAGCGCCAGCGAGACGATGGCCACGGCCGTGATCGCGAGCAGCGGCACCGCGGTGTAGTTCAGCGCATTCCAGCCGAAACGATACAGGATCCCACCGGAGACGAAGGACGAGCTTCCCATCACGACGAACACGAGCATGTCGTTGATGCCCTGCGTCTTGGCTTTCTCGGCGGGCGCGTATGCCCCGGTGAGCAGCGCCGTCGCGCCGACGTACAGGAAGCACCACCCCACGCCCAGCAGCGTGCCCGAGATCCAGAAGTGGAGTGTGGTCTGCCCGCTCAGCGCGGCCGCCAGGCAGATCGCGTAAGTCGCCACGCCGGCGGCCATCACGCGCAGCGCGCCGAAGCGGTGCACCAGGGCGCCGGCGAACAGCGCCGGCGCGAACATCCCGATGATGTGCCACTGGATCACCAGCGCTGCAGAGTCGTACGGCAGCCCGCAGATCTGCATGGCGAGCGGGGTCGCGCCCATCAGCAGGTTCATCACCGCGTAGGCCGTTACGGCGCTGAGGCAGGCCACGACGAACACCGGCTGGCGCACGATCTCGGGCAGGGTGCGCGTGGGCCCGCGCCGCTCGGCGGCGGATGGCAGCGGAATATCGACCCCGCGCATGATGAGCAGCGCGATCAGCGCGAACGCCATCAGGACGGCGTACGAACCCATGAACGTCACGGGCAGCCATTCCTTGGTGAGCTTGCTGCTCTCCGGGCCGAGAATGCCGCCGATCATGCCGCCGGCCAGCACCAGTGAGATGGCGCGGCTCTTGAACGAGTCGGCAGAAACTTCCGCAGCGGCGAATCGATAGTAACCGCCCGAGGCGGTGTAAGCGCCGGCGATGAGCGTGCCCAGACAGAACAGCCAGAAGCTGTGCAGCCCGACAGCGGCGGTGCACACCGCCGCGCCGAGCAGCCCCGCGAGCGCGCCCAGCGTGAACCCGGCGCGGCGGCCGCGATGCCGCATGAACAACGAAATCGGGTAGGTGGACAGCGCACCGCCCACGATGTAGGCCGTGGCGGGTAGGGTCGAAAGGCTCTTGTTCTCTGCCAGCATGAACCCGGCCAGCGACCCGATCGAGATAACCGTGATGTTGTTGGTGATCAGCAGGGCTTGCAGCGCGGCCAGCGATGCGATGTTGCGCTTGGTCTCAGGCAAAACGCTCACCACGCAGACACGAGGGCACGAAGAACACCATGATTGGAGCGGGCTTCGGCACGGTCGTCAACGTACCGGGCATCGGCCGGCGGGTGCGGTGCAGTCGTGCACGGCGGTGCACGTGCTTCGGCCTGCGCACAGGCAGTTGCGCAGCTCGCGATGGCGCAAGGAGATCCGGGAACAGATACGTCCGATTTCGATTTTCTTCGTGCCTTCGTGCCTTCGTGGTGCGAGGTAGGCCTTAGCGAGGAAAAGCCCGGGTTGACTCACTTGACGACGATGTCGACGGCGTGAAGCACCGTCTGCCCGACGTTGACCAGCACCAGCGGGAGGAACGAGTCGCGCCACTTGAAGTCCGCCGGCGCCATGGCGAGGCTTTCCTCCGGGCCGGCGGTGCGCAGCCTGATCTGCCCCTCGGTGACCGCCACCAGCATGCCGCAGGAAGGGTGCAGCGGGATGCTCTCGCCCGGACCGATCATCAGCCGCGTCACGCGCACGCGGTCGTTCTCCACGATCAGTGTCTGGCCCTCGCCGTCGGGCATCGGCTTGAAGCCGCCGCATGCCATGTGGATCTCGGTGTCGGTCACGCGGTAGGGAGCCGAGCCCGAGTTGCTCACCCGGTGCGCTTTGGGTTTGGCCGTGTAGTCGATGAAGTAGGTTTCACCGATGATGCGCGGCGGGCGCGCCACCGGCGCGGCGCCGAGGTCCTGCGCCGTGGTTTCCGACGGCTCGATGTTGACGAACACCCCGGCATGCAGGTGGGTATGCCACACGGCCTGGTAGCCTGGCGGCAGCTGCACGTCGAAGAAGCGCACGTGCCGGTTCTGGAACTTCATGACGTGCCTGGGCTCCTGCTCGATCGGCACGATGGCCTCCTGCGCCACAACGGGCGGGGCCGCCAGCAGGGCAGGCAGCAGGAGCATGGGGAGGAGTCGGCTCACGACGGCGGTCCTTATGTCCAGGTGACGCGGGAGTTTACGATGCTCGGCGCAGTTCGCCTACCTCCTGGATGTCATCGCGGGAACTTTTTTCGTGTTCGGCGGCCTGGCCTTGAGGGGGCTGGTCCTCGCCCCGGTCCACTATCCCACTCGCAAACAAGAAGGGAGACGTCCGTGCTGTATGTCAAGCACCCATTGCTCTGTTCCATGGTCTGCTTCGTCTCGGTCGCGGCAGCGGTGTGCCGTGCCGACCAAATCACCCTGTCCAACGGCGACCGTCTGACCGGCACGGTGCAGCGCCTGAGCGGCGGCAAGGTGGTCATCGAGACTGACTACGCGGGGGAAGTGTCGATCGATCTGAAGAGCATCGCATCCATCGTCACGGAAGGCGAGATGACCGTCGTGCTGGACGATGACACTCGCACGTTCGGCCAGCTCAGCGGGGATGGCCAGCGGCTGCAGGTGGCCGGCGAACCCGCACCCGTCGACGCCGCCCGCGTCACCGCGCTGCTGCCGGGCAGGGTCACCGGGGACGGGTGGAAGGTGACCGGGCGCATCAATGTGGGTGCTTCCGACAGCTCGGGCAACACCGAAGTCACGCGCATCTACGGTGATGCCGAGATGATCGCCAGGAAGGCCAGGGACCGCTATACGCTGGGCGGGCGCGGAAACTACACCGAGGATCGGGGGACAGAGACCGAATCCAACGCCACGGTGTACGGGAAGTACGACCGCTTCCTGAGCGAGAAGTGGTACCTGTACGCCAATACCAGCTTCGAGAACGACAAGTTCAAGGACCTGCAGCTGCGCAGCACGCTCGGCGTCGGCACCGGCTATCAGTTCTTCGACACGCCGCGAACCTCGCTCTCGCCGGAGGGCGGCCTCGACTACGTGCACACCGACTTCTACACCCAGCCCAGCGACGAGTATCCGGCTGCGCGCGTGTCAACCCGGTTCGCCTACTGGCTGTGGCAGGACATCGTGCAGTTCTTCCACGACAACTCGGTGTACATGAGCCTGGAAGCGGCCGAGGACGCCTTCGCCCGCACGCAGACCGGGCTGCGCTTCCCCCTGCGGAACAATTTTCTGGCGAGCGCGCAGCTCAACCTCGATTGGGACGGCAACCCCGCACCCGGACGCAAGAGCATCGATCAGACCGTGATCCTCAGCCTGGGCTACAGGTGGTGAGACTTGCCCAGTACGGAGAGCTATTAGGTTCCGAAACATCGGATGGTGAAGCCGGCGAGCGCCGGAAGCCGTCTTAACCCTGTTCCGGTTCTCTTCGTGCCTTCGTGTCTTCGTGGTGAGAGGCGCGAATCAGTGTGTCGTAGCACTAGGTCTTGTGGTAGTAAACGTAACCCTTCTGCGGCACCTTGGCCGTCTCGAGCTTGTTGCGCTCTTCCAGATTCTGCGGGCGATCCCACCAGGTGGCGCGGTTGCTCTTCTGCTTCTCGACGACCTGGGGGTTCTGGTCCAGGAACTCGCGGATGAACCTGGTCGTCTCGGACTCGTAGTTGCGCAGCTTCATGTCATTGCTCAGTAGGCGGTTGCTCGGGTTGCCCGGGAGGGGCTGCGGATTCCGGCGACTGTCCCGGCGCGGATTGTGCCGGCTGACTGGTGGCCTCCTGCTCCAGCTGCGCGAGGAAGTCCTTCTTGCGCCGGCAGAAGCCGGGGATCTTCTTGCCCACCCACTTCTTGCTCGTGGAGTGCACCTCGGTGTAGGCCAGCGTGATCTGGTTGTCGGCCGTCTTGTTCACGACATTGCGCGGGCCGAAGCCTTCGAGCGGTCCTTCGATCGTGTCCCCGTCGTTCGGGCGCGGCCCTGACATCCACTCGAACAAGGTGTAGCCGCTCGGTGTCTGAACGATGAAGAACGCGCAGCGGTGATCCTTCCAGATCACCATGCCTTCTTCGATGGTCTGGTTGGGGGCGGCGGTGGTCGCCGCGGGCAGCAGCAGTGCCAGCGTGCCGACAAGATGCGGAAGCTTCATATCGCAGGAAGGGGTTGGAAAGTGTGGTCCGAAGCCGCATATTCTACGATACTGGGGGTGCCTCGCGCATTTTCGCTGCGCCGGCGGGGTCTTGCGCGCAGCCCGCGATTCCTCCGATGATCCCAGTCCGCAGCGCCGTGCCTCTTATCAGCCGAGCCCAGCCATGAGCAAGAACGATTCCCTGCCGCCGCGTGCGGAGCGCATCGCGCACCTGTTCATCGTCCATGGCGAGCAGCGTGTGGACCACTATCACTGGCTGCGAGAGAAGGACAGTGCCAGGGTGCGGGCGCACCTCGAGGCCGAGAACGCCTATACCAAGAGCGTTATGGCGTCCACCGTTGCGTTCCAGGCAGCGCTGTACGACGAGATGCTCGCGCGCATCCAGGAAACTGACATGGATGTTCCCTATCCCGAGGGCGAGTACGAGTACTACTCGCGCACCGAGCAGGGCAAGGACTACCCGATCCTGTGCCGGCGCAGGCGGCGCCCTGGCTCGGCCGAGGAGATTACGCTCGACATGAATGCGATGGCCGAGGGCCACGACTTCTTTGCTCTGGGCGCATACGACGTGAGCCTGGACGCGAATCTGCTGGCTTTCTCCACCGACGTCACGGGTTTCCGCGAGTACACCCTGCAGGTCAAGGACCTGAGGAGCGGAGAGATCCTGCCCCTGCGGGTGGAAAAGACCCGCTCCGTGGCCTGGGCCAACGACAGCCGCACCCTGTTCTACGTCCGCGAAGACGAGGCCAAGCGCGCCTTCCGGCTCTATCGCCACGTGTTGGGCAGCGACTCGCACGAGATGCTCTACGAAGAAAGCGACGAGCGCTTCTCCATCGGCATCGGGCAATCCCGCAGCCGGGCGTGGCTGTTTCTCACCTCGCACAGCGCGACCACCTCCGAAGTGCGCTACCTGTCTGCCGACCACCCCCAGAACGCCTTTGCGCTCGCCGTGCCGCGCCGGAAGGACCACGAGTATTACCTCGACCACCACCCCGAACATGAGGGCGGGGGCTTCTGGATCGTCACCAACGACCGCGGACGCAACTTCCGGCTGGTCACTGCGCCGGTCGACGGCCCGCGCGAGGCGAACTGGCGCGAGCTGATCGGCCACCGCGACGATGTGATGCTGGAGGGCGTCGACCTGTTCGCGCGGCACTGCGTGCTGCACGAACGCGCAGGCGGGTTTCCACGCCTGCGGGTGATGCGCCTGCCCGATGGGGAGATCCACTCCATCGAGGTGCCCGAAACGGCCTCTTCAGTGCATGGTGGTGCGAATGCCGAGTTCGATACGGTTGTATACCGATTCGTCTACGAGTCGCTGGTCACACCGGACTCGGTGTTCGACTATGACATGAACACCCGCAGCCGCACGTTGCTCAAGCAGCGCCCGGTCCTGGGCGGGTACGATCCGGCGCAGTACGCCTCGGAAGTGACTTACGCCACCGCTGCCGACGGCGAGCGGGTGCCCGTCTCGCTGGTGTACCGCCGCGACAAGCGCGCGGCCGGTCCGCAGGCCACGCTGCTCACCGGGTACGGTGCCTACGGCTTCCCCTATGACGTGCACTTCAGCTCCGCACGGCTGTCGTTGCTGAATAGGGGTGTGATCGTGGCGACCGCCCACGTGCGCGGTGGTGGCGAGATGGGAAAGCGCTGGCACGACGAGGGGCGCATGCTGGCCAAGATGAACAGCTTCACCGACTTCATCGCGGCGGCCGAGCACCTCGTTGCTTCCCGCTATACCGAGCCGGCCAAGCTCGTGATCGAAGGCGGCAGCGCCGGGGGCCTGCTCATGGGCGCAGTAGCGAATCTGCGCCCCGATCTGTTCAAGGCGGTAGTGGCCGACGTGCCCTTCGTCGACGTGATGAACACGATGCTCGATTCGTCGCTGCCGCTGACCACCGGCGAGTACGAGGAGTGGGGCAATCCCCAGGAACGCCGGTTCTACGATTACATGCTGTCCTACTCGCCCTACGACAATATCGAGGCCAAGGCCTATCCCGCGATGCTGGTGGAGACCTCGCTCAACGACAGCCAGGTGATGTACTGGGAGCCGGCGAAGTACGTGGCGAAGCTGCGCGGCACCAAGACCGACGACAACCCGCTGCTGCTGAAGATCAACATGGAAGCCGGCCACGGCGGCGCGTCGGGGCGCTACGACTACCTGCGCGAGATCGCCTTCACGTATGCGTTCATGCTGTGGCAGCTGGGGCTGGCGCCGCGTGAGGCGTGAGGCGAGAGGCGGGAGGCGATGATCACGACCCTCGGGATAATCTCGTCCCAAATCGACCTCCGCACGACCGGCCTGTGGGAGGCTGTCCCCACTTCACACGTGACGCCTCCCGCTCAGGCCTCACGCCTCTCGCCTCACCCTAAAGCGCACGCGCCACATGCCGATTGTGCTCGTCTAAGACCCGGTGTCCGCCGGACCGAACAAGCACAAGATGGCACTCCTTCGCTTCCGCTTCCCCTGGGGGCTCGTCCTCTCCACGATAGGCTACGCCGCCATTGCCGCCGCAGCTGGGTGGTTCCTGCTGACCGACTTGCACGGACACCTCTGGCTGCGCTGCGCGTTGCATGCCGGGGGAGGCGCCGTGCTCGGTGTGGTGGCGTGGCGGCTGAGCGAACGTCTCACGGACTGGGTCAACCTGCATACCTCGCCGCTCCTCAGGCTGGGGCTGGCGGGCGCTGCAGCGGCGGTGACTGCGACCTACGCGACGGGTCCGTTCTGCGAACTGGGCGTGGGGACCGGGGCGATCTGGCCCGAGGTTGTCTGTGCGCTACTGTTCATCGTTGGCGGGCTCGCTCCCATGATCGCGGGCGTGACCCTGGTTGCCGGACTCGAGACCATGCTGGCAGCGCGCCGCGGCGGCGGCGGCATGGTGGAAGCGCTGCGGCCGATCGGGCGACACCTTGCAACCGGCCTGGTGCTGGCTGTGGCCACCGCTTATGCTGTGGCCGAGCTTCCGCGCCACATCGAGCGTGCGATGGTCGCGCTCGCGCCCGATGGCATACGCGCTTCGGACTGGCTGGCGGGAGAGCGACGGCTGTTCCGCGGCGTCCATGCGGACTGGAGCTGCGAGGTGCTGGTCGCACCCTTTGCAGCGGGAACGCCTTCGGTGGACCGGCCGGCGCGATCGCTGATCACCCGCTACGTCGCCGCTGAGCTCGCTGCACGCAGCAGCATCTGTGTGGCAGACCCGACGCTAGTGGCGCGCGCGCTGGGGAGCCGCCAGCGGGCGCCCGCCGATGCGCAGGTGCAGGCTCTTGCCGAGACGATGAACGCCCGCTGGGTCGTGCGTGGCCGCGTTACGCGCGACCCGGTACGGCATAGGGTGACCATCTCTCTGCGCCTGGACGAGCGCAGCGGACCCGGGATCTGGACCAACGGCGTGGAGACGCAGTGGGGCCCGCTCGAGTTCTCGGACGAGCTGCCGCCGGAAGCCGCTTTCGCCCACATCGCCCGGGAGGTGGCCGAGGGGGCGGGGCTGGAGCTGGAGCCGGCGGAAGAGCCCGAAGCACCCGAGCCCCGCGCCGTTGCGCTGCCCACCACCCCGGCCGCACTGACTGTCGCGGTGGACTCGCCGGTTGCCCGTGCCCGCGGGCTGCAACTGCTGGCGGCAATGCATCATGCCAGCGACATCGACGGCGAGCATTTGTGGGAGCGCTCGCTCGTCGCTCTGCGCGCGCTGCCGGCCGAGGACGAGACTGCGCGCCTGCTGCGGGCCCGTGCCAGTCTGCATCTGTACCGCCGCCCGTATGCGGCGGCGCTGCTGCAGGGGCTCGCTAGTCCGGAGGCGCAGGCTCTGCTGGCCGTCACGCGGGGCAATCTCGCGCAGGCCGAGCCGCTGGCCCGCGCCGTGCGGGATCCGGCTGCTGCGCTCACGCTGCGGCTGGAAGTCGAGGCCCTGCGCGCACGTTATGGCAAGACGGCCGGGCTGGACGAGCGCCGTCAGGCACTCCTCGACAGTCACCCGGGCTATTCGGCGCTGCTGTACGCAGCGATGTCACAGGCCGATGCCGATCCTGGGCCTGCCCTGGCGCTTATCGCCGATCAGCTGGGTGCCGATGGCATGGACGTGCGGCCGGGCCCCGTGCAGGCACTGGCCATGCGCGTCGGGCTGTCCCTGGGTGACCAGGCAACCGGCCTTGCGGCCGCGATCGAGCGGGGCCGCGCGACGGTCTGGCAGACCCGCGCGGCAGTGTGGCGGGGGCAGCTCGCCTACGATCGTCCCGCCCCGTGGGACGCCGCCGATGCGCTATATGCCGCAGCGCGCGGTGTCGTCACTGCCGCTGCGCGCAACCGTTTGGCCGGGTCCGGACCATCCGACGCGCTGGTCGACTTTGCCTTGTCCCTGGGCGGGCCCTTCGCCGGTTATCCGCCGCTTGTGGGCAGCGTTGCAGCCGCGCTGCAGGCGGATGCGGCCGGCGGCACCCCGCTGCAGCAGGCGCGTGCGCGCCGGCTGCCGGGCGAGGTGCTGGCCTGGGAGGGTGGCGAGAGCGACACGGAGCGCAGCCTGAGCGCCCAGATTGCGGCGGGCCTGCCTACGCCGGAAGCGGACGAGCCGCCGCGTCCGTGGCGCGCGTCGGCCGGGGCGACCGGAGTTGCGATGCAGCTGGCACGCCAGCAGGCCTATTCGCAGGATGCCTTCGAGCCCCTGGAGCACGCCATTACCGCGCTAGAGCGGGCGGGCCTCGCCGACCAGGCCCTGCGGTTGCGGGAGGAAGCCCGGGTTCGCTTCATCGGCAGCCCGGCACGCGAGCGCTTCCTGTTGCGCCGCGCTGAAGAGACTGGAGACCTGAACGCGTACGCGTCGGTGCTCATGGAGCGGATCCGGGAGCAGCCGGAGGAGTGGCCCGCCTACGTGACGCTGGCGCGCGTCTACCTGAGCGCGCGGCAGGCTGCGTACGCGCAGCAAGTGTTGCTGGCCTTTCCCCAGCCCGAGGGCGAGGAGCCCAATGCGGTGACGGGCACACAGCGCGCTCACGAAGCGGGGATGCTGCTGCTGGATGCCGGCGAGGTCGATCTGGCGCGGCCGCTGCTCGAGCGCGCTGCCGCGGGTGCCGACTCCGCGGCGCGTCTGTGGAGCCGGATCGCACTCGCGCGCCTGGACGGCAACTGGGGGGAGGCACGGGCGCTGGCTCTGCAACTGCATGAGAAACACCAGGCGCCGGGTGCGCTTGCACGGGCCGCAACAGTGGCTTTCCTGCTCGGAGATGAAGAGGCCGGCTGGCGCGGCTTTTACGAGGCGGCCAAGCGCTTCGAAGACTTCGGCCCATGGGCCGCGGCGCTGGCTGCACATCGTATCGCGCGCATCCGACCGGCCGACGCGGAGGCCTTCGCCGACCGCTGGAAGAGCCTGTCGGGCGAGCGCGGCGTGGAGAGGCGCCTGAAGGGGTACTTCCTGCTCAACGCTCTGCTGGTGGATCGTGCACCCGACGCGGCGCTGGCCGAGGAACTTGTCGCGCTGGCAGGGAAGCGCCAGGACCCGGCGCTGGCGGCTCTCATCGCAGGCTATTCTGCCTTCCGGCGTGCAGACCATGCAGCGGCGGCCAACCAGCTCATGCCGCTGTACGACCCGAGCACCCGCGAGCCCGCTGCGTACCTGTTGCCTTACCTTACGGTGTCCCTGACCCGCACCGCCCGGGCGGCGGAGGCGCAGGCGTTGGTCGAGACCGCGCGCAAGCGGGCACCACGCGACTTCCATGCGCTGCTTTCCGCTGGCTACCTCGCAGGTGCATCCGGACGAGCTGACGAGGCATTGCAGCTGCTCTGGGAGGCGTTTATCGCGCTGCCGGCGCGCGAGCAGCACATGGTGCCGGCAGGATTCCAGCTGCTGGAGATCTGCGAGCAGCTCTACGCGCAGTTGGGCGACGACCGGTACCGGACCCTGCTGGCGGACCTGGCCCGCAGGCAGCAGCGGGCATGGCCGGTCTCCTGGGCCTACACCTTCGATGCGCGCTATGCGCCGCGCTCGGATGAGGCCGAGGCCGCCCTTGGCGTCGCGCTGTTCCTTGACCCGGAATCGGCGCATCTGCGAGACTCTGGCGACGACCAACGCAAGCGCGCGATCGCGCGCTTCCCGACCGGCAACCCATTCCAGCGCGGCTGAAGCTGCGCAGGGCTGCGCGCCGGGCCGCGGGGGCCGGCGTCCACCCGTCTCGAGCCTGTTCTCGTCTGCCGATCATGCGTCCGCTGCGCGCCGGCCTGCTTTCGCCGTTCCTTACCTGTGTGCTGCTCGCGCCGCACGCCGCCTGGCCGCACGCCACCCAGCTTTCCAGCTCGCGCGTCCAGCTGACGGGCAACAGCGCCGCGGTGCTGCTGGAGCTGAATGGCCGCGACCTCGACGTTGCGCTGCGCACCGCCCTCGTGGCGCCCGATGGCACCGTCGTGCCCGAGCGGCTGGAATCCGCCGCACAGGAGATCACGGACTACCTGCTCGAGCATGCGCGCATTGCTAACAGCGCCGGCGGGGCCTGTCAGGGGAAGGTCGAGTCGATGGACGCGCGAGGCGAGCATGTGCTGGCGCAGGTGCGCTGGCGCTGCCCACCGGTGACCGGCACGCTGGTCTATCGCGCCACGCTGTTTCAGGAGATCGACGCTGCGGCGCGCCACATGGTCACCGTCAGCGGAGATGTGCGGCGCATGGCCCTGCTCAGCAGCACCGCGCCGGAAGCTCCACTGGTGCAGACCCGGGCGCAGATCCTGGAGGTCCTGTGGCATTACCTGGCTGCCGGCATCGAGCACATCACCGGTGGCGCTGAGCACGTCGCGTTCATCGTCGCGCTGATCCTTTGGGGGCGCCGCGTGTGGCCGCTGGTGGGTGTGGTGACTGCCTTCACGGCTGCCCACGCCGTGACGCTGAGCCTGGCGGTGCTCGAGCTGGTCGTGCTGCCGCCGCGCCTGGTGGAGGTGGTCGTGGGGCTGTCGATCGTCTATGTCGCGGGCGAGAACTTCTTCGTGCGCGATATCCGGCACCGCTGGTGGCTGGCGGGTCTGTTCGGGCTGGGGCATGGCTTCGGCTTTGCATCCGTGCTACGCGACTACGGTCTGCCGCGCGACGCGCTGCTCCCCGCGCTCGCCGCATTCAACGCCGGCGTCGAGGTCGGGCAGGTTGCCGTCGTGCTGGCGGCCATGGCTGTGTTCGCGGCACTGCGGGTCGGCGGGCCGAGGCGCGAGCCCAACCGTCGCTTCGTGCTGGCTGCGTCCGGCGCGATCCTGGCGCTCGGCGTGTACTGGACCGCCCAGTCCCTCTTCGCTTTGCGATGAGCCCGCCGCTCGTTGACAACCGTGCTGCGCTCGGACCAAACTTCCAACGTTACCTGCCAGAACAACAAGCGATGTCCTTCGTAGCCCCACAAACGCAGTTCTTAACCTGAGGGAGTTTCGTATGAAGTCGCGCATCTCAGCCGTGCTCGCCTCCGTTGCCGCTCTGGCCTTCGCTGCCCCGGTCTGGGCGGACACCGCCGACGTGAAGACGCAGTCGTGGGTACGCGTCAAGAAAACCGGCGCGCACTGCGCAGACGATCCCAACTGCATGAACCGGTACCATCCGGCCATCAAGCCGGTGGCGACCGCGCGGCCCGGGCAGTTGATCCTGTTCGAGACGCGCGACGCGCTCGATTCGGACCTGAACGTCAATTCCGAGGGCAAAGACCTCGCCGCCGTCGATCTCAACCTGGTCCACCCGCTGACCGGGCCCGTATACATCGAGGGGGTCAAGCGCGGCGACGTGCTCGCAGTAACGCTGGTGGATATCGATCCCGATGAGTATGGGTACACCACCATCGTCCCGGGCTTCGGATTCCTCCGCGATATGTACACCGCGCCGTTCGTCGCGAACTGGCGGCTCAACCGCATGGAGGCGGTGTCCGATCAGGTGCCGGGGGTGGCCATAGCCATGAACGGGTTCATGGGCACAGTCGGAACTCTCCCCGGTTTCCCCGAGGTGGATGCATGGGTTGCGCGTGAAAAGGAACTCGGCGAGGCCGGCGGCGTCGTACTGCAGCCGCAGCCCACCGCTGCGCGACCTGCCGAGGTGTGCGGGCCGAACGGCAGCCACAAGGACAAGTGCGTGCGTACCATTCCGCCGCGCGAGAATGGCGGCAACATGGACATCAAGCAGATGGTCGTCGGGACCACGCTGCTGCTGCCCTGCTACATCGACGGCTGCGGTTTGTTCGTAGGCGACGTGCACTATGCGCAGGGTGACGGCGAGGTCGCGGGCACGGCCATCGAGATGGGCGCAAAGGTGACGGTCCGCACCCAGATCCGCAGAGGCATGATGTCCATGATCCGCGGCGGTCCGCACTTCGAGGGCGGCTCGCAGATCAAGAAGCTCGAGCCCGACCGGTTCTACGCGACCGTAGGTTATCCGCTGAAGAAGGCCGGCGAGGTGCCGCCGCAGCACAAGTATCTGGACAGCGCCAAGCTCGTCCCCTTGTCCAACCTGAACGAAGATCTGACCCAGGCGGCGCGCAGCTCGCTGGTGGACATGATCGACTGGCTGCAGAAGAACAAAGGCATGACGCGCGAGCAGGCCTACGTCTTTACCAGCGTGGCATGCGATCTGCGCATCGGCAACGTCGTCGATGTGCCCAACTACGCGGTGTCGACCATCTGCCCGCTGGAGGTGTTCCAGAAGTAGTCGCGCAGTCCGGCGGCCGAGCAAAGGGCGGGGGCACCCGCCCTTTTTCGTTGAAGCGGGACGCAGGGCGTAGGAGCGGGGCGTAGGATATGGAACGTGTGACGTAGATGGCGTTCCCGCTGGCGCCAGGTTCCATTAGCCACCAGTCCGCGCTATTCTTCCAACTCGCCCTAAGGCCTCACCTACATCCCACGTCCTGCTTTGACCCCTCGCCGCCGTTTCCTTTCCGTTCTAACAGGCAGCGCCGCGTTGCTGCTGCTGGCGGGGCACACCCCGTACCGCCAGTGGAAGCTGTACCGGCAGGCCCACCTGCTGGTGTTCACCAGCCGCGACGATCCACGCTCCGACGAGCTGGGCGAGCGGATCGCCGCCCGCCTGCGCGAGCTGCTCCCGCAGAGCAAGGCGCAGGTCGCGCGTGCACCGCATACTGCGCGCATCGCGAGCCTGATCACGACGGACCAGGCGGACGTGGCGGTGCTCTCGCGCGCCAATGCGGCGGCGCTGTTCGCTCGCCAGGCGCCCTTCGGTGACTATCTCCCGGTGGAACTGCGGGTGCTCGTGGAGAACGAGCAGTATCAGCTGGTCTGTCGTGCGGACTTCAAAGTCGAGCATGCCTACCTGGTCGCGGAGGCGCTCGCGGGCGGATCCGGCGAGCCCGGCCTCACCGTCCCCCTGCACGAGGGCGCCGGCGAGGGCATCGTTCCGACGCACCCGGGCGCACTGGCCTTCGCAAAGGGGGAAAGGCCCGAGTCGCTGTGATCTGCGCTACGCGCACCGCAATGGGCTGGGGGCGTACGCTGTGCGCCCTCACCCTCCTCGGTGGCGCCGCCGGATACGCGCACGATCTGATCACCGCCGAGGCGGCCGAGCGTTACCTGGCACAAGCGCAGGACAACCGCAGAGTTATCCAGTCCCGGGCGCCGGCGCTGCAGCGGGCCCAGGCCCACTACGTGCTGGGTTCGATGCTCGACGAGATCCGCGACCTGCTCAACCGGGACATCGCGACCCACGGCAAAGTGCAGGGCCTGCCTACCGAATACCTGGTGGCCGCGCTCGCAGCGAACGGAACTCCCCTGGCCACCCTGCCGGGGTCGTCGCGTTTCCCGGCCAACCTGGAGCACTACCGCGAATCGCTGCGCCTGGCGCCCGATGGCCCAAGCGCAGGAGATGCCTCGTTCCGGCTGCTGCAAGGCTTTTTCTACGACAGCTTCACCGACGACCCGCTCGCTCCCCACGCACAGACCCCGGCACAGCTCCGGCAGCAGATCGAGCTCTGCGAGCGCTTTCTCCAGCGCTATCCCGCCCACGCGGGACGCGAGGAGGCGGAGTTCATCCTCTCCGTGCACTACCTGCAGGCGGCACGCAGCGCTGCCGACGCGGGGACGCGCACCCGCTACGCGCAGCGCGCGCGGGACGCGCTGCTCAAGTTCCGCGAGCGCTATCCCGAAAGCATGCGTGTTGCGGCGGTGGACGTCCTGCTGGAGCAGGTACCGAAATAAGCGCTGAGTCACGGGTGCTGAGGACTCAGGACTGAGGACTCAGGACTCACAATCGCCGGTTTCATCATCGCAACTCTCCGCGGGCGGCAACTTCTGCTTCACACGTCCCGAGTCTTGAGTCCCGAGTCCTGAGTCCTGGCTGCGGTACCATTGGGCTTGACGCTCCGTACTCGTCGATTCGGTAACCATGCCTATGCTTCGCATCGTCGTCTCGCGCCACTCGGCGTTCTACAGCCCGTTGATCGCCACGGTGGCCGGGGGCTTCCTCGAGCAGGAGGGGGTGGAGGGCTGCTATCTCGGCGTGCCGGCCCACGGCAACGTGATCCGCTCGCTGGTGGCGCGCGAGGCGCACGTCGGGCAGTCGGCGGTCTCGGCGAGCTGGCCGTTTCTCGAGCAGGGGATTGCACCTCCCGTGGTGCATTTTGCGCAGATCAACCAGCGCGACGGTTTTTTCATCGCGGCACGTCGCCCGGATCCGGCCTTCTCTTGGCATGCCCTGCTCGATGGCCGGTTGATGTTCGTCCACGGCGCTCAGCCCCAGGCCATGTTGCGCTACGCGCTGCGCCGGGAGGGCGTCGACCTGGCGCAGATCCAGGCGATCGATGCGGGTGCGACTGGCAGCATGATGGCCGCCTTCCGGCGTGGCGACGGCGACTTCTTCCACGAGCAGGGCCCGTATCCCCAACAGCTCGAGCATGAAGGTCTCGCCCACGTCGTCGCATCGGTGGGCGAGGCCGTCGGCCCGGTCGCGTTCAGCAGCCTGGCGGCAAGGCCCGAGTGGCTCGGGAGCAGAGACGCGAAACGCTTCATGCGCGGCTATGCAAAGTCGCGCCAGTGGGTCCAGCAGGCCCCTGCAGCAGATGTCGCGCAGCGGCTGCTGCCGCTGTTCCCGGAGGTCGCACCAGCCGCGCTGGCCCGCTCCATCGAGTACTACCAGCGCCTGCGTTGCTGGGACGGTGACCTCGCCATCGAGCCGGAGCACTATGAGGCTGCACTGGATGTCTTTCTGCACTCACGCCTGATCACGCGCCGCCATCCGTATGCGGCCGTGGTTGCAGCGGCCGACGCCTGATACGGTCACTGGTGTAACATTCAGCTCTGCGGCCTCTGTGGCTGATCTACGGTCTAGCGGATGAAAGAGATCGACCTGCGCAGCGACACCGTCACACGTCCCTCGATGGCCATGCGCGCGGCGATGGCCGCCGCCGAGGTGGGAGACGACGTCTACGGCGAGGATCCGACTGTGAACCGGCTGGAGGCGCTGGCCGCCGCAATGCTAGGCAAGGAGGCGGCGCTCTTCGTTCCGACCGGAACGCAAAGCAACCTGCTGGGTGTGATGTCCCACTGCGAGCGCGGCGACGAGTACATCGTCGGCCAGCAGGCGCACACCTACAAGTATGAAGGCGGCGGCGCGGCTGTTCTGGGCAGCATCCAGCCCCAGCCCCTCGACTTCGAGCCGGACGGCACGCTCGACCTGGACAAGGCCGCAGCCGCGATCAAGCCCGACGACTCACACTTTGCCCGCACGCGCCTGCTGTGCCTCGAGAACACCCAGGGCGGCAAGGCGCTGCCGCTCGACTACCTGCAGCGCGCACACGACTTCGCCCGCGCCCGCGGGCTGGGACTGCACCTCGACGGTGCGCGCCTGTTCAATGCCGTGGTCAAGCAGGGCGTCGACGTGCGCGACATCGCACGGCTGTTCGACACCGTGTCGGTATGCCTGTCCAAGGGCCTCGGCGCGCCGGTCGGCTCGGTGCTGTGCGGAAGCGCCGCGCACATCACCAAGGCGCGGCGCTGGCGCAAAGTGCTGGGCGGCGGGATGCGGCAGGCCGGCGTGCTCGCCGCCGCAGGCATCTATGCCCTGCAGAACAACGTACGGCGCTTGGCCGAGGACCATGCCAATGCGAGCATGTTGGCCGACCTGCTGGTCGCCGTCGATGGGGTGAGAGTGGACCGCGCAGCCGTGCAGACCAACATGGTGTTTATGAGCGTCGATCCGCAGCGCGCCGAGGCCCTGCGGGAGTTCCTCCGCCAGCGGAACATGCTGATCGGCGCGGGCACCACGGTCCGGCTGGTCACTCACCTGGACGTCAATGCCGACGACATTGAGGCGCTCGCGGGCGCCATCGCCCAGTTCTTTGCCCAGGCCCCGCGCCAGGCCCCCCTTCAAGCCTGATTCCGAGGCCTTGGCCCGCATTTCTCGAAACAGGGTGAGAAGTACGGGCTAGCCGGGCTCGGCTATAATCCGCGTTTGTCCGGTTCCGGGTGGTGCGCCAGGTCCCGCCCGACTAGAGGAAACCTCATGCTCAGCCCGTTCAGTCCCGCGTACCGTACCTTCGTCCTCGCTGCAGCCGTCCTGGCCACTCCGCCCGCGGCACTCGCACAACAGGCCGGCGCCGGCCCGGCATTGCCGCCGCCCAGTCTGTTCGACGACGCCCCACCGGCACCTTCGGCGGTGGCGCCGGCGCCTGTGCAGCCCATCGCCGCACCGGCTGCCCCAGCCACACCCGCACCCCGGACTGCACCTGCAGAAATGCCACCGGCTGCCGCACCGGCCGAAAGCGCGCCAGTGGCGGCAGCCACTGAGCCGACGGCAGTGGCGGAAGAGGGCACAAAGCAGCCCTGGTACAAGTCGCTGTGGCCGTTCGGTCGCGGCAGCAAGACCGAGCAGGTGGCGGCGCCTGAACCTGCCGCGGCCCCCGAGCTGCCTGCAGGGCGCACCTCGACCGGCACACGGGGCGAGTTCGCCTACGACAGACCCAACCGCACCATCCGCACCGGGGTGCTTGGAGAGTGCGTGATGACCGGGCGCGCCCAGCCCGGTGCGAGCGCAGAGTGCCCGGGCGCAACGCAACCGCCCGCGCCGGTCGCGATCGCCGAGCCGATGCCGGTGCCCGCGCCGGCGCCCCGGGCGGTCGAGCCGGAGCCCGTGCAAGTGCAACCGCTTCCGCCCGAACCCGTGGAGGTGCCGAGGGCCCTGGAGCCCGAGCCGGTCGCTGCGCCGCCCGCTCCGCCGCTTCCGCCTGCACCGATGGCTCAGACCACCACGCTCGCCGCCGACGCGACGTTTTCCGTCGGGAGCTTCCAGCTCAAGCCCTCCGCGAAGGCGAAGCTCGACGAGCTCGCGGCCCAGCTCGATCAGTTCGACTATGATCGCATCCACATCACCGGCCACACCGATCCCACCGGTTCGGCGCAGCTCAACGAGCGTCTGTCGCGGCAACGCGCCGAGGCGGTGAAGCGCTACTTCGTGACCAGGGGCCTGCCGGCGGAGAAGATCCTGACCGAAGGCATGGGCAGCAGCATGCCGGCGGTGACGAACAAGAACTGCTCCGCGTTGCCGCCAAAACAGCGTGCCACCTGCTATGGGCCAGACCGCCGCGTCGAGATCGAGGTCAGCGGCGTGACCATGGCGCACAAGTGACATACCAGCGCCCCCGGTTCGACCTGCCACCTACCCACACCAAAAGGTAACCGCGGCCATATGGCAGTCTCCGGCGATACCCGCAGCATGGCGGTGTTCTGCGACTTCGAAAACGTCGCCCTGGGCGTGCGCGAAGCCAAGTACGACAAGTTCGACATCCGCAAGGTGCTCGAACGCCTCCTGGTCAAGGGCAGCATAGTAGTGAAGCGCGCCTATTGCGACTGGGAACGCTACAAGGAGTTCAAGGCCGCGATGCACGAGGCGGCCTTCGAGCTGATCGAGATTCCGCACGTGCGCATGTCCGGGAAGAACTCTGCCGACATCCGTATGGTGGTGGACGCGCTGGACCTGTGCTACACGAAGGAGCACGTCGGCACGTTCGTCATCGTCAGCGGCGACTCGGACTTCTCTCCACTAGTGTCCAAGCTGCGCGAGAACAACAAGGAGGTCATCGGCGTCGGCGTCAAGAAGTCCTCCTCGGATCTGCTCATCAACAACTGCGACGAGTTCATCTACTACGACGATCTGGTGCGCGAGGAGAAGGCGAAAGCCAAGCGCACCCGCAAGAAACCGGCGGCCAAGCCCAAGCCTGCGGCTGCGAAGGCGCAGCCCGAGCCCGACGAGACGGAGGTCGAGGACAAAACCCAGCAGGTGCTCGACCTGATGTTGGAAACCTTCGACGCGCTGGTGGCCGAGCGCGGGGAAGGGGAGAAGATCTGGGGGTCGATGATCAAGCAGGCGCTCAAGCGCCGCAAGCCGGGGTTCAACGAGTCCTACTACGGGTTCAAGAGCTTCACCGACGTGCTCGAAGAGGCGAAGAACCGCGGGTTGCTGGACCTGGAGCACGACGAAAAGTCGGGCGGGTACCTGGTCCGCGCGGTCAGCCAGCCGGCGGAGCTGGCGGACTAAGGTCGGGGACCCCTGACTGGGGGGCGAACAAGGCAGGGCGCGGCAGGAGCAGGAATGCCACCCTGCGGCCATGCATGGCCGCCCCGGACCCGGCGATCTCTGCCTCGATGCCTTTGATTCCCGACTGAAAAGTGGGCTCCGATTAGGTGGCCTGGGCCTGGCAGAACTCTTGCTGGGTGTTGCCTGCGAGGAACAGCAAAAAAGGGGAATTCATGGAAGTTCATATCCGGCGTCGCGACGTTACTGTCGCGCTCCAGCGTGTTTTCGAGGAGCTTTGCGACGGCTCCCAGGACGCCGTCAGGGTGGTATGCGTGCCGAACGGGATCGAGTTTCGATTCCTGGTCCAGATCGAGCCGGACTGGCAGACGCGCGTGTATACCTACCTGGCGAAGCACACCGCCATCGAATTACTGCCGGACGCCAGCCCGCTGAATCTGTCCCAGGAGCAGGCGCTGCGCCTGACCGGGCTGGGGGCTGACCGTCGCAACCCCGCACGGGACAGCGAAGAGCCGCCGGCAGTCGAACGCCGGGCGTTCCGCCGCATGCCGATGGACATCACCGGCGACGGTCTCAGGCACACCTTCCAGCCGTGAGGTCCCTGCTGGTCAGTTCCGTAGAGTTGACCGGCAGAGGTTGATGGTCTGGACCCCCGGAAGGCGGCTGTAGGAGGACCTAGACCCGCGGTTTGACCGCACCCATCGCGGCCTCGATCTCCTTGAGCTTGGTGGCGATCTGTTCGGCCAGAGTAGCCTGGACGCCGTTTGTCACGCCAATCGCGGCTTCGCTATCCGGCAGCTTCCCTGCGATCTGCTCAGGTCTGTAGCCTCGGGGAGCATTGGCTACCACCTGGCCGCTACGGAAACTCTGATCGGCCAAGCCCTGAGACGAAGGCTCGCTCTGAGCTGGAGGCTCTCCATCCCCGGTCGACATCTCCTGCACACCTGGAATACGTGGCTCGACGCGTTCTGCAACCTGGAAAGCCGGCGGGCCTATCAGTCTGGGGGCAATGGCGTCAACCGCGACTTCACGGATCCGCTTGACCGTGCGAGCAACCAGCCACAGACAGAGCCCGGCGACCAGAACCAGCACGCAGAGGAGCACCAGACCCAGAACAAGCTCGGTATTCGCGGGGTACGCGGCGATTGCATCGACGGCGTCCCTTGACAAGGGAAACGAGCGTAGAAAAGCAAGTGTATCTTCGACCATCTCTCAAACGCTCCTGCATCGGCTCGGTGCCGGGTGTCCCCGTTCGCTTGTTACTCTACCCGACACGCCCAGAATAGCGCAGCGGGAGTCGGTCCGCGACTTCACGCTTGCGTCGCAGCAAGAACGCCTTCTGAGTCGGGCCCAACTCGATCGCCTGCGGAAACCTTCATTGCTATCATCCCCTTAGGTTAAGCGGGACGAAAGAAAGGCAAACAGATTGTGAAGGCTCAGGGGAGAGCCGCCGACGGTCGAGCGCCGGGCGTTCCGCCGTATGCCGATGGACATCACCGAGGACTGTCTCAGGCACACTTTCCAGCCGTGAGGTCCGTGCTGGTCAGTCCAGCAGAGTGACCAGCAGAGGCTGATGATCGGACGCCTGCGTCCGCGCCTCGACCTCCACACGCGCCACGTGTCCCGATAGATCCGCGCTGACGAACGCGAAGTCGCAGCAATAGGCCTCGGGCCACGCCGCATCGTATAGCCCCACTGTGAGCTCGTGGGACTGGTCGGGGTGCGCCATGCTCCAGGCATCCAGCAGCGCGGGCGTCGCGCCATCCTCGAAGCGCGCCGACATGGCCGCGTGCTCGGCGCTGCCGGGCCGGAAATTGAAATCTCCACACAGTATTGCCGCGGCCGGCCGCGCCATTGCCTCGAACGGGCCGCCCGCATCGCCCGCCGGGCGCGGATGCGCGGCATGCATGCAGGCTTCGTGATGCAGGCGGCGCAGCGCGTCGATTTGAGCCAGGCGCTGATGGGTTGAGTAGTACTCCAGGTGCGTGCAGATCACCCGCAGCGGCCCGGATTTGCATTCCAGCACGGCCTCCAGAGCCATGCGCTGCATGCTTGGCACTGCCGGATCCGGCGGCCAGGGCAGCAGGTGGCGGAACACCTGCAGCACCGGCAGTCGCGTGAAGATGGCGTTGCCGAACTGGCGCCGCCGCCCGGCCGCGTCTCCCAGGTCCGTGGCCGCACCGAACAAGGCGGTGTATCCCGGCAGGGCGCACGCGAGTTCCGCGATCTGGTCTTCACCGTGATTGCCGGGGAGGCCGGGGAAGTTCACGGTCACCTCCTGCAGGCAGAGGACGTCGAAATCGGCAAAGGCGCGGGCGGTGTCCGCGATACGGGCCGGGTCGACCCGGCCATCGACTCCGCGGCACCACTGGACGTTCCAAGTGATCAGGCGCATAAGGGTCCAGGGACGTCTAAGTCCGGCCCGAGATGGCGTCTTAACCAGTTGATATCAGAGCAACAGCATCAGTGCATCAAGCGATGTCCCGGTTGCAGCCGCCGCGCCCAGCCTCCCAGGCTGCCAGCAAACAGCGCAGCCGGTCATCCTGAGTACACCCTTTGCCCGTCGCGTTCGCCGTCGAGAAGAAAAGATCCGGATCGCATTCAAGCAGGAGTTTCTGAGCCAACATCAGGTCTGCCAGAGGCACTTTCCCCTCCATGACGCAGCAGTACAGAACGCCTGTGCGAAGCTCCATCACGTTGAAGAAGGGGCGGGGCAGGATGCCGAAGGTGCTGCGATCCGCAACCTGCACCGCGAAGCACCCGTACGCCTCATATTGCCGCCGCTGATTAGTATCGAGCACACGACGCAAAAGGCAGCGCGCGCGTGCCTCCGCAAGGCCTGTGAGCGAGGCGTCTGCGCGAGCGGACACGCGCGCCCTCACCGGCTGCCGGCGGATGGACGCGAAACCAGGCGGAGCTAGAGGCGTGCCGGGCTCAGTGCCGCCGTGAAGGGCACAGATCCGTTGCGCGAGTGCGCTCAGCATCAGCGGAAAGTCCAACCGGGATCGCTCGGAAAAGGAGTGAAGGCCGATGTGCCGTGCGACCGTCGCGGTCAACTCCCGTCGAGTCAACCTCCGACGATCCGAGGAACGATGACAGTTTCGTCCTCGAGGTCGGAGAAATTGGATACCTTTTCGTCCGGTTTGCCTTCGCTGCGGTTTACTTTGAAGGCAACGGCCCCCGATGCAAGCATCCTCTCGAAAAGCGCTTGTGCCTCCTTGCGCGCCACCGACGCCGCATCGCTGTCGTCGAACCTCACGACCGAATCTCCAGACGAATCGAGGATACGAAGAGTTTTCACGAAGCTCCTCCCTTTCAGTCAGGCCACATATCCAGTGCCGCGGGATGCGCCTTGTTGCCCGGAGCCTGCTGCAATGGCAGTCTCTTCTGAGCTGACTTCTGCTGATGAGCGCAGCGAGACCGCCGTCCGGCCTGCTACGGCGACCCATTGCGTGGGGCGGCTTGCATGGGCCAGTCACACTGGCGTGCGTGGCCCCACTCCACGGCCTGTCATAGCACGCCGAGAGCAAGATGCGTTCGCGCCCGTCAGATCAATCAGTTACGAGTGCGGTGCCGGTGTCAGTGTAAACTCCACCGACGACGTGGCAAGGTCTGGTGCAGCCCCCGCCCGAACCGCGCTGCGGCTCGCCCGCTGCGCTCGCCATGCGGTGCTACTGCTTCGCCAGATGCCCGTCAAGCCGATGCGCCAGTGCGAGAATGCCGGCTAATCGACGATGGCCTGGTACACGACGTCGCGGAACAGCACGCGATAGTGCTGCCGGTGCTCCGGCGCCTGGAACATGATCACCGGCACGAGTTGCTCCTTCGGATCGACGAAGAAGAACGTGCCGGCGTAGCCGCCCCAGAAGAACTCGCCCGGTGTCCCCATCCACTCCGACTGGCCCTGCTCCAGGCGCACGCCGAACCCCAGCCCGAAGCCATGGCCCCACCCGGGCAGAAAGTTGCCGCGTGCGATACCGCTGCCCAGCACGTGGTCGGAGGCCATGTAGCGCAACGTCACGGGACTCAAGACCCGCACGCCGTCCAGCTCGCCGCCGTTGGCGAGCATTTGCGCGAAGCGCAGGTAGTCGGCCGCTGTGGTGACCAGGCCGTGTCCGCCCGGGAAAAGAGTCGCGGGCTTTGTGAAGTCGTAGAGCGCTTCAGGCAACCAGTTCTTCTCCGTGCCCGGGGCCGGCTGTGCGAAGCGGGCCAGCTTGTCGGCCGGGACGTGCCAGGCAGTGTCGATCATCTTCAGCGGCTTGAGAACCCGCTCGGCAACGAAAACGTCCAGCGCCTGTCCGGAAGCGACCTCGACCACGCGCCCAAGCACGTCGGTGGAGTGGCCGTACTCCCATATCGTCCCCGGTTCGTAGCGCAAAGGAATCTTCGCCAGCGCCTTGCAGAATGCATCCAGGTTCGGCTGCGTCCACAGGTTGGCTTCGTCGTAGAGCTTGCGCAGCTGCGTACTCTTGGGCAGGAACACGCCATAGGTCAGTCCCGACGTGTGCCGCAACAGATCTTGCACCGTTATCTGGCGCTTGGCAGGAATGGTGTGGAAGCTGTTCGCGCCGGTGGCCGGATCGAAGCTCTCCACCGCCACGGTCATGCTCTTGAACTCGGTCAGGTACTTGGAGATGGGCTCATGCGGTCCGAGCCGTCCTTCTTCCACCAGCGTCATGGCGGCCACACTCACGATGGGCTTGGTCATGGAATAAGCGCGAAAGATCGAGTCCGGCGCCATCTGCACGCTGTTGGCCTTGTCTTGCATGCCGACGGCATGCTGGTAGACGAGCTTTCCCTTGCGCGCGATCATCACCACCGCCCCGGGCAGGTCGCCGGAATCGACTGCGCGCTGCAACAGCTCCGTCATGCGCTCCAGGCGCGGCGTGGACATGCCGACGTCTTCCGGCTTGGCTTCGGGCAGCGGCGCGGTCCAGGCGGTGAGTGCCGCGCATGCAGATAGCGCGACCGCAAGGGTGGCCAGAGCTCTCCTCATTGATGGTCTCCTCGATCGTGGTCGTTTCCAGGACGCCAATGCTGACGCCTGCGCGTCATCGCGTCAACGCGCACTACCGCCCGCGACGGAACCGCGGAGGCGCAGAGGCGCAGAAGATTCGCAGAGAAAGACGACAAGCGGGTTCAGCGATGAAGGTGCGACTGTTCACGGTCTGGAGGACAGCCGAAAGTCGGGCGTGCCCGTATTGGCTCCGAGGACACGCGCTTCAACGCCTCTGCGCGTCCTCTGCGTCTCCGCGCCTCTGCGGCTCAGGTGTGGTTGATCTAGCGGCGCCATGGCACTTTTCTTGCACTCCCGGTAGGGCTATGAGCGTAACGAGCATCGACACCCTGTTCCTTCGCGTCATGCGCCAGGTCGAGCTGTTCAAGCAGCTCGGGCGCGACGACCTGAGCGCCCTGCTGCGGCAGGCCTCCAAGTCCGCGTTCGCGGCGGGCGAAGTAGTGTACGAAGAGGGATCCGAAGGACAGTGCATGTATGTGGTCGTGCAAGGCCGCTTCGAAGTCTATCGGCATGCCAACGGAGGACGCATGCACCTCGCCGACGTCCTCCCGGGCGAGCACTTCGGCGAGATTGCTCTGCTCGGCAACGGCGTGCGCAGTGCCAGTGTAGCGGCGGTGGCCGACAGCGTGGTGCTGCGGTTGCAGAGACAAGCGCTGTTCGAGCGACCGCAGATTGCGGTCCAGCTTCTGCGCAACATGGCCAAGATGCTCGCCTCGCGGCTCACCGATGCCGACGACGAGATCATCCTGCACCGGAGCAAGGCGCTGCAGGCCGAAGCCGAGGCCAGGGCGCAGGCGGAGCGAGAGGCCGCCGCAAGCAACCGAAAAGGCCCGCAGCGCCGGTTCTTCGGGTAGGCGAACGGCAGGACTCCGGACGCAGGCCGTAGCAACCGCGTCTCGCCCATCCGATGTCTGCGCTGTCAGGAGCAGAGATCCCTCTCATCTGCTCTCGAGCCATCTCTTGGCTCGCGGGGCTGGCTCCGTCCTGCGTCCTCCGTCCACGTCCTGTTGTTTTTTGGCACCGTTCTTGCGACCTGCGTGACGTCTGTCCTGGCTGTCGCTTCCGGGAGGGCCGATGTCTCAATCCGGAGACGCGCTGCGCGGGCTGCTCGTGAGCCTGCTCGTAGTGCGTCGCTGCTCTTTGTAATATCCGCCGGCGCCAGCATCGCGTTCCTTATATCAACACGTCCGCAGCCCAGGAGTGAGATCGCATGGAAAAGCACGCACGTAATCCGAGCGCCGAACCCGAGCCGGTAGCGTCGCCGCAGGCGCGCCCCCGGCTGGTGTTGGTGAGCAACCGCGCGGACGCAACCGAGCCCGCCGCGCAGCGCCGGGCCGCCGCCAGCGCTGCCGAACAGCTTCTGAGCGTAGAGCTGCCGCCGCGGCCGGGCGTGCTGGTGGAGCTCGGCGCCGAGATGCAGAAGACAGAGCCGGACTTCGACCGCGTGAGCGAGCTGGTGACTGCCGATGTCGGCCTCGGCGCCGCAGTCGTCAAGACCGCGAACTCGCCGTACATCGGCCTCGGGCGGCGCGTGACATCGGTGCAGCAGGCCATCTACTACCTCGGGCTGGCCGAGGTGTCTGTGATCATCAGCGGGCTGTTGCTGCGCCGCGCGTTCCCCTCGGCGGACCCGAACATGGAGCGGGTATGGGAGGCATCCGCGCGACGCGCGGCGCTCATGGGCCGTCTCGGGCGCGAACATCGGGGACTGCCGCGCGATCGCGTGCATACCTGCGGCCTGTTCGAGAACTGCGGCATGGCGGTGCTGCTGATTTACGCGCCCGGCTATTCACGCAGCTTTGCGCAGATCGATGCCGCACCCAACCCGCAGGAGCTGGAACGGACGCAGTATGGACTCGACCACACGGTGATCGGCGAAGCGCTGGTCCGGACCTGGGGGCTCTCGGACGAGGTCGCGCTGGCCGTCCGCTATCACCACGACATGCGGCGGTTCGACACGTTGGACCTGCCGGCGGAGAGCCGGACGCTGATCGCACTATCGGCCGCGGTGGGCGAGATGCTTGCCCGCAGTTCGGGGCGCACGCGCGAGGAATGGGCCGCAGAGTCCGGCGCGGTGGCCGCGGTGCTCGGTTGGACGCCTCAGGATCTGGAAAAACGCATCGTCGCGCTGCTGGCGTAGCCCACTGCCTGTACAGCCACCGGCGTGAACCGCAGAGGTAGGAGGAAGACCCAACAAAAAGCCCCGCGGAGCGGGGCTTTGTCACCAGGAGTGGGCCGCGGCGACTACGCCGGGACGACGTCTTGCTGCGCAGGTGTGGGTGCAGCTTCCTTGGGTGGCTGGCTCGCCTGCTTGCGCCGTTGCTCTTCTTCCTTCCGTTGCCTGGCTTCCTCTTCCAGCTTGGCCCAGTAGAGATACTCGAACTCGAAACACATGGCGTCTCTCCTCGATGCTGTGACAACTGGGAGCGAATCTTGTGTTTGGACGAATGCTACTCCCCGGATCTGCCGTCCGCAATCTCTTCTCGTGCTGCGGTGCGCAAAGAAATCTGAGGGTCAATCCGAGGGTGCTGGCGGCGGTTCTGCGGTCGAGGCTTCGGGCTCGGTGGACACCCACTCCTGCAGCAGCCGGTAGCCCACGGCCAGCAGCAACGGGCCGAGGAACACGCCGATGATTCCGAAGGCAAGCGCACCGCCCAGAACGCCCAACAGAGTGAGGATGAAGGGCAGGCGGCTGCCGCGGCTGATCAGGTAGGGCTTGATGATGTTGTCGATGCCGCTGATGACGAAGAAGCCCCACAACGCCATGAACACCGCCCAGCCGATCGAGCCCTGATATACGAGCCACGCCGTCGCGCCGCCCCAGACCAGCGGCGGACCGACCGGGACCACTGAGAGAAAGAAGGTCAGCATGCCCCACAGCAGCGACCCTGGAACACGCGCGATCCACAGCCCGATCGCTGCGAGTATTCCCTGCGCGAGGGCGGTGCCGAGAATTCCATAGACGACACTGCGGATCGTGCCCCCCGCCACCGCGGTGAGTCTTGCCGCGCGCGATCCGGCGATGCGTTGGAGTGCCCGGGTGTAGGCCTGGGCGGCTGCGTCGCCGTCGCGGTAGAAAAAGAAGGCGAGCACGACGCTCAGCACGAGATAGGCAAGGCCCTGGCCGATCTTCAGCCCGCCGCTCAGCAGCCAGGACCTGAAGGGATCCACCAGGCGGCGGATCTCCTCGCCAAGCTTGACCCTGTTATGCGCCAGACCGGCCCAGTATGCCTCCACGCTCTCGCCGATCAGCGGCAACTGCGCAACCCACGGAGGCGGATCGGGCGGTCCGCCCTCGAGCCATCCGCGGATGGCTTCGATGACCGGCGCAACGCTGTCCCCGAGGCTCACCCCGAGGATGGTGACCGGCAGAACCACGACGAGCGTGAGCAGCCCGGTCATGGCCGAGGCGGCGTAGGTGCTGTTGCCGCGCAAAACGCGCCGGATGGCCTCGAATACCGGCCACGTCGAGTACGTGAGCACGATGGCCCAGAGCACCGACGATACGAACGGGCGGAGCACCAGCAGCATCCCAACGACGAGAGCGGCCAGGGCGAACAGGCCCACCATTCGGTCGAAGCGGCGTTGGTAGGGGGTCATCTGCGGGGCACCCGGGAGGTCGGTGCCCCATTGTAGTGAAAGCGCGCGCGCTCGGGACGCAAGAGATTGGCCTCAACCCTGAACACCCAACGCAGAGGCGCAGAGGACGCAGAGGACGCAGAGTGCCGCAGAGAAGAACGAAAGAACGTTGGAGCTGGCGATCAACCACGGAAGTGGGGGCGTGGGACAGCGTGGGGTCGTGGCCCATCCGCCGGATGTCGAGTCAGGCCAACGCTGCCAGTGGAAACTCGAAGGGCTTTCCTCTGCGGCTCTCTGCGTCCTCCGCGCCTCCGCGTTGAGATGTGGGCGTTGAGTGGCCTACTCAGCCGGAAGCGGCCCCGGCAGATCGAAGCGCTGGCGGGTAGTGCAATAGCGCGTCCCAAACAGCCGCCCCACCGGGCGATAAGCGGCCTCCGACACGCGCTTGGTGGCGGGGTCGATCATCCCGTCACGGGCGTGCATGTGCACCACCTCTCCGAGGACGATATCGCGCACGGGACCGACCTCGATGCGACGGAACAGGCGGCACTCGAAGCTTGCCGGCGCCTCTGCGATGCGCGGGTGCTGCACGACACGGCAGCGGGCGGGAGTGAAGCCAGCGGCATCGAACTCGCTTTCCTCCTCGGCGTACTCGGAGGACGAGATATGCATCCCGTTTGCGATGCCTTCGTCGACCAGGTTAACCACGAACTCCCCCGTGCGCAGGATGTTTGCCAGGGAGTGCTTGCGAACTCCGTCGGAGCGCAGGTTGAAGCTCAGCACCACCAGCATCGGGTCCTCGCACACCGCGTTGAAGTACGAGTAGGGCGCGCAGTTGGCGACGCCATTCTGGCTGCGGGTGGAGACCAGTGCGATGGGGCGCGGAAAGACCAGCGCGGTGAGCAGCTTGTAGCGCTCCTGCAGCGCCAGACCGGCAACTTCGAGCTCCATGGTCAGGGTGCAATGCGCGTGTAGACCGTGCGTGTGCGTGTGTCCAGGTATTGCAGCGCGGTGTCGAAGTACTTTTTGAAGTGAGGCGTCTGCTGGTGGACCTGGAAGGCGGCCTCGCTGTCGTAGACCTCGTAGAACAGGATTTTCGTCGCGTCCTGCGGATCGACCACCACGTCGAACTGTCTGCAGCCAGGCTCCGTCTCGCGGGTGGCCTTGGCGTTTTCCAGGGCCGGCGGCATGAACTTGTCCACCGCGCCGGGTTTGATCTGCAGGTGCACCACCAGTACAAATGCGCTCACTTGTCCTCCTTAATGGCCGTGTTGTTGCCCAAGTCAACCAGATCGACTACCACTCACCACGCAGACACGAAGGCACGAAGAAATACGCAGAAGAAGTGTTCGGGGTCGCTCAGCGCACCCTCGACAGGCGGTGCCAGACTCACCGCTCGGTATACGGACGCGTTGCCTCGAAAGTATTGGCTTTCTTCGTGTCTTCGTGGTGAGAGGTAGAGCCCTAGCCGGGCCAGATGGCATTACCCGCGGCGACGAAGCACCGCCGCGAGGATCTCGATCATCGCATCGATCTCCTCCCGCGTGACATTGAGCGCGGGCATGAAGCGCAGCGAATCGGGCCGCGGCGAGTTGATCAGCAGCCCCGCTTCGCGCGCTAGCGTGACGAGATCGCCGCCGATGGGCTGCCCCAGGTCCAGCGCGAGCAGCAGGCCGCGGCCGCGGACGGATCCCAGCCTGTGCGCAGAGGACAGCGTCTCCAGCTTGCTTGCAAGATAAGCCCCAACGCTCGTGACGGACTCGAGGAACGCGGGCTTCGACACCTCCTCCAGCACCGCCAGCCCTGCGGCGCACATCAACGGGTTGCCGTTGTAGGTGCCGCCCTGGTCGCCGTGCTCGAAACAGCAGACCGCCGCCTTGGCGAGCAGCGCCGCCAGCGGTACGCCACCGCCGATGCCTTTACCCAGGGTCATGATGTCCGGCTCGATGCCGGCGTGCTCGTAACCCCACAGCTTGCCGGTGCGACCCATGCCAGTCTGCACCTCGTCCACGATCAGAAGAAGCCCGCGGTCCACGGTCAGCTTGCGCAAATCGCGCAGGAACGCGTCCGTGGCCGGCAGCACGCCCGCCTCGCCCTGGATCGGCTCGAGCATCACGGCAACGGTCTTGTCGGTGATGAGGCGCTCGACCGACGCGAGATCGTTGAGCTGGGCTTTCGGAAAGCCGGGGACCTTCGGCTCGAACAGCGCTTCGAACTGCGGCTTGCCCGAGGCCGACATGGTCGCCAGCGTGCGGCCATGGAAGGCGCCCTGGAACGTGACGATCTCGTAGGCGCCTCTGCGATGCTTGGCGCCGAACTTGCGCGCCAGCTTGATTGCCCCCTCGTTGGCCTCCGCCCCGGTGTTGGCAAAGAACACCTGATCGAAGCAGCTGCGCTGGGTAAGCGCTTGCGCCAGCCGGATGCTGGGCGCGTTGTAGAAGGCCGGGCTGGGGGTGATGAGCAGCTTCGCCTGCTGCGCCAGCGACTCCGCCAGCACGCGCGGGGAGTGGCCGAGGCAGTTCACCGCCCACCCCTGCACGAAGTCCAGATACTTGCGCCCCTCATGGTCCCACAGCCAGGAGCCTTCGCCCCGCACGAACACGATGTCGGGCCGGGCGGTGATCTCCATCAGCACGCCGACCGGGTAGTCCTTCGGATTCATTCTCGATCTCCCTTGGAATGCAAAAAAGGCCACAGGATTGCCTGTGGCCTTCGGGTCCAACGTACGCTGCCTGTCAGCGGTTCAGCGTCGTCGGCGGGGGCACGGCATCCTGCGCATCGTATCAAATCGACGTCGCAGGGCCGTGGCGGGATTGGTCGCATTCATGGCGGAAGCATGCCGGCCCGCATGGCGCCTGTCAATGCCACAGCGCAGGTTGCCGGTGATTGGCTCCTCACCCCTCGCGCCTCACTCCTCATGCATCTTAGTACTTGTACTTCACCGAGCACCCGTAAGGGGCCGCCGCCGGCACCGCGACTGCCTTGCCGGCAATGCTCTCGTCCAGCGCGGCCGCCACGTAGTTCCTGGCGCCCTGCACGTCGGCGACGCGGAAGGTGGGTTTGTCGTCGATTCCGCCCGCGTAAACGACCTTGCCCTGCGGGTCGACCACCCACATGTGCGGGGTGGTGCGCGCGCCGTAGGCTTGTCCGACCTTGCCCTCGGGGTCGAGCATCAGCGCGGCCGAGTTGATCTTCCACTCCTTCACGATCTGCTGCGAGCGTGCCGGGTCCCGGTAGTTGCTGCTCTCCGGCGTGGTGGAGTTGATGGTGAGCCACACCACGCCCTTCTCGCCGTACTTCTTCTGCAACCCTTGCATGTTGCTGCTCTCGTAGTGCTTCTGCACGAACGGGCACTCCGAGTTGAACCACTCCAGCACCACGTACTTACCCTTGAAGTCGGATAGCGAGTGCTTCTTGCCCTGGATGTCCGTGAGCGTGAAGTCGGGTGCAGCCTGGCCGGCGGCAACGGCGGCCAGCGCCACGGGTGCGGCGAGCGCAACAGCTGCGGCAATTGCGGATGCGGCGAACGTCTTCATCATGGCGACTCCTTTTTCGCGAGAGAGGATCTGGCGGGTTCGGAACTGATGGCGTAACGGGGCGCCGCGCGCGGCGCGGCCCTCTGCAGGGCGTCGAGCACGACGCTGCGCGTTAGGACCTCAGGCAGCAGGAGAGGTTCGCGCTGCGCCGGGGAATACAGCGCGTAGACGGGGACGCCGATGCGGTTCAGGCGTGCCAGTGCCGCGGTGATCGCGCCGTCCCGGTTGGTCCAGTCGGCACGTAGCCGAGTCACCCCCAGCTCCACGAAGCGCTGCTCGACGTCCGCGGCGGTGAGCACCAGCCGTTTGTTGACCTGGCAGGTGACGCACCAGGCAGCGGTGAAGTCCACGAAGACGGGCTTGCCGGCCGCGAGCGCGGAGCTGACCGCACCTTCGGACCAGGGTTGCCAGGCCCCCCCAACGCGCGCCTCGGAGCGCGGGCCGGGCTGGCCCTGCGGCCACGCCAAGACGAGCGCGCCGCCCATCAGAATGACTGCAGCCACCC
>Ga0105095_10000011_pt1 | contig 61709 bp, 54 predicted proteins | sample PPLLak2March2015_2_FD_79180 | JGI IMG/M metagenome (GOLD analysis project Ga0105095, IMG submission 79180) | Freshwater sediment microbial communities from Prairie Pothole Lake near Jamestown, North Dakota, USA - PPLs Lake P8 Core (3) Depth... | ecosystem: Environmental > Aquatic > Freshwater >...
CGAGCCATCCTTGCTTGCACAGTGAGGACTACTCTCCACCGTCGCTCGCCCTGGTCAGGCAGGCGCCGTTGGTCGGGCCCCCAGGATGCGGACTTCGCGCTGCGGGAACGGGATCTCGATGGCGTTGGCGCGGAATGCCCGCCAGATCTGCAGGTACAGATCCGAGCGCAGATTGGCCCGGCCGCTCTCCGGGTCGGCAATCCACCGTACATCGAGCGGCAGGCGGCGCGCCGGATTCTATTTCGGTTCGGCGCCGGCGCGCCGCTCGAGGGCGGCAGCGAAGAACCCGTCCATGCCGTGCGAATGGGGGTGGACGCGCAGGTGCTCGCCGGTGTCCAGAGCGATGCCCTGGGCGGCCAGCAGTTCATCGCAGTGGAGCGGGCGAAACTGCGGATGGGCGCTCAGGAAGGCGGCCACCACACCGTCGTCCTCCTCGGGCAGGATGCTGCAGGTGGCGTAGACCAGGCGACCGCCGGGCTTCACCAGGCGTGCAGCTGCCGCGAGGATGGCGCCCTGCTTCACGACGAGCTCCGCAAGGCCCGGCTCGGATTGACGCCACTTCAGGTCCGGGTTGCGCCGCAGTGTGCCCAGGCCGGTGCATGGAGCATCGACCAGGACGCGGTCGATCTTTTCCGACAGGCGCTTGATCCGGCTGTCGTTCTCCGAGTCGATATGCTGCGGGTGGACGTTGGACAGGCCAGAGCGCTTCAGCCTCGGGGCGAGGTTGGCGAGCCGGGACTTCGAGGTGTCGAAGGCATACAGCCTGCCTTCGGAGCGCATGGCCGCACCCAGTGCCAGTGTCTTGCCTCCCGCCCCGGCGCAGAAGTCCACCACCATCTCGCGCCGGCGTGGTGCCACCAGCCAAGTGAGCAACTGGCTCGCTTCGTCCTGTACCTCCACCTTGCCTTCCAGGAACAGGGGGTGCTGCTGGAGGGCGGGCTTCTCGGCCAGGCGCACGCCGGTTGGGGAGAAGGGGGTGGCTGCGGCATCGATCCCGTCCGCAGCGAAGCGCTCGAGCACTTCCTCACGCGTGGCGCGGAGCGTGTTCACGCGCAGGTCCAGCGGCGCTGGCTCGAGCAGACCGCGCGCCAGGGCTGCAGCATCGACCTCGGTGTGGGTGGCGAGCAGGCGTTGCCACACCCAGTCAGGCAGGCTGAGTTGGACGGGCAAGGGCAGGCTGGCCCGGTCGGCGGCGCGCACCTGCGCGAGCAGTTCGCTATCCCCCGCTCTGAGTAGCGGCTCGAGCTGTCGCGTGCTGCGTCCCTCGAGCACCGACAGCGCAGCGAGCAGCAGCCGGCGCGGCTGACGGCCGCCTGCCAGGGTCTCCAGCAGCCGAAGCTGGCGAACCACCGCGAACGTCAGCTCGGCGACGAAGGCACGATCACGCTGCCCCAACTCGCGGTGCTCCCGGAAGAAGGCGCGCAGCACCGCGTCGGCTGGGTGGTCGAACCGCAGGATAGCGCGCAGCGCGTCCTCGGCGGCGCGCAGTTGCGGAATGCTGGGGAGAATCGCTGGCAGGCTACACCTAGCGATCCGAGGAGCTGATCTTGGTCACCACCGAGTCGAAGACCGTGCCGTCCTTCTCGGTGAAGCGGATGCGTACCGGCGCATAGTGCTGGTCTGGAGCGAGCCACACATCGAAAGCGCGCGGATCGTCGGGGCGCTGCACCTTCTTCACGTGCACCGTGTCGATGCTGCCCAGCTCGGTGTCGATCTTCTCGCGCCCGAGGATGGCGTACTTGTAGGGGCTGATGCGGCGCCCGTCGGTGAGGAACAAGTTCATCTCCTCTCCGGCTGGCGGGAAGAACGCGAAGCTGTAACCGAAACTGGCCATGTCCCAGGTGTTGTCCGGCAGCTCCACGGTCTGCCGTTTCTTGCCGTCGAACAACTCGGCCCGGCGCTTGTCCCAGTCGAACCGCACGCTGCGTTTCGGCTTTCCGTTGCGCGTCTCGTCGTAGGTGTTCGGGCGCAGGCCCTTGCCGGTGACGCTGCCGGTGGACACGCGCGTGACGTTGAGGCGGTAGATCAAGGCGGCGATTCCGGCAGTCTTCGACTCGCTGACGAGCTTGTAGGTCTTTCCGTCGTGCTCGAAGACGTCGTATCCCTCGCCGATGGAGAGCGAACCCAGCAGCACGCGGTACTTGATCTCGACTCGGTTGGGCACGTCGGCAGCGGATGCGGGCAGGGCCAGCGCGAGCGCGGTGGCTGCCAGCAGGAGTAGCACAACTCGTGTCATGGCTGTTCCGGACAGAGAATCGGTTGGGGCATGCGCACCGCGCCCGCGATCTGGACGCGGTTGCCCTGAATGGTGAGCCGTCCCTCGAGAAACCAGCGCACGGCCTGGGGGAGGATGCGGTGCTCCTGGACCAGCACACGCGCGGCGAGGCTTGCCTCGTTGTCCTCGGGCAGCACCGGGACGGCCGCCTGCACGATGATCGGTCCGTGATCGAGCTCCGCGGTGACGAAGTGAACGGTACAGCCGTGCACCTTGACACCTTCCTCCAGCGCACGCCGGTGCGTGTGGATGCCGGTGAAGGCGGGCAGCAGCGAGGGATGGATGTTGATGAGGCGTCCTGCGTAGTGTTGCACGAACCAGGGAGTGAGGATGCGCATGAAGCCCGCCAGCACCACCAGGTCGGGGTAGTGACTGTCGATCTGCGCGGCGAGCGCCCGGTCGAAGGCGTCGCGATCTGCATAGTCGCGGTGGTTCACGACCGCAGTCTGCACGCCGTGCCGCCTGGCGAAGTGCAGCCCCGCCGCTTGCGGGTCGCTGCTCAGCACTGCGCTCACCATTCCCGGCAGTCGCGCCTGCAACAGCGCCTGCATGTTGCTGCCGCGGCCCGAGATGAGGATAACCACCTGCCTCATGCGACCAGCGTCTGCGCCTCGCCCGGCCGGCGCTCGCGTATCGTGCCGATCTGCCACACCGTCTCGCCGGCCTGTCGCAGCAGCCCGGTCGCCCGCGCACCGTCCGCCGCGGCGACGACCACGACCATGCCGATCCCGCAGTTGAATACCCGCAACATCTCCTGCTCCGCCACGCCGCCTTGCGCTTGCAGCCAGGCGAACAGCGGCGGCCGTGGCCAGGCCCCGGCGTCGATCTCGGCGGTCAGGCCCTCGGCCAGGATGCGCGGCACGTTCTCCGTGATGCCGCCGCCCGTGATGTGGGCGAGCCCGTTCACCGGCACCTGGCCGAACAGGTCGAGCGTGGGCTTCACGTAGATGCGCGTGGGTTCCAGGATCACATCCGCTAACGGCCGGCCATGGAAATCGGCTGACAGGTCGGGCCGGGCGCGCTCCAATACTCGGCGGATCAGCGAGTACCCGTTGGAGTGGGCGCCGCTGGAGGCGAGCCCGAGAACGGCGTCGCCAGGCGCGATCTTGCTGCCGTCGATGATGCGATCCTTCTCCACCGCTCCCACTGCGAACCCGGCGAGGTCGTACTCGCCTGGCGGATACATGCCGGGCATCTCTGCGGTCTCGCCGCCGATGAGCGCGCAGCCCGCCAGCTCGCAGCCGCGGGCAATCCCGCCGACCACCTGGGTGGCCACAGCCACGTCCAGCTTGCCGCAGGCAAAGTAATCGAGGAAGAACAGCGGCTCCGCACCCTGTACCAGGATGTCGTTGACGCTCATGGCCACGAGGTCGATGCCGATGGTGTCGTGCCGGTTCAGCTCGAAGGCGAGCTTGAGCTTCGTGCCCACGCCGTCGGTGCCGGCCACCAGGACCGGGCTGCGGTATTTCTTCGGCACTTCGAACAGCGCACCGAATCCGCCGATCCCGGCCAGCACCCCCTCGCGCAGGGTGCGGCGCGCGAGCGGCTTGATGTTCTCCACCAGCGCATCGCCGGCGTCGATGTCCACACCGGCCTGGGCGTAGGTCAGGCCGCTGATGGGTTTCTGATCGCTCATGGTAAGAGGCTGGGGGAATAGCGCCGGGGAATGCGCCGCGGACGAACTGCGCTAAGATTGTGCAGCCGATTCCGCCGCGCCGATTTGACGAGCGGCCGGATTCTACTCCAATCCACCCGCATGCGCTGTCTCATAACAGGCCGATTCCTTGCGCCGGGCGCGTGCGCTCCACGGGCTTCTTGAGTGCAGCAACTCCTCCTCGATCTGGCGCCGATGCCGGCAGCGACACTGGGCAACTTCGCGCCCGGGCGCAACGCCGAGCCTGTGCGGGCGCTGCGCGCCTGGGTGTCAGGCGCGGGCGAGCCCGTTGTGTACTTGTGGGGTCCGCCCGGCTCGGGCAAGACTCATTTGCTCAGCAGCGCGGCCGGCGAAGCGCAGAGACGGGGAGTAGACGCGCGGTTCATCACCGCCTCCCAGTTCGATGCTGCCGACTGGATGCAGGCGCCCGCCTGGCTGGCGCTGGACGACGTGCACACCCTGCCCGCGCGGGGCCAGGCTGCGCTGTTCACGCTGCTCAACCGTGCTGGCCATGGCGAAGTGCGGCTGCTGCTGGCTGGCGCGGTCGCGCCCGCGGGCCTGACCCTGCGCGAGGACGTGCGCACGCGCGTAGGCGCGGCGTTGGTGTTCCAGCTGTATCTACTCGATGACGAGGAGAAGGCGCTCGCGTTACAGGCTCACGCGCGCGGGCGCGGGTTCGAGCTCCCGCGGGAGGCGGCTCAGTACCTGCTGCGCCACGGCCGCCGTGACCTGCGCTGGTTGATGACTGTGCTCGACGCGCTGGACCGCTACTCCCTGCAGACCCGTCGTCCGATCACGCTACCCTTGCTGCGCGAGGTGCTGGGGACCCAGCCGCGCTGACCCGCGCCGGCTGGGTCCGGAAAAGCCTGCTCGATTACCTATGATGCTCAGCCTACGCGACTGGGGTTGAGCGGCGTTGTGTCTGACGAGGGCCGTCGGACGCGCCCTTCGTCACGGGTGGCTTGCGGCCGCAGGCCCTCGCCAGATAGACAACGCCATTCCGGCTTGGTGGCGACGCCACGCGCGCCACCGTTGTTGCAGTTCCTGGCGACTATCGATTGCCCAGATAGCGCGTGTCGTCGAACGTCGCGACCCAATCCGGCCGGTATACCACCATCAGCGTGATCGCGGCGCCGGTGGTGAACGCCTCGGCCCAGGCCATCAGCAGGAACCATGGGGCGTACTCGGCGGCGAGGTACTCGAATGGGTAGATGCCCGCTGCACCCAGCAACAAGCTCGCTGCCAGCCCGGTCGCGATCATGGCGGCAGCGGCGCCGAAGAAGGCAGCGGCGAAGATATAGACGAACAGATTGGCAGGCAGCCAGCGCTCCACTGCGTGCAGAATCGCCGCGCTCACGGCGACGGGCACAGCACCCATCAGCAGCACGTTGAGCGGCAGGCTCCACCACTGCAAAGTACCGGCGGCAGCGGCGCCGAGCATCACCAGCGTCATGGCGATCAGCGCCAAGCGAGGGCCGAACATCAGGGTGCAAGCAGTCGCGCCGAGCAGATGGAAGCCCAGACCCGGGTGGATACCGGCGCGGATGCACCACAGCACAACCAGCGCGACGACAGTGCCCAGGAAGAGGTTCAGCCGGGCGCTGTCCGACAGCCACCGCCACTGGGCGCGCCAGGCGGCGTGCAGCAGAAGGATGCCCAGCACCGGCAGCGCGGCCCAATACCACACCGGGCCAAGCAGGTCGGCGGTGAGATCCATTCGTCAATTGTAGGTTATACTCAGATGCAGTTTTCTCCCACCTAACCGATAACCGATCGGTGACTGTTCTCCCGCGCGCTGATGCGCGCTCCCGCTGCTTCGCGTCTCCCATGCGGCTTGCCCTGTTCGATCTGGATAACACGCTTCTGGCCGGCGACAGCGACTTCGAGTGGGCGCAGTTCCTGATCGACCAGGGCGTGCTCGACCGGGAAGTCTACGAAGCGCGCAACCAGCACTTCTACGAGCAGTACAAGGCGGGCACGCTCGACATCCACGAGTTCCTCGACTTCCAGTTGAAGCCGCTGTCGCGCCACGCGCGCAAGCAGCTCGACGAGTGGCACCGGGAGTTCATGCGCACGCGCATCTTGCCGATCATCACGCAGAAGGCGCGCGACCTGGTTGCCAGCCACGCCCACGATGCCCGTGCGATCGTCACCGCCACCAACAGCTTTGTCACCTATCCGATCGCCCGCGAGTTCGGTATCGAGCACCTCATCGCGACCGAGCCCGAGGAAAACGCAGGCGAGTTCACCGGTCGGGTGCACGGCGTGCCCGCCTTCCGTGAAGGCAAGCTCGTGCGCCTGGAAGACTGGCTGGCCCAGCACGGACTCAGCTGGCGATCCTTCACCGAGACGTGGTTCTATAGCGATTCCTTGAACGACCTGCCGCTGCTGTCGAAGGTCACCCACCCCGTGGCCGTCGACCCCGACGAGACGCTGAAAGAATCCGCCCTCGAGCAGGGCTGGTCCATCATCAGTTTGCGCTAGCCCAGCCGGCACGCGGTTGCCAGGGCGGTCTCGGCTTCCCCCAAAGGGGGCATGTATAATCCCGGCATGCCGCCTGTCCCGGCCCCCGCTGCCCGTCGGCACCGTCCCCTTCGCCTCCCAGCCCCGGCTCATGCCCGCTGGCGGGAGTGCGTCCTCCACGCATTGTCCCCCGCGTGATACGCAAGCTCCTCGAACGGGTCTTCCCCGGCCGTGCATCCAGGCGCGAGCCCCAGGTCGTTCCCTTCGAGCAGCATGGTGTCGCGCAGGAACGGCTGAGCCCCTGTGCGCGCAAGGTCGTCCTCGGGCTGCAGGAGGCCGGCTATGCCGCCTTCGTGGTGGGTGGCGCGGTGCGCGACCTGCTGCTGGATCTCGAGCCGAAGGACTTCGACGTGGCCACCAGCGCGACGCCAGAGGAGGTGAAGGCGGTGTTTCGGCGCTCGCGAATCATCGGACGTCGGTTCCGCCTGGTGCACGTGATGTGCGGGCAGGAGACAGTCGAAGTGTCGACGTTTCGCGGCAGCGCCGCCGGGGACGACGACAACCAAATGCGCGACGAGCACGGCCGCATCCTGCGCGACAACGTCTTCGGCAGCCAGGCGGAGGACGCGGTTCGCCGCGACTTCACCGTCAATGCCTTGTTCTACGACCCGGCTACGCAGCAGATCCTGGACTACTGCGGCGGCTTTGCGGATCTGCGCAAGCGGGTGATCCGCATGATCGGCAAGGCCGAGGAGCGCTATCGCGAGGACCCGGTGCGCATGCTGCGGGCGGTCCGGCTGGCCGCGAAGGTCGGTGGCCACATCGAGGCGCGCTCGCGCGCACCGATCCGCGCTCTCGCTCCCCTGATTCAGAACGTCCCGCCGTCCCGGCTGTTCGAGGAGATGCTTAAGCTGCTGCTTTCCGGACACGCGACCGAGTGCCTGCTGCAGTTGCGCAGCGAAGGCCTGGCCCACGGGGTGCTGCCGCTGCTGGACGTCATCCTCGAGCAGCCCATGGGTGAGCGCTTCGTCATGCTCGCGCTGACCAAGACCGACGAACGCGTTCGCGAGGACAAGCCGGTGTCGCCCGCTTTCCTGTTTGCCGCCCTGCTGTGGCATGAAGTCCTCGCGGCCTGGAAGAAGCTAGAAGGCGACGGCATGAAGCCCATTCCTGCGCTCCAGCAGGCCATGGAAGACGTCATCGCCGTGCAGATCGAGAAGCTCGCCATCCCCCGCCGCTATACCACCGACATGAAGGAGATCTGGGGCCTGCAGCCGCGCCTGCTCAATCGGGCTGGGCGCCGGCCGTACAAGCTCCTGGAGCACCCGCGCCTGCGCGCCGGCTATGATTTCCTGGAGCTGCGCGCAGAAAGCGGCGAGGTGGATCGCGAGGTGGTGGACTGGTGGACGCGGTTTCAGCGCGCCGGCGAGGAGGAGCGCGCGCGCATGCTGTTGCCCGACAAGGGCGAGGGCAAACGCCGGCGGCGACGGCGCCGTCCGACAGGCGGTAGCCAGGGCGGCGAGGCGGCTCCGGCCGACGACGCGGTGTCTGCGACGTGAGGGCCGGTCAGTCCTCTGCCCCGCGCGGCCACAAGCAAACCAGATGGACAGGATCAGCGCCATTTCGCAGAGTTGACAGGATCTCCTCTCGGCATTCGAATGACGCTGGGTGCGGACCTGCGCCGATCTGTGAAGCCTGTCCACATTCTCTGCTAGCCTCATCGGCTGCGAATTCCTCTGCAGAACGGTCGACTCTCAGGTAACGGCCGCCGGCCTGCCAGGCTGGCCTATGTGGGGTTGGGTAGCAACCTGAAAGACCCCGTGAGGCAGGTGCTCACCGCCTTCGAGGCCCTGGACAGGCTGCCGCACACGCGCGTGAATGCCCGTTCGTCCCTGTATCGAACCGCACCCATGGGCCGCCTCGATCAGCCCGACTTCGTCAACGCCGTGGCACAACTGGAAACCGAGCTCTCCGCACGCGCGCTGCTCGAGGGGTTGCTGGCGATCGAGGCGCGCCACAGCCGCAGGCGCAGCACGCCCAACGCCCCGCGCACGCTCGACCTGGATCTGCTGCTTCTGGGCGAAGAAGTCATCAGCGAGCCCGGGCTCGAGGTGCCGCATCCGCGCATGCACGACCGCGCCTTCGTGCTGCTGCCATTGAGCGAGATCGACCCGGACGCCTGCGTGCCGGGACGGGGGCGGGTGGCTGACCTGCTCCAGAACGTGGCTGGCCAGCGTGTCATCAGGATCGATGCCGGCGCTGATGAATAGACGCCACCGCTACATCGTCGTCGAGGGGCCGATCGGGGCGGGCAAGACCAGCCTCGCGCGGCTGCTGGCCGAGCACACCGGCGCGCAGACCCTGCTCGAGCAGCCCTCGGACAACCCGTTCCTGGCCAGCTTCTACCAGGAGCCCCGCCGCTGGGCTTTGGCGACCCAGCTGTTCTTCCTGTTCCAGCGCGTCAACCAGCTGTCGGGGCTAAAGCAGCTCGATCTTTTCGAGCAGCCGACGGTGGCGGATTTCCTGTTCGAGAAGGACCCGCTGTTCGCCAGCCTCAACCTGTCGGACGACGAGCTGACGCTGTATCAGCGCATTTATGGCCATCTGGCACCGCAGGTCCCGGTCCCGGATCTGGTCATCTACCTGCAGGCGCCGGTGGAAGCACTGTTCGCACGCGTGCGGCGGCGCGGGGCCGCCTTCGAGCGGGGCATAAGCGAGGAGTACCTGGTGCGGCTGAGCCAGGCCTACACGCGCTTTTTCCACGACTATACCGGCGCCCCGCTGCTGATCGTCAACAGCGCAAACCTGAATTTTGTTGATCGGCCGGACGATTTTGCTTTATTGTTGCGGCGCATCAACGAAATGCGGGGAGCGCGGGAGTTCTTCAGCCTGGGCGCTTGAATCTCACCACAGAGGCACAGAGGCAGAACGTCGGGGGCCGGCCCTCGCTCAAGGCATGTCGGTTGTCGATTTGCGAGTGGTTTCCGTTGCGGCACGCGAGCCGCTTCCTCTGTGCCTCTGTGTCTCTGTGGTTCGGTAAGTTATGGCAGATAGCAAAGTCACGATAACCACGCTGCAAAAAATGCGTGGCGCCGGCGAGCGCAGCACCATGCTCGCCTGCTACGACGCGAGCTTCGCCGCGCTGGTGGATCAGTGCGGCGTGGACATGATCCTGGTGGGCGATTCACTGGGGATGGTAGTGCAGGGGCACGACTCCACGCTGCCGGTGACGATGGACGACATGGTCTATCACACGCGCTGCGTCGCGCGCGGGGCCAACCGCCTGATGGTCGTGGGCGACCTGCCCTTCGCCAGCTATCAGGCGAGCCCGCAGCAGGCCTATGAGAACGCGGCGCGCCTGATGGCGGCGGGCGCGACCATGGTCAAGCTGGAAGGCGGGGCGGTGATGGCGCCGACGGTGGAGTTCATGGTCGCGCGTGGCATTCCCGTCATGGGACATATCGGGCTCACGCCCCAGTCGGTGCACCAGCTGGGCGGCTATCGCGTCCAGGGCAAGACCGAGGATTCCGCCAAACGGCTGGTGGAGGATGCCAGGCTGCTGGCGCAGGCGGGCGCGTCGGCCCTGGTGCTGGAATGCGTGCCGGCCGGGGTGGGCAAGCAGATCACTGACGCGACCACCATGGTCACGCTGGGTATCGGCGGCGGCCCCGACTGCTCGGGGCAGATACTGAACTTGTACGATATGCTCGACGCCTACCCGGGCAAGAAGGCCCGCTTCGTGAAGAATTTCATGGCGGGCGCGAGCTCCATCCAGGAGGCGGTGAGCAATTTCGTCAAGGAAGTGAAGGCCGGCACCTTCCCCGGCCCTGAGCACTGCTTTTGAGTCCGTCCGAACCACAGAGGCATAGAGGCACAGAGGACTGCGTGGAACAGAACTCGGGAGTACGGGCCTACGGGCTCCGCAACGAAGTGCAGCGTGGCACACCTCGGCCTCGACCGGCGTTGCCGTTCTCTGTGCCTCTGTGTCTCTGTGGTGCAGGCGACCTTCATGGAAGTCGTTAGGACGATCAAGGAGCTGCGCGCGCGGCTCGAACGCGAGCCGCAGGTCGCATGTGTGCCCACCATGGGCAACATTCACGACGGGCACCTGCGGCTGGTGAGGATAGCGCAGCAGCACGCTCCATTCGTCGTCACCACCATCTTCGTCAATCGCCTGCAGTTCGGGCAGGGCGAGGACTTCGAAAAGTACCCGCGCACCTTCCAGGATGACTGCGAGAAGCTCGACGCGAACGGCTGTTCGCTGGTGTTCCATCCGGACGAGAAGGAGATGTACCCCGAGCCCCAGGAGTACATGGTGGATCCTCCCGCCATCGCCAACAAGCTCGAAGGACGCTTCCGACCCGGTCACTTCCGCGGGGTGGCCACGGTGGTGCTGAAGCTGTTCAACACCGTCCAGCCGCAGGCTGCAGTGTTCGGCAAGAAAGACTACCAGCAGCTGATGATCGTGCGGCGGATGGTCGATCAGCTGGCTTTGCCCCTGCAAATCGTGGCTGCGGAGACCGTGCGCGCGCCCGATGGGCTGGCGCTGTCGTCGCGCAATCGTTACCTGAGCGAGGCGCAGCGGCGGGAGGCGCCGCGCCTGCACCAGGTGCTCAACCGCGTGAAGGAAGCGGTCGAGAGCGGCGACCGCAACTTCGAGGCCATCGAGTTCGCCGCCGACGCCGAGCTTGCCCGGAACGGCTGGCACGTCGACTACGTGGTGGTGCGCAGCCGCCGCACGCTGATGCAGGCGGAAGCGGGCGAGCGCGAGCTCGTCACGCTGGGCGCGGCCAAGCTCGGTGCGACGCGCCTGATCGACAACCTGGAGATCGACGCGCCGGTGGCCGGGAGCGGGCAGGCTGGTTGATCGCAACCGCGCCGCGTGCTGCAGCTGGCGCGCGCAGCCCGTGCGGTACGACTGGCACCCCCGACAAGATCCTTCCAAAACGCGGCAAGAAGGTCCAATACCACTCCGATTCCGCCCGGTAGGCTGTGCACTCAGTTCCCGGTGCCCTACCCAGTCGCGGCAGCGCGCACCGGCAAGGCAGTTTTGTCGCAATTGCTCACTGCACGGTAAGGAGTCAGGTATGAAAGCTTTTGAGAAGATCGCGCTTGCGGCCGCGTCGGCCGCCCTCGTCATCCCGGCCATGGCCGGCGAAATCACCTCCTACGGGCGCGCCGGCGGCGCGGTCGGGGCCGAGCGGATCGAACAGGTCGCGAGCTACGTCAGCCCGCGGGACTTGAGCGAGTTCGACGCCGGGCATGGTCGCGCCGGCGGCCCGGTTGCGGCTGCGCAGGTCAGGACGGTCAAGCCCACCGGGAAGGTGAACGTGGCGGTCGACTGGTACGGTCGCGCGGGCGGTCCGCTACCCTTCGGCGGCTGATCGACCGGACCAGTCGCGCTGCGCGCGTCTGCCTCCGCATCTGCCTGCCGATGTCCGCATCCCGTTGCCCCGACTGCGGAGCGCCCTCCGCCGCGGGGAAGCGCTGCCCCGACCGGCTCTATGACCTGCTGGTGCTGAAGCAGCGCGGGCACGAGGCACAGTATCGCCTCGCGGTCGCCTGCTTCGCGCTCCAGCATCCGCGCACGCACAGCGCCAACTGTCTGGCGGTGGCGCGGTTTCAGGTGGAGTCGGCGCTGCAGGCTGCGGGACAGGACCCGCTTGCGTCTTGTCCGGTCAGTCGCTGGATCGCTGCGCGGCTGACGCGGCTCGGCTTGCGCCGGCGCTGGGACATCACCGTTGCGAGCTTCTGCGAGCCCCATCCCGGCAGCGACGACGAGCTGCTGCTCGCGTGGGCGCGCGAGGTCCTCAGGAAGTCCCCGCCGCCTGTTGTCCCGGCATTGCCCAGCTGATCTACACCCCTATACCCTAGGGCGGGAACGCAAAGGACGCAAAGGAGAGCAGAAAGGACGCAAAGAAGACCGAGGGCATGATGAGCCTCGCGCGACCGGCCAGCGACGACGGAGCGCAGGCAGTCCTCCTCCGTATGCACCGACCCGGTTCGCTTGCCGCTGCTATCTCGTCTTCCTTTGCGTCCTCTGTTTTCTCCTTTGCGTCCTTTGCGTTCCCGCTTTTGGCAGTAGCCAGTAGGTCGTAGCTCAAGCGGTAGGCAGCTTGTGGGCCTTGAAATCCTCGCGGATCTTGGTCTTGAGCAGCTTGCCGGTAGCGGTGTGCGGCAGCTCGTCGACGAATGCGACATCGTCGGGGATCCACCATTTGGCCACTCTACCCTCGAAGAACTGCAGTAGCTCGTCACGCGTGAGCTGAGCGTCGGGCTTCTTGACCACCACCAGCAGAGGCCGCTCGTCCCACTTCGGATGGTATACGCCGACCACGGCGGCCTCCTTCACGGCCGGGTGCGCCATGGCGGCATTCTCCAGGTCGATCGAGCTGATCCACTCACCGCCGGACTTGATCACGTCCTTTGACCGGTCGGTGATCTGCATGAAGCCGTCGGGATCGATGGTGGCGACGTCGCCGGTCGGGAACCAGCTCCTGCCGTGCCCGTCCTCGCGCAGGGGGTTGCCGCCCTCGCCCTTCAGGTACTCCGAGGTGATCCAGGGGCCGCGCACCAGCAGATCACCGAACGCCTTGCCGTCCCAGGGCAGCTCCTTGCCTGCGTCGTCGACGATCTTCATGTCCACACCGTAGATCGGGCGGCCCTGCTTGAACTGGATGGCATATTGGGCCTCCTTATCCAGGGCCAGCTGCTTGGACTTCAGCGTGCACAGCGTGCCGAGTGGGGACATCTCGGTCATGCCCCAGGCGTGCAGGACCTGCACCCCATAGTTCTCCTGGAACGTTCGAATCATGGCCGGCGGGCAGGCCGAGCCCCCGATCACCGTGCGGCGGAAGGTGCTGAACTTCAGATTGTTCTGCTGCATGTGCTGCAACAGACCCAGCCACACCGTCGGTACGCCGGCCGACATGGTGATCTTCTCCGTCTCGAACAGCTCGTGCACGCTGGCGCCGTCCAGGGCGGCGCCGGGGAATACGATCTTGCATCCGGCGAGCGGGCAGGCGTAGGGCAGGCTCCAGGCGTTGGCATGGAACATCGGCACCACCGGCATCACGACATCGCGCGCGGACAGGTTGATGGCGTCCGGCAGGCAGGCTGCAAATGCATGCAGGATGGTGGAGCGGTGGGAGTAGAGCACGCCTTTGGGATTGCCGGTCGTGCCCGAGGTGTAGCACAGGGACGAGGCCGTCCACTCGTCGAACTCGGGCCATTCGTAGTCGTCCGAATGGCCGTTGATGAGATCCTCGTAGCACAGCAGATCGAGCGACGCGGACTGCGGCATGTGCGCCTTGTCCGTCATCGCCACCCAGCCGCGCACGCCCCTGCAGTGCGGAGCGATGCCCTCGACCAACTTCAGGAAAGTCAGGTCGAAGAAGATGTATTGATCCTCGGCATGGTTGACTATGTAGACGATCTGCTCCGGGAACAGGCGCGGGTTGATGGTGTGGCAGACCGCCCCGCTGCCGGAGGTGGCGTAGTAGATCTCGAAGTGACGGAAGCCATTCCAGGCCAGCGTGCCAATGCGGTCGGCCGGTCGCACGCCGAGAGCGGCAAGCGCGTTGGCGAGCTGGCGGCTGCGGCGGTGGCCATCCCGGTAGGTGTAGCGGTGGATGCCGCCTTCTATGGTGCGCGAGACGATCTCGGTGTCGCCGTGGTAGCGGTCCGCATGCCGGATCAGGGACGAGATCTGCAGGGGCATGTTCATCATCAGGCCATGCATGGTGCTTCCTCCAGTACGAGTTCGTGTCGTGAGCGCATGACCGGAGATTCTAGCAGGCCAGGCCGGCCGGCCCGGTGTGTTCAAAGGCACGCGCCGTTCGGCTAGAATCCGGCCACGGCACGCGGCTCTAGCCCAGCAAGGGCGAGCGCAGCTCGAGCGATGAGACTGTGTGGCGGGGCCGGGAGCACGGACGCTGCCCACCGGCACAAGACCAATAAGGGGAGGAGCCCGATGAGAATGCACGCCCTGCCGCGCGCAGTTGCGACGCTGGCCTGAGAGTGCGGCCATGGAGTTCTTCCTCGTCCAGCTGCTCAACAGCCTGTCCTATGGGCTGCTGCTGTTCATGCTGTCCTCAGGGCTGACGCTGATCTTCAGCATGATGGGCGTGCTCAACTTCGCGCACGCGAGCTTCTACATGCTGGGGGCGTACTTCGCGTTCCAGCTGAGCAAGTACGTCGGGTTCTGGCCTGCACTGGCGATAGCGCCAGTCCTGGTAGGTTTGCTCGGCGCGTTGACCGAGCGCTGGGGCCTGCGCACTGTGCACAAGTACGGTCACGTGGCCGAGCTGCTCTTCACGTTCGGGTTGTTCTACCTGATCGAGGAAGTGGTGCATCTCATCTGGGGTCGTGCCCCAGTCGACTACCGCATCCCCGAGTCGCTCAACTTCACGGCCTTCACGATCTTCAGCACGCAGTATCCGGCCTACCGGGTGTTCATGATGCTCGTGTCGGTGGCGATGCTGGCCGCGCTGTATCTGGTGCTCACCCGCACCCGCATCGGCATGATCATCCAGGCTTCGCTCACCCACCCGTACACAGTGGAAGCGCTCGGCCACAACGTGCCGCGCGTGTTCATGCTGGTGTTCGGCGGCGGCTGCGCCCTGGCCGGCCTGGCGGGAGTGATCGGGGGGAATGCGTTCGTCACAGAGCCCGGCATGGCAGCGGCCGTCGGGAGCATTGTCTTCGTGGTTGTCGTCTTCGGCGGTATGGGGTCGCTGACGGGTGCCTTCGTCGCCTCGCTTTTTTTCGGTGCAGTCCAGACCTTTTCCGTGGCACTGGACTACTCGCTGGCCGATCTGGCCGCCTGGCTGGGGCTACACCTGACGCCCGGCAGCGGCCTGTACGACGTCCTGTCCATCACCATCGCGCAGACCGCACCGGTGCTGCCTTATCTGTTGATGGTGCTGATGCTCATCTTCCGGCCGACCGGACTGCTCGGGACGCGCGAGACGTGAGATGCACAGGCAGAAAGGCGTGACACGTCAGACGCAGCAGATGAAATCGTCGGTCGCGCAAGGCGCTCCATGAGTCCGCAGCTGCTCGGCCGTCTAGGGCTATGGGCTGCTACGGCAGCGGCCATGATCGTGCTGCCGCTCGCGTTCGAGCAGGGCTTTGCCCTGTCGCTGCTCAGTCAGATCGGCATCGCCGTGATCTTCGCCCTGTCCTACAACATGCTGCTGGGGCAGACGGGGATGCTGTCCTTCGGGCATGCGGTGTACTATGGCCTGGGCGCCTTCGTCAGCGCTCACGTGCTCAACGCCATCGGGGAGGGTGGGTTTTCTCTTCCAGTGACGTTGCTGCCGCTGGTCGGCGGGCTCGCCGGCCTCGCGTTCGGTATCGCGTTCGGCTACGTTACCACCAGGCGCTCGGGCACGCCGTTCGCCATGATCTCGCTCGGCATCGCCGAAATGGTGGCTGCCTGCGCCCTCATGTTCCCCGGCTTCTTCGGCGGCGAGGGGGGCATTGCCACCAACCGGGTGGTCGGCGAGCCGTGGCTCGGCATCTCCTACGGGCCGCAGATCCAGGTCTACTACCTCATCGCCGGCTGGTGCTTCCTGTGCATGATCGCGATGTTCGCCCTCACCCAGACCCCGCTGGGACGAATGGCCAACGCCGTGCGCGATAACCCCGAGCGGGTCAGATTCGTGGGCTACAACCCGGTCCGCGTACGCTATCTGATGTTCTGCCTGGCTTCCTTCTTCGCCGGCATCGCCGGGGCGCTGGGGACGATCAATTACGAGATCGTCACCGCCGAGAACGTCGGAGTAGTCGCCTCGGGCAGCGTGCTCATCATGACCTTCATTGGCGGCGTGGGCCACTACTTCGGCCCGATCATCGGTGCGGGGCTGGTGTCCTTCCTGCAGTCCGCACTGTCGACCTACACCAAAGCCTGGCTGCTGTACTTCGGCGTGTTCTTCATTGTGATGATCATGTTCGCCCCCGGCGGGATCTCCAGCCTCATCGCCGTGCACGGGCCGCCCCTGCGCCATCGGCTGCTGCTGCGGCTGGTTCCGAGCTACGCGCTGTCGGGTGCGGCGCTGGCCTTGCTGCTGGCCGGCTGCATTGCGCTGGTGGAGATGACCTATCACGTGGAGTCAGGCGCGGAGTTCGGCTCCGAGCTCGCCCTGTTCGGCATCCCGCTCGAGGTCGCCACTGCGCAGCCCTGGATCGCCGCGGCGGCAGCGACTGGCATCGGGCTGGCGCTGTTCCTGGCCACGCTGCGCTTCGTCCGGCGCGCCTGGGCGGAGGTGAACGCTACGCTGCAAGCCAAGGAGGCCGAAGCGTGAGCGCGGCCCCTCCTGCTCTCGAGCTGCGTGCCGTCCACAAGAGCTTCGGCCGCACGGCGATCATCAACGGCGTGGACCTGGCGATCGCGAAGGGCGAACGACACGCCATCATCGGCCCCAACGGCGCGGGGAAGTCGACCCTGTTCAATCTGATCAGCGGCCGCTTCCCGCTCACTTCAGGGCAGATCCTCTTGCAAGGGGACGACGTGACCGGGCGCGAGCCGCAGGAGATGAACCGGCGCGGGCTGTCACGCAGCTTCCAGATCACCAACATCTTTCCGCGCCTGTCGGTGTACGAGAACGTGCGCTGCGCGGTGCTGTGGTCGCTGGGCTACCGCTATTCCTTCTGGCACCGCGTGGGCGCGCTGGATTCGGTGCGCGCGCGCGCCGACCAGATCGTCGAGCAGATCGGCCTGGCCAGGCGCCGGGAGCGGTTGGCCGGGGTCCTGTCTTATGCCGAACAACGCGCCCTCGAGATCGGGATTACTATCGCAGGCGGGGCTGACGTGATCCTGCTCGACGAGCCGACCGCTGGCATGAGCCACAGCGAGACGGCCGATGCCGTGGAGCTGATCCGCAACGTCACGGAGGGCAGGACGCTGGTCATGGTCGAGCACGACATGGGCGTGGTCTTCGGGCTCGCCGATCACATCTCTGTGCTGGTGTACGGGAGGGTGCTGGCGAGCGGCACCCCGGAGGAGATCCGCGCCAACAAGGCGGTGCAGGAAGCTTATCTCGGCACCGAGTCGAGCTAAACCATGCTCGAAGTCAGAAACCTGCACGCCTATTACGGCAAGAGCCACATCCTGCATGGGGTGCACCTGACGGTGCAGCAGGGCGAGATCGTGAGCCTGCTGGGTCGCAACGGCGTGGGGCGCTCCACGACCATCAAGGCCATCATGGGACAGGTGGAGAAGACCGGCTCGGTCAAGTTCCGCGGCGGCGAGATCGGCGGGCTGCGCACCTGCGCCATCGCGCGCAAGGGGCTGGGCTACGTCCCGGAGAGCCGGGACATCTTTCCGACCCTGAGCGTGCGCCAGAACCTGCAGCTCGGAATGAAGGGGCGGGCAGCCAAGGGGCGCTGGTCGATGGAGGACATGTTCGGGCTGTTCCCGGTGCTGAGAGAGCGGGCCGACGCGCTCGCGGGCGTCATGTCCGGCGGCGAGCAGCAAATGCTGACGTTGTGCCGCACGCTCATGGGCGACCCCGATCTGGTGATGATCGACGAGCCGACCGAGGGGCTGGCGCCCATGATCGTGGAGCTGGTGGCGCGACTGTTCGATGAGATGAAGAACCGCGGCGTGTCCATCCTGCTGGTGGAGCAGAAGCTCACCATCGCGCTGAAGATCTGCCAGCGTCTCTACGTGATGGGCCACGGCCGGGTCGTGTTCGAGGGCTCGCCGGACGATCTGCGGGCCAATCAGGCCGTGCGCAAGGAGTGGCTCGAGGTTTAAGCTCCTGGTACACCCTCGACCAACACCTCAACGCCTTTGCGTTGAGATTCTTCTTTGAACGAGAACACCATGACCGATATCGTCAGCTACGCCGTCCAGAGTCACCTGGGCGTGATCACCCTCGACAACCCGCCGGTCAACGCGCTCGCCGTCACCAAGGGCGTATTGCAGCGGATCCTGGACGCCATCAAGGAAGGCGAGCACGACCCGGCGGTGCGCGCTTTCCTGATCGTGGGCAGCGGCCGGGCCTTCTCGGGTGGAGCGGATATCTCCGAGTTCGGGCAGCCGCTGCCCGTAGGGCTGGCGACGTTGCCAGTGCTGGCGCAGTATATGGACACCGTTACCAAGCCGATCGTGGCGGGCATCCACGGCTTCGCCCTGGGCGGCGGGCTGGAGCTCGCGCTTGCCTGCCACTACCGCTGCGCCGTCGCGGGCACACAACTCGGACTGCCGGAAGTGAAGCTGGGCCTGCTGCCTGGTGCTGGCGGCACGCAGCGCCTGCCGCGCCTGATCGGGGTCGAGCGCGCGCTCGAGGTCATCGTCAGCGGCGACCCGTTGACGGCCGACAAAGCGCTCGAGCTGGGTGTGATCGACGAGATCGTGAAGGGCGACATCACCCAGGCCGCCGTGGCCTTCTCCAACCGGGTGGTACGCGAGGGCCGCGGGATCCGCCGCACCAGTACGCTCTCCCCGAAGCTGGAATCGCCGGCCGATCAGTTCTTCGCCGCTGCACGGTCCCGGATGGCCAAGGAGCATCGCGGCTACCCCGCGCCGCTTGCGATCGTCGACTGCCTCGAGGCCGCCGTAACGCTGCCATTCGCCAAAGGTGTGGCACGCGAGCGCGAGCTGTTCGAACGGCTGCGCGACACCAACGAATCCAGGGCGATGCGGCATCTGTTCTTCGCCGAACGGCAGGTGAGCAAGATCCCGGACGTGCCCGAAGACACCCCGACCAGGGAGATCAAGTCCGCCGCGCTGATCGGCGCCGGCACGATGGGCGGGGGCATCGCCATGAACTTCGCCAACGCCGGCATACCGGTGAAGGTCCTGGAGACGACCCAGGAGGCACTCGACAAAGGCCTGGGTGTGGTGCGGAAGAATTACGCCAGCACCGTGTCGAAGGGGCGCCTGACGCAGGAGCAGATGGACAAGCGCATGGGTCTGCTGCAGGGCGTGCTCAGCTACGAGGCCCTTAAGGACGTCGACATCGTGATCGAGGCGGTGTTCGAGGACATGGACGTCAAAAAGGAGGTCTTCAAGCGGCTGGACGGCGTGTGCAAGCAGGGTGCGATCCTGGCGACCAACACTTCGACGCTGGACGTCAACGACATCGCCGCCGCCACTGCGCGTCCCGGGGATGTGCTGGGCCTGCATTTCTTCAGCCCTGCCAACGTCATGAAGCTGCTGGAGGTGGTACGGGCGGCCAAGACCTCGAAAGACGTGCTCGCCACCGCCATGAAGCTCTCACGCACCATCAAGAAGGTCGGGGTGGTGGCCGGCGTGTGCGACGGGTTCATTGGCAACCGCATGTTGCACGCTTACTTCCGAGAGGCCGGCTTCCTGCTCGAGGAAGGCGCGCTGCCGCAGCAGGTCGACAAGGTGATCGAGGAATTCGGCTTCGCCATGGGGCCCTTCCGCGTCAGTGATCTGGCGGGCCTGGACGTGGGCTGGTATATCCGCAAGCGCCAGGCCGCCACACGCCCCCCGCATCTGCGCTACTCGAAGGTGGCCGACCAGATCTGCGAGATGGGTCGGTTCGGCCAGAAGACCGGTGCGGGCTGGTATCGCTACGAAGCTGGTGACCGTACGCCGATTCCCGATCCTGTCATCGAGGAACTGATCGTCAAGGCGTCGAAGGAGGCGGGCATCGAGCGGCGCGAGATTACGGACCAGGAGGTCCTCGAGCGCTGCGTGTACGCGCTGGTCAACACCGGAGCCAAGATCCTGGAGGAGGGGATAGCGCTGCGGGCCAGCGATATCGACATCGTCTACCTGTACGGCTACGGCTTCCCCCGCTACCGCGGGGGCCCGATGTTCTATGCCGACACTGTCGGGCTGGACAAGGTTTGCGCCGCGGTCGAGCGCTTCCATGAGCAACATGGCGGGTTCTGGAAGCCCGCCGGCCTGCTCAGGAAGCTCGCTGCAGAAGGCGGGCGCTTCAACCCGGTGCGAGGCCCAGGAGCGGCTTGAATTCACCGACCGGCGGGTGCGCGCGAACCGGTTCGCAGCCCCGTCGACGGCGCGCGTGCCGAACGCGACGCAATGCGCGCTGTGCAGCAGGTAAACTACAAGCTTCGGAAGGAGACTCGAATCATGACTGAAGCCGTAATCGTATCCACTGCCCGTACGCCGTTGTGCAAGTCCTGGCGCGGCGCGTTCAACATGACCCACGGCGCGACCCTGGGCGGTCACGTCGTCAGGCATGCGGTAGAGCGTGCCGGGCTCGATCCCGCAGAGGTCGAGGACGTGATCCTGGGCTGCGCCAACCCCGAGGGTGCCACGGGCTTCAATATCGCACGCCAGTCCGCGCTGCGCGCCGGGCTGCCGGTCAGCACCTCGGGGATGACCGTGAACCGGTTCTGCTCGTCCGGACTGCAGACGGTCGCGCTCGCTTCGCAGCGCATCCTGGCTGGCGAGGGAGAGATCTTCGTGGCCGGCGGGGTCGAGTCGATCTCGTGCGTGCAGAACGAGATGAACCAGCACATGGCCAACGAGGGTTGGCTGCTCGAGCACAAGCCGGAGATCTACTGGAGCATGCTGCAGACGGCCGAGCAGGTCGCCAAGCGCTACAAGATCAGCCGCGAGCAGCAGGACCGGTATGGCGTCGACAGCCAGCTCAAGGCCGCCAAGTCGCGGGCCGAAGGCAAGTTCAACGATGAGATCGTGCCGATCGCGGTGAAGATGAAGGTGGTGGACAAGAACACCGGACAGGAGAGCATCAAGGAGACGACCGCGGCTCAGGACGAGGGTATCCGTCCGGACACGACCTATGAGGGGGTCTCCAACATCAAGCCGGCGCTCGAGGGTGGCGTGATCGCCGCCGGCAACGCGAGCCAGTTCTCCGACGGCGCCTCGGCGCAGGTGGTGATGAGCGACAAGGCGGCAGCAGCACGAGGGCTCAAGCCCATGGGCGTGTTCCGCGGTTTCGCGGTGACGGGCTGCGAGCCCGACGAGATGGGTATCGGGCCGGTCTTCGCGGTGCCGAAGCTGCTCAAGCGCACCGGCGTCAAGCTGGACGACGTCGGGCTGTGGGAGCTGAACGAAGCCTTTGCCGTGCAGGTGATCTACTGCCGCGACAAGCTGGGCATTCCGAACGAGCGCCTCAACGTCGACGGCGGCTCGATTGCCGTCGGCCATCCCTATGGCATGACGGGCAGCCGCCTCCTCGGTCATGCGCTGATCGAGGGCAAGCGCCGGGGCGCGAAGTACGTGGTGGTGACGATGTGCATCGGCGGCGGGATGGGTGCCGCAGGCCTGTTCGAGGTCGTGTGACCAGCCGGCCCCCGCGAAGCCGAGACATCCAGATCGACCGGACCGTGTCCAGCCGCCGCTTGCGGGCGGCTTGCCTCTGCCTTGCCCTGGCGTGGCTGCCGGGTGCAAGGGCCGAGCTCGTGGTCTCGGCGAATGACAGCAAGCTGACTCTGACGAATGGCCTGCCGCTGGTCGTGCAGAGTCCGCAACCGGATACGGTTTCGGTCATCGACCTTGGCGTCGGTCGGCCAGCGGTGCTGGGCCACGTGCAGGTTCCCACCAGCGTCGTCGGGCCGCCGACATCGGTGGCCGTGACTCCTGACGAGTCTATCGCCCTGGTGACCGCAGGCGCGAAGATCGACCCGACCGACCCGACGCGTCTTGCAGCCGACAACCGGCTATCGATTATCGACCTGCGCGCGCGCCCCCCGGTGGTCCTCGGGCAGGCGCAGGCGGGTAGCGGGGCGGCTGGGGTTTCGGTCACGCGCGACGGCAGACTGGCGTTGGTCGCCAACCGTAACGAGGGCACCGTCTCGGTGTTTCGTATCGAGGGGCGCGCGTTGCACAAACTCGATACGGTTCCGGTGGGCGGTCCGGACTCCGGCCCGAGCCATGTCGCAATCGCGCCGGACGGGCGCAGCGCGCTGGTGACTCGCGATGGCGACCACACCGTCTCGCTGCTCGCGATCGACGGGGACAAGGTCAGCTACACGCACCATGACCTGGGCGTCGGACTCAAGCCCTACGGCGTGGTGATCACGCCGGACGGTCAGGAGGCGGTCGTGGCCAACCTCGGCCTCGGCCGCGGCGACAACGATACGATCAGCCTGATCGACCTCACGCTCAAGCCGCCGCGGTCGGTGGAGACTTATACCGTCGGGCAGACTCCGGAAGGGATCGCCATGTCGCCGGACGGCAAGCTGGTCGCGGTGGTCGTCATGAACGGCAGCAGCAAGCCGAAGGAATCGCCCTTCTACTCGCCGGTCGGGCGGGTACTGCTGTTCCGGATGAACCGTGGCAGCCTCACGCGCGTGGCCGATGCCGCGGTTGGGGCCTGGCCCCAGGGTGCTGTGTTCTCGGCCGACGGACGCACGCTGCTGGTGCAGAGCATGATCGAGCGCAGCATCGCGGTCTTCGCCATCGAGCCCGGCTACCGCCTGCGCGATACCGGCCATCGCATTCTGCTGCCGGGCGGCGCTGCCGCACTGCGGACAGCCGAGCGGCCAGCGCGCGGGCGCTAGCGGACTGTAAGAGCCGGTTCAGTAGCACCCCTCACCCGGCCCTCACGCTACCCTCTCCCGAGAAGGGAGAGGGACCGTTCTGTGTGTCACCTCTCCCGCAAGGGGAGAGCGAGTGTGCTCTACATTTCGTTGTTACAGCCCACTAGCCCGCGCCTCACTTCAGCTTCGAATAGGCGGTCGGCGTGAGCAACATGTTCTCGATGCGCTCGACTAGCGGCCCGTTCTTTTCTGTTTCCGCGCGGGCCGCCAGCCAGTCGGGGTGCGCGGCGAAGGCGTTCCATTTCTGCTCGCGCTCGGCCAGGCTCTCCCACTCCAGCAGGTAGTACAGCGCGTTGTTCGACGGTCCTACCAGAGTGGTCCAGAAGCCCACCTGCCGGATCCCGAACTTGTCCCACAGCTTCAATGTGATCGTCGAGAAGCGGTTGTTGAGGTCGGGCAGGCGCCCGGGGACGGCGTGGTAGATGCGAAGCTCGTAGACCATGCTGTGCGCCTCCTGTGGTAGCGTGTCGAAGCAGTATGACAGAAGGGCTTCGCCGGGTCCGCGACCGCGCGGGGAACGGCCGTCGATCGCTCGGATGCTCTCGCCTGGTGCCGAATGTGCGGCCGCTACGAAGTCCACACTCCGGTCGAAGAGATCGCACGTAGCTTCGACGCCCGACTGACGGACGAGGCTGCGGCGCTGCCGGCCCGGTACAACGTCGCGCCGACTTTGCGGATCCCGGTGGTGCGCGCGACCCCGGGCGGCCGGGTGCTGGAAGCGATGACGTGGGGCTTGGTGCCCAGCTGGGCGAAGGACCCCTCGGGGGTGAAGCCGATCAACGCTCGCGCTGAGACCATCTTCGACAAACCCATGTTCCGCAACGCCGTCCGGCGTCGTCGTTGCCTTATTCCGGCGGACGGCTTCTACGAGTGGCAGGCTGGGCCCGGGCGCAAGCAGCCCTATCACATCGGCATGGTCGATGGCGGCTTGTTCGCGTTCGGGGGCATCTGGGAGTATTGGGCGCGGGAAGGAGAGGAGCCGCGTGTCACCTGCGCCATCCTAGTGACCCAAGCCAACGAGCTGATGGCCAGGATCCATGACCGCATGCCGGTGATCATCGCGCCAGAACACTACGGGGCGTGGCTCGATCCGGCGGGCGAGGACCGGACCTTCCTCGCGCACCTGCTCGAACCATATCCGGCCGAGCTGATGCGCGCGAAGGCGGTGGGTAGCCGGGTCAACAACGTGAAGAACGAGGGTCCCGACCTGGTCGAACCTTTGCCGTCCGATCGGTCGCCTTGACGTTCCAGCGCTCCGGAACGTCGGGCACTTGGCTTGCTTTGCCCTGCGCAAAGGGAGCGCTCTCATCGATGAACGCCAACATGAACCACCGCGTCGCCGCGTCCCTGCCGAGGGGTTGGTGGTGGACCGCTGCCGGCGCCAGTGTGTTGAGCGCGGCCATCGGACTGTGGTGGTGGATCGGCGGCCTCATCTCGGCGCCCGCTGCGAGCGACGGGGCGGGCGCGTCTGGCGAGGTGTTGGAGCAGGCGCGCGGACGACTGAGCGCGGGGGATTTTCCGCAGGCGCGCGAGCTGTACCGCCAGGCGCTCGAACAGCAGCGCCGGGAGAACTACACGCACGCTGCCGCCTCCACTCAGGAAGAGCTAGGAGCGCTCGAGCAGGGCGCCGGGCGCTGGACCGCGGCGCGCGCCGCCTACGCTGACGCGGGACGCGCTTACGCCACTCTGGAGGACCGCACCGGTCAGGCGCGCGTCCTGCGGCGGCTGGCAGCACTCGAGTTCCACACGGGACGCTATCGCGTCGCGCTGGATGCGTTCGAGCGGGCGCTGGCGGTGCAAGACCGCGACAACGCCATGGCCCGCGTGCAGCTGATGGTCAGCGCAGCCGAGGCCGAGATCAGGCTCGGCGCGCTGGACGCGGCGCGCACGCGGTTGCGCGGCGCGCGCGCGTTGCTCGCTGGGTTGGACGACTACCGCAGCCTGGCGCGCATGCTTGAGGCTGAGGCGACGATCGAGTTGCGCGAGGGGCGGGTATCGGAAGCCCGCATGCTCTACTCTGCCGCGCTGGATCAGTACCGGGCGGCCGGCAATACGCCCGGGTCCGCACGTGCCATCAAGGGTATGGGAGACCTGGAGCGACGCGCCGGACGCGGTGCGGCTGCCCAGGGCCTCTACCGCCAGGCGCTGGACCTGTTCGATCGGCAGAAGGACAGCCTCGGGCAGGCTGCGACGCTCGAGGTGCTCGGCGACATTGAGCGTGACCTCGGCCGGTTCGAACCGGCGCGCATGATCTACGCAGACGCCGCCACGCTCTATCGGTCGCTCGAGCATGCACCCGGACGCGCATCGGTCGCGCTCAAGACCGGCGACCTCAAGCTGTGGTCGGGCCGCATCCCGGAAGCGGACCAGGCCTTCCGCGAGGCGCTCGCGCTGTATGCCGGAGCACAGGACGATCTCGGGCGCGCCTATGTGCTTGCGCGTCTGGGTGACCTGGACTTGCGTCGTGGCCGCGCGGCCATAGCGCGCCAATCGCTGCGTGATGCGCTGGCGCTGCTCCAGACCTTCCCTGGAGACCCCGGTCTAGGTGAGGTGCTGCACAGCCTCGGGGATGCCGAGCGCCTCGACTCGAACATCGGTGAGGCGCGCGCCCGCTACGAGCACGCGCTGTCGGCCTTCGAGCGTGCCGGCGACGAGCGCGGCCGTGCCAACGTGATGGTGAGTCTCGCGGACCTGGATTACCGCGAAGACCGCTACGAGCAATCTCAGCAAACCTTCGAGCAGGCCCTGCACCTGATGGAGGAACAGGGCGACTTGCTCGGTCAGACCTACGCGCGGCTGGGACTGGCTCTGGTGTCGCTCGCGCAGCGCCGGGAAGCCGAGTTTCGCCTTCACATGGAGCGGGCGCAGGCGCTGGCTCACCGGCACGGGTCGCCGGTGGCCATCGATGAAGTTGCCCGCATCCAACGTCAGGCGACTGCTGCCACCCAAGGCTTGTGACGATGAGGCACAGGGTGTCGCGGCGGCTGGGTTGGGCGCTGTTGCTTGCGGCCTTGTCCGCGTCAGGGGTCGCTGTCGCGCAGGAAGGCGACAACGGTGGCCTGGACCCGCTGGAGAGACTGCCGTCGACAATTCGCGGGGAGCTTCCGCGTAGCCACCTCACGGTATTGGGCGTGGTTGTGGGCAGAGACAGCCTCGCCGACGTCGAGGCGTTGCTGGGGCCGGCCGCGCGATTTTCCCCCGGTGGGACCGCCGAGCTGGTGGCCGTGTGCTACGAGTCCGGGGATGCGGCGCAGGATGGCGCGGTGCTGTTCCAGGCCGATGCCAAGGATCCGCAGGCGTTCATTCTCATGGCCCATGCCGCGCGGCGCAATTCCCTGGGGGGCATGGCGAGACATTGCGAGCCGTCGGCTGCGCTGGCTGGCGGTGTGAGCAGCGGCGCCGGTGTAACGCTGGGAATGTCACGCGACGATTTCATCGCACGATTCCTGCATCCTCCGTCGGAGGATCACGCCCGCTACGCCGGCTTCTACTTCTACGATCCGGTGGAGCCGCGTGCGGATGTGGGTTCCCGGGCCGAATGCCAGCTGCTCTCCGGGGTCCGGGTCCGCACCCGCCTGGGGCGTATCTCCGCCTTCACCGTCTATCGGTTCTATCGGGGCCGGGCCTGCTGAGGCTGTCGCTGGCAGGAAACGCTCACCGGCCCGCAATACCGCTTGTCTCCCCTGCCGATGGCACGTCCATTGCGCCTTCTCTTGGCACGAGTTGTAAGTATCGGATTGTTTGAGAGCTTGTGACAATCCGGACAGGTCTGGATCGACGCTAAGTCCTTGTCGTTGAACAGAGACGCAGCGTTGCCCCAGGCCAGTGTCACAGCTTCGCCCCGAATGGCAAACCGATGTTTTACGGCAGTTCGTCGGATTACTTTAGCCGGCCCGCGTCACCGCAGGCCGAAAAGGGGCAGTTGACCAGAGGCGGTTGACGAAGCTGTGACGGATGTGAAGGCCGGGCTGCAGCACCGGGCCCGGCGGTGCGCAGGCGTTTCGCTCGACGCCCGCGCGCGCAGAATCACGGCGGCATCTCGAGGAGAACAACGATGAGCGAGCAAAGCGCAATCGATACCTGCGGCGACGAGCTGTTCGGCCACGGCACGCAGGCGGCCCTGGACGCACTCGGGAAGGCTTATGAATTGGCCTTCATGAAGAGCCTGTCCCAGCTGTCGTCGCCGGTAGCCACTATCGTGGACCGCACCGGTCACATCGGGGTGGCGCGCGAGATCGCCAACTACAAGACCTCCCTGGCGCTCGCAGCGACGCTCGCCGCGCAGGTCCAGACCGAGTCCGACCCGCGGGTCCAGGCGATCCTCAAGCAGCTCTCGTGCGAATTTTCCGATTTCGCCGCCGGCGCAGGCAGTCGCATCATCAACGCTTCTGCGTTTGCCGACGAGAGCACCACGGTCGAGCAGGCCATCTCCGAGATCTTTCAGGCTTCCGACGACTTCGTGAAGGAGCTGCTCGCTCCCACGCCCGGGGCAGCCTGGTCGACCCATGAAATCGTGGGCGCCATCGAGGACGCGCTGGCCGCCGGTGACAGCGCCGACGCCATCATCGAGCGCCTCAAGACGGTCGGCGTGGGTGTCGCTTCGCAGTCGATGACCACGCTGTCGCTCGACCTCGAAGCACACGTGCAGGAGACCGGGTCGGACGGGTGGGGCGCGATCGCCGCCCAGGCCGGCGGCGCCGCGCTTCTGCTCGACGCGGCGTTCGACTCCGGCTACGCGCCCGGCCTGGAAGTCAACGACGGCCAGCCGTTCTACCTGGATGCCACGCTGGCGGACCGAGTCCGCGCCCTGGTGAACAGCAGCGCGGCGGACTTCGCCACCGTGGGCGAATATCTACCCGACGTGCAGGCCCTCGCCTGGCTGGTGAGTTCCATCGACGCCAGCTTCACGACCGACGAGCTCAACCAGCTTATAGATGGGGCCAGCGCCGCGGGCGACCAGGCCGGCGTGCTGAGCCTGGTCGAGGACCTGACGCGCCTGGTTTCGGGCGCCGGCGAAACTGTCGGTACCGACACCGCCAGCTTCTATCGCTCGGTGTTCAACACGATCGATGCCATTGCGACTGCCTATCCGTCCGGCCTGGAGCTCGATAGTCTCGTCGGCACCAGCGCTGCGCAGATCTCGGCAAGCGCAGCCCAGGCGAGTGCGGAGGGCGTGGCCTACCGTTATGCCCTGAGCGAGCTGAACGTATTCGTGCTAATCGGTGCCGACTACAGCGACTTCAATATGCATGGGGAACTGGACCTGTACGACGAAGCGACAGGTCACGGCACATTCACGGCGGAGTATCTGGCAGACCGGCCGGAACTGCTGGCCGCCATGGTCCAGACCAACCTGGCCGACATCGCACCCAGCGCTTCGGGGACCACCGTTCTCCCCGGCCTGGACACCACCTACATCGATCGCGACCTGGGCGTCCAGCTGACCGGCACGACCCCGGCCGCCGGACTGGTGCTCTTCGACGGCGACGCTGCCGGCCCCATAACCGGCACGGCGGGCAGCGATCATCTGTACGGCGAAGGCGGTGACGACCTCATCGAGGGTGACGCCGGGGACGACATGCTGGATGGCGGTGCAGGCAACGACACGCTGTTTGGCGGCGACGGCAACGACGTCATCGTGGGTGGCGCGGGAAGCGACGCCGTGAGGGGCGGCGCAGGCCGTGACCTGCTGCGTGGCGGGGCGGGCGACGACCTGATGATCGGCGATGGCGACGGCGATGTGCTCGAGGGTGGTACCGGCATGGACACGTACAACGTCCGTGCGGGCGATGTCATCCTTGACGAGGACGGCCAGGGGACAATCAGCTTCGGGGACGGCAACACGACCATCACCGGCGGAACCGAAGTGGAAGACAGCTCGCTGTTCGTGAGCGAGGAGGGCGACGTCGTGTTCCGCCAGAACGACGACGGTGGGGTCGATTTCTGGGTCGACGGTCAGCGTGTGACGGTGCTGCCAGGTGCCGATGACAGTGGGCCGCGGCGCCGGCGTGACGACGGCGCACCGCAGGAAGACCAGGGCGGCGAGAATGGCGTGAGCGGCAAGCCGCTGCTCGACATGCCACTGCGCCGCAGCGGCGCGCCGCACGATCCCTCCTACAAGACTCCGTTCATGCTGGCACAGGCTGCCCCGGCGCCACGCCGCGACCCGCTCGTGCTCGATCTGGACGGCGACGGCATCGAGACGCTGGGCCAGCAGGCGGTTACGTACTTCGACCACGACGCCAACGGGTTCGCTGAGCTGACGGGATGGGTCAGTGGGGACGACGGTTTCCTCGCGCTGGACCGCGACGGCGATGGCCGCATCAGCGACGGCGGGGAGTTGTTCGGTGACCATACGGTGCTGGCGAGCGGTGTAGTCGCCGCCAACGGCCTGCAGGCACTTGCGGAATGGGACCTCGCTGCCAACGGCGGCAACGACGATGGCGTGATCGACGCCGGCGACAACGTCTGGTCGAACCTGCGGGTGTGGCGCGACCAGGATGCCGACGGCTTCAGCGATGCGGGCGAGCTCTTTACACTCGGGGACCTGGGCATCAACGCGATCAACCTGGGCTTCAGCGACACCGGCGTCAGCGATGGGCTGGGTAACACCCAGCAGCGCGTAGGCCACTTCACCCGCGCCGACGGCACCGCCGGAACTATCGGCGAATACCTGCTGGCGCGCAACGCGACGCTCAGCATCGCCGAATCAACGGTCGCCGTAGGTGCGGATGTCGCGGCGCTGCCCGAAGTGCGCGGCTCCGGTAACGTGTACGACCTGCGCCAGGCGATGGCCCGCGATGCCGGCCTCAGGGATCTGGTTGGCGCATTCGTGCAGGAAAGCGATGGCGCTACTCGCGATGCCCTGCTCGAGCGACTGCTGTTCCGCTGGGCCGGGGCCGATGGCGTAGACCCGAATGCGCGCGGCGGCATGATCGATGCGCGCAAGCTGGTGGCGCTCGAGACCTTCCTCGCCGAGCCCTTCGTCGGTGCGTTAGGGCCAGACCCGGTACCGGATGCGGCGATCCAGCTGGATCGCGCGTGGCATGACCTCGCTGAACAGGTGAACGCCAAGCTGATGGCGCAGAGCCATCTCGACAGCCTGTACCAGCAGATCACCTACACCTTCGATGCAGCGACTGGCCAGGTTCACGCCGACCTGTCGGCTGTCACTGCGGCCATCGACCAGGCACTGGTTGCCGACTTTGCGACGGGCAAGGCGCTGCTGGCCGAGGTCGGCCGGATGATGCGGGGGATGGACGAGTTCAGCTCTGCAGACTACGCGGCGATGCGCGCGGCCTACGGCGCACGCAGCGAGGAGCTGGCGGTCGCATTCGACTCCGGCGGCCTGAACTACGTGTCCGACGTCACCGGCGCCCGCAAGCTGGATGGCACCACTGGTGCCGACATGCTGGTGGGCGGCGCCGGCAGCGAGAGCGCGATGGGCTTCGACGGCGACGACGTCATTTATGGCCTCGACGGCGACGACGTCCTGTCCGGCTGCGAGGACCACGACCAGGTCTTCGGCGGGCTGGGTAACGACAATCTCTTCGGTGGGACCGGCAACGACGTGCTCGATGGCGGAGCCGGAAACGACTACGTGAACGGTGGCAGCGGCAACGACACCTACGTGCTGTCGCGGGGCATGGGATTCGACCACGTTCGCGACTACGACAGCACGCCCGGCAACTTCGACGTCATCCAGGTCGCCGCCGATATCGGCCGCGACGAGATCCGCTTCTGGCGCAAGGGCAACGACCTGTTCGTGGGGATCGGCGCCGGCTCCGACAAGATGAGGGTGGAGGGCTGGTTCCTGGACGCGGCCAACCGCATCGAGGCCGTGGTGTTTGCGGACGGGTCTCAGGTGTCCAGCGCGATGCTGGCGGCGGCTCCCTTCAGCGGGACCGAGACGGCTGATGCGATCGTGGGCAACGGCGAGGCGAACTACCTCGAAGGCCTCGGCGGTAACGACAGCCTGTCGGGCGCCGCGGGCGACGACGTTCTCGACGGCGGCGCGGGCAACGACACGCTCTACGGAGGCAGCTCCGGGTATTTCACTGGTGCGGGCGCCGGCAACGACACGTACATCTTCGCGCGCGGCTACGGGCAGGACACGATCTACGACTATGACAACACTGCCAACATCGACACGATTCGGCTGGTCGGACTGACGCAGGCCGACGTGACCTTCAAGCGCGAAGGCAGCAGCTTCTTGATCAGTGTGAACGGTACGGCCGACGTGCTGCGGGTGGCCGATTGGGGGATGGGTGCAGCCTACCGCGTCGAGCGCGTCGAGTTCGGCGACGGCAGCGTCCTGGACGGAGCCGCTCTGGTGGCGCCGTTCGTTGGTACGGCGGGCGATGACAGTCTGATGGGGACAGTCGAGGTCGACATGCTCATAGGCATGGACGGCAGCGATTCGTTGTCCGGCGGCGCGGGCAACGATTTCCTGGACGGCGGTGCTGGCAACGACACGCTCTACGGCGGGGTCAGTGGCTATTTCGCCGGTGCCGGCGCGGGCAACGACACTTACGTGTTCGGCCGCGGGTACGGGCAGGATACGGTCTACGACTACGACACCACGGCAGGCAACGTCGATACCATCCTGCTCAAGGATCTCAATCAGTCCGACGTGACCCTGCGTCGCGACACAAGCAGCTTCTATATCAGCGTCAACGACGCCGGCGATGTCCTGCGGGTGGCCGACTGGGGTTCGGGCGCAGCCTACCGGATCGAGCGCGTCCGGTTCGCCGATGGCAGCGTGCTGGAAGGCGCTGCGCTGATTGCGCCGTTCCTGGGGACAGCCGGCGACGACAAGCTCATCGGGACGGTCGAAGGCGACGTCCTTCTGGGGCTGGGCGGCAACGACTCCATCTCCGGGGGTGCGGGCAATGACGTGCTCGACGGTGGCGCGGGCAATGACACCCTGTACGGTGGTGTCAGCGGCTACTTCGGCGGTGCGGGCGCGGGCAACGACACCTATGTGTTCGGCCGCGGCTACGGCCAGGATACCGTCTATGACTACGACGCGACGCCCGGGAAGGTCGACACGATCCGGCTCAAGGATCTCAACCTGGCGGACGTGACCATCCGCCGCGATACCAGCACGTTCTACATCAGCGTCAACGGCACGAATGACGTGCTGCGGGTGGCCGACTGGGGCTTGGGTGCGGCCTATCGCATCGAGCGGGTCGAGTTCGCCGACGGCACGGTGCTCGACGGCGCAGCCCTCGCGGCGACGCCGTTCGTGGGCACGGCGGCGGGCGAAACCATCAAGGGCGGCAACGACAACGACGTCATCCTCGGACTGGGCGGGACCGACTATCTGCTCGGCGGCGCCGGCCACGACTTGCTCGACGGCGGTGCCGGCAACGACTATCTGTATGGTGGAGTCGGTGGCTATGCAGCCGGCTCGGGTGCCGGCAATGACAGCTACGTGTTCGCGCGCGGCTATGGCCAGGACACGGTCTACGACTTCGACGCCACGCCGGGCAACCTGGACACCATTCTCCTGGAAGGGCTCAATCAGGAAGACGTGACCATCCGTCGCGACGCTGCCAGCTTCTATATCGAAGTCAACGGCACCAGCGACCGCCTGCGCGTCGCCGACTGGGGCCTGGGTGCGGCTTACCGCATCGAGCGAGTCGAGTTCGCGGACGGGTCTGTGCTGATGGGTGCAGCCCTCCAGGACACGCCGTACCTTGGGACCAGCGGAAACGATAGCTTGACGGGCACCGGCGACAATGAAGTCATGCGCGGCCTGGCTGGCAATGACCTGCTGTCCGGCATGGCCGGCGACGACCTTCTCGATGGTGGTGACGGCAACGACACGCTCAAGGGCGACGTCGGCAACGATGTGCTGATCGGCGGCGACGGCAGCGACACCCTCTACGCGGGAGACGGCAACGACCTGCTCGATGGCGGCGCGGGCAGCGATCGCATGTACGGCTATGGTGGCGACGACGTCTTCTGGGTCGACGACGGCAGCGACAAGGTCTACGAGAACGCCAACGAGGGCAACGACAGCGTCATCGCCAGCATCGACCACACCCTGGGCAACAACTTCGAGAACCTCACGCTCGCAGGCAGTGCGAACCTCAACGGAACGGGCAATAGCCTCGACAACGTGTTGCGCGGCAACAGCGGCGACAACAGCCTGGCCGCCGGGGCGGGCAACGACTATCTGGCCGGCGACAGCGGCAATGACGTTCTCGATGGCGGCACAGGCACCGATGTGCTCCAGGCTGGCGACGGCAACGACACGCTGCGCGACACCGCGGGTGCGACTCTGCTCGATGGTGGCAGCGGTGCCGACAGCTTGCAGACCGCAGGCGGTGCGAGCTTCGTTGCCGGCGGCAAGGGCGACGACGTGCTCGAAGTGTCCGGTACGGCGAGCGTCATCGCGAAGAACGCCGGCGACGGAAACGACATCGTCCGCGCCAGCGCGGAGCGGGTCACCGTTTCGCTGGGCGGGCAGGTGAACTACGCCGACCTGCAACTGCGCAAGGACGGTTCGAACCTGGTCATGGAGACCGCCGCTGGCGACAGCACCACCTTCGAAGGGTGGTATGACCCGGCCGCGGCCAAGCCTCAGTTCCTCACCCTCCAGGTGATGACGGCGGCGATGGATGGATTCGATGCGGCGGGCGGCGACCCGCTGCTCAACCAGCGCGTCCAGCAGTTCGATCTGAAGGCGCTGGCGGACTACTACGACGCCGTGCGCACCGAGGATCCGACGGTGGATCGCTGGGGCATGATGCACAAGCTGCTCGACGCCCGTCTCACCGGCTCCGACACCGAGGCGCTCGGTGGCGAACTGGCGCAAGCCTACGCTGCCAACGGCAGCCTCGCGGGGGTGGCATTGTCCTCCGCGCAGAGCACGATTGGTGCAGCCGGGTTTGGGCAGCAGTCGCAAGCGCTGGCCGGCCTGCAGGATCCGTCGCAGACCGGCATCAAGCTGTCGTGACGCCAGGCTAAAAACCGATACCCAGGAACCGTGGGCCCCGATCGGGGCCCACGGCTTTTTCTGCGTTTGCTTTCCTCGATAAAAGGCATCCTGGCGTCCACGGCACACCGGGCGTCGTGGCATTGCACCTGTGCTAGCCTTGACTCCATCGCTGCAAAGCCCGGGTGCGAGGCCGAACATGATGCTGTCCAATTCCCGTCTCTGCGTCGCGGCGCTGGTCGCATTGGCACTGGCCGGCGCGGCGCGCGCTGACATTCCACCGCATAACCCCGACGGCACCATCCCCAGCCTGGCGCCCCTGCTCGAGCAGGTCACGCCGGCGGTGGTCAATATCGCGGTGCTGTCCAGTTCGCCCGAGCAGGACAATCCGCTGTTCCAGGATCCCTTCTTCCGGCGCTTCTTCGGATTGCCCGATCGGCCGGAGCCGCGCCTGGCAGCGGGGTCCGGCGTGATCGTGGACCCGGTCAAGGGCTACGTGCTGACCAACCACCATGTCATACAAGACGCGCAGGAGGTGGTGGTGACCCTGAAGGACCAGCGCCAGCTGCAGGCCAAGGTCGTCGGCAGCGATGCCGGCACCGACATTGCGTTGTTGCACGTGGAGGCTGCCAACCTCAAGGCGCTTCCGTTAGGTGACTCCGAAGCCCTCAGGGTGGGCGACTACGTGCTGGCGATCGGTAATCCATTCGGTCTCGGTCAGACCGTCACTTCCGGCATCGTCAGCGCTCTTGGCCGCACCGGGCTCAACATCGAAGGGTACGAGGATTTCATCCAGACCGATGCGGCAATCAACCCGGGCAACTCCGGCGGGGCGCTGGTGAACCTGCGGGGAGAGCTGATCGGCATCAACAGCGCGATCATCGGCCCCAGCGGCGGCAACGTAGGGATCGGGTTCGCCGTTCCGAGCAATATGGCGCGAGCGGTCATGGCCCAGCTCATCAAGTACGGTGAGATGCGGCGCGGGCGTTTTGGGGCCACTTCCCAGGATCTCACGCCCGATCTGGCCAAGGCACTCGGGCTGAGCATCAGCGAAGGCGTGGTAATCGTCGAAGTGGCCTCCGGTGGGCCCGCCGCACGCGCCGGGCTGCGCCGCGGGGATGTCGTCACGCACATGAATGGACACAAGGTCAGGAGCTCGGCCGATCTGCGCAACCAGATCGGGCTCCTGGCGCCCGGCGAGCCGGTGGAGCTGCGCGTTGTCCGCGATGCTCAGACGCGCACGATCAGGGCCAGCATCGAGAGCGTTCCCAGCGGCCGCGCAAGCGGCAGGGAGGCTGTTCCCGAACTGGCGGGTGCGGCGGTCGGAGACAACGAAGACGGCGTAGTGGTGGTCACGGTCGAGCGGGGGAGCTCCGCCTGGAACCACGGCCTGCGCGCCGGCGACATCATCGCGGGGGTCAACCGGCGACCGGTGCGCACCGCGCGCGAATTGCTCACGGCACTGAGCAGAGCCAGCCGGCCGATCGTGCTCAACGTTGTGCGCGGAGACTATGTCTTCGCTATCGTTCTTCGCTAGATCATTACCTCTCACCACGAAGACACGAAGACACGAAGACGCCGAGATCCTCGCTGCTCAGAGTCCGACATCGCCGTGCAGTCGTGAGTCCCGAAGTGCTCCTCGCGTGTGTTGCGCTTCTTTCTGCTTTTCTTCGTGCCTTCGTGTCTTCGTGGTGAGCGGTTGGTCGGTCCTAGTAGCGTTAGAGCGCCCGAACCGTCACCGGTCGATAGGGCTCGCGCGGCGCACCGAGCGGGTTGCGCAGCGGCCGGCCGAACACGGGGGCGGCAATCTCGAACACGTCCCCGACCGCGGCCTTTACGTTCTTCGTGAAGCTCCCGGTGGCGGCGCCAAAGAAGTGCACATGGACGTTGCCCGGGCGGCGGAAATCGGGGTACTTGAAGTGGTGATGCTCGAGGTTGGCGATGGAATGGGCCATGTTGTCGTCGCCTGACAGCCACTCGTCGCTCCACAGCGCTTCGGTTCCGCGCAGCAGCCTCGCCGTCCCCTTTACGCTCGCCGGCAGTTCCCCGAGGAGGAGTTCAGGCCCGTAGCTGCACTGGCGCAACTTCGAGTGCGCCAGGTACAGGTAGTTCTGCCGCTCCATCACATGGTCGGCGTATTCGTTGCCCAGCGCGAAGCCGACCCGCCAGGGCGTGCCGTCGTCGGCCACGACGTACAGCCCGACGACTTCGACTTCATCGCCCCCGTCCAGCGCGTAGAGCGGCAGCTCGAGCGCCTGTCCCGGCGCCACGACGCAGCGGCCATCGCCTTTGTAGAACCACTCCGGTTGCACGCCCATCTCACCGGGCTTGGGTTTGCCGCCTTCCAGCCCCCATTTGAACATCTTCATGGAGTCGGTCAGCTCCGACTCGGCCTGCTGAAGCTTGACGTGCATGGAGTCGCGCGCAGCGGCGCTGCCGAGGTGGGAAAGACCCGTCCCGGTGACCAGCCAGCGCGCCGCATCTGCGTGGTCCAGCGGCGGGAGCAGTCGTCCCTCCGCGATCACCTCCTCGTAGCTCACCGACTCCTTCGTTTGCCACTCGCGCGCGATCTGCGCCAGCGCAACATTGCGGCGGATGGCCTCCATCGCCATGTCGTACACACGCTGCGCGCCCCCGATCACCTGCAGGGTTACACCGCTCTCGGATACGACGCCGACCGTGCGGGCGCCCGCGCGATCGAGGAACTGCACGAATCTCATGATCTCCCTCCTTTTGTCGTGGTGTTGTCATGAAGGATGGTACGAAGGCGCCCTCCGGTCAAGCCGCGCTATACTGCGCCGCACCGAGGAGGACGACCATGAAGGCTACCGCGAACGGCATCCAGATCAACTATACGGTAGAGGGCAGCGGCCCCTGGGTGGTGATGAGCCACTCGCTTGCCTGCAGCCTGGAGATGTGGGATCCGCAGGCCGAGGCACTTGCGAAGAGCTACAGAGTGCTGCGCTTCGACACACGGGGGCATGGCCAAAGCGATGCTCCCGCAAGCGCCTACACGCTGGAGCAGCTGGCTGACGATGCGCATGGCCTGCTGCATGCGCTCGACGTCGAGCGCCCGCATTTCGTCGGGCTGTCGATGGGCGGCATGATCGGCATGACCTACGCGCTGAGGTACCCCGGTCAGTTCCGCAGCCTGGTCCTGTGCGACACCTCCAGCCGGCTTGGGCCGGAGGTGCAGCCGGTGTGGGTCGATCGCATCAAGACCGCCACCGAAAAAGGCATGGAACCCCTGGTGGAGCCGACGCTGAAGCGCTGGTTCACCGAGGCCATCCTCGCGAAACGTCCGCCGGTGCTCGACAAAGTGGCCGCGATGATCCGCGCGACGCCGCCCGTGGGGTACGCGGGATGCTGTCACGCGATCCCGAAGATCAACCTCACCGCTCGGTTGAAGGAGATCGGCTGCCCGATCCAGATCATCGTAGGCGAGCAGGACGCCGGCACGCCCCTGGCCATGTCACGCGAGATCCACGATGCTGCGCCGGGCTCGGAGCTGGTCATCATCCCCAATGCATCGCACCTGTCCAATCTGGAGCAGCCGGACGCGTTCAATCGGGCGTTGACTGAATTCCTGGCGCGACACTGACCCATGCTGGAAATACTGAGCGAGCATCGGCGCGCTTGGCGCTCCGACTCTGCACGTGCCGAACATTGTGGACGCGATGCTGGGCTGAGCGCGGCCTTCAGTCGACGCGCGACACCACGCTCTTACTCGCGACGCGACACCGGTCGCGGCCCTGGGGCTTCTGATCTCCTCTCAGAATTTCACCAGAGGCACCTCGAATACCTGCATCCACACGAAGTTCAGGAAGAAGAATCCGAAGAACAGCACGTTCAGGCTCAGCACCAGGTACGACCACCAGGTGATCCTCGCCGGCTTCGGCAGCTTGCTGTTGAGGTACATGATCACCAGCGGGAAGAGTGCGATCCTCCCCAGACCTTCGGCACCCCCGGGCGCTGCGCCCATTCGTGCCAAGAGCCGTCGTAGACTTTCCAGTTGCTTCTCCCGAGGCGATGCAGCGACAAGGCAAGGATGCAGGCCGTGACCCCCGATCCGCACATCGCGAGGATGGGCTTGTCGAGGTCCACTCCGACGTTGGCGAAGCGGCTCGCCAGCTCATCTCTGGGGAGGAACTGCCTGGTTTGGGGGTTTTCGATCGTGTCCCAGGGCAGGTTGATGCTGCCGGGGACGTGGCCGGGGGCGATGCCCGGATAGCCTGTCGGCAGCTCGCCTGAGAAACGCTTGGCGGTGCGCGCATCGACCAGCTGCGCACGCCGGCTGGACAGGTTGTCTAGGACCTCGCGCCAATCGGCCACTAGCTCCGAACGCTTATGCACCACGAATTCCCGCGGTGCGACGCCGACCTCACCCGACTCGACTGGGCGCCCCTCCGCGAGCCACTTGGTCAGTCCCCCGTCCAGTATCACCACGTCGTCATGGCCGAACACCTGGAACATCCACCACACGCGCGCCGAGACGTAGTTGGTGTCGTACACCACCACGCGGGTCCGGTTGTCGATGCCGAGCCGACCGACTTTGTCGGCGAAGCCCTCGGCTGAGGGCAGCATGTGCGCCCCGAGCCCGGTGTGATCTGCAATTTCGTCGATATCGAACCGCACTGCGCCGGGCACGTGTTGGTTCAGGTACTCGGCGTGGGCATCGCGCTTGAGCTCCGGCAGATACCAGGAGCAGTCTACGATGCGCTGATTAGACGCGTGCAGGTTGTCGGAGAGCCAATCGGTCGATACCACGTCGTTCTGTGCGGCCATGGCTAGTCCTCTCCTTGCCAGCGCGGCTTGCTGTTGCTCCCCTCGGTGCGCACGCGGGCTCGCGGGAGCGGATCGTCCGGGCTATCCCTTTCCGCGGGCTGGCCCCGCGAGGCTATGTGATTGAAGCATTACAAGCTGGCCCGCAGCCCGTTTGATGCAGATCAAACCGACACGAGATGCGCGCGAAAAGGCGCGTACCACCTGAGCTGCCTCGGTTAGACTGATGCTGGGTTATCGATGACTTTGTCCCCCTCCCGACCTGTGTTCCGCGTGCTCGCCCTCGACGGCGGTGGCATGCGCGGCCTCTACACTGCTGTGCTGTTGCAGCGCCTGGCAGCGCATTTCGCTGCATCGCCGGAAGAAGGCAGCGGTCCGCCCGACCTGGGCAAGGCCTTCGACCTGATCGTCGGCACGAGCACCGGCGCCATCCTGGCAGCTGCGCTGGCCGCCGGCCGTCCTCTGGAACGGGTTGTCGCCCTCTACCGGGATGCCGGGCCGCTCATCTTTCCAAGTCCCAGCCCCATGGGCGCGAGGAACCTGGCGTGGTGCCTGCGTCACTGGCGCAGACCGTCCGCCAACGTCGCGGCACTGCGTCGCGCGCTCAGCGGGGAGATGGGAAGCGAGACCTTCGGCGAGCTGCACGCGCGGCGCGGTATCTCGCTCTGCCTCACCGCCACCGACCTGAACACGCTGCACCAGCGCCTGTTCAGAACGCCATCGGCGGCCGGGGAGGAAGATGCGCAAGCAGGGCTGGTGGAAGCCTGCATGGCGAGCTGCGCGGCGCCGATCCTGTTTCCTCCGCTTGCAGGGCCGGCGCGGGCGCTCGGCCGAGGGGAGATGCTGTGCGACGGGGGCCTGTGGGCGGGCAACCCTGTGCTCCTCGCTCTGCTCCTCGCGCTGGAAACAGCCGGACCGACGCAGGATATACAGGTTCTTTCCGCCGGAACCTCGGCCGGGGTTGGCGCGCCACAGCGCAGCGCGCCGCCCCGCACGGTCGGCATCGGCTACTGGATCCGTGGCCTGCGGCTCATGCAGGCTTCGCTCGACGCCCACGCAGTTGCTTCAACGGACCTGACCCGCCGCATAGCGGCTCATCTCTCGCGCCCGGTGCAGGTGGTGCGATTGCTGGACGCCGGGATCGAGGCAGGCGAGGACCTGGCCATGCGGCTCGATAATGCCACTCCGGCGGCGCTCAGCCGGATGGAGATGCTGGCCGCGCAGGCAGCGCGCGCGAACATCGAAGCGAGCGAGGAGCCCGTCGGCGCGCTCACGCTGCTGCGCGAGATCTTTGCCGACGCTCTGCGCTCCGAGACGTGGCATCAGACATGGAGGAAAGCAGACAATTGAGAGAGTCGATGCTGTTCACCTCGGAATCAGTCGCGGCGGGCCACCCCGACAAGCTCGCCGACCAGATCTCCGACACCATAGTGGATGCCTTCCTGGCGCGCGAGCCGGGTGCAAGGGTCGCGTGCGAAACGCTGGTGGCAAACAACTACATCGTGCTCGCAGGCGAGTTCCGCACGGCGGACGAGGCTGTCTTTCGCGATGTGCACAACGATGCACAGCGTATCGTTCGCGCTTTGCTCAAGGAGGTCGGCTACAGCGACCACGCTAGCGGCATCGACGTCGAGCGCTGCGAGATCATGGCGCGCTTTAACCGCCAGTCGGCCGACATCGCCCAGGGCGTCGATCGCCCGGGCGGCGAGCAGGGCGCCGGAGACCAGGGCATGATGTTCGGCTACGCGACGCGCGAGACCGAGGCGCTGATGCCCAAGCCGATCTGGCTCGCGCATATGCTGATGCGGCGTCAGGCGCAGGTGCGCCGGAGCGGGCTGCTGCCCTGGCTGCGCCCTGACGGCAAGTCGCAGGTGACGGTGCGCTATCGAAGCGGCATGGCGTGCGAGGTGGTCAACGTGGTGCTCTCGACGCAGCACTCGCCGGACGTGCCGCAAGAAACCATCGAACAGGAGGTGATCCGGCACATCATCGAGCCGGTCATTCCGCAGCGCGAGCGGGCTGCGGATCTACGCTATATGGTGAACCCGACCGGACGGTTCGAGATCGGCGGGCCCGCCAGCGACACCGGGCTCACCGGCCGCAAGGTGATCGTCGATACCTATGGCGGGTCCTGTCCCCACGGCGGGGGCGCGTTCTCCGGCAAGGATCCGAGCAAGGTGGACCGATCCGCCGCCTACATGGCGAGATATATCGCGAAGAATATCGTCGCGGCACGCCTGGCCGAGCGCTGCACGATACAGCTTGCCTATGCCATCGGGGTCGCACAACCGGTATCGCTGATGGTCGATACGGATGGCACCGGCACGGTGTCCGACGAGGCGCTCGAGGCGGTCGTGCCGGTGGTGTTTCCCCTGACACCCCGCGGGATGATCGAGACCCTGCAACTGCTCCGGCCGATCTATCTGGCCACGGCAGCCTACGGTCACTTCGGCAGGGACGAGCCGGCCTTCACCTGGGAGCGGACCGACCGCGCGGAAATGCTGAGGCATGCGCTCGGCGTGTAGCGGTGATTTCCTGCGCCCCGAGCGGGGAGGTGATACGGCCGGCGGCGAGCTAGACGTGCAGGCTTTCAGTCGACGGCCGACACCACGCTTTCACCCGGCCACACGCCTCGTTCCACCACCTTCGCCCCCTCGAACACCAGCCAGCTCTGTCCGCCGTAGTGGGGCAGCGGCCGCAGCAGGCCGCGCAGCGCGCTCACGTCCGCAGCGGAGACGACGGCGAGCGCGGCGCCGCTGGGCTGGGTGGCGGTCCAGACCTGGGCGGTGCCTCGGCCTCGCACAGTCTCCGGGCGTGCCGGCAGATCATGCTCCGCGAGGAAGCGATCGACGTCGGCATGCGCGCCGATCACCAGCAGCGGCGCCCCGGTCGGCTCCCGGTCAAAGCGCGGCACGGAGTCCTGCAGCTTGCTTGCGAGCTCGCGCGCGACAGCTGCAACGGCAGAGTCGCGCGAGGCAACAACCGTGTGCGTGGCAGGATCCAGCATCACCTGCCGCAGGATCGGCGGCAGCTCACTCGGTTCGAGTCGGCGAAAGAGAAGCAACTGCGGGTCGAGCGCCACTGTCCGGGGCGTGGCGTCGAGCTGCAACGTGAACGCCTGGCTCGGGCATGTCAGATCGACTGCCAGCGTCTTCGGCCCCTCGGCCGTGTCGATCGCCAGCGGGACGCGCAGCACGTAAGCCGGTCCGTCCTGCGCCAGGCGCATGTGCAGCGTATTGCCGTCGCGGCTGGCGTCCTCGATGCGAACGCGCGGTGCACCCGTGCGCGTGAGCCACTGCTCGAAAAGGACGTCGAGCGTCTCCCCCGAGCTGCGCTCGAAAGCGCGCCGGAGGTCGTCCCACCCCGCGCGCGCGAACCGGTGCTGCTGCCAGAACTCGCGCAGCCCCGCATCGAAGGTGGCTGCGCCGATGCGTTCGCACAGCATCAGGAACAGGTAGGCCGCCTTGTGATAGCCGACGATCTGCGAGGTACCGTGGCTGCGCGCGGTGAACGCGGTGAGTGGCGTGTCCTGACCCACGGGGATAGCCGCGAAATCGCGCAGCCACGTCTGCCGCGTGGCGTAGGCCGCCGAAGCGCCCTCCTGCTCCTTATAGAAGTAGTCCGCCATGAAGGTCGTCAGCCCTTCGCACCAGTTGCCACGCTCGTAGTCCACGTACACACCGTTGCCCCACCAGTTGTGCAGCACTTCGTGACCGAGCGAGGTGGACTTGATGAACGGCAGCCGCAGCACGTCGATGCCGAGATAAGTCAGGGTCGGCATGCCGAAGCCCGTCGGCAGGGGACTGGACACGACGCTGAACTCCGTGAAAGGGTATGCGCCGATCCATTCGCTGTAGAGGCGCAGGTAGCCTTCCACGGCGTCGAGGTAGCCCGAGGCGAGATCATGCAGCTCGGGGTGAAACCAGGTGCGCAGGTGGACCGGTGGCCCGCCTGGCCGCTCGACCACCCGTTCCCGCACTTCATAGGGACCGGCCATCAGCTCGATGCTCTCAGCCGGGTGGGAGAACTCGTACTCTGCGCGGTAGCCTCTCGCGTCCGTCTCCTCCGCGACGAGCCGTCCGGGAACCAGGCCGCGCTGTCCGGGCGGGAGCTTCAGGTGCAGGCGATAGGTGAACTGCTGCTCGCCCAGCAGCGGGTACCAGCCGGTGCCGCCGGGCAAGTAACTGCCCTCGGTGCCGGCCATGGGGGGTAGCCTCTGCAGCGTGGCGCGATGGTCGATCTCGGGTAGTGCCTGCAGGGTTCCGCTGTAGCGCACGACGATCTGGTGGCGGCCGGTGTTTTTCAGTTCGAGTGCCCAGACGCGCAAGCCGCTCTCCCGGGCAGGGGCAACGGCGACGGGATCGCCATCCACCGCGACAGCCTCGACGGCGAAGCCGTCGCCGAGGCCGAGCCGCGCGACGCCGCTGCCCTCGAAGCCGATCTGTGCACTGACGCGCAGCTCGCGAGTTGCGGGGTCCAGCTCGACGGACAGGTCCTGGTGCACGGACTCGATGTGTGCGGGCTGGGCCGCAGCATTCGCGCACAGCACGAGGCCTGCGAGCCCCCTGAACAACCGTGACCAGGTCATGGCGTCGGCGGAAACCGTGCAACCAGCTCCACTGACTCTGCGCCCCGCTTGACTGTCATGGGCAGCCAGGTGCCGGGCGCCTGGCGACGCACGGCATCGATCACGTCGCTGGCTTTGTGTGCCGGCACGCCCGCGACGGTCACGACAACGTCCCCGGAACGTGCTCCCGCCTGGTCTGCCACGCTGTCTTTGACCACGTCGCGGATTACCACGCTGCCGCTGCTGTCGTCCAGCATCACACCAAGGCGGGGCCGGACCGGCGTGGTTGGCACGGCCGCCGCCACGCCGAACACCGCGTCCGCGAGACCGAGTGTCAGCGCGTCGCAGTCCTCATCCGCGTCCCACGGCAGCAGGACGGCAGTATCTTCGATCCCCAGGTCGCGCAGCTGATGCGGCACGCCGAAGCCATCTTGCAAGTGCCCGCTGCCCATGATGCCAACGACAAGCGGTGGATTTGCCGCGCTGCGTTGCTGTGCGATGGCCTGTGCCATGGCTCTATCCCACACCTGCATGCTCTCGACGAAGTGCACATAGTCGGGGTCGGTGTAATCGGGTTCGGTGCGGCTGCGGGCCGGGTGTTCCTTAGGAAGATGCTGGAGATACGATTCGTAGAGTCTCTCGCGATACCGCGCGGAAGGCGGTGCCGGATCGGTCACGCCCTCCCGCTCCGACGGTGGAATGCTGGCCCAGCCGGCGTCGCCGACTCTGGCCACCAGGCTGCGCTCCACGTTCAGCGCGATCATCGGAACGCGATGCATGCGGGCGAAGTGGAAGATCGGCAGGTAGAGCTCTGCATCGAAGCCCCAGACGCGGCTCCATTCGCTGCGCTGGAGAAACGCCTCTACAGTGAGCTCGCCTGCCACCCACCGATCGAGCGCTGCCTGGGCCCGGCGCGGGAACATCTCGAAGCCCAGCACCAGGTTCGGGTGGAGGGCGTGCAAAGCGGCGAGAGTATGCAGCTGCCAGCGATGGTGTTCGGCATTGTCGTGGCTTTCACCCAACAGCACTACGCGGCGCTTTGCGAGCTCGGCAAACAATGTCTTCGGGTCGCGGCGCTGCGGCGCATCGCTGGTCGGCACGACCCAGCTCGCAGGGCTCACGCACGCTTCTGCAGCCGATGCGGTTGGAGGACAAGCGAGCATCGCTCCGAGGCCCGCAGCGACGAGCGCGCAGCGAGTCGGCAGGCGGGTGATTCGTGTCATGAGGTTCCTGGAAGAAGGATCGGTGAGGCCTACTGCTGCTGCGCGAGCCGCACGGCGGCGAGCACGAGGCACAGAATGACCACCGCGGTCAGCCCGCCGCGCAGGCGCAGGTACCAGCGCGGCAGCGCGAAGCGCTGGGCGAACTGGCGGTCCGCTGCGTAGTGCACCGCGAAGGTCGCGCCGAGCAGCAGCAGTCCGGCCTTGGCCGGCAGCAGCAATGCCACCCAGCCGGCCAGCGCAGGCACCACACTCCAGGCCATGAACACGCCGCGCTCGGCTTCCGGCATCTGCTCGTGGACCATTGCCACGCCCCAGTGGATCGCGCCGACGAAGCTGAGGATCACGGCGGCATAGGCGCTCAGCCACACCAGGACTATGGGAGTGTTGCCGTCCGGCAGCGCATACAGCGCGCTCGTGAGCACCACGAATGGCACCAGCCCGGCGGTGCCGAGCCAGAACGGGGCGCGAGGTATCGGATCGCCAGGATCGGTCATGTTCGGGTTGGGAGGTCGCCGCCGCTGCCCAGTGGCTGCGGGTCCGGACTGCATGCTCGAGCACCGCGGTCCCGGCCGGTCCGGCAGGTCGCAGGGCGCCGCGCTGCATTGTAGCCTGGGATGCCCGGCGTGAAGCACGCAAGGTGCAAGGTGCGCGCGTGTCTTACTGCAGACTTCTTCGCCCAGAAAGATTCTGCAGGCGATACCGGTCCGGCTCGGCCAACGCACGGCTGAGAATGCGGAACACATCCACGTCGAACGGCGGTAGCGGTGGGTCAGCAGACAGGTCGTGGGCTTCTTCCAGGGAGCGTGCGCTTCCGATGTAGCGCCAGTCCTGTGCGACGTGCAGCTCGCGGCGCGTGCGCGCCGGATCCTCCTCGACGATTGCGATCGGTCCGCGGAAGGGCCAGGCGGGCAGCCGCAGTTTCGTCAGAGCCTGCGCGAGCCGCAAGGTATGGGCTGCACGGCTCTCCGTCCCGACGCACACCCCGCGGCATTGCTGCGATGCATAGGCAGAACAGGGGCCGCTGCCGGCTTCGAGCCCGAGCACTTGGGCGCACAGGGCGTGCTCGTGGCGCAGGCCGCGCAGGGCAGCGAGTGCGTCGCGCTTCGAGCGAAAGGGGCCGAATAGATCCGAGGCGGGCGCGTCGGGAGCCTGCAGATCGACCAGCGCAACCTCTGCCCAGGCAGGATTCCAGTGCACAGCCCAGGCCTCGGGGCGCCGCCGCGGCGGGCGATTATGGCGCGGCGCAAGCGACTCGATCAGCTGCAGCTGGCGCAGCGCGGTGCCGAGCGGACCGGCCGCAGGAAACCAATCCAGCGCACCGGACTGGAGCGCGACGCGCAGTTCACGCGCCTTCGAACCCTTTTCGCTCCAGTGCGCCAGCACCTGTGTGCGCAGATTGCTGGCGCGTCCCGCGAAGAGCGGTGCGCCGTCCGGGGCATACAGCACATACGCGCCAGGGGCATCGGGCAGATCCTCCAGCAGCGGCGCATCCAGGCCGGCCGGCAGATGCGGTGTCAGGGTGACGCTCTCGCGGGCAGCCGCGAACTCGGCGGCCGGAACCCTCTGCGCCATTGCGCGCGTGAGCTCGATCAGGACGCGGGCATCCGGCAGCGCGCGGTGTCGCGCATCGCAGGCCAGGCCGAAGCGCTCGATCAGCGCATCCAGGTTGTGATGCCGGTGTTGCGGGAACAGGGCGCGGGACAGGCGCACGGTGCACAGTGTGAGTGCCTGGAACGACAGGCCAGTGCGGCGAAACTCCTGGCGCAGGAAGGCATAATCGAAGCGGGCGTTATGGGCCACCAGCAAGCGGCCCTCCAGGTGGGCGGCCAGATCGAGACTGATCTCGGCGAAGGCCGGCGCGCGCGCCACCATCTCATTGGTGATCCCGGTCAGCGTCGCGATCCCGGGCGGGATCTCCCGGCCGGGGTTCACTAGGCTGGACCATTCCTCCACCGGCTCGCCGGCGTCCACCAGCACGAGCCCCAGTTCCGTGATGCGATCCTCGCGCGGGTCGGCCCCGGTCGTCTCCACATCCAGAAAGGCGATCCGTCCGGGAAGCATCAGCGGATCATCCGCCATGCGGGGCCGACACGAACCGGTCGTGGACAGCCTGGGAACTTCGTTTGACCATGCCGTGTCGTAGACACGTCCTAATCATGGGACGAGTCGAAACCCTCGTCAACCAATCCTCTCCTACGGGACCCGCCTTGCGGCGGCGAGTCGTGGGGTGACTCGGCGCCGCAAGCCACCCGTGACGAAGAGCCCGTCCGAAGGCGCTCGCTGGGCCCACCACGCCGCTCTTGTTTGCCAGCCGCTCCACGTGCGCCAGCCCGTGGATCGCGGGTGAGATGTGGTCGGCTGAGCATCATGAGTAATCAAATTCCATGCAGAGCGAAGCTTCGTCACCCTGGCATGCCGCGCAATTCACGTCGCGGTTGTACCGCGGAGAAGTGCTATTGCGCAAACGCGCAGCGCGGCAGCGCTGGGGTGAGCCGCGCTTCGCCGTGTATAATCCAGCGCAAACAACGCGATATGCGCTGGCGCGTATCGGTGGAGGAGGCAAAAAAATGTTGCGTTACTGCGCATGTGCCGTGTTCGTGGCGGGTGTGCTTGCCGCAGGGGGCTGGGCAGGCGCGCATCAGGGCCAGGAAGACCATGACGAGGCGGCCGGCACGATGCTGGATTGCGAGCGGCTGCCGCCGCAGGCGGCGACTTCCCTCCCGGAGCCCGTCGCACAATGGACCCGCATCGCATGCCGGGAAACGGGGCAGCTCCTGGTCCCGAGTGGCGATTGGCAGTGGCGCTATCCGGCCAGCTTCACCACTCCCGTGATCGTGTCGGCGACTGCCGCCTCGCCCGACGCGGTGGGCGCACGCTACTTCACCGCCGTCACCGTTTCTGCGAGCGACGGCGCGGCCGCCGCCCAGCTGCACGCCCAGCTGTCTCGCGATGTAGCGGTGTACGCGCTCAATGCCGGAGCCGATGCGCCGGAGGTAGCCTACACGTTGGTGGCCTCCAACGACCTGGGGGACGAGCTGCGCATCCATTTCCTGCCGCGCCGCGCGGGCGAGTTCCTCGGTGTGGTGTGCGCATCGAGCTGCATTCCGGAAAGCACCTTCGTCGTGCAGAAGAGGGGAGGCTGACATGAGCGCCCGGCTGCTGCTCGACGTGGGGCGCGCCCTGCCCGAAGACGCGCAACGCGCCACGCTGGTGGGCCGCGCATGGGTCCCCGGCCGCAGGCCAGGGCCCAGCCCGGTTGCCATTCTGCAGGGCGAGGTGTTCGATCTTTCGGCTGTAGCGGCGACCGCTTCTGAACTCCTCAACGCCCGCGATCCCCTGTCCCTGATGCGCAGCGGGCGCGCTGCCATGCGCCGCATCGGCGATGCTGCAGAGCTGCTGGCCAACAGCGCACATGATCAGCGCAACCCAGCCAAACCCTACTTCCTGGCGCCGGCAGATCTGCAGGCGATACGGGCCTGCGGCGTGACCTTCATCACCAGCATGCTGGAGCGCGTGATCGAAGAGCAGGCGCATGGCGACCCGGCGCAGGCCGAGTCCATCCGCAAGTCCATCGGCGAGGAGATCGGCACCCAGCTGACGAGCATCAAGCCCGGTTCGCCGGAGGCAATGAAGCTGAAGGATTCGCTCATCAAGCGCGGTGTGTGGTCGCAATACCTGGAGGTGGGTATCGGCCCCGACGCCGAGGTATTCAACAAGGCTCAGCCGATGTCCGCGGTAGGCACCGGCGCCCAGATCGGGATCCTGGCGAGCTCGGCCTGGAACAACCCGGAGCCCGAGGTGGTGCTCGCCATCAATCGTGCCGGGCGGGTGGTCGGAGCCACGCTCGGCAACGATGTGAACCTGCGCGACTGGGAAGGACGCAGTGCGTTGCTGCTCGGCCGCGCGAAGGACAACAACGCGAGCTGCGCCATCGGTCCCCTCATCCGTGTGCTGGACGAGCATTTCACCGTCGACGACCTGCGCAGCGTGCACATCGAGGTGGAGGTGCACGGAGAAGACGGGTTCGCCACTTCCGGGAGCTATAGCCTGTCCCAGATCAGTCGCGATCCGCTCGATCTCGCAGCCCAGGCAGTCAATCGCAACCACCAGTATCCCGACGGGCTGGTGCTGTTCCTCGGCACCGCGTTCGCGCCCACCCAGGATCGCGGCGAGCCGGGGCACGGCTTCACCCACAAGCTCGGCGACGTCGTGACGATCCGCTCGCCGGCGCTGGGTGCGCTGTCCAACCGCATCGACTACTGCGACCGCATCACACCCTGGACGTTCGGGATCGCCGACCTGATGCGCAACCTCGCGGCGCGCGGGTTGATCTGAACCCCAGAGCTGAAACATGGAGGATACGGAGAACGACAGTAGTAACCGACGAGGCCCCCGCTAGCTCTGGCGAATGACAGCGAAATCAGCGTGCAGAAGTCTGCGTCATTCCGCCGGTGAGCACCAAGGAGCGTCAGTTGCTCTTCTCTTTCCTCCGTGGCCACCGTGGTTCAAAGTCTTAAGCGAACATCGGGAGAGGCTCGAAGCGCCCCTTGAGCACCTTGTCCGTGTCGGGGTACCCCAGCCAGCCCTCGATCGCCGTGGCGTACACCCGGCGGAAATCCACCGTGTGGACCAGATTGTCTCCCGCGTCGAGCTGGGTCAGTCTGGGCGGCGTACCGTAATGCCCGCCCTTGACCGGCTTGCCGGCCAGGAACATCAGCCCGGCGGTGCCGTGGTCGGTGCCCAGACTGGTGTTCTCCGGCACGCGCCGGCCGAACTCGGAGAAGATCATCATCACGACCTGGTCGGCCTTGCCGATACGCTCCATGTCGCGGAAGAAGCCGGCCACGGCGTCGGACACATAGGTCAGCAGCCGCTGGTGCAGGTCGACCTGGTGCACGTGAGTGTCGAAGGCATTGTGCCGGTAGCCGCAGTAGTACAGCCGGGTAGGCATGCCGGCGTCGATCAGCGCCGCAACCTTCATCAGGTCCAGGTTGATGATGCCGTAGTCCACCGGGGTCTTGTAGCGTGACCACGCGTCTCTGACCAGCGAAGAGGCGTCGCGCGCACTGCGGGCCACGTTGAGCAGATAGCGCCGCGTTGCGTTGGCATCCTCGGTGCCGTCGCCCATCATCGCCAGGACCGGCTTCTCCTGGAAGAAGCCCTTGCGCACGAAGTTGTCGGGATCGTCGAATACCACCGGCGTGTGATCGCGGCTGCGCACCGCCAGCGACTGGCTTTCGTCGATGTTGACGACGAAGTTGGGCTGGTTGGCAGGGTCCATCGCGTCGGCCAGCCGGCCCACCCATCCGTATTCCTCTCCGCTGTTGGGCGCAGCGGTGTGCCAGTAGGCCATCGACGTGAAATGAGAGAAGGACGGACCGTCGTAGCCGCAGCCGTGCACGACCGCCAGCTTGCCCTCCTTGTAGAGGCGCTCGAAGCCGGCCATGCCGGGGTTCAGCCCCCAGTGGTCGTCGATCTTGCGCAGCTTGCCGGGCTTGATCCCGATGTTGGGACGGTGCCGGTAGTACGCGTCGTCAGCGTACGGCACCAGCGTGTTCAGGCCGTCGTTGCCGCCGGACATCTCGAACACCACGAGGATGCGGTCCTGGTGGCCAGGTGCAGCAGCCAGCGCCCGCGCCGCACTGCCGAAAACGAGAGGGAGCCCCGCCATGCTCGCGGTGTGTGTGCATACGCCTGCAAGCCCGGCCTTCAGCAGTCTGCGCCGGGCGAGGAGTCTATCCAGATCGTTCCGGTTCATCGTCAGTCCTCAGCCGAGCTGATACTCCGGCGTGCTCATGATCAGGTGCAGCAGCATGCGCAGGGGATCTTCCATCCAGGTCTGCGCTTCCCGGACGTCGCTGGTAGCCAGCTCCTGGTCCAGGAATGCGATGAGGGCCTCGCGCTGCCTGGGGTCCAGCGGCACGCTCAGAAAGCGCTTCGCGAAGTAATCCACTACCTCTGCGGTGCTCGTCAGGCCCTGCGCCTTGACCATCGCAGTCAGGTCGAGTTGTGGCATCGTGCGCGGGATCGGCTTGACCTTTTCCACTGCCATCTGCCAGCCGCGGTAGCTGGCGTACCGGGTATTGAAATCCTCGTCGCGGTCGGCCATGCGGTTGGACATCGCCATCATGTCCCCGCTGTTCTCCCGGCCGACCGGTTTGGTGGCCGTGGTGATGTCGTAGCCCAGCGAGATCTTCTCGTGCACGGCACGGATCTCGTCGCCGGTCGGGTAGACCGGGTAGCGGTCCGACGGAATGAAAGTGATATCGGGGAACACCACATCGCGCGCGAAGTTGCCGCGCTCGAGCAGCAGCCCGGGCGTGATCCAGCTGCGCCCCTGCGCCCAGCCGGCAACGGTGGGTGGACGGAACAGCTGCTGCCCCAACGCGGCGGTGACGTCATTGAAATCCGGCACGCCGGGCACGTCATCGAGACCCAGCTTCTTGTAGGTGGAGACCACCAGCTCCACCGGGCCCTTGATGCGGGTGGTGACAGACGGCGCGCTGTAGAAGTCGCGCGATGCGAAAATGGTTTCCAGCAACGGTGCGATCTCGTATTGGTTGTCGCGCAGCACGGAACCGAGCTTCTTCTTCATCTCCGGGCTGATGTCCTCGCGCACGAAGAACCGATAGATCTTTGCCGCCAGAAACTCGGCGGTGACCGCCTGGGCAAGGATCACGTCGATTACCTGCACGCCGTCGAAGGGGCCGGTCTGATGCAGGACGGTCTTCACGCTGTCGTCGTGCTGGTCCCGCTTGACGACGAAGGTGAGGTCGACGAAATTCCATCCCGTGAACGCTCGGGCAGCCTCGCGGATATCGGTCTCCGAGTAGTTGCCCACGCCCATGGTAAACAGCTCCATGATCTCGCGGGCGAAGTTCTCATTCGGCGCGCCCTTGACGTTCACCCCGGCATCGAGGAAGGCGAGCATCGCGGGATCCTGCGCCACGCCGATGACGAGGTCGCGGAAGTTGCCGGTGCCGTGCCGATAGAACAGGTCGAGCTGGACCAGCATCTTGCGATAGTCGCGCACCTTCTCCTCGCTGGTGGCGAAGTGGCCGTGCCAGAACAGCGCCATCTTTTCCTCCAGCGGGCGGTGGGTGTCGAGCATGCGGTTGGCCCACCAGTAGGCGGCGCGGTTGGTCTCCAGGCGGCTGGCGCGCAGCCAGTAGAAGAACTTGTTCACCACCGGCTGCATGCGGCGGTTGCCACCCGGCTTGACCTTCACACCGAGGGCTTCGCCCTGGTTGCGGGCGAGGTCGGTGGTCGCAGGGCGGCTGGGCGGGAAAGGGTCGAGTCCTGCGTCGTGCACGCCGGAGTGTTCGAACGGTCGCAGGTGGCTCTTGTCGACCTGTTGGTAGTGAACCAGATGGCGAACCGCCTGCGCCGGCGTCATGTGGGCGAGGCGCTTTATCTCCTGCGGCGTGCCGCCGAAGCCGGCGCGCTCCAGCAGGTGTGCGGCGCGCTCGTAGCTCCAGTCCTGCGGTCCGATCGGTGTGAGGTCGTCGGCCCAACTTGCCGGCCCCGGGCCGCCGTCTTCGGAGCTCCAGCTTGTCCCGGCGAACGCCAGGCAGGCGGCCAGCGCCGAACACTGAATACTGCGACGCAGGCGTGTCATCTCCCTCACTCCTCCTGATCTGTTCCGTTTGCGGAGAAGAGTTTGGCACAAACGGCGCGCGGAGGGCGGATCGGCCGCGTCATGATTTTCATGATTTTGCCGAGTTGACCATCGTGCCGCAGCGGCCGCGTGACGCAGTGTGGTGGAGCGCCTGACCGGCTCATGTGAGGCGTCCGTGTCCCCGCGTCGAGCGCTTTCTCCGTCTCGAGGTTGATGACTGGCAGGCTCCAGGCCGCGGCATTCATGTTGCGATGAAGCATCAACCGGACCTACTCTGGGGGTGCTGTGCGCCGTCAGGACAGCGGCATCAGGCCTCGCCGGAGCCGCCGTTCGCATAGCGCAAGAAGCAGTGGCGTCGCGCCGAAAAAGAGGTATCATCCGCGCCATGTTTAGGTTCAAGTATTACGCCGTACCGGTTCGGCCGTAGGCGGTCTTGCAGCCCAAACATCAGTACGGGTGGTAGCCCGCTCTTCAAATCAGTACGAGGTACGTTTTATGGCAACTGGTACGGTCAAGTGGTTCAACGAGTCCAAAGGTTACGGCTTCATTACGCCGGACGAGAAAGGCGAAGACCTGTTCGCGCATTTCTCGGCAATCAAGATGGATGGCTTCAAGACCCTCAAGGAGGGCCAGCGGGTGAGCTTCGACATCACCACCGGCCCGAAGGGCAAGCAAGCCTCCAACATCATGGCCGCTTGAACCTTTAGCCTACCTTAGAGAAAGCCCGCTTCGGCGGGCTTTTTTTGTTTCCCCCGTCCCATGGTCTGGTAGGCTACCACCACTATGAGCATCACTCTCGAAGACGTCCGCGCCGCCGCCTTGGCGCTCGACGGCGACATCGTACAGACCCCCTGCCTGCATTCGCGTACGCTGTCCGAGATCACCGGGGCGCAGATCTATTTGAAGTTCGAGAACCACCAGTTCACTGCCTCGTTCAAGGAACGCGGTGCGCTGAACAAGTTGCTGTCGCTCACCTCCGAGCAGCGCAGCCGTGGCGTAATCGCTGCGTCGGCGGGCAATCATGCCCAGGGCGTGGCCTATCATGCCAGGCGCCTGGGCATCCCAACGGTGATCGTCATGCCGCGCTACACACCCGGCGTGAAAGTCGTCCACACCCGCCGCCACGGTGCCGAGGTCATCCTGCACGGCGAGCTGTTCGACGAAGCGAAGGCGCATGCGGTCGAGTTGGCCCGCGCGCGCGGCCTGACCTTCGTCCACCCCTACGACGACGAGAAGGTGATCGCCGGCCAGGGCACCATCGCGCTGGAGATGCTGGCGGCGCAGCCCGATCTCGACGTGCTGGTCGTGTCCATCGGCGGCGGGGGCATCATCGCCGGCATGGCGGTTGCGGCCAAGGGCGTGAAACCTTCCATCGAGGTATTCGGCGCCGAGACCACGCGCTTTCCCTCGATGTATTGCGCCATCCGGGGTCTGGCGCCGGAGTTCGGCACGACCACCATCGCCGACGGGATCGCCGTGAAGGAGCCCGGCAGACTCACCCTCCCGGTCGTGCGCGAGCTGGTCCGCGAGATCCTGCTGGTGGACGAGGGCGACATCGAGCAGGCCATCGTGCTGCTGCTGGAGATCGAGAAGACCGTAGTCGAGGGCGCGGGCGCGGCCGGTCTGGCTGCGGTGCTGGCGCATCGCGATCGCTTCCACGGGAAGAAGGTCGGGCTGGTGCTGTGCGGCGGCAACATCGATCCGCTGATGCTGGGCGACATCATCGAGCGCGGCATGGTGCGCACCGGCCGTCTCACCCGCCTGACCGTCGAGCTGCGCGACCTGCCCGGGGCGCTGGCGAGAGTGACAGCCTGCCTGGCCGAGCAGAACGCCAACATCGAGGAGATCTCGCATCAGCGTGCGTTCACCAGCCTGCCCGTGCAAAGCGTCGAGGTGGACTTCGTCCTGGAGACGCGCGACCACGAGCACGTCCAGCAGGTGATCGACGCGCTGGCCGCGGTGGGGTTTGCGGCGCGTTTGCACAACGACTGATGCCGGCACGATAAACGACAGAGACGCAGACGCAGACGCACAGAGGACTCGAGCGCGAATCCTGAGTCTCCGAGCTGAGCGCACCTTTGTGTGGGGCCCGATTCGAACAGTCCTCGCGTTGCGGTGTACTCTGTCTCTCTGTGCCTCTGTGGTTCAATTCAATGAATGAAAGCGATAGCATGGCCAGAGTCCCGTACCTAGACGACACCACCAACCCCGAGCTGAAAGCCTTGTGCGACCGCATCCGCGCAGAGCGCGGCGGCAGGGTGCTCAACCTCTATCGGGCACTGTTGAACAGCCCCAAGGTGGCCGAGGGGTGGTTGCACCTGTTTACTGCGATCCGGCAGCAGGCCGAGCTGCCGGGCCAATACCGCGAGCTGGCGATCATGCTTATCGCGGTGATTAACGGCGCGGACTACGAGTACCAGGCGCATGTGCCCTTCGCCCTGAAGGTGGGGCTCACGCAGGAACAGCTCGACGACCTTCCCGCGTGGCGCGAATCGTCTCGGTACGATGCGAAACAGCGCGGCGTTCTGGAATACGCCGAATGCATGACGCGCCACGTCCACGTGCCGGATGAGGTGTTCGCGCTAGTGCGGCCGCACTTCGATCCTCGCCAGCTCGTGGAGCTTACCGCCACGATCGCGGGCTACAACCTCGTGTCTCGTTTCCTCGAGGCCATGCGCATCGACCATGACTGAGGGGAAGGCCCGATCCCACTTCTCACCACGAAGCCTGCCCCGGACTCCGATCCGGGGGCACGAAGACACGAAGAAAACCGGAAGACCAGAACAAGATCCCTCTGTGCTCCGTGATCCTCTGCACTCTCTGCGCCCCTGCGGTTATGAAGTAAGGGCTAGGAGGTGCGCGCCAGCGCGCGCTCTACAAAGTCGAGCCGGTCCTGCCCCCAGAACAGCTCGCCGTCGACGATGTAGGTCGGCGCGCCGAACACGCCCTTGTGGATCGCCTCCTGCGTGTACCTATCGTGGGTGGCCCTAGTCTCCGCGCCCGCAGCGTGATGCATGAGCGCCTCGGCGCCGAATCCCTGCTCCTCCAGGATCGCCTTGAGCGTGTCGCAATCGGCGACATTGCGTTCCTCGGCCCAGCAGGCGCGCAGGACGGCGAAGGTCAATGCCATTGCAGCGTCCTCGCTCAATCGGCTGGCCGCGATGATCAGCCGTGACGCCGGTTCGCCGTCGGCGGGAAAGTACTTCGGCTCGAGCGTCAGCGGGATGCCGAGGTAGTCGCGCCAGCGCTTCAGCTCCGCCAGGCGATACGCCTGGCGCTGCGGTGCACGCTGCTTGAGGGGGAGGCCGCCGGAGACAGGGAAGATCTTTCCGCCGATATCGCAGGGACGCACGTTGACGCGGGCGCCATGCGCCGTGCACATCGCGCGAAAGCGTTCGTGCCCGAGGTAGGTCCAAGGCGAAACGGTGGAGAAGAAATAGTCGACGGTCCTGGTCATAGTCGGTCCTCTGGTCCGTGACGGCGCATTATGCCCGAGCCGGCAGGTGCCTAGTGCTGCGACGCACTACTCACACCTCGCACCACGAAGACACGAAGAAAACCGCGATGACGGGCTGTGAGGGCTTCCTGGGCTCGACACCTCGACCGTACGATGGTTCGCAACCAACTTGTCTCTTTGCTGAGCCTGCTTCCAATCGCGGTTACGACTGCTGCCCAGCCGGCAGCATACAATTGCGACCATCCCACAGCGCGTTTCACTGGTCCTATGCACACATCCTCCAACGAGCCTGCCGTCGATGCGATACCGGTGCCGGTGCGTCAGGTGCCAGTGGCCCGCCCGTTTACCTGGCTGCTGCTGGGCTGGCGCGACCTGACCGGCGCACCTCTCGCAAGCCTGCTGCACGGCCTGGCGGTCGCGGTGGGAGGCTGGGTGATCCTGGCGATCACGTTGCGCCACTGGTATCTGCTGCCCGGGGCCTTCTCCGGATTCCTGCTGATCGGGCCGATCCTCGCCACCGGGCTTTACGAGCTGAGCCGCCGCCTCGAACTGGGTGAGCACCCAACGCTGCGCCATGTGATCGCGGCCTGGCAGCGCGGGACGCGTCCCCTGGTGTGGCTGGGCCTGCTGCTGGTGATCGCGGGCACGATGTGGGTACTGGTGTCCGCAGTGCTGTTCGCGCTCTTCGTGCGGGCGCCGATCACCGGCGTGGAGAGCGTGCTGCGTCACATCGTCCTGCCGGAAGGCTCGTTCCTGTTCCCGGTATGGATCACGCTCGGCGGCATCGGCGCAGCGCTGGTGTTCGCCGCGACCGTCGTGTCCGCGCCGCTGCTGCTGGATCGCGATGTGGACATGGTAACTGCGCTCGTCACCAGCATCCGGGCAGTGGGCGAGAACCCCGTGGCCATGGTGCTGTGGGCCGTGATCATCATGCTCGCCACCGGCCTGTCGCTGCTGACGCTGATGCTCGGCTTCGTCGTCGCGGTCCCGGTGATCGGGCATGCGACTTGGCATGCCTATCGCGAGGCGGTGGATGCGTCCGGGCTGCCGCGGCGTAGCTGACCAGCACGAGGCAGTCGGGCAGAGCCGTGTTTGGCCTCACTGAAGAGCAGATCGCCGAGTTCGGCCTGACCTTCGGGTTGGGCGCGTTCATGCTCTTCATGCTGTTCATCATCTGGCAGCTCGCGCGAGAGTCGAAGGCTGGCAGGCTGGGGACCTTCGTGCTGTTCTTTGTGCTCGCCTTTGGCATGCTCGGCTTCGTCGCGAAGCAGATCATTGCGTGGCTGCTCGGGCTATGAACGCTTGACGCTGCGGATTGCGCTGTGACAGCATGGCCGTGACCCCGGGAGATCCACCGAGCTATCGCTGCGAACCGTCGCATGAGCGTCGAAGACAAGCTGTTGAGGGACTGGCGCGATCAGGCGTTGCGCGTCGAGGAGGCGGTCGGTGGCATCGTGGTTGGCCAGAGACGCGCCCTGCGCCTCGTCAACACGGCGATCTTCGCCCGCGGCCACGTGCTGCTCGAAGGCGACGTCGGCGTCGGAAAGACCCTGCTGCTGCGTGCTTTCGCGCGCGCCATCGGCGGGGGCTTCAGCCGGATCGAAGGTACGATCGACCTGATGCCCGCGGATCTGCTCTACCACACCTACATCGGCGAGGACGGCCGCCCACGCGTGGACCCCGGCCCTCTGGTGCGCGACGCGGAGCGGCTGTCGATCCTGTTCTTCAACGAGATCAACCGCGCGCGCCCGCAGGTCCACTCGGTGCTGCTGCGGGTGATGGCCGAACGCAGCGTGTCGGCATTCAACCGGGAGTTCCATTTCCCCCACCTCACGGTGTTCGCGGACCGCAACCGGGTGGAGAAGGAGGAGACCTTCGAGATCTCCTCGGCGGCCAAGGATCGCTTCATGATGGAGGTGGCAGTCGAGGCGCCGGGCGAAGAGGCCGATCGGCTCGCGCTCATGTTCGATCCGGCATACCACGACATGGAGGCCCTGCTCGCGCGTGTGCCGGAAGGACTGGTGGATTTCCGCGGGCTCAACGAAGCCGGTGCGCTGGTGCAGCGCTGCGTGCAGACGGGCACCGCCCTGCGCCGATATGCGCTGGAGCTCTGGGGAACCATCGCTCGCCCGCACGAGCATGGAATTGTCATCGATGGCGTGGATACCGCCGCGCTCGTCCTCGCCGGCGCGAGCCCGCGTGGGATGAGCCTGGCCATGCGTGCCGCGCGCGTGAACGCGTGGCTCGCCGGGCGCGACTACGTCGAACCCGCTGACGTGCATGCGGTGCTGTTCGAGACCCTGGCGCATCGCATCTTCTTCGAGCCCGTGTACGAGCTGCGCCGGACCGCCATCGTGCGCGAGTTGTTCAAGCAGGCATTCGCTCGCGTGCCTGCGCCCTAGCCGGCAGGTCGCATGGTCGGCGAATTCCACTATCGCGTGCCCGGCAGACCGGTAGGCACGCGCCCGGGTGCTCACGCCTCGCGCTCCGAGGGTGCGGCTGGCGTCTATCTCGGTCTGCGTCCCCTGCTTGCACGCGCCGACCCGCGTCGCATCGATCTGCGCCGCAGCGCCACGGATCCCTTCGGCCAGTGGCTGGTGCGGACCATGAGTGAGCGGGTGGCTGTCCCCGTCTACGTCATCGCAGATCTGTCGGCGTCCATGGCGTTTGGGGCCAGGGGCGGGAAGCAGCACAGCGTCGCGGATCTCGTAGAGAGCACCGGACAGTCGGCCTGGCACGTGGGCGACCCGTTCGGGTTCGTGGCGGCGGACACGCGCGTGCATGAGTCGCTCGTCTGGCCCGCGATGGTCTCGCGGGCTCACGGCATGCGCATCGCCGCAGCCTTGCGTTCGCTCCCGCTCGAAGGCCGCAACGCCGCCGGCCTGCTCGAGGCCGCGCGTTATCTCGGCCGCCGCCGCGGGCTGGTGCTGCTGGCGTCGGATTTCCACTTCGACCTCGCGTTCGCGCGCAGCGTGCTGGCGTCGCTCTCGGGGCACTTTGTCGTGCCGGTGGTGGTGTGGGATCCGGCGGAGGGTGCCGGGGCAGCGGATGGCGGCTGGATCGAGGTCGCAGACAGCGAGTCCGCGGCACGCCGCTTCCTGTGGCTGCGCCCCGAGCTTGCCGCTCGCATCCAGGTAGCGATGGCTGCGCGCCGCGCAGCGCTTACGAAGCTGTTCCGCAGCCTCGGGCTGCGCCCCCTCTATCTGGATGCCGGCTTCGACCCGGAACGGGTGACGCGTTACTTCTTCGGCGAAGACGATGCGGGCTAAGCTGATGACGGCGCTGACGCTGGCCATGGCGTGCGCCGGTGCGAGCGCCCAGACGGCGAGTGTGGCCATCGACCCCGTGCGCCTATACGGCTACGTCATCGGCGAGCAGGTCGAGCTGCACGTCCGGGTTCAGGTGCCGCCCGGGTATGAGCTGGACGCGAGCCGGCTGCCCAAGCCGGGGAGGGTGACCGCGTTCCTCGAGCTGCGCGCAATCGAGCCTGGAGAGCGCTGGTTTGGCAATCTCCTTGGGCGCAAGAACGGTGCGCCGCTGACGTTGCGGTTCCTGGTGGTCAATAGCGGCGTGGCTGTGAGCACCGTTCAGACGCCCACGCTGGCGCTGAGCTACCGGCGCCCAGGCGCGCCCGACCTCGCGCTGCAGATTCCACAGGTGGAGCTGACGGTCTCCCCGCTCACACCGGAGTATGTCGCCGAGACCGCTGGGCTGACGCAGATGCAGCCGGACTCCCCGCCGCCGCGGATCTCCATGCGTGCACCCCGGGTGAGGCTGCTGCTGTATGCGCTCGTCGCGTTGGGACTGTGCGGCTATGTCGCGTGGCGGCAGGGTTGGGTCCCGCGGCGCTTGCTGGCCAGACGTCCGTTCGCCCGGGCTGCCGCGGACATCCGCAGGATGCGGCCCGACAGCGCGATCGAGCGCCAGGTGGCACGCGCGCGGCGACTGCACCGCGCCTTCGACGAAGCGGCCGGTTTCGCTGTGGCCAACCACAGCCTGGAGCAGTTCTTCGCCGCGCAGCCGTGGTCGTCAGCGCTGGAACGGGAGATACGCGACTTCTTCGCCGGCTCGGCGCGCTTTTTCTATGCTGGCGAGGCGGCAGCAATGCCCCCGCCCGATCGACTGGCGACCTTCGCCCGCGCGCTGGCGGCACATGAGCCGCAGAGGGTGCGCGCATGAGTGCTGGCATCAGCCTTGCACACCCGCTGGTCCTGATCGCAGCGCCGCTGGCCCTCCTGCCCTGGCTGCCGGCCCGTGCGCGCCTGCCGCGGTTCTCTTATCTCGCGCTGCTTCCGCGAGACCGCGCCTCCGATGCATTCGGCGTCGCACTGCGCGCCGTTGCCAGCCTGGCAATCGTTGCGACGATCGTCGGGCTCGCCGCGCCTTTCCACGGGCCGACGTCCGTAACGCGGGTGGGAGAGGGTGCGGAGATCGTGGTCCTGTTGGACCGCAGCCGCAGCATGGATCAGCCGTTCGGCAGCCAGCCGGGCATGCACTGGAGCGATACGCGGCGCGAGTCCAAGGGCCAGGTGGCGCGCCGACTGCTCGCCGAGTTCGCGCACAGGCGCTCCGCCGACGCCTTTGCATTTCTGATCTTCAGCGCGCAGCCGATGCTGGTGCTCGATTTCAGCAGCTCGCCCGAGGCGATCCAGGCCGCGATCGACGCCCAGAACGTCGGCCGGGGGCTGGGCGAGACGGACATTGCGCGGGCCCTCGAGGCGGTCGCGGCGCTGTTCGAGCCGCGGCCATACCTCGGTGGCAGAGTGGTGCTGCTGGTCTCGGACGGCGGGGCGCAGATCGACGCTCGCACGCGCGCGCGTCTCGCAACCGCCCTCAGGCGCGAGCGCGTGGCGCTCTACTGGCTATACGTTCGGTCCACGCACAGCAGAAGCCTGGCAGAGGTCGATATCATCGACAATCCGGAAGCCGCCCCCGAGTTGGCGCTGCATCTGTTTCTGCGCAGTACCGGGATCGCCTACCGCGCCTACCAGGCCGAGGACCCCCAGGCCCTGGAGCGGGCGATCGAGGATATCGGCAAGCTCGAGCGGCACCCGATCTACACGCTTCACATGGAGCCGCGCCGCGAGTATGCGGGCACGCTCTACCTGCTGGCTGCCGCTTGCGCGGGGTTACTGCTGTTCGCCGCGCGCATGCAGAGGCTGGAGTGGGAACGGCGATGACCACTCGTCGCACGTGGCGTCGGGGTGTGGTCACCATTGCGCTGGCGCTCGCCGCGCTGGTCGTGCTCGACCTTCTCCGCCTGCATGAGATCTCGCGCTGGAACGAGCAGATCGCGGCGGTCGAGACCGCCACTGCTGCGCAGAGCCTCGCTGCACTAGGCGCAGGGGCTCCCGCAGAGGCACGGTTTGCCGCGGGGTGGGCGGCAGCGCAGCGCGGTGAGGTCACCCGCGCCGTCGCACTGTACCGCGACATCGCGCAGGCCCGGCCGGATCTTGCGGGCGCGGCTCTCTACGATGCCGCGAACGCCCTGATGCGGGAAGGTGAGCGGATCGTTGCCGGCGGCGATTGGGTCGGCGCCCGTCCGCTGCTCGAGCTTGCCAAGGAAACCTACCGCGAGGCGTTGAGGCTCGATTCCGGGCAATGGGACGCCCGCTACAACCTCGAGCGTGCGCTGCGGCTCGCGCCCGAGCAGGACGACGCATCCTCGGACCCGCTGCCCATGGGCGGCGAATCGGAGCGTTCGGTGACGACGATGCGGGCCTTTACACTGGGGCTGCCATGACGTGGCCAAAACCGCTGGCCTCACGGCAAATTGCCCTGGCTCTCGCGTGCGCGGCGCTGGTGCTGGCCGCCTGGGGCCCGCAGCCGCGGCTGCCCGTGTCGCGCTTCGACGGCCTGATCGTACTGGACATCACCCAAAGCATGAACGCCGAGGACTACGCTGTCGGCGGACGGCCGACGAGCCGGCTCGCCGCCGCAAAACTCGCGCTGCGGCGTGCCCTCGAAGCGATGCCTTGCGGCAGCCGCGTCGGGCTTGGTGTGTTCACCGAGTATCGCACCATGGTCCTGATCGCGCCGCTCGAGATCTGCGCCAACTTTCGCGAGCTCACGTTGGTGCTCGACGGCATCGACGGTCGCATGGCCTGGGCCGGGCGCAGCGAGGTGGCCAAGGGCATAAACTGGGCGATCAGGGCCGCCGATGCGCTGTCTGGACAACCCGCGATCGTGTTCGTGAGCGACGGCCATGAAGCG
>Ga0105095_10000012_pt1 | contig 60292 bp, 53 predicted proteins | sample PPLLak2March2015_2_FD_79180 | JGI IMG/M metagenome (GOLD analysis project Ga0105095, IMG submission 79180) | Freshwater sediment microbial communities from Prairie Pothole Lake near Jamestown, North Dakota, USA - PPLs Lake P8 Core (3) Depth... | ecosystem: Environmental > Aquatic > Freshwater >...
CCGAGAGCCGGATTGGCGACCAGAACCAGCGGCGTGTGCGCGAACAGCGTAATCGGCTGGAAGCTCCTGCCGGGGTCGTATGCCAGCGGCGCCCCCATCGCCGGCGACGCGGCCAGATTGCTGGTGCTGCCGAAGGCGATCGTGTATCCGTCCGGCTGGGACTTCGCCGCCAGCGCCAGACCGATCGTGCCGCTTGCTCCCGGGCGGTTATCGATGACGACGGGCTGCTGGAGCGCACGCGCAAGCCGCTCACCCATTCTGCGTGCCTGAAGGTCGACGATACTGCCGGCCGGCCAGGGCACGACGACCTTGATGGGCCGGCTGGGATAGGGGTCGGCGGCGGCAACGCCGATCACAGTTCCAGCTGCCAGAGCAGCGATAGCTTGGACGACGCAACGTCGCCGCGGTACGAGGCGCTCCGACCCGCCAGTCGTCATGGCTTCTCCTCTCTCGATCGCTCATCGCACCTTTGCCGCTGCAGCCGCGGCAGCCGGCGGGTTGCGGGCGCAATCGTGCACGCGGGAAGCTTACAGATAGGTTACATCGGAGGCTCGATGCCAAGGCTGGTTCAGAGATACCTCTCGACGCCGCCAGACCCACCTAGCCCGCTTTCTCACACCGCCGCCCCCGGATGAGGCCAGAAGCATATGCACAAAGGACTTGCCTGGCGTGTCCCACCTCCACAAGCGCGGATCGAACGTGAACGGCTCGGCCGGTGAGGCTCGCACGGAGCCCGCATCCGGATGCAGCGGGTTGAGCAGGTAGTTGGACTCCTGCGGTATCACCGCGGACGGCACCCGCAGCAGCGCCGACCGGCGAGCGGCCAACCACTCCAATCCCAGCGCCTGGGCCGACGCGCTGGGAGGTTCGGCGCGCCAGTCGGCTGGAATGCGATCAGCCGCAAGCGTCTCGATACCCATCCGATCGGGAATCTCCACCCGGAGAGATTGGAACGGAACGGCGAGGTCGGTGCGTCGAAAATGGACCAGTACTTCGAGCGCCGCCAGCGACAGCACTTCCGAGAGATAGACTATCCTGACCCCCGCCCGGTGCCAGCGGCCCGAAGCGTGAAGCCCGCCCTCTCCAGACAGCGACGCTCCAAAGCGCGCGTCTGCGATGCGCCAGGCCAGGCTCAAGCGTAGAAGCCGAACTGCAGGCGGCGCAGCAGGCTGTCGACTTCGCTGATACCGGCGTCGGTGGCGAGCAACTCGAACGGGATCCGGTCGCCCAACCCGTGCTGCGGGGCGCGCAGCCACTCTCGCGCCTGCTCGGCGTCGTTGAAAACTTGCTCGGCCAGCGCCACGACCTTTGCGGCGCGGTACAGCCTGTCGCTGGCTGCGGGCGTGATCCGGTCCCGGCGCTGAAACCAGCGCTCCACCGTCTTCTCGCTGGTGGCGGTGAGGAAGGCGAGGGCTTGGTTGGTGAGATCCAGCTTGCGCTTGAACTGCTCCAGCGCGGTCCAGTTAAAGCCTTCGTGGATTGCCCGGTCGATATCGAGCTCGTGCTTGACTGACCTGCCGAGCGCTCTGCGCCCACCCAGGATGGCGACTGCGGACTGGCTTTGTGTCGATGCTGCGGAGGCTGTCACTGAAACCAGTCAAACTGTCCGGATGAGATCCGTCAATTGTCTGCCTGACCGATGACGCTTGTCAAGCGCCCGCTGCACCCACTCGGATGCGCCCGGATGGTCTGCTGCTCCCATGTGGAGATCGGTCAACGCACGATTCGAGCCCACCGGAGTTGCCTGGACACGGCGCCTGAACAAGACCGCTGGACCGCGGAGGGATAAGATAGTGACGCATGCCGCTGCACGATCAGCGGCAGCACGGCAAGCCGAAGCGTCTACCAGAGCACCGATACACCGATTCTCGCTTGGGACACTCCTGCGGGAAAGCAGCGACGCGAACGCCCTCAAGGCAACCCGCTCCGGAGGCAGCGCTTGAGCACACCGACGGACAGCAAGCTGGACATCCTCGATCGGGCGCGTTCACTCGTTCCGCTCATTGCCTCGCTCGGTGCCGAGATCGAACGTGAGCGCAGATTGCCCGCGTCGCTGGTACACGCGCTGCACAAGGCACGGCTGTTCCGCCTGATGCTGCCGCGCTCGCTGGGCGGACTGGAAACCGACCCGGTGACCTTCTTCCAGGTCATCGAGACCATTGCGACTGCCGACGCCAGCACGGCGTGGTGCTTGAGTCAGGCCGCCGGCTGCGCCACGGCGGCAGCCTACCTCGATCCGGCGGTAGCACGCGAGGTCTTCGGTGATCCGCGCGCTGTCCTGGCCTGGGGGCCGGGGCCACAAGCCAAGGCCGTGGCCGTCGAGGACGGCTATCGGGTAACCGGCAAGTGGACCTTCGCCAGCGGCGGCCGCCATGCGACCTGGGTCGGCGCGCAGTGCCCGATCTTCGAGGCCGACGGCCGTCCGCGCCTCGACGAACAGGGTGCGCAGGTCTATCGCACCATGCTCGTGCCGGCTGCGGAGGTCGAATGGACCGATATCTGGAACGTCGTTGGGCTGCGCGGTACGGCCAGTGACCAGTTCGCGCTGAATGATCATTTCGTGCGCCACGATCACTCGATCACGCGCGACTTCCTCAAGGAGTGCCGCGAGCCCGGCCCGCTGTACCGGATGCCGGCGCTGACCTGCTATGAGTTGGGGTTCGCGGGAGTCGCACTGGGTATCGCACGTGCCTCGCTCGACGTGTTCGTGGATGTTGCGCGCAACAAGGTGCCGCGGGGGATGAAGAGCGTCATCCGCGACAACGCCGTCGTACAGTCCGGTGCCGCTCAAGCGGAAGTCCGAGTGCGCGCCGCCCGGGTCTTCCTGGTGCAGTCGGCGCAACAAATCTGGAATGAAGTCAGCCAGCCGGACGGCGCGCTGGCAGTGGACCATCGCATGACCCTGCGCATGGCCTCGACGCATGCGATCCACACTGCGCGCGACGCTGTCGATTTCGCTTACAACGCGGCCGGTACCACCGCGATCTTCGAAAGCCATCCGCTGGAGCGGCGCTTCCGTGACATGCACACCGTCACTCAGCAGGTCCAGGGGCGGCTGTCGCATTTCGAGACGGTCGGGGCCTACCTGCTCGGAGGCGAACACGATCTGACGTTTGTGTGACCGTCCGCGCCGTTGCAGTGACTCCGGGAGGGTCACCGAGTACCCCCTTCCCTTGTGGGAGAGCGCTGAGAGGGGTCAGACAGCACACTCTACCGAATTGGCTCTTACAGTACGCTAGCCAATGGGATTCACGTCCTGCATATCGCCGCGCCAAGTACTGTGGCCAGAGCGTGAATAGCACGCTGCGCAGGCTGCCTTGACACGGGTTTTCTCGCGGCCTATGTTCATCGCGGCAGCAAGCGTCGCGGTTTGCGGCCGGCACTGGGGTAGATCAGACTACTCCCCCACGATGCGGGGTGTCCATGGAGCAGGTCGTCCGGTTGTCCGATGCCGCCCAGGGGGAGCTTTCCCTCGACGAGCAGCTCGGCCATGTGCTGGACACCGCCCGCGAGGCCGTCGCGGTCGACCGACTGCACCTCTGGGCGATCGCGCCGGAAGGCGACACGCTGCTCTATGTGAGGGGATCGGGCCTGTCGGAGAGGGATAGGCGGTCGCTGAGCGAGCGACCGCAGGTGCGCCTCGCCGACGCTGCTGCGATGGCCAGTGCGCTTCGCGACAGATCAACGTTCCTGGTGAACGACGGCGCGGCGGGGCCGCCTCGGCGGAACGCAGCGGTCAAGGCGGTCGGCGCGAAGAGCTTCTTCGTCCTCCCTGTCATCGCACGCGACCGTCCCTTGGGTCTACTCGTCGCGGACAACGACTACGGCGGCTCGCCGCTCATTCCCGAAGCGCTGGGCCTGCTGTCTACCTTTGCACTCCATCTGGCGACCGCGGTCGACAACGCGCTGCTTCGCGATGAATTGCGTGCGCGCGACCAAGCGTTGACCGAGTCGCTGGAGCAACAGACGGCCACCAGCGAGGTTCTGCGGGTGATCAGCCGCTCGCCGATAGACTTGCAGCCAGTCTTGGATGCCGTGGCGGAGAGGGTCGCGCAGCTCTGCGGTCACGGCGATGGCGCGGTAAGCCTGGTTGAGGGCGATCACTTCGTAATAGCCGCAAAGTCGGCTCGCATCCCAAGTCCACTCGGAGAACACCGACCCATCCGTCGGGACTCGGTGCTCGGTCGCGCACTCTTGGATAACGCCGTCATACACATACCGAACCTCCAAGAAGCATGTGAAGACGAGCTATCAGAGGCGGTTGCGCGAGCTCGGAGATACGGCTACCGGGCGGTCCTCGCGGTGCCTATGGTGCACGAAGGCAGGCCGATCGGCGTGCTGTGGGTAAGCAGGAATGAAGCGACCCCGTTCTCGGGCAAACAGATTGAGCTGGTAAGGACCTTCGCCGACCAGGCGGTCATCGCGATCGAAAACACGCGGCTGTTCAAGGAGCTGCAGGAGCGCCTCGAACAGCAGACTGCCACCAGCGAGATCCTGCGGATAATCAGCCAGTCTCAGCGCGACGTGCAGCCGGTGTTCCAAGCGATCGCGTCGAACGCGCGAAAGCTGTGCGATGCGACCTTCGCAGTGGTCTTCCGGTTCGACGGCGAGCTCATCAACGTCGCGGCTGCCGACAGTGCCAGTTCCGGATACCTCGAGAGGCTGCATCGAATGTTCCCGATGCGTCCGAGCAGCCGCAGCACCCTAGCCGCCCGCGCCATTCTCGCGCGGGCGATGATCTACGTGCCGGACGTTCGAGAGGACCCGGAATTCCCCGTACACCTCGCGCAGACGGAAGGTTTCCTGAGCGCGCTTGCTATCCCCATGCTCCGCAATGGCACTCCGATAGGCTCGATCAACGTCGCTGGCGCCGAACCAGGAATGTTCTCCGAGCGGCAGATCGCAATGCTTCAGACCTTCGCCGACCAGGCTGTGATTGCGATCGAGAACACGCGGCTGTTCAACGAGTCGGAGTCGCGCAACCGAGAACTGAGCGAGGCGCTCGAGCAGCAGACTGCCACCAGCGAGATCCTGCGCGTGATCAGCCAGTCTCAGCGCGATGCGCAGCCGGTGTTCGAGGTCATCGCGACGAGTGCACTCAAGCTGTGCGATGGCACATTCGGGGGTGTCTATACGTACGACGGGCATTTGCTTCGTCTCGCGGCGGCCGACGGGTTCGGCCCCGATGGAATCGAAGTGCTCCGGCAGTCGTTTCCGCGGGTTCCGGGGCGCGCCAGAGCCACCGACCGTGCGGTCTTGACCCGAGAGGTCGTCTACATCCCGGATGTCCGCGAGGACCCTGAGTATGAATTGCACGGCCTGGGCGAGGCAGCCGGATTTCGCAGCGTTCTTTGCGTCCCGATGCTGCGTGAGGGAAGACCGATAGGAGCGATCGGGGTCGCTCGTACCGAACTCGCGATGTTCTCCGAAAGACAGATCGCGCTCCTCAAGACGTTCGCGGACCAAGCTGTGATCGCGATAGAAAACACGCGCTTGTTCAACGAACTCGAGTCGCGCAACCGAGACCTGACCGAGGCGCTCGAGCAGCAGACGGCCACCAGCGAAATCCTTCAGGTAATCAGCCAGTCGCAGCGCGACGTCCAGCCGGTGTTCGAAACGATCGCGGCGAGTGCATTGAGGCTGTGCGATGGCAGGTTCGCGGGGGTTTGGACATACGACGGGGAGCTCGTCCACCTCGCAGCTCTAGTGGGCTTCACCGAGGATGAAGTCGACGCGGTCCGGCAAGCGTTTCCGTCGCCGCCGGGCCGTGGGGGGTTCGCCAACCGCGCGATACTGACGCGAGCGGCGGTCCACGTCCCGGATCTGCGCGAAGATTCCGAATACCTCAACCGAACCATAGCCGATACCGTTGGCTATCGCAGCGTGCTCTTCGTGCCCATGCTGCGCGAAGGCAGGCCAATCGGTACCGTTGGCGTGAGCCGCGCAGAACCCGGACTGTTTTCCGAGAGGCAGGTCGCGATGCTCCAGACCTTCGCCGACCAGGCGGTGATCGCGATCGAGAACACACGGCTGTTCAACGAGCTGGAGTCGCGCAACCGCGACCTCACCGAGTCGCTGGAGCAGCAGACGGCCACCAGCGAGATCCTGCGCGTGATCAGCCAGTCGCAGCGCGACGTGGAACGGGCATTTGCGGCGATCGCGAGGAATGCGCGGAAGCTTTCCGGCGCCGGCTGGGCGGTGTGCTACACGTTCGATGGTGAACTGATCAGGTACGCTGCCTCCGACAGCATGCATCCCCAGGTGATCGAGGCTATCCAGAGGCTATTCCCGATGGCTCCAAACCGCGGTAGCGCGCTCGGGCGAGCCATACTCGGCCGAACGTTCGCCTACATCCCGGATGTTCAGGAGGATTCAGAGTATCGCCTGGGAGCGCTGGCGCAGACCGCTGGCTATCGCTGCACTGCCTGTGTGCCGATGCTGCGCGGCGGCATCCCGATCGGGGCAATCAGTCTCAGCGGTACCGAACCCGCAATGTTCACCGACCGCCAGATCACTATGCTCCAGACCTTCGCCGACCAAGCGGTGATCGCCATAGAGAACGCTCGGCTCTTCAACGAACTGCAGGCGCGCACCGCAGAGCTGGGTCGATCGGTCGATGAGCTCAAAGCGCTCGGCGAAGTCAGCAGCGCAGTCTCCTCGACGCTCGATCTCGATACCGTGCTCACGACGATCGTCACTCACGCCAATCAGCTCGCGGGTACGCAAGCCGGGTTGATTTACGACTACGACGAAGCCACCGAAGAGCTGCTGCCCCGGGCGCCCATCGGCATCGCCGAGGAGATTGTCGAAGGTTTGCGGCGCAATCCCCTTCGGAAGGGGGAAGGGGTCAGTGGCCAGGCGATGATGCAGCGGCAGCCGGTGCAGGTGCCGGACATTGCCGTCGGCGGCGCCTATCAAAGTCGCGTGCGGAACCTGATGCTGGAGAGCGGGTTCCGGGCCGTGCTCGCCGTGCCGCTGATCCGCGAGGACCAGGTGATGGGGGCCTTGGTAGTCAGCCGGGCGCAGCCCGGCGAGTTCTCACCACAGGTGATCGAACTCCTGACCACCTTCGCCAGCCAGTCCGCGCTGGCGATGCAGAACGCGCGGCTGTTCCACCAGCTCGAGGCCGCGAGTCAGCACAAGTCCGCCTTCCTCGCCAACATGTCGCACGAGCTGCGTACACCGCTGAACGCGATCATCGGCTACAGCGAGATGCTGCAGGAGGACGCGGTGGACGCGGGGGCCGAGAGCCTGGTGCCCGACCTCAGGCGGGTGAACGCCGCAGGCAAGCACCTGCTCGAGCTAATCAACTCGATTCTGGATCTGTCCAAGATCGAGGCCGGCCGGATGGAGCTGCAGCTCGAGGACTTCGGCGTTGCGGACATGGTCAACGACATCCGCGCCGTGATCCAGCCTCTGGCCGAGAAGAACGGCAACCGGCTCGAAGTCGATTGCGAGCCCGCCACCGGCAACATGCACGCCGACCTCACCAAGGTCAGGCAGGTGCTGTTCAACCTGCTCAGCAATGCGTGCAAGTTCACGGAGAACGGGCTCGTAGCCTTGAAGGTCGAGCGCGAAGGCGCTAGGGACGACGCCTGGCTGACCTTCACGGTGAGCGACACGGGTATCGGTCTGACGGCCGACCAGCTCGGGCGGCTGTTCCAGGAGTTCTCGCAGGCAGACGCGACCACGACGCGCAAGTACGGCGGCACCGGGCTGGGCCTGGCGTTGAGCCGCCGCCTCGCCCGGCTGATGGGCGGCGACATCACGGCGGTGAGCCAAGCCGGCCAGGGCAGCAGCTTCACCGTACGGCTGCCGGCGAACGTCACCCACTTGGCGGAGCGCCCCGAGAGTGCGCAGACGGGAAGCGCGGGAACCGTCCTGGTCATCGACGACGAGCTGCCGGTGCGCGATCTGATGCGCCGCTTCCTGAACAAGGAAGGCTTCCGGGTGCTGGCCGTCGGCGGCGGCGAAGACGGTCTGAGGATCGCGCGGGAGCAGCGACCCGATGCGATTACGCTGGATGTCATGATGCCCGGCATGGACGGATGGACGGTGCTGTCGGCGTTGATGGCCGATCCGGACTTGCGCGACATCCCGGTGATCATGTTGACCATCGTGGACGACAAGCACACCGGCTATGCGCTCGGCGCGTCGGACTACCTGAGCAAGCCCATCGACCGCGCCCGGCTGCTCTCGGTGCTGGCCCGCTATCGCCGCGACCTGCCGATCCTGGTGGTCGACGACGACCCGGGTGTGCGCCAGCTTCTGCGGCGCACGCTCGAAGCGGAGGGTTACGCAGTGACCGAGGCGGAGAACGGACAAACCGCCCTGGCGCTGCTGTACAGCGGGCTGCCCGGCGTCATCCTGCTCGACCTCATGATGCCGGTGCTCGACGGCTTCGGCGTGGTCAGCGCGCTGCGCGAACGGGAAGCGTGGCATGGCATCCCCGTGGTGATCATCACCGCCAAGGAGTTGACGCCCGAGGAGCGTGCGTGGCTCAACGGGTCGGTGGTGCGGATCCTGGAGAAGAGGGCGCTGGGGCAGGATGCGCTGCTGTCGGAGGTGCGGGAGCTGGTCGCCGCGTCCATCGACGCCCACAGGAGGAGCGGGGCATGACGAGGCTTCTGCTGGTCGAGGACAACGAGATGAACCGCGACATGCTGTCGCGGCGCTTGCAGAAGAAGGGCTACGAGGTCGTCCTGGCCGTGGATGGGGAGGAAGGGGTGGCCAAGGCGCGAGCGGAGGCGCCTGCGCTGATCCTGATGGACATGAGCCTGCCCGGCGTCAACGGCTGGGAAGCGACCCGCCGCATCAAGGCGGACCCGCAGACGAGCGGCATTCCGGTGATCGCCCTGACCGCCCACGCGCTGACGAGCGACCGTGATCAGGCCATGGCGGCGGGCTGCGACGACTTCGACACCAAGCCGGTGGAGTTCACGCGCCTGCTGGCCAAGATCGAAACCCTGCTCAAGAGAAGTGGCTAACCGGTGAGCACCGATCCGGCAGCGTTGAGCCATCTGCGCCACGAGCTGCGCACGCCGCTCAACCACATCATCGGATACAGCGAGATGCTGCTCGAAGACGCGGCTGATGGTCGGGCCACCGGTCTCGAGCCGGGACTGCGCACCGTGCACGAGAATGCGCAACGGCTTCTCGCTCTGGTCAATGACTTCCTGGGGCGAGCGCGTGTAGACGCAGGCGAGGTGGACGTCCCCCGCCTGTCGGCGGAGGCCTCGACTCCACTCGACGCGATCGTCACCGCACTCGAGGCGGTGAAGCTTCAGGTGCACGGGGCTGGAGCAGACGGCGCGCGCGATGACCTCGAGCGGATTGCGGCAGCAGCCGCGGCGCTGCACACCATGATCAGTACCGGGTTGGATCCCGACTCGCCGCGAGCAACGCCCGAGTCTGTGCCTACCATAGCCCCCGCAACGCCGTCCCGTAGCCCGAGGAAGTCATGGGCGTGCTGAGAGAGTATCACGCCGCGATGGGCAAGCTGATCCTCGAACACGAGGGTACGCTCGAGCGCTTCACTGGCGACGGCATGATCTTCTTCAACGACCCTGTGCCGGTACCCAACCCCGGCGAGCGCGCGGTCCGCATGGCGCTGACCATGCGCGAGTGCGTTGCTGAGCTGATCGGCAAGTGGCGCAGGCTCGGCTACGAGCTCGACCTGGGCATCGGCATCGCGCAGGGCTACGCGACAATCGGTGCCATCGGTTTCGAGGGGCGCTGGGACTACGGCGCGATCGGGTCGGTCACCAATCTCGCAGCCCGGCTGTGCGCCGAGGCCAAGCCGGGACAGATCTTGATCTCAAAGCGCGTTCTGGCGATGACGGAAGGCCTGCTCGAGGTGGAATCGGCGGGGGAGCTGTCGCTGGCCGGCTTTCACCGACCAATCCCTGCGTTCAGCGTTGTAGGCCTATGCGCGTAGAGTCCCGAGGCAATGGCCGCAAATGACGCGCGGCAGCGCGAAGCTGGACGAAAGCGCCGAAGATCGGACGTGACCATCGCTCTCCATGCTGAAGCTTGTGCCGCGCAGCCAGTTGCCCAAGCCCTGAGAGTTCTATGCCTTTCGCAGGATCGCAGCCGCGCGCAGCAATGGTTAGAGTGCCCGCACCGTATCCGCATTTCGCGAATATCGGATCCACGACTTTGTTGCAGGAGCAAACCATGCCGACCTTTTCTTCAGACTTGTTGCGCGACCTCTCTCCCGAGCAGTGCGCCGCGGTGGCGGGCGGAAGGATGAAACTGCCCTTCCAAAACGTTTCCCCCAACCAGTTGCTGACCTCCGCAGACGGCGAGCCTGTCTCAGTCTACGTTGACGGCGTGCTGATCAACTCTGTAAGCACCGGGTTCGTCCATCTGTAGTTTCCGCTGCCCGCGGACGAAGGGAGTCCCTCCTTTCGCGCGCCCCAGCAGTCGTCGCCAAGCGGGTCGCGGTCGAAGGCCAGCCGTCTGTTGACTGGCCTGATCTTGGGCCCGATTTGCGATGCCTCGAGAACGCCTCAGGAGCCCTCTCCACGGAATGTGGCCCCAACCCTCCCCCGCAAGCGGGGGAGGGAATTGAGAACACTCATGCTAGTGGAGCTTGACATGCGGCTCGGTGCGCCGAGTGAGGATGCGGGCAAGCGTGTCGAGCGTCACCTTGGTGAACCCGTGCAGGGCGTACTCGTGCATCTTGTACAGCGAGCGGTACATCAGCATCGCGAACCAGCCCTCGATCATCATGCTCTTACGGGTGATGGTATCCATCAGGCTGCCCACGGTGCTGAAATCGCCCAGCGAGATGAGTGAGCCGAAGTCGCGGTAGACGAACGGCTTGAGCGGCTCGCCGCGCAGGTGCCGCGGCAGCATCTTCACCAGATGGGAGGCCTGCTGGTGCGCGGACTGAGCGCGCGGAGGGATCCAGCCCTTCTTCTCGGGCCAGGGGCAGGCGGCGCAGTCGCCCATCGCGAAGATAGCCGGGTCGCGCGTGGTCTGAAGCTCGCGCGTAACCACGAGCTGGTTGATACGGTTGGTCTCCAGCCCGTCGATGTCCTTCAGGAGATCCGGGGCCTTGATTCCCGCCGCCCAGACGACGAGCTCCGCGGGAAGCGCGCGGCCGCTGGCGGTCGTGAGGCCCTGATCGGATACCTCCGTCACACGCTCGCCCGTGATCACCTCGACGTTGAGCTTGCGCAGCAACTCCAGCACCGAGTTGGACAGGCGCTCCGGCAGCGCCGGAAGAATTCTGGGTGCGGCCTCGACGATGGAGAGCTTGATGTCGCGCTCCGGATCGATGCGCTCGAGACCGAAAGATACGAACTCGCGCGTGGTGTTGTGCAGCTCGGCGGCCAGCTCCACGCCGGTGGCGCCGGCGCCGATGATGGCGATGTGGAGTTGCCCGGGTTGCAGCGGCCCCTCCTGCGCGTTGGCCCGCAGGCAGGCATTCAGCAGGCGAGAGTGGAACAGGGCCGCTTGCTGCGGCGTATCCAGCGATATCGCGTGCTCCGCCGCGCCTGGCGTGCCGAAATCGTTGGTGGTGCTACCCAACGCCAGCACCAGTGTGTCATAGGGGATGCTGCGCGCGGCAATGACCTCACGGCCGCGATCGTCGAAGGTCGGCGCGAGCCGGATCTCCTTGCTCGCCCGGCTCAGCCCCTGCATTCGCCCGAGGCGGAACTGGAAGTGGTGCCAGCGCGCCTGGAACAGATAGTCCAGCTCGTGGTCGTTCAGGTCCATGCTGCCGGCTGCGACCTGGTGCAGCAGCGGCTTCCACAGGTGCGTGCGAGACTGGTCGACGAGGGTGACCAGCGCCTTCTTGCGCTTGCCCAGCGTGTCGCCCAGCCGCGTGGCGAGCTCCAGCCCGCCGGCGCCGCCGCCGACGATGACGACCCGGTGAAGCCCGACCGGAGGAGTGTCTGTCATGCTTGCCTTGGTGTTGTCAACATAAACCGAGAGCATAGATGAGTTCGGCATATTGCGGGCGGGTGGACTCCAGGCGCAAAGTCGCGGGTACCCCGGCTGCGCGCCGGCTAGGGAGCCCTGTGGCAAGCTGTCTTCTTCAGATTGAACCGTTTCCACTCCGCTAACGACTCAGAGGGCGAAGGGCAGGCCGATGGCCACCGACGACGAGCAGGCGCGGGTATGGCTGGAGCGCATCGGCGCGGGCGACCAGGGCGCGATGGCACAGTTCTACCGTGCCTTCGGCGCGCAGGTGCATGCCTTCGCGCTGCGCCAACTCGGCAACGCAGGCGAGGCCGAAGACGTCGTGGTCGACACCATGTACGAGGTGTGGGCCACGGCACGCCGGTTTGCGGGGCAGTCGCTGGTGCGCACCTGGCTGTTCAGCATCGCGCGCCACCGGCTCCTGGACCGCCTGCGCAAGCGGCGCCCGTTGGAGAGCGTGGATGTGGACGAGCTGGCCGAGGTGTTGGCAAGCGATGACGAAGGCGGATTCGAGGCTCTCGCGCGCCAGCAGCGTGCCGAGCATGTAGCGCGCTGTCTCGAGAAGCTCTCGGAGGAACATCGGGAATGCCTGCATCTGGTGTTCTACGAGGAGCTGCCGCTCGCGGAGGTGGCACAGATCCAGAGCTGCCCCGAGAACACGGTGAAGACCCGGCTGTTCCATGCACGCCAGAAGATGAAGCGCTGCCTGGAACGCCGGCTGGGGCTGGAGCGAGAAGATGGCGACTGAGAACGACGCACATGTGAGCGAAGCGCTGCCGTGGTACGTCAACGGTACGCTGGCGCCGGACAGGCGGGCGGAGGTCGACGACCACCTGCGCGGCTGCGCGCGCTGCCGCGCTGAGCTCGAGTGGCTGGTGCGGCTGCGTGCGGACGTGCAGGCCAGCACGCCAGCATCGCAGGGAGATCTGGGCTTGTCGCGCTTCCTCGATCGCATCGCCAGCGAGAGTAACGTCGTCCCGCTGCGCCGGCCCGAGCGTCCGCGCTGGATGGGGCCGGCCCTGGCTTTGGCAGCCGGCGTCCTGGTTGTGCAGGGCGTCGTCATCGGTGTGATGCTGCACGAGCGCAGCCAGACGCTGCAGCCCCTGTCGGGTCCACCCGCCGCACGGGGCACCCTGTTGCAGGTCACCTTCGTACCGACGGCAACCGAGGCGCAGATCCGGGGGGCAGTGATCGCGGCCGGCGCCGAGATCGTCGCGGGCCCCGGCGCGTTGGGGATCTATACGCTGTCGGTTGCACCCGAGCGCCTCGGTGCCGCGACACACGCGCTCGAAGAGGCAAGCGGGATCGTGGCCTCGGTCTCCCGGGTGCCGCAATAGAGGTGCGGCGTGAGACGACCAGCCCTGTTTGCCTGCGCGGTCTTCTCGCTCATGCTGCACGTCGGCGACGTGCAAGCACAGGGCCGCGCTGCGACACCCGTGGGCCCGGGCAGCTTCACCACTGTGCCACCCGCCCCGCCACCCGGAACTCCCGGGGTTCGCACGCCCACGTCTCCCCCGCCGACATCAGTGCCGGCTCGCGTGGGCTCGCCCAGCGGTGCGACACGCGTGGCGCCGAACGTCGAGCTGCCACCGTCCCACCTGGACGCCGACAGCGTTGGGTTCGATCCGCTGCGCGCGCTGGAGGCGACACCGGGTGAGTTCGCGGCCGATAGCACGGGACCGGCGAACGAGCCGGGTGAGCTGCTGCTCTTATGGCGCGACGAAACAGAGGCGGATCGAGGAATCAAGGAGATCGGCACTCGCTTCAACGTCACACCCAGCGAACGCACAGCGCTCCCGGCTCTAGACCGCGTGCTTGTCGTCTATCGCCTCGCTTCGATGGTCGCCGCGGCGGAGCTCAAGACCCACCTCGCCCTGAGCCGCCCGGACTGGGTCGCTGACTACAACTCGCGCTATGCCTTGCTGGGAGAGCCGCGACTGTACGCCGCAAGCAAGATCGGACTGCGCGAGCCCGTCGCAGCTGCCCGGCGTGTGCGCATCGGATTGCTCGACACCGGGGTTGCACCGATTCCCGCGCTGCACGGCGCGACGCTGACGCAGCGCAGCTTCCTGGCTTCGAAGGAGACCTCCTCGGATGCGCACGGAACTGCAATCGCGGCGCTACTCGTCGGCGAGGACCGCACCACAGGCTTCTTCGGCATTGCTCGCGGCAACGCGCTGTCTGTGGCGCAGGTCGTGCGCAAGCAAGCGCATGAGACCACCAATGTCGGGCTGCTCCTGCGCGGAACGGACTGGCTCGTCGGCGAGCGGGTGGAGGTCATCAACGCAAGCCTGGGCGGTCCGCCGAACCGGTTGCTGCGCGAGCTGGTAGAGCTGCTGTTCGGGCGCGGCATCATGCTGGTCGCCGCTGCAGGCAACAGCGGACCCGACGCGGCGCCGGTCTATCCCGCCGCGTACGGCCGCGTTCTGGCGGTCACAGCCACGGATGCGCTGGACCGCGTCTATGCCCATGCCAACCAGGGCAGCTACGTGGATCTGAGTGCGCCCGGCGTAGACCTGTGGGTCCCCGGCGACGGCCCGGGGCATTACGTCACCGGCACATCGTTTGCGGCCGCGCTGGTGACCGGCGCAGTTGCACTGCAGCTCTCACTGTTGCCGCCCGCCGCCAGCATGTCTGCACTCGAAGCGGCGCTCTGCAATACTGCACGCGATCTGGGCAGTGTCGGACGCGATGCCGTCTTCGGCTGCGGTCTGTTGCAGCTCGCTCCTGCGTCCCCCCGGAAGAAACTTTGAACCGGCACGCCCGGGCCTCCGACTGAAGGGGCGTGGACGGAATGGTCCGTCCATCAACTTCTCGGAGGATCGATCATGAAAACCTGCCTGCTGCAACCCGCGGCCGTCGCGCTGCTTTCGTTCACGCTCTGTGCGTCTGCGCTGGCCGATCGCGCGCGCCCGCCTGCACCGTCGCAGCCTGCGAAGGTAAAGGCAGCCGCTCCAGCGAAGGCCCTCTTCGTGCAACGCGCCAAGCCCGGCTCACCGGTGGCCCCGGTAGGCGGCACGCCGACTCTGAAGGCTCCGTCAGCGCAGCTGCATGACTGGTATTGCGGCGATGGTGCGGGACCCGGTGGTCATGCCGTCTGCACGCAAGAGCTGATCGACTCGTGCAAGGGCAAGTATCATCCGCCCGGCGCTCTCGGCAAGCACCAGACCTGGGGCACCTGTCACGAGCCTTCGTGATTGCTGATCGCGCTGCGACGGCCCTGGACGATGTGTCCAGGGCCGTTTTTCTTTGCTCGGTTGCGGTTTCGCCTCCGACAGGCAAGGCCGGCATGGGGGCGAGTCATGCGCAGGGCGTTATCGGCATCCGACCCCCACCCTCCCCCTTTCCAGGGGGAGGGAACAAGTCAGCATGCCGGTCAGATTGAACCGTTCCTCCACTGGGTCCGACTCAGGGTCGCAGGCGGCTGTCGCCGCCGCGCGATACCGAGGAGATCACCATGTCGGGACCACCCTGCACCCTGTTGGCATGCTGCACGCTCCTGCTCGCGGCGAGCGGCGCGCTCGCACAGATGCCACCGGATAACAATGACACTGCGTTGGAGACCTGGAGCGAGACGACGGGTTCCGAGGCACCGCTTCTGGTCGCCGAGGGCGACGGCACGACCCGGCTGGCATGGACCAGCAGTGCACACCTGGACCTGTACGCGCGTGAAGCGTCGGGCGATGCGCTGGTCACGCCCTACTCGAGCGGCGGGTTCTATGCGGCAGGCGTCGCAGCGGAGTGGCGGGGACACGGCCCCGATGGGAAGAGTTGGCTGCAGCTGGCCGCAACGTCGTCCAACGACCGCGCGCTGCTGCCGACCGCAGCGCAGCTGGACACCTTCCAGGCCGGACGCGCAGGCCGGGACTATCGCCTCACGGTCGGCGACGCGGCAGTCCTGAACTCCGCCCTGAGCACCAGCACCGTGCTGCGCGGCGTGAGCGCACAACACCAGGTCGAGAGGCTCACGCTGTCCGTCTCTGCCGGCGTGATTAGCCCAAGCTGGGAGGCGCTCGCCGACCCGAGCTTGCGTGCGCAGCCCCTGCGTAACGCACTCGCCCTCAAGGCGTCGATGCCGGTCGCCTCGGGTGTGGTGGCGTTCGCTACGTTACAGGGCTTCGATGACACGCCTGGGACTGCGCCGAACGCCACGGCCCTGCAACCGGCATCGGGACACTCCGCTACCCTGGGCGCGACCTTCACGCGCTCGCGCTTCACGCTGCAGGCGGAGGCGGGGATCAGCCACCTGCAACCGGATGGCGGCGCCGCCGAGCCTGGGGCCGCGCTAAGCGTTGACGCCAGTTGGCGCTGGCGGCTACTGCTCCTGCGAGTCGGGCACCATGATTTCGGCACTCACTTCGCGTCGCTGTCCGCCAGCGCGGTACCCGGCCTGCGGGAGAGCTATGTCAACGGAACCTGGACGCTTACGCCTGCCACAACGCTGAGCGTCGATCTGCGCGATGCGCTGAATCGCAACGTCGGCTCGACGCAGACGCCGGTCGAGCAGAGCCCGCTCCAGCAGTTGTCCTTACGCTCCCGCGCTGTCACCTTGCAGCTCACCACGTCACCCGCCGCACTGCCTGGCACGAGCGTGACTGTCGCCGCCTCACGCTCCGCCGGGAAGACCACAGCGGGCTCGCGCAAGGATCTGGACGGCATCAGCGCGTCGGTCACTCATACACGCGGGGCGTGGACCACATCCCTCGGCTATCAGGCCAGCCTGGCGGTAACCGGTGCGCCACAGACGGCGAACCGCGTTCAGAGCTGGACCGCGAGTATCGGCCGCAGCTTCGACGATCTGATCGAAGGCTGGCAGGCGAACCTGCTCGGACAGGCGCAGTTCCAGCGCCAGACGTTGGCACCGGGCAGCGGCGCCACCTTCGGCGGCGTCGGGCTGCAGGCTGGCCTGGTGAGTGAGCGCTGGGGCAGCCTGACGCTCGCGGCCAACACCGCGCGCGGCCACGATCCCAATGGCGTGCCGCTTTCTCAGCATGCTGTTCAGCTCGAAGCTCAGCACCCGATCGCAAAGCGGACACAGTTGAAGCTGTATGCCGGCTGGAGTGACAACTTTCCCGACGCAGCCGGCCTCACTTACAGCGACACCACCGCTGGCCTGCAGATCAGTCACCAGTTCTGAGGAGCATCCGATTGAGTGCCATCCCCGCGAAGGCGGGGATCCAGAAGTGTTCGAACAACCCAGGTTCCCGCCGGAGCCTGCCCTCGACAGGATCGGGGGCGGGAACGACGTGACAAGGCTTGATCCGCAACTGCGCAAGGAGATCCCCATGAAGCTATTCATCGCAGCATTCCTCGCCCTCCCGCTCGCGACTGTCCCTCCCGCCGCCAAAGGGGAGGACAGGGAACCGCCTCCGGCCGAAGAGCGCGTCGACGCCGTCACGCTGGCCGAAGCGCAAGCCGCCCGGCGAGCGTTCGACGACCTGCTGCGCGCCTACGAGCAGGGCGACCTGATCGGGCTGCGCGCCCGCCTGGACCCGGGCTTCATCGGCTACCAGGCCTTCCTGGATACCGCGCAACAGGATTTCCACGCGCTGCGGCTGATCCGGGTTCATCTTGCCCGGCCGCGCGTGACTGCCGGGCCGGACGTTGCGGTGATCCAGGCTACATGGGAGAAGCGGTTCGTCGACGCGGCGAGCTTCCGGCCGGGGCTGACAAAGGGACAGGTCACCGTGCTCATGCACCGCACCCCCTCAGGCTGGCAGCTCGCCGCCATCCACGGCGACAGTCCCTTCTGGACCCGGCCCGCACCGGCTCCGGCAGCCGGGGACCGGGCCGGCGCACGCCTCCCTCGGCAGACGCCTCCGCAGTAAAACATTTGACAACTCTGTGCGATGCAGGCGGCTACAATCGGAAGTGCAGCAGAGGGACAGCCCTTGAGGGCAAGGGACCATGCACAACCGAATCGGAAAGTACGAGCTCAGGCGCGAGCTCGGTGAGGGCGCGGCCAGCACCGTCTACCTGGCGTACGACGAGTTCTACAACGCCGAGCTTGCTCTGAAGGTATATCACCCGGACAGCTATACGGGGCCCGGGAGTGGGCAGTTCGTGAGTGAGGCGGCGCTGGCCGGCAAGCTGGTCCATCCGCACATCGTGACCATCCTCGACGCCGCAGCGGACGAGCAGGCGAGCTACGTCGCGATGGAGTACGTGCCAGGCGGCAACCTGCATCGCTACACCAGCGCGAAACGGCTGCTGCCCGTCCAGGACGTGATCCAGATCGCCTTTAAGTGCTGTGGTGCGCTCGACTATGCCTTCCGGGAAGGCGTCGTGCACCGGGACATCAAGCCGGCGAACATCCTGGTCGCTGACGGCACCGACGTGAAGGTCGGCGACTTCGGCGCTGCCTTGATCACGGGCATCGAAACCACGCAGCGTGTGCGCATGGGCTCGCCATCCTACATCGCCCCGGAGCAGATCCGGGACGAGGCCCTGACCCACCAGAGCGACATGTTCTCGCTCGGCGTGGTGCTGTACGAGTTGCTCTCCGGCGCGCGCCCGTTTCGCGGTGCCAACACGATGGAGACGCTGGATCAGGTGATGCGCGTGACCCCACCGCCCCCGTCCCAGCTGAGGCCGGAGCTGCCTTCGCAGATCGATCCCATTGTGCTGCGCATGCTGCAGAAGTCACCCCGCGACCGCTATGCCAACTGGGCCGAGCTGGCGCTGGACCTGGCGCGGGTCGGCCGCCTCAGCATGTTCGACCAGGCCGTGACCGACAGCGAGAAGTACACGGCGCTGCGCGGCGCGGGCCTGCTGTCAGCCCTGACCGACGCAGAGATCTGGGAGATCGTGCGCGCGGGCCACTGGAGACGGCTGCCCCGCCAGACGGTGCTGGTGCGCGAACGCGATGTGGGGGACAGCCTGTTCATTCTGTGCGAAGGTGAAGCCAAGGTCACGATCCAGGGTAAGCTGCTGAACGTGCTGCGCGAAGGCGAGTGTTTCGGCGAGATGGCCTACGTCCGCGGGGAAGCGGCCAGGCGCGGCGCGACCGTCGAAACGACCACCGACACTCTGGTGGTGGCGCTGCCGCGCACTGCTATCGAGGAGCTGAGCGTTGCCTGCCAGCTGCACCTGACCCACGCGCTGCTGCGCACGCTGGCCGACCGGCTCGAGTTTGCCAACGTGCGGGTATCGCGCGGCAACGCCGTTGGCTCTACTATCCCCTAGAGCGGGAACGCAAAGGACGCCAAGGAGAAAAGAAAGGACTCCGAGGGATGACGTGATCTGGCTTCGGAACGAGGGAACTCGGAGGGTGTTGTTGGTAGCGGGGCGCAACACCGCGGCGGCTTGCGCCGGATGCTCTGCACAAACATCCGGCGAGTCACGCATGCGCTAACCCACCCCCGCGATTAGCCAAACCCATCCCCACCCCGGCCCTCCACTCGAAGGGGAGGGAGCGCCTCACGCCTCACGCCTCACGCCAACACGCTACAGCTGCGGATTCAGCCGCTCCAGCTTGGAGTGCAGCTTGTTCAGCGCGTTGATGTAGGCCTTGGCCGAGGCCACCACGATGTCGGTGTCGGCTCCGGCGCCGTTGACGATGCGGCCGTTCTTCTTCAGCCGCACGGTCACCTCACCCTGCGAGTCCGTGCCGGTGGTGATGTTGTTCACGGAGTAGAGCTGCAGCTCGGCGCCGCTGGCGACGATGCTCTCGATGGCCTTGAACGTCGCATCCACCGGGCCGCTGCCCTGCGCCTCGGCCTTCATCTCGTGGCCGTCCTCGGCCATCACCACCTTGGCCACCGGCGTCTCGCCGGTTTCCGAGTGCGCCATCATGGACAGCAGCTTGAAGTGCTCCTGTTCCTGGGTCACGGCCTCGTCGCTGACCAGCATCTGCAAATCCTCGTCGAAAATCTCGGACTTCTTGTCGGCCAGGTCCTTGAACTTGGCGAAGGCAACGTTGAGTGCCTCCTCGGATTCCAGCTCGATGCGCAGTTCCTTCAGGCGCTGCTTGAACGCGTTGCGGCCCGAGAGCTTGCCCAGCACGAGCTTGTTGGTCGTCCAGCCCACATCCTCCGCGCGCATGATCTCGTAGGTCTCGCGGCTCTTGATGACCCCGTCCTGATGAATGCCGGACTCGTGCGCGAAGGCGTTGGCGCCGACGATGGCTTTGTTGGGTTGGACCGGGAAGCCGGTGATGGTGGCCACAAGCTTGCTCGTCGGCACGATCTGGGTGGTGTCGATGCGCGTATCGCACGGAAAGAAGTCCTGGCGTGTGCGCACGGCCATGACGATCTCCTCCAGCGAAGCGTTGCCGGCACGCTCGCCCAGGCCGTTGACGGTGCACTCGACCTGGCGGGCGCCATTCATGATGGCCGCGACCGAGTTGGCCACGGCCAGCCCGAGATCGTTGTGGCAGTGGACCGACCACACCACCTTGTCGGAGTTGGGGATGCGCTCGCGCAGCGTGCGGATCAGCGCGCCGAACTGGTCGGGCATGGTGTAGCCGACGGTATCGGGGATGTTGATGGTGCTCGCGCCGGCCTTGATCACCTGCTCGAGGATGCGGCACAGGAAATCGACCTCGGAGCGCCCGGCATCCTCCGGCGAGAACTCCACGTCGTCGCGATAGCTGCGCGCCAGCTTGACCGACTTGACGGCCTGTTCGATCACCTGGTCGGGCTGCATGCGCAGCTTGCGCTCCATGTGAATGGGCGAGGTCGCGATGAAGGTGTGGATGCGCCCGGCGGCGGCGTCCTTCAGCGCGTCCCCGGCACGGCGAATGTCGTTGTCGTTGGCCCGGGCCAACCCGCAGACGATGCTTTCCTTGATGGTGTCGGCAATGGCCTTGACGGCCTCGAAGTCGCCGTTGCTGGCGGCCGGGAAGCCGGCCTCGATCACGTCCACCCGCAGCCGCTCGAGCTGCCGTGCGATCCGCAGCTTCTCTTCCCGCGTCATGGACGCGCCCGGGCTCTGCTCACCGTCTCGGAGGGTAGTGTCGAATATGATCAAGCGGTCCTTCATCGTCGTTCTCCTTGCTTGCCCGTTGCCTGCCGTGCCTTCGCCTGGAGCGGACCATGCGGGCGGAATGATACTGAATCGGGCCCTTGCGGGTCCGCCGGGTACTGCCAGATTGGGGGGAAGGTTAGCGCGCGCGAGCGCGCAGCAGCAGGCCGCCCAGCAGGAAGCTGGCGGGAAGGTCAAACGAACGTTGGCCTGCAGCGGTCATAGTAGACGGGAATATAGGGGCTTTTTGCTTGGCTGGCAAGTCCCAGAAACAGGCGCGAGCCTCGAGGCATGGGATCAAGGCTTCCCCACCCTCTCGAGCCTCTGGCCTCGCGCCTCGTGCCTGCCCTTAGAGCCCATCCGGCGGCATCGCCGCCGGCGGAGGCTTGGGCACACGCTTCTTGCGGATTCGCTCTATCGCCCACATCACATATCCGGATGCGGCATACAGGGCGAGGACGCTGAACAGGAGCTCGGGAATATTGTTCACGACCTGTGACAGGAACACGACGATCAGCACGATCAGGACCACGGCGCTGAACGGAACGGCCTTGCGCAGGTTGATGTCCTTGCCGCTGTAGAAGCGCACGTTGCTGACCATGGTCAGCCCGGCGAATACCGCCATGCCCCACGCCAGCCAGCGCATCTCATAGATCCGGTGCGGCTCGAGGTCGAAGGCTTCCATGGTCCACACGAATCCCGCGATGAGCCCCGCAGCGGCCGGACTCGGCAGCCCCTGGAAGAAGCGCTTGTCGATCACGCCGATGTTGGTGTTGAAGCGGGCCAGGCGCAGCGCCGCGCAGGCGCAATAAACGAAGGCCGCCACCAGCCCGAGCCGGCCCATCCCTTTCAGCGCCCACTCGTAGATCACCAGCCCCGGTGCAACGCCGAATGCCACCATGTCGGACAGGGAGTCGTACTCGGCGCCGAAGGGGCTCTGGGTGCGCGTGAGGCGCGCCACTCGGCCGTCCAGCCCGTCGAACACCATGGCGGCGAAGATGCCCATGGCAGCCAGCTCGAAGCGGTTGTTCATGGCTTGGACCACGGCGTAGAAGCCGAAGAACAATGCCACCGTCGTGATGGCATTGGGCAGCCAGTAAATACCGCCGCGCCGCAGCCGACCGCCGGGGGCAAGCCATTTGGGTTTGAGTTGGGGGTCGTCGGGATATTTCATCGATCTGATTTTACCCCTTACAGCATGGGGCTAGCCGCCAAGAACTGCGGTGGAGCGCTGCCCGAGTGTTCTCATCCTTTGGAAACCCCTGAGCGTCGAGCTGAACTCTACGCCCCTATATCAGACGCGACGCCGGCGCGCTCGAGCAGTTTCTTGGCGTCTTGGCGTCTTGGCGGCCCGATCAAGCCCTAGAGCGAAGCGAGGACGGCGATACCAGCAGTAACGGTGTCGCCGATGCTGACTTTAGGACTCGCGGCTGGGGGAAGGTAGACGTCCACGCGGGAGCCGAAGCGGATGAAGCCGTAACGCTGGCCGCGTGCGAGGCGATCGCCCTCGTTCGCGTAGCACAGGATGCGGCGCGCAACGAGGCCGGCGATCTGGACGCAGGTCACGTCGGTGCCGTCGTCCATGCGCAGGTGCAGGGCCGTGCGCTCGTTCTCGACCGACGCCTTGTCCAGCGCAGCGTTCAGGAAGCTGCCGGCGTGATACCAGCGCTGCTGCACATGGGCATCCACCGGGCTGCGGTTGGAATGGACGTTGAACACGTTCATGAACACGCTGATCTTGAGCGCGTCGCGGTCGAGGTAGGGGTCGCGTGCCTTGCCGACCCGCACCACGCGCCCGTCGGCCGGCGAGACCACCACACCCGGCGTCTGCGGGATCTCGCGGTGCGGGTCGCGGAAGAACTGGACGACGAAGACCAGCAGCAGCCAGAACGGAATCGACCACCAGCACAGCAGCCAGGTGGCGAGCAGGGCCAGTCCCACCGTGATGAGGACGTGGGGCCAGCCTTCGCGGGCGATGAGGGGGTGGGTCTCGCGCATCACGGTGAGGCGTGAGGCGTGAGGCGCGAGGTGTATGTGGCGCGCAGCCGAGGCGCTCGGCGGGTTACCCGCCTCACGCCTCTCGCCTCACGCCTCACTAGTTCTTGCTCCGATCGACCAGCCGATCCTTCTTCAGCCACGGCATCATCGCGCGCAGCTTCTCGCCGACGATCTCGATCTGGTGCTCCCGGCCGATGCGGCGCATGGCGTTGAGCTTGGTCGCGCCGGTGGCATTCTCCAGCAGGAACTCCTGGGCGTAGACGCCGGTCTGGATCTCCTTGAGGATGCGGCGCATCTCGTGCTTGGTCTCTTCGGTGATGATGCGCGGGCCGCGGGTGAAATCGCCGTACTCCGCGTTGTTGGAGATCGAGTAGCGCATGTTCGCGATGCCGCCCTCGTACATCAGGTCGACGATCAGCTTCAGTTCGTGCAGGCACTCGAAGTAGGCCATCTCCGGCGCATAGCCCGCCTCCACCAGCACCTCGAAACCCGCCTGCACCAGCGCGGTCGTGCCGCCGCAGAGCACTACCTGCTCGCCGAACAGGTCGGTCTCGGTCTCTTCGCGGAAGTTGGTTTCGATGACGCCCGCGCGCGCGCCGCCGATGGCAGCCGCATACGACAGCGCGAGGTCGCGCGCCTTGCCGCTCTTGTCCTGGGCAACCGCGATCAGGCACGGCGTGCCGCCGCCTTGCGTGTAGGTCGAGCGCACCGTGTGACCGGGCGCCTTCGGTGCGATCATCACGCAGTCGATGTCGTCGCGCGGGATCACCTGGCCGAAGTGGATGTTGAAGCCGTGCGCGAAGCCGAGCGTGGCGCCCTTCTTCATGTTGGGCTCCACGTCCTTGCGGTAGGTGGCGGCGATGTGCTCGTCCGGCATGAGCATCATCACGAAATCGGCCTCCTTGACGGCATCCGCAACCTCCTTGACCGTCAACCCGGCATTGGCCGCCTTGTTCCACGACGCGCCGCCCTTGCGCAGACCGACGATCACCTTGACGCCGGATTCGTTGAGGTTGAGCGCATGGGCGTGGCCCTGCGAGCCATAGCCGATGATCGTCACTGTCTTGCCCTTGATGAGCGACAAGTCGGCGTCTTTGTCGTAATAGACTTTCATGGTTTCCCCTCGTTGTTGACGGGGAGGCGGGAGGAGGGAGGAGATAGCGCTGTGCGCCTCACCCCTCCCTCCTCCCTCCTCCCTAAATCTTCAAAACCCTGTCCCCGCGCCCGATCCCCGAGGCGCCGGTGCGCACGGTTTCCAGAATGGTGCCACGCTCCAAGGCGTTGATGAACGCGTCCAGCTTCGTCCCGGTGCCGGTCAGCTCGATCGTGTAGGACTTGTCGGTAACGTCGATGATGCGCCCGCGGAAGATCTCAGCCATGCGCTTCATCTCCTCGCGGTCCTTGCCGGACGCGCGCACTTTCACCAGCATCAGCTCGCGCTCGATGTGCTCGCCGTCTGACAGGTCCACGACTTTTACCACGTCGACCAGCTTGTTGAGCTGCTTGGTGATCTGCTCGATGACATCGTCCGACCCCGTCGTGACGATGGTCATCCGGGAAAGCGTCGGGTCTTCGGTCGGCGCGACGGTGAGGGACTCGATGTTGTAGCCCCGCGCGGAGAACAGCCCCGACACGCGCGACAGCGCGCCGGCCTCGTTCTCCAGCAACAAGGAGATGATGTGTCGCATGTTGACATGCCCCAAAACTGACTGCGGTGGATCGATGACAGCCTCGCGCGGACCGCGGTCCCGGGAAGGACCGGCGCCCTCCACCGCACCCTTGTGGGGTGGGCGGACCATGGCACTAACCGCCGTTTGCTACTGTTGACCCGCAGGGTCGCCCCGAGCGGGACGCCCCTCGGTGCCTACACCAATATCATCTCCGACAAGCCCTTGCCGCCCGGCACCATCGGGAAGGCGTTCTCGGTCTGGTCGGTGACGAAGTCCATGAACACCAGATCGTCCTTGCGGCTGAAGGCCTCCTTCAGCGCCGGCTCGATGTCCGCGGGATTCTCGATGCGCATGCCGACGTGGCCGAAAGACTCGGCCAGCTTCACGAAGTCGGGCAACGCGTCCATGTAGGATTCGCTGTAGCGGTTGCCGTGGAAGAACTGCTGCCACTGCCGCACCATGCCCATATACCGGTTGTTCAGGTTCACGACCTTGACCGGCAGGCGATACTGCTTGGCGGTGGACAACTCCTGGATGCACATCAGGATGCTGGCCTCGCCAGTGACGCACGCCACATCGGCTTCCGGGTGCGCGAGCTTGGCGCCCAGCGCGTACGGCAGGCCCACGCCCATGGTTCCCAGGCCGCCGGAGTTGAGCCAGCGGCGCGGCTTGTCGAACTTGTAGAACTGCGCCGCCCACATCTGGTGCTGCCCCACGTCGGAGGTCAGGTACAGATCGCCCTGCGTGACCTCGTAGAGCTTCTCGATCACCATCTGTGGCTTGATGATGGCGCTGGCCCGGTCGTACTTCAGGCAGTCGCGGCCCCTCCACAGCTCGATCTGCTCCCACCAGGCTTTCACCGCCTCTGGGTCGGGCCGCTCGCGCATGGCGGCCACCTGCCGGATCATCTCCTGCAGCACGTCCTTGACGTCGCCCACGATGGGGATATCGACCTTCACGCGCTTGGAGATCGAGGAGGGATCCACGTCGATGTGGATGATCTGGCGCTGCTCCTGGTTGAAGTGCTTGGGATTGCCGATGACCCGGTCATCGAAGCGCGCGCCCACCGCCAGCAGCACGTCGCAGTGCTGCATCGCCATGTTGGCTTCGTAGGTGCCGTGCATGCCGAGCATCCCCATGAACAGGGGGTCGGTACCCGGGTAGCCGCCCAGGCCCATCAGCGTATTGGTGCAGGGGAAACCGAAGGTGCGCACCAGCTCGGTGAGCTCGCCCGAGGCCCCGGCCAGGATGACACCGCCGCCGGTGTAGATCATCGGGCGCTTGGCCTGCATCAGGAGCTGGATCGCCTTCTTGATCTGCCCGGCGTGACCCCTGACCACCGGGTTGTAGGAGCGCAGACTGACCTGCTCCGGGTAGTGGAACAGGGCCTTGGCCTGCTGCACGTCCTTGGGGATGTCCACCAGCACCGGACCGGGCCGGCCCGTCTTGGCGATGTAGAACGCCTTTTTGATGGTAAGCGCCAGGTCCTTGACGTCCTTGACCAGGAAATTGTGCTTCACGCACGGGCGCGTGATGCCGACGGTGTCGACTTCCTGGAACGCGTCCTGGCCGATGGCTGCGGTCGGGACCTGACCACTGATGATCACCAGCGGGATGGAATCCATGTAGGCCGTAGCGATGCCGGTGACCGCATTGGTGAGGCCGGGGCCCGAGGTCACCATCACCACACCCACCTTCTCCGTGCACCGTGCGTAACCGTCCGCACCATGCACGGCGGCCTGCTCGTGGCGCACGAGGATGTGCTTGACCTTGTCCTGCTTGAACATCTCGTCGTAGACCGGCAGGATCGCCCCGCCCGGGTACCCGAATACGAACTCGACCCCCTCCTCCTGCAGGCAGCGGATGGCGATCTCGGCGCCAGTGAGCTCGACCTGAGACATCACTCCAGGGGCGGTCATTTCCATAATTCTTTTCCTTGCGGGGGGTTAGCTCGAACACCCGGACGGATCCGGTCCCCGGACGGCTGGGGGAACTTATCAAGATACCCGCTCGCCGGGAAACGGTCAACAAAAGCTTGGATAAAGAGGGAGTTGCCGCAATGCGGCAGGGATGTACTGGTAGTGCTCATACCCCAATGCAACTGCTCACCACGAAGGCACGAAGAAAAGCCGAAGAAGAGATGACCAAGAGCAGCACCGCCCACCGGCCGAAGTGGGAAACGGCAGAAACGCCAAACGGACAGGATTTGGCGGTGTAGCGCAGCAGGATCGTTTGCGGCGGTTCCCACGACGGCACTGCGCGCTTTTTCCGCACACATGCCTTCGCAATCTTTTCTTCTTGTTTTTCTTCGTGTCTTCGTGCCTTCGTGGTGAGAGGTAGGCAGTAGCTCAGAGGCGCGAGCGGACCCAGTCGCGCCAAGCCGCGAACAAACCGGGGTCGAGCGCAGCCACGACCGAGCGCTTCCACAGGTCGCCGGCCCAGAATTCATCCTGCGTGAGCGTGGCCATGCGCCCGCCCGCCTCCTCGAGGATGAGCGCGCCGGCAGCGTAGTCCCACAGCTTCTGGCCGCCGTGCAGATACAGATCGAAGCGCCCGGCGGCGAGGTAGCACCACTCCAGAGTGCCGGCGCCGTAGTTGCGCTGGGACATGTAGGGCGGCGCCGAGGCGAGGGCGCCGGCCAGCTTCACACCCAGCCGTTTGAAATCGACGTTGGCCATGGCGTTGCGCAGATGCGGCACGTGCGTGCGGATGGGCAGGCGCTCGCCGTTGAGGAATGCGCCGCCCCCACGCTCGGCATGGAACATCTCGTCGGTTACCGGCGCATAGACCACCCCCAGCACAGTGCGCCCATGGCGCATGAGCGCCACCGAGACGGCGAAATAGGGCAGCCCGTAGACGAAGTTGCTGGTGCCGTCGATGGGGTCCACGCACCACACGCCACCGTCGCCGGCGAGCCAGCGCTCGACCTGCTGCTCCGCGGTCATCTCCTCGCCGACCAGCGGAACGGGATGGATCTCGCGCAATCCACGGGCGAGCGCGTCCTGGGCGGCGAGGTCGGCTTCCGTGAACAGGCTGCCGTCGGCCTTGCGCTCATGCGCCACCTTGAGGAAGCGCGGCATGATCTCGTCGGCCGCCACCCGCCGCACCACCGCGATCACGCGCTCCAACGTGTCGCTAGCGACCTCGGCCGTCACTGCCATCGATGCGGAAATCAGCTTCTTCTCCATTTGATCGAGCAGCCCATGCTGGCAATCTGCTCTTGGGGACCCTGTCCCGTGCGCGCGATCTGCACCATCGCTTCGAACAGGTCGCGCCGCGCATTCGCAACGGGCGTGGTGCGGGACGCATCCAGGCGCCCGCGATACTGCAGCTCGAGATCGCGGTTGAAGCCGAAGAAGTCGGGCGTGCAGACGGCACCGTAGGCGCGCGCCACCTCCTGCGACTCATCCCACAGGTACGGGAAGGGGAATCGCAAATCCTGTGCCACTCGCTGCATGTTCTCGAAGGAGTCCTCCGGGTAGTCGGCGGGATCATTTGCGCTGATGGCCACCGCGCCGATCCCATGCTCCTTGAGGTCGCTGCAGTCGCGGATGATGCGGTCGATCACGGCCTTGACGTAAGGGCAGTGATTGCAGATGAACATCACCAGCACACCGTTGGGGCCCGTCAGCTCCGCAAGCCGATAGCGCTTGCGGTCGGTGCCAGGCAGGTCGAAGTCGACGGCTTTCCAGCCGAACTCGCATACGGGAGGGGTAGCCATGGCGAAGATCCGTGCAAGGAAGGAGAGAAGAGGATCGCAGAGCGAAGCCGGCGCGAGCGAGCGCACATGACGCGCCACACCGCGAATGGCACAATTTTACCATGGACGCTCAGACCATCCCTTCCCGTACTCCTCGCTTCTATTGCCCCAGGCATCTTTCCCCGGGGGCAGTCGTCGACCTGCCGGACCAGGCGGCGCATCACGCCATGCGCGTGCTGCGGCTGGCACCGGACGATCGCGTGCGGCTGTTCAACGGAGATGGCGGCGAGTGGATCGGAGAGATCAGGAGCATCTCCCGGTCCGGCGTTTCCGTGCGCATAGTCGGCCACGACGCACGCGAGGTCGAGGCCCGGCTCAAGGTGACGCTGGCCCAGGGGATCAGCAGCCGCGAGCGCATGGACTTCACGCTCCAGAAAGCAGTCGAGCTGGGCGTGGCCGAAATCTTCCCGCTCGAAACCTGGCGCAGCGTCGTGAGGCTGCGGGAGGAGCGCGCCAGCCGGCGGGTCGACCACTGGCAGCATCTCGCCATCGCGGCATGCGAGCAGTGCGGGCGCAACCGCGTGCCCGTGGTGCATCCGGTGATGGCTCTGAGCGACTGGCTCGGCGCGCTCGGTCGCGACAGCGCCGATGCCCGGATCATGCTCTCGCCGGGCGCCGAGCTTGCATTGCACGAGTTGCCGACCCCTTCATCCGTGCTGCTGCTGGTCGGCCCCGAGGGCGGGCTCGACCCCGAAGAGCAGGCGCTGGCCGCTACCTGTGGCTTCCGTGCCGTGCGGCTGGGGCCACGCATCCTGCGCACCGAGACCGCGGCGCTCGCCGCGGTGTCCGCCATGCATGCTCTGTGGGGCGATTTCTAGCTCCTGGCTCCCCAACCCCATCTACCACGAAGGACACGCAGGAAGCCAGGGCGCCGGGAGCGCCGCCAGGATGTGGCTGCCTACGGGAGGTTGCGGCTGGATGACGTGAGCCACCACGGCCCGTCCTTCCTCGTGACCTTCGTGTCCTTCGTGGTAAACGCGGTTCTCGCCTTTCCCAGCATGCGGAGGTGCGCCGTTTCTCGGCATGGGCGCAAGCCTTTATACTGTCCGGTTTCGCAACTGACCTGACAGGGTTCAGACCATGGACATCCGCAACAGCACCTTCATCGTCACCGGCGGCGCCTCCGGGCTCGGCGCAGCCACTGCCGAAATGATCGTCGCCAACGGCGGCAATGCCGTCATCGCCGACATCAAGGGCGGCGAGGCGCTGGCCGCCAAGCTCGGCAAACAGGCAGTGTTCCAGCCCACGGACGTGTCGAACGAGGACCAGGCGAAAGCCTGCGTCGAGCGCGCGCTGAAGCAGTTCGGCGGGCTGCACGGGTTGGTGAACTGCGCAGGCATAGCAGTCGGCGAGAAGACCGTCGGCAAGGAAGGGCCGCACGCACTGGGCTCGTTCACCAAGGTGATCACGGTGAACCTGATTGGCACTTTCAACATGATCCGGCTGGCCGCGGACGCGATGTCCAAGGGCAACCCGAACGCCGCCGGAGAGCGCGGCGTGATCATCAATACCGCGTCGGTCGCGGCCTTCGACGGGCAGATCGGCCAGGCCGCGTACTCGGCTTCCAAGGGCGGGGTAGTCGGCATGACGCTGCCCATCGCACGCGACCTGGCGCGCAGCGGCATCCGCGTGGTCACCATCGCACCCGGCATATTCGAGACGCCCATGCTGATGGGCATGCCCAAGGACGTGCAGGACTCGCTCGGCAAGCAGGTGCCTTTCCCCTCACGGCTGGGCCGGCCGGCCGAGTACGCCGCGCTGGCCAGGCACATCATCGAGAACGAGATGCTCAACGGCGAGACCATCCGGCTCGACGGGGCGATCCGCATGGGGCCGAAGTAACAACCCGCGTCAACACCGAACCGGCTGAACCACGGAGGACACGGAGGAAGACCGGGCGAAGCTCTGATCAGAGAGCCGCTGCGCAAGATGCCCCGGTGGGACCAGGGAATGCGCTGCCGTTGCCAGCCAGGAACCCCGTGAGGAATCGGTCCCTTCTCGCTAGCTTTTCCTCCGTGTCCTCCGTGTCCCCCGTGGTTCATTCTTTGCGCCTTTGGGTCGAGGTTTTGATCTAACGATAGCCCGATGCAGCCCACACCCGAACAATTCGTCCACTGGTTCCGCTCCGCGGCGCCCTACATCCACGCCTTTCGCGGCCGCACCTTCGTGGTCGCGTTCGGCGGCGAGGTGGTGGCCGATGGCAAGTTCGTCGCGCTGACCCACGACCTGAACCTGCTGGCGGCCTTGGGCGTTCGGTTGGTGCTGGTGCACGGCGCTCGGCCGCAGATCGAGGCTCAGCTCGCGGCACGCGGCACACGCCCGCGGTACGTCCGCGGCGCACGCGTCACGGACGAGGCCGCGCTCGCCAGCGTGAAGCAGGCGAGCGGCCAGCTGAGGGTGGAGATCGAGGCGCTGCTGTCCATGGGGCTGCCCAGCTCGCCCATGGCCAACGCGGAGATCCGCGTCGCTGGCGGAAACTTCGTCACCGCCAGGCCGCGCGGCGTAGTGGACGGCGTGGACATGCAGTACACCGGCGAAGTGCGGCAGATCCACACTGGCGCGATTCGCAACCGTCTCGATGCGGGCGAGATGGTGCTGCTCTCGCCTCTGGGCTATTCCCCGACCGGGGAGATCTTCAACCTCACCATGGAGGACGTGGCAGCCGAGGCGGCCAGCGCGCTGGCCGCCGACAAGCTGATCTTCCTCACCGACCAGCCGGGCATCCACGCCGCGGACGGAACGCTCCTGCGCGAGCTCACCGTGTCGCAGGCGGACTCCGCGTTGGCCACGCGTGAAGACTTGCCGCAGGACGCCCGCCTGTATCTGCCGGCAGCGATCAAGGCCAGTCGCGCAGCGGTACGCCGCGTGCACCTGTTGTCCCGGCATGTGGACGGCGCCCTCCTACTGGAGCTGTTCACCCACGACGGCATCGGCACCATGGTCACCCAGGACCCGCTCGAGCGGCTACGCCAGGCCAGTATCGACGATGTGGGAGGCATCCTGAGTCTGATCGAACCCCTCGAGGCGGACGGCACGCTGGTGAAACGTGCGCGCGAGCTGCTGGAGATCGAGATCGACCGCTTCAGCGTGCTCGAGCACGACGGCATGGTCGTCGGCTGCGCGGCCCTCTACCCGTTCCCTGAGGACAGCGCCGGGGAGCTGGCTTGTCTGGCCGTCCATTCGGACTATCGCAACGCCGGCGCCGGGGACCGTCTGCTGCGGCACATCGAGACCCAGGCCCGGCGCGCGGGCATGGGGCGGCTTTTCGTGCTAACTACCCGCGCGGCGCACTGGTTCATCGAGCGCGGCTTCACGGAGACCGACGTTGGCGCGCTGCCGCAGCAGAAGCAGTCGCTGTACAACTATTCGCGCCGCTCCAAGGTCTTCCTCAAACCGCTCTGAGCCGAACGGCGGATGCGTTTGCTGCGCTGCCAGATCGACGAACGCTTCAGGCGCCAGCCCGTCGCTGCAGCCGCGTACCCCATGCGTCCAACACGCGCGGGGTAGTGCCTGCACCAGCCCCTGGCGTCGCAGCCCACGCTGCACGGATGAGTTTGCCCGGACGCGCCAATCCGCGGTACTCTGGGGTTGGCCGAGCGTTCGCCGCGGCCATCGTTGCGCAGGAGAAACCCGCATGCCCCGAATGGTCCATTGCGTGAAGCTCAAACGCGAGGCCGAAGGCCTCGACCTCCCGCCATTCGGCGGAGAGCTGGGCAAGCGCATCTACGAGAACGTTTCCAAGGAAGCCTGGCAGGGCTGGCTCGAGCAGCAGAAGCGCCTGATCAACGAGATGCGGCTGTCGGGCGCCGACCCCAAGGCCCGCAAATACATCCTGGAGCAGACCGAGCGCTACTTCTTCGGCGCGGGCGCCGACGAGGCGACCGGGTACGTTCCCGCGTCGCGATAGCAATCCAGCGGCACTCCTCCCCGACTTTTCTGCCTCTCCCGTGTCGAAGCGCTCCCTCCCCCAACACTACCTCAACCGCGAGCTCGGCTTGCTCGAGTTCAACCGGCGCGTCGTGGCGCAGGCGGCGGACACCAGCGTGCCGCTGCTCGAGCGCTTGCGCTTCTTGTGCATCGTCAGCAGCAACCTGGACGAGTTCTTCGAGATCCGGGTGGCCGGCCTCAAGGCACAGATGGAGGTCGGCACGGACATCCCCGGCCCGGACGGGCTGCTGCCCTCGCGGGTATTCAAGGACGTCTCGCGCATCGCCCATGAGCTGGTGACCGCGCAGTATCACCTGTGGAATGTGGACTTGCTGCCTTCGCTCGCGCGCGAGGGGATCTGCTTCTTCCGGCGCCGCGACTGGACCGCGGAGCAGCGAGATTGGATCAAGGCGTTTTTCCTGCGCGAGATCATGCCCGTGCTCACGCCGATCGGGCTGGATCCCGCACACCCGTTTCCGCGCATCCTTAACAAGAGCCTGAACTTCGCAGTGCAGCTGTCCGGCAAGGATGCCTTCGGGCGCAGCTCGGGCATCGCCATGGTGCAGGCGCCGCGCGTGCTGCCGCGCGTGATCAAGCTGCCGGCAAGGCTGGGCGGCTGCGAGCACGGCTTCGTGTTCCTCTCCTCGATCATTCACGCGCACGTCGGCGAGCTGTTCGCGGGCATGGAGGTGCAGGGCTGGTACCAGTTCCGCGTCACGCGCAACAGCGACCTGTTCGTCGACGAGGAGGAGGTCAAGAACCTGCGCACCGCGCTGCAAGGCGAGCTGCCGCAACGGCATTTCGGCGATGCAGTACGCCTGGAAGTCGCCGACCAGTGCCCCCCGGAGATGGCGGAGTTCCTGCTCCAGCAGTTCGGGCTCGGGCAGGACGACCTGTATCAGGTCAACGGCCCGGTCAACCTGGTCCGCCTGATGGGCGTGCCCGACCAGGTCTCGCGGCCCGACCTTAAGTACCTGCCCTTCTCGCCCGGCGTGCCGGCAGCGCTGGTGAAGCGGGCCGACATGTTCGAGGCCATCCGCAAGGGCGATATCCTGCTGCATCACCCCTTCCAGTCCTTCCGGCCCGTCATCGCCTTCGTCGAGCAGGCGGCTCGCGATCCCGACGTGGTCGCGATCAAGCAGACCGTCTATCGAACCGGAGCGGATTCGGAGCTGATGCGCATCCTGATCGACGCAGCACGCCGCGGCAAGGAGATCACCGTGGTGGTCGAGCTGATGGCGCGCTTCGACGAGGAGGCGAACATCAACTGGGCGGCGCAGCTCGAGGAGGTCGGTGCGCACGTAGTGTACGGGGTGGTCGGGCACAAGACCCATGCCAAGCTCGCCATGGTCGTGCGCCGGGAGGAAGATCGCCTGCGGCGCTACTGTCATATCGGCACCGGCAACTACCACCTGCGCACTTCGGGCCTCTACACAGATTTCGGTCTGTTCACCGCCAACGACGAGGTGTGCGCGGACGTCAACGATGTGTTCATGCAGCTCACTGGCCTGGGCAAGGCCAGTCGCCTGCGGCATCTGTGGCAGTCTCCCTTCACGCTGCATGCGCAGCTCGGTGCGGCCATCAAGAAGGAGGCCGAGGCCGCCAAGGCCGGCAAGAAAGCAGGGGTGGTCGCCAAGATGAACGCCCTGCTCGAACCAGAGATCATCGCCGAGCTCTATGACGCTTCCAAGGCGGGCGTGAAGATCGACCTGATCGTACGCGGCGTGTGCTGCCTGCGCCCGGGCATCCAGGGGCTGTCGGAGAACATCACCGTGCGCTCCATCATCGGCCGGTTCCTCGAGCATCACCGCGTGTTTCACTTCGTGAGTACCGGCAACGTCTACATCTCCAGCGCGGACTGGATGGATCGCAACTTCTTCCGCCGCATCGAGGTCTGCCTGCCGATCCTCGAGCCGAAGCTGCAGAAGCGCGTGATCGAGGAGGGCCTGCAGAAGTATCTGGAGGACAACACGCAGGCCTGGGTCATGACTGGGGACGGCCACTACGAGCGCTGCAAGCCCGGGAAGGCGCCGCCGCACAGCGCCCAGCTCGAGTTGCTGCAGGAGCTCGCGAGCCCGCAGCCGCCGGAGAGCCTGGACCTGCCACTCGACCGGCTCAGGCCGAAACGCAAGGCCAAGGCGGGTGCCTAGACGGCAAAACTGAGGACGAAGGACGAGAGCCTCGGCCAAAGTGCACGGGTCGTGCCTCGCCAACCTCCGGCAGCGAACATGGACAAACGGCATCGAGCTGCGAGCAGGCCTCGCAAGAGCCAAGCCGATAGCGACCAGCCTGAGCCGGCGTCCAGTGCCGTGCGGGAGGCCCTGCCGTCGCCCACAACTGCGAACCCGGACTCTCGCGTTCCTGCGATCCCCTCCTCCGCTGACCGCGCAGCCACACCGATCGCGGAGATCGAGCTCAAGCTGTCCATCGCCCCCGACGACGCCCGCCGGCTCGGTCGCGTACCTGCGGTCCGGGCGGCCTCGCGAGGACACGCCCGCACGCGCACGCTGCACAGCGTCTACTACGACACGCCGGATTTCGACCTGCAGCACCAGGGCGTCGCGCTGCGCCTGCGCCGCGACGGTACACGCTGGACGCAAACGCTGAAGGGCGGGGGCACGGTCCAAGGCGGCCTGCATCTGCGCGAGGAGCTGGACGTCGCAGTCCCAGCACAGATCCTCAACCATCACGCCCTCGCGGCCTCCGGCGCGAGCCCGGTTTTCGCGGACCCGGCACTGCGCGCGAGCCTGCAACCAGTCTTCACGACCGACTTTCGTCGCACGCTGCGCCACCTGGAGCCGGTAGCGGGCACGCGTGTCGAGCTGTGCATCGACGCGGGCGAGATCAGCGCGGGATCGGCAAGCTCGCCTATAAGCGAGATCGAACTGGAGCTGCAGGAGGGCCGGCCCGAGGCGCTGCTGGATCTTGCTCAAGGGCTGCTCGCCGCTGTCCCGCTGCGGCTCGAGCCTGCCAGCAAGGCGCAGCGCGGCTACGCGCTGGCTGCCGGCACCGCACCTGTGCCAGCCAAGGCCGAGGCTCCCGGACTGCGTGCCGCAATGACGGTCAGCGAAGCCTTTGGCGCAGTGGTGTTCGCGTGCCTGGCGCACCTGCAGGCCAACGAGCGCGGCGTGCTGCAAGACGACGACGCCGAGTATCTGCATCAGGCGAGGGTCGCGTTGCGCCGGCTGCGCTCTGCCTTCAGCGTGTTCTCACCCGGTTTCCCGCGAGTGGCGCTCGAAGAGCTGATCGGCGAGCTGCGCTGGCTGGGTGGCCAGCTCGGTCCGGCACGCGACTGGGATGTCTTCGCGACTGAGACTCTGGCGGGGGTCCTGAGCGCCTTTCCGGGCGACACCGGCCTGCACGCGTTGCTCGAGCGCACCACGGAGTCGCGAGCGGCCGCGGGCGCGGTGGCGCGCCATGCCGTCGGCTCGACCCGCTATACCAGCCTCCTGCTGAGTCTGATCGGCGTCTTCTATCGCAAGCCCTGGGAGGTTGTGGGGGACGAGGCTGGCGCAACCGAGCGCGCCCGCTCGCTGCCGGATTTCGCCACGGCGGTCCTGGCGCGCCGCCACCGCAAGGTAGTCAAACGAGGCCGCGACCTCGCCCAACTCGACGCCCCCGGGCTTCACGGGCTGCGCATCGACATCAAGAAAGCGCGCTACGCTGCGGAGTTCTTCTCCACGCTGTACGAGAAGAAGATGGTGCGGGACTACACTGCGGCGCTCTCAGGTCTGCAGACTCTTCTCGGCGGCCTGAACGACGCGGCGACCGTCGAGCGGCTGTGCGAGGAACTGCGCGACCAGCGGGAAGACCCGGACGGCCGTTTCGCCGAGGCCATCGGGCTGGTGCGAGGCTGGGCCGGCGCCATGGCCCGGGCGCATCTCGAGCAGCTACCCGGCGCCTGGGAGACGTTCCGCGATGTCAGGAAGTTCTGGTAACGGTACATTGACTGGCACTCACCACTCGACACACAGCATGGACCTGATCCTGTGGCGTCACGCCGACGCCGAAGATGGCTTCCCGGACCTCGAGCGCGCACTCACGCCGAAAGGCCATAAGCAGGCAGCCCGCATGGCGGCATGGCTGCGTGAGCACCTGCCGGATGGCACCCGCGTGCTCGTGAGCCCGGCGACGCGTGCACAGCAGACCGCGGAGGCGCTCACCAAGGCCTACGAAACCGTCGACGATATCGCCCCCGGCGCGCCGCATCTGGCAGTGCTGGAGGCAGCCGGCTGGCCTCACGCCAGGGGTGCGGTGCTGGTCGTCGGGCACCAGCCCACGCTGGGACAGGTTGTCGCCTTCCTGCTGTCCGGCGAGGCCGAGGAGTGGGATATGAAGAAGGGCGCCATCTTCTGGCTTGCGCACCAGCGCGGTGCGCCGACGCAGGCAGTGCTGCGCGCCGCAATGTCACCGAAACTCTTGTAATCATCCCGCGTGAGACGGTGACGGTGTTGCGCTAGCCCGGCTGCCGGAACCCCAGGGGTATTGTCGCCCTAAGCTTTGCTGAGGCTCCCGCCAAGCTTATACTTCCCGAAAATGCGCCGCTCTCGCCTCCCCATCATCGCCCTGCTACTGCTGTGGCTGCCTCTGCAGGCCATCGCAGCCGTGGCCATGCCGTTCTGCGTGCACGGATCGTCGCCGGCAGCAATACAGATGCACGGTGATCACGACCATCCCCAGGACGAGTCGCACTCCGGGCCACATCAGCACGCGGGCGGCCTGCAGGATTGCAATGGGTGCGGCGCCTGCAATCTGGCCTGCGCGCCGGCCGTTCCGGCATCGGCAACCCTGCTGTCGCCGCCGCCAGTGACCGTGCCGCCTCACGTCTACATCCGCTCCGCCGGGCTGTTCATCCCCGAGCAGCCCCAGCCCCCACCCAACTCCCGGCTCTAGAGCCAGACGCATCGCCCAGCCTCAGGCTGCGCAATGCATTACAGACGCACTCCGGCACACCGCGAGTGCGTGCCTTCCACTTGTCTCGACGATGAGGGAGTCATGCCCTGTCTACCTCCACTGCGTGCGGGGATCGGTCTGCTGGTTTTCGCGCTCGGCGCTTGCGCGAGCGCACCGCTCCCGCCGCCGCCGCTGGATCATCCGGCGAACCTACGCGCCCCTGCAGCACCAGCCGAAAACGAGCCCTCGGCGCTTGCCACTTATCGGGATTTCCACGCCGCGCGACCGGCAGCGCCGGCCGATAAGGATTCCGCCATGGATCACTCACAGCATTCGACGCCCGAGCACAACGATCCGGAAACGTCGAACTCGCAGCAACCCGAGCAGGAGCAGCGCCATGAGCACCACCAGTGACGCTCACGTGCTTGCGGCCATCCTGCTGGGCGTGCTTGCCGTATCGGGGTGCGCCAGCGTGCAGCGCACGGCCGGGCTGGGCGAAGTCGAAAAGCAGGTCTCCACGCGCATCGGCGAAACGGTGCGCTGGAACCAGGACCGCGACGAGGACCGGGCCACTGAAGCCAAGGTGCGCAAGCTGCTCGAAGGCGAGTTGACCATAGAGGAAGCGACCGAGATCGCACTGCTCAACAACCGCGGACTGCAAGCCACCTATGAGCGGCTTGGGATCTCGCAGGCCGACCTGGTTCAGGCCGGGCTGCTCGACAACCCGGAGCTGTCGCTGCAGTACCTGTTCGGCGACGAGGGCGACCTCCTGGAGGCTTCCGTCGTCCAGCCCTTCATCGGCGTCGTCACGCTCGCTGCGCGCAAGAAGATCGGCGCAGCCCAGGCCGAAAAGGTCCGCCTGGAAGTGGCGCAGGCGGTGCTGGATCTCTCGATGGATGTCAAGGCAGCCTACTACGCTGTACTGGCGGATGCGCAGGCCATCGAACTGCTGAAGCAGGCAACGATTGGCACGGAAGCGGCCGCGGAGCTGGCGGCGCGCCAATATGATGCAGGCAACCTGAGCCGCAGAGACCAGGCCCTGCAGCAGGTGGCCTATGCACAGTCGGCGATGGAGACCGCGCAGGCACAGGCCAGGCTCGCTTCCGACCGGGAGCGGCTCAACCGGCTGCTTGGATTGTGGGGCGAGCAGACACGCTGGCGGATGCCTGCACGCCTGCCCGCACTTCCAGCCATGCTGCCGCCGCTCGATCAGGTCGAGCAACGTGCGGTGGAACAGCGCCTCGATCTGGCGGCCGCCAATCGTGAGGTGGAGGCAGTGTATCGCGCCTATGGACTCACCCGGGACACACGCTGGCTGTCGACGCTCGGCATCGGCGTCACTTTCAAGCGCGAGCCGGACGGCGAAAAGCTCGTCGGCCCGGACGTGTCCATCAGCCTGCCGCTCTTCGACCAGGGCCAGGCGCGCGTGGCGCGCATCGAGTCCGAGCTGCGCCAGACCGAACGCAGGCTCGAAGCGATGGCGGTGGACATCCGCAGCCAGGCACGCGGCGCGCGGCTACGTCTGCAGGCGGCCTACGATGTGGTGAGCCACTACCGCAGCGCCCTGCTACCCCTCCAGCAGACCGTGGTAAGCGAAACACTGAAGTTCTACAACGGCATGCTGGTCGGCGTGTACGACCTGCTGCTGGCGCATCAGGCACAGGTGCAGACCGGCCAGCAGTACGTGGAAGCGAACAAGGAGTTCTGGCTCGCCTGGGTAGACCTGGAGCGGGCAGTCGGAGGCAGCATCCCAGTGCCGAGAACGGCGGCGGACGCATCCTCGCCGCAATCCGCTGCACCCGCCGCGGACGTATCCGATCACTCAGCCCATCAGCACGGAGACATGCAATGAATCGTCGAAACCTGCTCAAGTCGAGCGCAGCGCTGCTGGCGGGCAGCGCAGTCACGGCCGCCTTCCGCACCGCCTCGGCCCGGGAACAGTCGGCGGCCGCTACGCAACCGCCGATCCCCGCGCCGGCGGGTCAGCACTACACGCCGGTGGTCACCCTCAACGGCAGCACGTTGCCGTGGAAGATGGACGGGAACGTCAAGGTGTTCCATCTCATCGCCGAGACGGTGAAACGCGAGTTCGCGCCCGGCATGGTAGTCAACTGCTGGGGCTACAACGGGCAGACGCCCGGCCCGACCATCGAGTGCGTGGAAGGCGACCGCGTGCGCATCTACGTGACCAACCGTCTCCAGGAGCACACCAGCATCCACTGGCACGGCATCTTTCTGCCCAACGGGATGGACGGCGTGGGCGGGCTCACGCAGCCGCAGATCCAGCCGGGCGAAACCTATGTCTACGAGTTCACCCTCAAGCAGAACGGGACCTTCATGTACCACCCGCACGGCGACGAGATGGTGCAGCTCGCCATGGGCATGATGGGGATGTTCATCATCCATCCGAAGCAGCCGCAGGCGCCCAGGATGGATCGCGACTACGCCATCCTTCTGCACAGCTTCGCGGTGCACGCCGGAACGGCCACACCGGATCCATCCGTCATGGTCGATTTCAACATGTGGACGTTCAACAGCCGGGTGTTCCCGGGCATCGACCCGCTTGTCGCACGCCTGGGAGAGCGGGTGCGCATCCGTATCGGGAATCTGTCGATGTGGAACCATCCGATCCACATTCACGGCGTGTCGTTCGACGTCGCCGGCACCGATTCCGGGTGGATTCCGCCGTCGGCTCGCTACAAGGAGACGACTCTGCTGGTCCCGGTCGGGAACGTCCGCGTCGGCGAGTTCGTGGCCGACGTGCCCGGCGACTGGGCACTGCACTGTCATTTCTCCCATCACACTATGAATGCCATGGGGCATGGCGTGCCCAACATGCTCGGCGCGAGCCAGCGCGGCATCGCGAACAAGATCCGCGAGCTGGTCCCCGGATATATGGCGATGGGCGAGCACGGTATGGCGGAGCATGCGGAACACATGGCGATGGGTCATATGGCGTTGCCGGAGAACACCCTGCCCATGATGACCGGCGAGGGCCCCTTCGGGCTGCTCGAGATGGGCGGCATGTTCACCGTCCTGAAGATCCGGGAGGACCTGGCCGCCGGGGACTACCGCGACCCCGGTTGGTACAAGCACCCGCCCGGGACTGTGGCCCGGCTGGCGGATGCAGCCGAATTGCGGCGATTGGGGCTGTCAGCATAGGAATCCGAGCTCGCGGGAACAAACTGCGGCATGCCGGAAGGATGCTGCCAAGTCATGAGGGACGTCGGCAGCGCTGTGCGCGCAGCGGATCACGGCTGTCGCGGGTCGCCGACACGCCCCGTTGACGCCGCCGCCGGTCGGTGGGATCCTGTTGCCTTCATGACGCGGAAGACCGCGCCGAAACAGGGGAGATTCATCATGTCATTCGCATCACGCCTGTCGCTTGCACTGCCGCTCCTGGCAGCGGTGATGATGACGCCCGCGGGCAATGCCGCAACCGCCTGCCCGGATGCAGCAGCAAAGGCATGGAAGAACACGCTCAGGCCGGCAATGCAGGCCGGCGAACTCAGCGTTGCGAGATCCTGCCCGCAGGATTGCAGCTCAAAAGCCCAGCCCGGAGCGCCCGAGGAGTCGGCACGTGAAGCGCATGTCCCGCTGCCGCTGTCCATCGTCACGCGCGCCGAGGATGTGGCGGACTGGCACGCGGACATCTTCCAGCGGTTGCGCGGCGAGCGCTTCGAGGACGGGCCGACGCGCTATTGCGGCATAGCGCCATCGACACTGCACACCCCGCTCTGAGGATCCCGCAGCACGGCAACAGAGTACGGCGCCGGTCGCCGCGTCGCGGGGCAACGCGTTGCGTCGCAATCCCGTCACCAGACCGTAACGGGCACCGGCCCGCAACGGTGTAGCATGCGCCGATAACCTCGCGGAAGGATGGCTCATGCGTCTGTTGCTGATCAACCCCCGCTTTCCGGACAGCTTCTGGAGCTTCCGCTGGGCGGTCAACGAGATCCTGCCCGGCAGGCGCTCGGTCAACCCGCCGCTCGGACTGGCCACGCTCGCCGCTCTCTGCCCGCCGCACTGGCAGATCACGATCGTCGACGAGAATGTCGAACCGATCCCCCTGGAGCCGGACGTCGACCTCGTCGGCGTGTGCGGGATGGGAGTGCAGTTCCAGCGCCAGAGCGAGTTGCTCGCGTACTACCGTAGCCGCGGCTTCTTCGTGGTGGCCGGCGGCAGCTACACCTCGCTGTGCCCGGAGAAGTATGCGCAGCGGGCTGACGCGGTGGTCGCCGGTGAAGCCGAGTACATCTGGCCGCAGTTCTGCAAGGACTTCGAGGCCGGCGCACCGCAGCCGCTGTACCAGGAGGCCGGAACGGTGGAGCTGCCCGACTCGCCGGTGCCGCGTTTCGACCTGCTCAAGCTCGATCTGTACTCCGGCGCCAGCCTGCAGTTCTCGCGCGGCTGTCCGTACCGGTGCGAGTTCTGCGACATCATCGTCATGTTCGGCCGGCGCCCCCGGGTCAAGAGCATGGAGCAGGTAGGGCGCGAGCTGGATGCGCTGCGCGCCCAGGGTGTGCAGCGCGTTTTTTTCGTCGACGACAACCTCATCGGCAACCGGCCGCAGGCCAAGGCGCTGATGCGCTACCTGAAGGACTACCAGGCCCGGCACGACTATCGGTTCAGCTTCGGCACCGAGGCTTCGCTCAACCTCGCCACCGATGCGGAGCTGCTGCGGCTGTTCCGGGAAGCCAACTTCTCCTGGGTTTTCATCGGCATCGAGACCCCGGACGAGGCGAGTCTGAAGGAAACCAAGAAGACCCAGAACATGGGCGGCAACCTTCTGGAGAACATCCAGCGGATCTACGCCAGCGGCATCGATGTGCTGGCCGGCTTCATCATCGGCTTCGACAACGACACGCTCGACACCTTCGACCGCCAGTACGATTTCATCATGGCCTCCGGCATCCAGTCGGCCATGATCGGCCTGCTGCACGCGCTGCCGCGCACGCCGCTGTATGAGCGGCTGGAGAAGGAAGGTCGGCTACGGGAAGAGGATGAAACCTGCGACAACACGCGGGTGGGGACCAACATCGTGCCCAAGCAGATGCCCTATGAGGAAATGGTGGTGCGCTACCAGGCGCTCTACCGGCGCTTGTTGACCGATGCTGCCATCGCGACGCGCATCAACAACAAGCTGCGCCACATGAACGATCCTCTCTACAGCGGCGGGTTCGCGCCCGCGGAGAGCCTGCGGATCGTATGGCGCCTGCTGGTCAAGGGCATCCTCCCCGGCGGCCCGCGCCGCTGGTGGGCGTTTCTGCGCACCGTGCCGGTTCGCCGTCCCCAGCAGCTCGCGATGGTCGTGTCGGACTGGATCATCGCTTTGTCCATGGCCGACTTCGTCGTACGCCACTTCGCCTCGGCGCGCGACGAGCGCGAGGAAACCGAGCCTTTCGTCGCCTCCGTGCGCGCAGCCATCGCGAAGTACCTGGAAGGCGGCAAGGTGGGCATTGCCGTGGAGCCAGGTCCCGCGCCGAATGTCTCGCTGTCGCTGGGGAGCCTGCCTGATGGCAGCTTCTTTGCACGCGCCGCGCGCCCCTTGGAGCAGTTGCTGCGCCACACCCGCGCCAGCCTCACGCTGTCGATCGAGTCCTTCCACGCCCCGCACTTGGAGGACCTGCAGCGCCTGCTGAAGCGGCTGGCACGCTACGGCGATCGCGTCTCGATCGTGCTCGACGAGCGCCTGCGCAGCCTGGTGCCGATCGATTCGTCGGTGTTCAACCTGGTGCTTGCGGGCAGCAAGCGCTAGCCCGGATATCTTACCAGGCCACCCCCGTATCGCTTGCAGATGCATGCCAGGAAACGCTTTCGAAATGATTGCAGCGCAGGACACTTTGGCTCCGGGGTTACGCGGTTTCTGACTCGTTCTGGACGGCCATCTCGGGCATGCCCGTGTTGCCAATAGAATGATCTATTGGCTGCGACGGTCGAGCCCGACCTGGCTCGCCCGGAACGACCCGGAAATCCGCGTCCTGATGAAATATCCGGGCTAGCCGGGCGCGGGCGCTCAGAGTCCGACGCCCAGGCGTCGCAGCAGCGCGACCGTCACACCGTAGGAAGCCACCGTCAGCGCCGAGGCGGCGAGAAGGCTTAGCCAGAAGGTCCAGCCCAACCGCAGGAACAGCGGCAGGGCCAGGAATAGCACCAGGGACGGCAGCACGAGCCAGAAGATGCCCGTCGACAGGCTCGCCACTCTGACGCTGTCGCCGGTGTCCCAATACAGCCAGACGAAGGCCAACAGAGAAGTCAGCGGCAGGGACGCCACCAGCGCGCCTATCAGGGTGCTGCGCTTGGCCAGCTCGGACACGGCCACGACGATCACCGCCGAGATCAAGACCTTGAGGGCGTACTGGGTCATCGGCTCGCCGGCGCTCGGAAGCGCGCCCGCAGGTCGGGCCGCCGCACGTCGAAGTCGAGAAATAGGAACTGCAGCTGCTCGTCGTATACCGGGCCGTGCGTCTGGTCGTAGACGTGCTCGTCGGCCGTGCACCCCTCCGGGATCAACCCGTGCTTGCCACGCGGATCGAGCAGGATGATGTCGCCGACTGCGTGCCGCACCGCCCGGCTGTGCTCGTCCACCAGCCCCAGGCGGCCGCAATGCGCCACCACCAGAACGAAGTAGACGTACGGGAAGCGGAAGAAGTCGTCGTGCAGCCCGACCGGGCCACAGCCGTGGATGGAGAAGCGGTCGCGGCTGAAGATCTCGCGGGGCAGGGTAAGCTTCCCCGCGATCTCATCGCGCAACGCATCGACCATCCCCAGCGGCACATGCTCATAAAGCGCCGGCAGCTCGCGCGTCTCTTCAGCGGGGAAACCGTCCGGGCAGACCTCCCGCGCCAACCGGTAGACGCGCTCGAGCTGGAGCACGCCGCGTTCGATCCTCTGGCCGGTACGGATGAAACTCGGGGCGTGGCGGCGGGCAGTCTGCATGCCGCAATTCTAGCCGGCCCGCCAGGAGCGTACCTCGCTCCGTCGCGGTATTGCCGCTGCGTGTGCCGACGATGCGACGAACGCCACAGCTCGTGGCGCTACCCCGGCTCGAAGCGCAGCGCCACGCCGTTGTTGCAGTAGCGCTTGCCGGTCGGTTCGGGGCCGTCGTCGAACACGTGGCCCTGATGACCGCCGCAGCGCGCACAGTGGTACTCGATGCGCACCATGAACAGCTTGTGATCCTGCTTGGTTTCCAGCGCGCCGGGCAGCGCGGTGAAGAAGCTCGGCCAGCCGGTACCGCTGTCGAACTTCATGTCCGAGGTGAACAGCGGCTGGCTGCAGCCCGCGCAGTGATAGGTCCCGGCGCGCTTCTCCTGGTTGAGCGGGCTGGTGAAGGCCCGCTCGGTTCCCTCCCGCCGTAGCACCTGAAACTGCGCCGGGGTGAGCAACGCGCGCCACTCCTGCTCGCTGCGATTGACCTTGTCCATGACTAGCCTGTAGCCATCGCCTCGGGCTCCACGCCGACCTGGTCCAGCGCCGGCACCTCCAGGCTCACGCCGAGCTTCTTCCACTCCCGCACTTCTTCCTTGAGCGCGGCGGCCGTCAACGCATTGCCGGCCAGCCACTGCGGCGCGAGGTCGAGCCGGAAGGCACGACCGGCGCAGTGCGCCTCCAGCTTGGGCAAGCGCACATCGCTGCGGCTGCGATGGAACAGCACCGCCAGACGCATCGCCATGACCATGGCCAGATCGAGCGAGTTGGTGATCTGCCCTTTCATCTTCTCCATGGTGCCACGATGCGCCAGCACCAGCAGCGACAGGTGCGCCTGCTCCATTTTGGAGAAGCCCGGCATATCGGCGTAGGTGAGGATGTAGGCCGAGTGCTTGTGGTAGCCGGTGTGCGCCACGGTCAGGCCGATCTCGTGCAGGCGCGCGGCCCAGGCCAGAAGATGCAGCGGATACTCGGGCGCGGCCCGCAGGTCGCCGCTGAACTGGCGCAGCAGATCGAGCGCCAGAGTCTCCACCCTGCGCGCCTGCTTGAAATCCACGTGGTAACGCTTCATGAACTGCACGACCGTGGTGTCGCGCATGTCCTGGTGGTGGAAGCGCCCCAGCATGTCGTACAGGATGCCCTGGCGCATGGCGCCGGTCGCGAGGATCATGCGCGCCACCTTCAGCTCGGCGAACACCGCCGAGAGGATGGCTAGCCCCCCCGGCAGAACCAGGATGCGATCGGGCTTGATGCCGGGAAAGTCCAGCCGCGCCACATCGCCAGCCTTGAGCAGATGCGCGCGCAGGCGCTCGAGCCCATCGGGCGTGATGCTGCCGTCCGTCCAGCCGCGCGTCTGCAGGATCTCGCCGACGGTGCGCGCCGTGCCGGACGAGCCCACAGCTTCGCTCCAGTGCCCGGCGGTGAAGTCGCGGACGATGGTCTCCAGCTCCACCCCGGCGGCGAGCTCGGCCTGCCTCAGGCTGCCCTTGCTGATTTTGCCGGTGGGGTAGAACCTGAGCGTCCAGCTCACGCAGCCCATGTACAGGCTCTCGAGCCGGCGCGCCTTGTAGCCGCTGCCGATGATGAACTCGGTTGAGCCGCCACCGATGTCCACCACCAGGCGCTTGGCCCCGCTGACGGGCAGGCTGTGGGCCACGCCCAGGTAGATCAGCCGCGCCTCCTCGCGCCCCGCCACCACCTCGATGGGAAACCCCAGCGCCGCCTCGGCACGCCCCAGGAAATCTTTGCCGTTCTTGGCCACCCGCAGGGTGTTGGTGCCCACCGCACGCACTGCTTCGGGCGGCAACTCACGCAGGCGCTCGCCGAAGCGGTGCAGCGCGTCCAGCGCCCGCGCCTGCGAGGCGTCGTCCAGCCGCTTGTCCGCAGTCAGGCCCGCGCCCAGGCGCACGGGTTCGCGCAGCGAGTCCAGCGGGTAGATCTGGTCGTCGACAACACGGGCAACCTCGAGCCGGAAGCTGTTGGAGCCCAGGTCGACCGCAGCAAGCGTGGACAGTTGCGACATCAGCCTTGCGGCAGGCGGATCCGGCGTGGGGCCGCCTCAGGCCATGATCTCGCGCTCGATCTCCTCGAGCGTGACGTGCCGCACGTCCTTGCCCTTCACCATGTAGATCACGTATTCGGAGATGTTCTTGGCGTGATCCCCGATGCGCTCGAGCGCCTTGGCGATGAACAGGATCTCGATGGACGCCGAGATGGTGCGCGGGTCCTCCATCATGAAGGTGATGAGCTGGCGCAGGATGGCCCGGAACTCGTCGTCGACGTGCTGGTCGGTGCGCACCACTTCGGCCGAGCCCGAGACGTCCAGCCGGGCGAAGCAGTCGAGCGACTTGCGCAGCATGTCCAGCGCCAGGCTCGCCATGCGCCGGATCTCCACATAGCGCGGCTGCTGCACCCGGTCCACCGAGTTGATCAGCTTGGCCATGCGCGCGATCTTGGCCGCCTCGTCGCCGATGCGCTCCAGGTCGGTGATGGTCTTGACCACCATCATGACCAGGCGCAGGTCGCTCGCGGTGGGCTGGCGGCGCGCGATGATGGTGCTGCAGTCCTCGTCGATGCCGACCTCCATGGCGTTGACCTTGTGGTCGTTGGCCACGATCGTCCCGCACAGCTCCAGATCGCCCGTCGTGAGCGCGTCCACCGCGAGACCGATCTGCTGCTCGACGAAGCCGCCCATCTGCAGCACGCGCGAGCGCAGCGACTCCAGCTCCGCGTCGAACTGCTTGGACGTATGGGTGTGTTCAGTTGCAGTCATTTGCACCACCTCCTTCTCGAGCGACGCCACGGCGCACGGCAGTCGGACGCGACCGCTCGTAGTCTATGCGGCGAAGTTGACACTGCGGTTGCAGTCCTGGCCCCGTAGGGCTACGCGTGGAGGCTCTGCACACCGTCGGCTGTGCCCAGCAGCAGCAGATCGGCCGGGCGCCGCGCGAACAGGCCATTGGTCACGACGCCGGGAATCTGGTTGATGGCCGTCTCCAGCGCGGCCGGATCGGGAATGGCCAGCCCATGGACATCCAGGATGATATTGCCGTAGTCGGTCACAAACCCTTCACGCAGCCAGGGATGCCCGCCCAGCTTGACCATCTCCCGGCCAACCAGGCTGCGGGCCAGGGGGATCACCTCGACCGGCAGCGGAAAAGCTCCCAGGACGTCCTTCAGCTTGCCCGCATCGGCGATGCAGACAAACTTGCGCGCCACGCCCGCTACGATCTTCTCGCCGGTGAGCGCGCCGCCGCCGCCCTTGATCATGTGCATGTGGCGGGTGATCTCGTCGGCCCCATCGACGAATATCGGTACCTCGTCGACACTGTTTAGATCGAACACGCGGATGCCGTGCCCCTTCAGGCGCTCGCTGGAGGCCTTGGAGCTGGACACCGCCCCCTCGATGCGGCCCTTGATCCGGGCCAGTGCGTCGATGAAGTAGTTGACCGTCGAGCCGGTGCCTACGCCCACGACGCTGTCGTCGGGCACGTACGCCACCGCTGCCTGGGCGGCCGCGCGCTTCATCTCATCCGCGGTGGTCATGCGACCGGGTCCCGCGAAACCGTTCCTGGCAGCTGCATCCGGCTAGGATAGCCGCCCGCGGCGGTTTTCTCAATCGCCGCAGCGCGCCGGCGCCGCAGCGCGCCGGTTGCCGCGCGCGAGCCGGACTGTTAACGTCGCGGGTTTCCCACCCGCCACTGCCGTGAAGCCCGACTATCTCGAAGCGATCCTGAAAGCCCGCGTCTACGACGTGGCGGCGGAGACGCCGCTGGAGCAGGCGGCCGGTCTGTCCGCACGGCTCGACAACCGGCTGCTGCTCAAGCGCGAGGACGTGCAGCCGGTGTTCTCCTTCAAGCTGCGCGGCGCCTACAACAAGATGGCCAACCTGCCGCCGGCGAAGCTGCGGCGCGGTGTGATCTGTGCCTCCGCCGGCAATCATGCCCAGGGCGTGGCCTACGCCGCACAGCGGCTCGGCTGCCGCGCCGTGATCGTGATGCCGGCCACTACACCGCGCATCAAGATCGACGCGGTTGCGGCGCGCGGGGCCCGAGTCATCCTGCAGGGCGACTCCTACGACGACGCTTATGCCCATTCCCTGACCCTCGCCCGACGCGAGCGGCTCACCTACGTCCACCCCTACGACGACCCGGACGTGATCGCCGGGCAGGGCACCATCGGCATGGAGATCCTGCGCGAGCACAGCGGGCCGATCCACGCCATCTTCGCCGCCGTGGGCGGCGGCGGCCTCATCTCCGGCATCGCCGCATACGTCAAGCGTCTGCGCCCAGAGGTCAAGATCATCGGCGTGGAGCCGATAGATTCGGACGCCATGGCACGCTCGCTGGCAGCGGGCCATCGGGTGAGGCTGTCCCAGGTCGGGCTGTTTGCGGACGGTGTAGCGGTGAAGCAGGTCGGCGAGGAGACCTTCCGCCTGTGCCGCGAGCTGGTGGATGAGATGATCCTGGTGGAAAACGACGACATCTGCGCAGCCATCAAGGACGTGTTCGAAGACACCCGCGCGATCCTGGAGCCAGCCGGCGCGCTGGCGGTAGCCGGGGCCAAAGCCTGGGTGGAGCGGCGCCGGGCCCGGGGGCGAACGCTGGTGGCGATCGCCGGCGGCGCGAACATGAACTTCGACCGGTTGCGCTTCGTCGCCGAACGCGCTGAGCTGGGTGAGCGGCGCGAGGCGATCCTGGCGGTGACGATTCCGGAACGGCCCGGCAGCTTCCGGCGCTTCTGTGCGTTGATCGGTTCTCGCAACATCACGGAGTTCAACTACCGCTATGGCGATCCCGAGAAAGCACGGGTGTTCGTGGGCCTGGCGATTCACAACCGGGAAGAGACGCGCACGCTGGTGCGCCGCCTGCAGGACGCCGGCCTGGAGACGCTGGATCTGTCGGACAACGAGATGGCCAAGCTGCACATCCGCCACATGGTGGGCGGGCGCTCGCGCGAGGCCCGCGATGAGATGGTGTACCGCTTCGAGTTCCCCGAGCGCCCGGGTGCCCTGATGAACTTCCTCACCCGCATGACCCACGGCTGGAACATCAGCCTGTTCCATTACCGCAATCACGGCGCCGACTACGGCCGCATTCTGGTGGGAATTCAGGTGCCGAAGACAGACAAGCGCGCCTTCCGCGCGTTTCTGAGCCAGCTCAACTACCGCTACTGGGACGAGACGGACAACCCGGCCTACGAGCTGTTTCTCGGGCGCAATACCTGAACCCATGACGCTGGCCACAGGGTTCACAGACGATTCGGAGAGAGAACAAGTGCGCCGATGCCGTTGGCGCCTCCCCGCAGCAGGTGAGCCGGCTTGCGCCGCTAACGCGTTGAATTTTTCCGTGATCTGCGTGTCGTCTGGATCGGATCTGCGGTGCATGGGATGCGGAAGCGGGGCCGGATCTTGCAGTTCGCCGCGGGGAACTATGGGAAAATGCGAACGTTCGGTGGAAATGACTGATTCTGCGGCAGGGGCGAAAGGGTAGGGATGCATCAGCCGGGCACTCTACGACGCATACTGACAGTTGGCACGTTGGCGCTGGCCATCGGCTGGGGCACGCCTGCCGGCGCAGTAGACACCGATGGCGCCTTCCTGGCGGCACGCGACGCGTTCCAGAAGGGACAGATCGATCGGCTGGACGAGCTCGCCGAGCACCTGACCGACTATCCCCTCTACCCGTATATCGTCTCCTGGCAGCTGCGCAGCCGGCTCGCCGACACCGCTCCGGACGAGATCCAACGCTTCCTCACCCAGCAAGAGGACTCACTGGCCGTGCAACGACTGCGCGGAGACTGGCTCAAGCAGCTGGGCAAGAAGCAATCCTGGGAGTTGTTCGAGCGTGAGCACCCGGCCTTCGCGCTGGACGATCAGGAGGTCGGTTGCTACGCCCTGCAGGCCCGCCTTGCGCGGGGCGACCTGACCAGCCTCCAGGAGGCACGGCCGCTGTGGTTCCAGGGCGCAGCCCAGCCGGAAAGCTGCGGGCCGTTGTTCGACGCCTTGGTTACCCGCGGCCAGATCACCGAGGAGGACGTGTGGGTACGCGTGCGGTTGGCGCTGGAGACGGGAAACGCGAGCTTCGTCAAGCAGCTCATGGCATACCTCCCACCCGCCAAGCGCATCTCTTCCAGACAGCTCGACAGCGCGGCGCGCCAGCCTCAGCGTTACCTGGAACGCTTCCCGTTGCCGTTGAGCACGCAAGGCGAACGCGAGCTGGCGATGTTCGCGACATGGCGCGTTGCGCAGAGTTTGCCTGCCGTGGCTGCAACCCGACTGGACAAGTACGACGAGCTCCTGCCAGCCGCCGATCGCAGCTATGTCTGGGCGCAGGTCGCCACTGCGGGCGCCCTCAAGCACGGCCCCGAAGCCCTGGACTGGTTCCAGCGCACGGGCGATGCGCAGCTGTCGGACCGGCAACTCGGCTGGAAGGCCCGTATCGGCCTGCGCACAGGCGACTGGCAGACCGTGCTCGCGGCGATCAACGCCATGAGCGAGCGCGAGGCGCAGCTGTCGCCGTGGCGCTACTGGAAGGCGCGCGCCCTGCTCGCGCTCGGGAACAGCGCCGAGGGCAATGCAATCCTGGCGCCGCTGTCGGCCGAGCACAGCTACTACGGTCAGCTCGCCCACGAGGAGCTGGGGCCCGGAATGGCTGCGATTCCCACGGCCTACCAGCCAGGCGACGATCAGGTAGAAGCGGTGGAGCGTACGCCAGGCATTCAGCGGGCGCTCAAGTTCTTCCAGCTCGGCCTGCGCTACGAAGGCGCGCTGGAGTGGGGCTGGAGCACGCGCAGCTACGACGACCGCCAGCTCCTCGCCGCCGCTGAAGTCGCCCGCCGCAACGGCTGGTACGAGCGCGCCATCGACACAGCCGAGCGCACATCGGCGCTGCACGATTTCACGCTGCGCTTCCCCACACCCTACCGGGATGTGGTGAGCAGCTACGCACGCGCGCTGGACCTGGAGGAGGCCTGGGTCTACGGGCTGGTGCGGCAGGAAAGCCGCTTCGTGGTGGATGCGCGCTCCAGCGCCGGAGCGCAGGGGCTCATGCAGCTGATGCCGAGCACGGCACGCCAGGTCGCGCGCCGGCTCCGGCTGCCCGGCTTCCAGCGCCACCACGTGATCTCGGTGGATACCAACATCAACCTGGGCACCTACTACATGCGCCAGCTGCTCGACGACTTGGACAACCAGATCGTGCTGGCGTCCGCCGGCTACAATGCGGGGCTGCGGCGGGCACGCGGGTGGCGCGCCGAGCGGCCGCTGGAAGGCGCCGTGTACGTGGAGAGCATTCCGTTCACGGAAACACGCGACTACGTGCGCAAGGTGATGAGCAATACCATGTATTACTCGCGTTTGTTCGGCCAGCCGTTCATCACCCTCAAGCAGCGCCTGGGCACCATCGGCCCGCGGCCGCTCGACAACGAGTGAGGGCCGGCGCGGCGCGCCGGCCGCGCGGGCGCAACCCAACCTGAGCATCTCCCGAGAAATGCTGATCCGTAACGTTCTGGTCGTCGGCGGCTCGGGTTTCCTGGGCCGTCACGTCGTGCGCCAACTCACGGCCCGCGGGATACAGGCACGTGTACCCACCCGCAACCGGGATCGCGCAAAGGAGCTCATTCTGCTGCCGACCGTGGACGTCGTGGAGGCGGACGTTCACGCTCCCCCCACGCTAGACCGCCTGGTCGCGCCGGTCGACGCCGTGATCAGCCTGGTAGGCATCCTGCACGGGGATTTCCAGCGCGCCCACGTCGAGCTGCCGCGCCAGCTGGTCGAGGCCTGCCGCCGGCACGGTGTGCGGCGCCTGGTGCACGTCAGCGCGCTCCAGGCCGACCCGGCCGGCCCCAGCGCCTATCTGCGCTCCAAAGGCGAGGGCGAGCAACTCGTTCTGGCGGCCCAGGGCGACGACCTCCAGACCACGATCATGCGGCCTTCGGTCATCTTCGGCCGGGAGGACCATTTCCTGAATCTGTTCGCAGGGCTGGCGCGACGGCTGCCAGTCGTCGTGCTGGCCTCGCCCCGCGCACGGTTCCAGCCGGTGCACGTCGACGACGTCGCGCGGGCGATCGTCGCGAGCCTGGGCGAGGTGCGCACTTTCGGCCAGCGTTACGATCTATGCGGACCGCGGGTGTACACGCTGCGGCAGCTGGTGGAGTACGTCGTCCATGCCGCCGGCCTGCGGCGACCCGTCATTGGGCTCAGCCCCTCGTTGTCCATGCTGCAGGCCGCCGTGCTGGAGCATCTGCCCGGTAAACTCATGACGCGCGACAACGTGCGCTCCATGACCGTGGACAACGTGTGCGACTGCGGCTTCCCGGCGGTGTTCGGCTTTGCGCCCACACCGATGGATGCAGTGGTTCCGCTATACATCTCCGGCGCCACGCCGCGTGCACGCTATCGCTGGTTCCGCTTCCGCGCCAGAAGATAGGGAAGCTCCCGTGTCCGACTACACGCTGGTCATCGGCAACAAGAACTATTCGTCGTGGTCGTTGCGTCCCTGGCTGCTCATGCGTCAGGCCGGGCTCCCCTTCCGGGAGATCCGCATTCCCCTGTATACGCCGGAGTCGAAGGCGCAGATCCGCGAGTACTCCCCGTCGGGACGCGTGCCCTGCCTGCTGGATGGCGGTCTCGCGGTCTGGGACTCGCTGGCCATCTGCGAGTACCTGGCCGAGCGTCATCCCGAGCTTCAACTCTGGCCCGCCCCGGGCGCCGCACGTGCGGTGGCGCGTTCTGTCAGCGCAGAGATGCATGCGGGCTTCCAGCATCTGCGCAGCAATATGGGCATGAACTGCCGGGGCCGGTTTCCGGGGCTGGGCCGCACGGTGGAGGTCGCGGGCGAGATCGAGCGGATCCAGCGCCTGTGGGCGGACTGCCGCGCCAGGTTCGGCGGCACGCAGCCGTTTCTGTTCGGCCCGTTCTCCATCGCAGACGCCATGTTCGCGCCGGTGGTGTTGCGGTTCCGCACCTATCAGGTCCAGCTCAACCCGGTGTGCCGGGAGTACGCCGACGCCGTGCTGGGGCTTCCCGCGCTCCAGGAGTGGCTCGCCGCCGCGCTGGCGGAGACCGAGGTGATCGCGGCCTTCGAGCCGCAGCCCGTGTGAAGGTCTATCGCGTTGGCGGCTCGGTGCGAGACGAGCTGCTAGGCCTTCCGGTCAAGGACCATGATTACGTGGTGGTGGGCAGCGACCCCGAGGAGATGGTGCGCCTGGGCTTCCGCCCCGTAGGCAAGGACTTTCCGGTGTTCCTGCATCCCGAAACCGGCGAGGAGTACGCGCTCGCCCGGACCGAACGCAAGACTGGGCGCGGCTACAAGGGGTTCGCCGTGTTCGCGGCGCCGGAGGTCACGCTGGAACAGGACCTCGCGCGCCGCGACCTGACGATCAACGCCATCGCGCGCGACGAACAGGGCGGGCTGATCGATCCTTTCAGCGGCGCTCAGGACCTGAAGCTCGGCATACTGCGCCACGTCGGGGCCGCCTTCGTCGAGGACCCGGTGCGCATCCTGCGGGTGGCGAGATTCGCCGCCCGCTTCGCCTTCGAGATCGCGCCCGAGACGATGGCGCTGATGCGCCACATGGTGGCCGAAGGCGAGGTGGACCACCTCGTGCCCGAGCGTGCGTGGCAGGAGCTAGGGCGGGGCATGATGGAGCCGCGCCCGTCGCTCATGTTCGAAACGCTGCGTGCCTGCGGTGCGCTGACGCGCATCCTGCCCGAGCTCGACGCGCTGTTCGGTGTGCCTCAGCCTCCCGCACATCACCCCGAGATCGACACCGGCCTGCACATCATGCTGGTGGTCGACTACGCCTCCTCGCGCAGCTTCACGCTTCCGGTGCGCTTCGCTGCACTCACCCACGACCTCGGGAAGGGCACCACACCGCGCGAACAGTGGCCCAGGCACATCGGCCACGAGGAGCGCGGAGTCGAGCTGATCCGCCGGCTTTGCGAGCGCTTGCGCGTGCCCAACGACTGCCGGGATCTTGCGCTGCTGGCCGCGCGCTATCACGGCGAGATCCATCGCGCCGGCGAGCTGCGCCCGGCGACCATCGTGAAGCTGTTCGAGCACTGCGACGCCCTGCGCCGCCCCGAGCGCTTCGAAGACCTGCTGCTGTCGGCAGCCTGCGACTTCCATGGCCGCCCGGGCTACGAGTCGCTGCCCTATGCCCCCGCTCCGCTGCTGCGGCGCGCTCTACGCGCCGCCCGCGGGGTCGATGCTGCCAGCATCGCGCGCCAGGCCGTAGAGCCGAGCAAGATCGCAGCCGCAGTGCACCAGGCCCGCGTGCATGCCGTCAAGCAGGTGCTTGCTGCCTAGCTCGGCGGGCTTCTCGGTCACCCGACACGCGAGACAACCCACGAGCGTTCCGTTGGATCGCTCTCGTTGTCTCCGCTTGCACCTCCTCCTGCCATCGTGGTGAGAAGCGTCACCGGAAGACATACAGCAGCCAGGTCACCAGCGCCGTCAGCAACAAGGACGAGGCCAAGGGAAAGCTGTACTCACGCCCCTTGCGAACAAAGTGTATGTCGCCCGGCAAGCGCCCGAGCCCGAGCCGGCGCAGCAGCGGGCTGAACCATCCGATCAGCGCCAATGCCAGCATGAACACAATCAGCCATCGAAGCATCGCGTCTCCTCGTCGCACGCACAACTATAGCAGCCGGGGCCTTTGCCATTCTTGATTCCCCAAGATGCTCAGCCGACGTTACGGGCGGAGTTGCGGCTCCTGCTTGCCGGCTGCGTCGGGTGCGGCAGCGCGTGTGGATGCTGGGTGACATAAGTTCGGCTGACGATCATTGGCGATCAAGTTCATTAGAATGCCCGCTGCCGCGCAGCGCGCTGGCATTCAGTGCGGAAGCCACATCCCACCGACGGCCCTGGAGGTTCACTTGATCGACCTGTACACCTGGTCCACGCCCAACGGCCGCAAGGTCTCCATCATGCTGGAAGAGACCGGCTTACCCTATCGCGTGCACCCCGTGAACATCAACACCGGCGAGCAGCACACGCCCGAGTTTCTCGCAATCAACCCCAACAACCGGATCCCTGCGATCGTCGATCAGCAGGGCCCGGAGGGACGGCCGTTCAAGCTCTTCGAGTCCGGCGCGATTCTGCTGTACCTATCCTGGAAAACCGGGAAATTCCTCCCTGTGCACGCCACCGATCAATTCGAGACCATCCAGTGGCTGATGTTCCAGATGGGCGGGGTGGGTCCGATGTTCGGCCAGGTGCATCACTTCGTGCGCGCCGCCCCGGAGCCGGTGCCCTATGCGATTCAGCGGTACAGCCAGGAGACGCGCCGCCTGTACGGCGTGCTCAATGGCCATCTCCAGGCGCGGCAGTACCTCGCCGCCGAGTATTCGGTGGCGGACGTGGCCACCTACCCCTGGGTAGCGCGGCATGAATGGCACAAGGTCGATCTGAACGACTTCCCGGCGGTCAAGCGCTGGTTCGACCTCGTCGGGGCACGGCCCGCCGTCCAGCGCGGCATGCAGGTCCCGCAGGTCCGGAAGTGAGCGCTACACCCTCAGGACAACCGCTCACCACGAAGACACGAAGGCTCGAAGAAAAGCAAAAAGAAAGGAAAACGAGCGCTCCCGGCGACTATGTTCGCTGTAAGGCACCCGGCCCGAGTAGCATCACACTTCGCTAAACTGCCCGGGCGACCTCGGCTGCATCCCTGAGCGTCATCCCGGGAGGAAAGAGCCGTTCAGAGGTTTTCCTTCGTGTCTTCGTGTCTTCGTGGTGAGCGGTTGTTCTGGACCTTGCCTTCATAGCAAGCGGTTGATCTAAAGACCTGCAACTTCCTGCCGATCTTCGGTGTTCGGCCTATCCGGGCCTGGTCCCGGCACGCCCCCGACGCCCATGAGCGAGCCCCTTCCGGACAAGATCGGCAAGTACCCCGTCACTCGCGAGATCGGGCGGGGCGCGACCAGCGTCGTCTACCTCGGCCGCGATCCGTTCGCGAACCGGGAGGTCGCCATCAAGCTCGTGCGCACCCAGTCGCCGGCGGACACGGACCTGCAGCGGCGGTTCCACAAGGTATTCCTGAACGAAGCGACGCTGGTCGGCAAGCTCTTTCACCCGCATATCCTCGCCATCTACGACGCCGTAACGGAGCCGGACCTGTCGTACATCGTGATGGAATACGTGGACGGCAGGACGCTCGAGTATTACTGCGACATCGCCAACCTGCTGCCGGTCAGCAAAGTCGTGGAGATCGTGTTCAAGTGCTCGCTTGCGCTCGCCTTCGCCCAGCGCCACGGCGTGATCCACTGCGACATCAAGCCGGCCAACATCCTCATCAGCGGCGACACGGACATCAAGATCAGCGACTTCGGAGCCGCGCTCTACGACGCCGCCGAGCACACTCATCTGAAGGGAGTCGGGTCTCCGGCCTACATGTCTCCCGAACAAGTGCAGGACAAGGAGCTCGATTTCCGCACCGACATCTACTCGCTGGGCGTGCTGATGTACCAGATGCTCACCGGCAAGCTGCCGTTCCGGGCATCCAGCAAGGCAAGCCTGCTCTACCAGGTGGTGAACATTCCGCCCGTGCCGCCCAGCACGTTCCGGCGCGACATCCCAGCGGACCTCGATCGCGTGGCATTGCGCTGCCTGGAGAAGTCGCCCGAGGCGCGCTACCCGACCTGGTCGGACTACTCCCGCGAGCTCACCTACTCGTACCGCAACCTCGAGGTGCCCACCGACACCGTCTCCGACACGGAGAAGTTCAGCACGCTGAAGACGCTGTCGTTCTTCCGGGACTTCCGGGACCAGGAGCTGTGGGAAGTGGTGCGCATCGCCAGCTGGCGCAAGCTTCTGCCCGACCACTGCATCATCCGTGAAGGTGACAGCGGCGAGAGCTTCTTCGTCATCGCCACCGGCGAGGCCAAGGTCACCAAGTCCGGCCGGCTGCTCAACATCCTGCGCCCGGGTGATTGCTTCGGAGAGATGCTCTACTTCACCGAGACCAACACGCGGCGCTCGACCACCATCACCTCGCTGTCCCCGTTGACCGTCGTCGAGATCAAGGCCGCGAATCTGGGCAAGGGCTCGGACCCGTTGCAGAAGGAGATGAACAAGGCTTTCCTGCGCATCCTCATCGACCGGCTGACCTGGGCTAATAATCGCCTCTCGGCTGCGTAACCCGGCGCAGCGACAGAGCCACGCGAGGACCGGAGAAAATGAACGCAGGCTCCGTTGCGAAGGGCGGAAAAGCGCGCTCCCGCCGGGCCCATAACGAAGAACTTGTAAGGGGAGCAGCAGTGACCACGCACGGGCATCAACGGAACGGCGGGGCCCCGTATACTCCACCGGGCCATCTAGACAGCGGTGTGGCCACGCCCGGTCGACGGCATCCCGGGTCGGAGTCGTCGAATTCCCATCCCGGGAACCGCGTGCAACATTTCCTGCGCCGATGCTCGGCAAGTTGCTGAAGCTCCTTAACGGCGGCAAGGCGGGAGCGCAAGACGTTCCGCCTGCGCCCGGCTTCGAGGCCTCGGACCGGCTCATCGCCGAAGGCAACCGCGCCGAAGAGGTCGGCGATTTTCCCGTGGCATGCGACCACTACCGTAGGGCCGTGGCGGCTGCTCCGCGCTATGCGAAGGCGCATCTCAATCTGGCGATCGGCCTCGAGGCGATCGGCAATGCCGCCGAAGCCCGCAGATCCTACGAGGCGGCGCTGGCGATCGACCCCGGGGACGTACTTGCAAACTACAACTTCGGCAGGCAACTCTTCTTGGGAAACTCCCAGGACCGGGCCGAGCAGTTGTTGCGGCGGGCGATCGACGGCAACCCCGACTTTCCCGACGCCAGGATCGTGCTGGCACAGGTGCTCGAGAACAAGGGCGATCTGAACGCCGCTGCGACGGAGCTGGAGATGGCGTTGCGGGTGCGCCCGGACTATTTGGGTGCCCTTCGTAACCACGCCGACGTGCTCTTGAAGCTGGATCGCCTGACGGATGCGGAGACCGTCCTGCGGCGTGCGGCAGCGTTGGAGCCTGGCAGCTTCGACACCAATTTCAAGCTCGGGGCCGTGCTGGTCAGGCTGCAGGAGCCTGCGGAAGCGGAACGATTCTTCAATCAGGCGCTGCGCATCAATCCCGGTTCCATCCACGTGCATGCGGCCCTGGTCAATCTCCACACTGGCCGGGGCAAGCTGGAAGCCGCCGCCGCGGCGGCTGAGGCGGCGCTCAGACTGCGCCCCGACTGGGTGGACCTGCTGTACAACTACGGCGTGATCCTGAAGCGGATGATGCGGCTGGCGGACGCGGAACCCGTTTTCCAGCGCGCCATCGAACTCGATCCGGCGTATTGGCGCGCGTACCACATGCTGGGGGCGGTCCTGATCTCCCAGTGCCGGCTCCGCGACGCCCTCGAGGTCTTCGAGAAGGGTCGGGCCAATTGCGCCGATTGCTTCGATCTGGAGTCTGCCGAGCTGTTTGCGCTCAACTGCATGGACGACATTTCCGTCGACGAGTTGTTCGCCAGGCACCAGGCTGTCGGCAAACGCTTGGAGTCGCTCGAACCGGCGCGTTTCGATGTGTTCGACAACGCCCCTGGCCCCGACCGCAGGCTTCGCATCGGTTTCGTTTCAGCCGACTTTCGGTTCCACGTCGTCCCGCTGTTCCTCATGCCCATGCTGGAGCATCGCAACCGCTCGGCAATCGAGGTGTACTGCTACTCAACCGGGGACACAGCGGATGACATCACGGAACGACTCCGAGCCCGCTCCGATGTCTGGCGCGCGGTCGGCAGAGTGTCCGCAAGGGACATCGCCGATCTTATCCATCGCGACCGCATAGACATCCTGATCGATCTCGCCGGTCACTCCGGGGTGCCGAACTTACGGGTGTTCGCGCAGCATCCAGCACCGGTGCAGGCCACCTGGCTGGGCTATCTGAACACCACCGGCCTGACGCGGATAGACTACCGGCTATCCGACAATCAGTGCGATCCCGAAGGCCTGACCGATCGCTACCATACCGAGAAGCTCCTCCGCCTTCCCCACAGCCAGTGGTGTTACCGCCCGTTCGCCGAAGTCGACGTCGACGGCGCACCGCCGATGTTGCGCAACGGCTATGCCACGTTCGGATCGTTCAACCAGACGGTGAAGATCAGCGCCGCCACGCGCAAGCTTTGGGCTGAGATCCTGGCGCGGCTGCCGGCTTCGCGGCTAACGATCGTCGGCGTCTCCGACAGCCGCGCCCGGGACGATCTGTATCGCGATCTCGCGGATGCGGGGGTTGACCGGGATCGGATCACGGTGATTCCGTATGTGCGGCCGGAGGAGTATTACCGCCAGTATCGACAAGTGGACATCGCTCTGGACACAATGCCCTTCAGTGGTGGCACCACCAGCTGCGACTCGGTCTGGATGGGTGTTCCCGTCGTCACCGTTCCGGGCATTCGTTCCTGGTCGCGCAGCGCGGCGAGCGTCCTGGCCACGGTGGGCCTTAACGACTGGATCGCCGCTTCGCCGGAAGACTATGTGCGGCGCGCGGTGCAGTTTGCCCAGCAACCTGCCATGATCGCGCAATTGCGGACTTCGCTGCGATCGAGGATGCTCGAATCGCCGCTCATGGACGCTCCCGGTTTCGCCCGGGACATGGAGAATGCCCTCCGCCGCATGTGGCGGACATGGTGCGCGCAAACCGGACGCTGATCATGCTGAAATGGTTCGATTCCACCGAGGTCGACAAGTTCGCGGACTGGCTGACCTCGGAGCTATTGAAACGCTATCCGCCGACCGGGCTCGATGCCGATCCGAAGAAAGCCACGCGACGCCTGCAGAAGGTGCACGACAACCTGTTTCGCCGCGTCGAGGCGTTTGCTCGGGAACACACTCTCAATCTCTACACGCGGGCCCGACTGGGCAATCGCGTCAAGTGGGCGATGCGCGAAGCCGGCTATCCGCCGAACTTCGTCGAAGCTTTCTCCCACGAGGTGGTGACGGTCATTTCCGTCGTCCATGCCCGTCCCAGGCAAGCCTCGCAGAAGCGCTGATCCACCCGCACAATCCGATCGATGGCGCGTTGCAGGAGTGCTCTGTCGCTAAGGAATCAACACGGCGGCACCGCGCAGCCGGCCCTCGCGCAGCCTCGCCAGCGCCTCGTTGGCCTGCGTGAGCGGCAACGCCTCCACCTCGGTGCGCACCGGCACCCTGGGCGCGAGGGCCAGGAACGCTTCCCCGTCGTGACGGGTGAGGTTGGCCACCGACACCA
>Ga0105095_10000014_pt1 | contig 59753 bp, 49 predicted proteins | sample PPLLak2March2015_2_FD_79180 | JGI IMG/M metagenome (GOLD analysis project Ga0105095, IMG submission 79180) | Freshwater sediment microbial communities from Prairie Pothole Lake near Jamestown, North Dakota, USA - PPLs Lake P8 Core (3) Depth... | ecosystem: Environmental > Aquatic > Freshwater >...
GTAGATAGAGTGTCATAAAGAAATTAAAAAGAATATTATATAATGTATAAAGATTTTATAAAGATTTCAGATCGCACCTTAAATCGATGATTTTTGATTCTTGTAATTTATAAATTCCTGACTTGTTTTTCATGTACTCATCCCCTAAACCCCCTTCCCTGCCTTGTTTTTCATGTACTCATCCCCCCGGCCCCCTTCTCTGCTGTCGCAAAGAAGGGGGTGACCATTGAATTACATTACTAAACCTTCCCCCTCTTTGCGTGAGCAGAGAGGGGGACGCAAGGGGGTGAGTACGTGTGATCCAGAAGCAGAGAGGGAGACGCAAGGGGGTGAGTACGTGTGATTGAATTTCAAATATATTAAGATTTCAACCGCACAAGGCGTTAATAAATATTTAATTTTTATGCAATAATGCAGCAATTTACAAATCCCGCGGTCTTTAATCCGGAATGAATCCATTAAAAAGGAATAAAATGAAAAATCTGTCTCAAATTACTGCAATAGCTCTTTGTCTCTGTATTTCTGGATGTGCCGACGGCCAGTTCCGGAAAACAGTTTTCGGCAATGGTAATGTAGTTAAAAAAGAAAGAAGCACTGAACCGGCTTCAGGTGTAAAGGTTGCGACAGGTATTGATGTTTACCTGTCACAGGGAGATAAGCAGAGCCTGGTAGTCGAAGCAGACGAGAACCTGCATGAATACATAATCACCGAGGTAAAAAATGATATCCTGAATGTATATACTGAGGCTAACATCCGTGATGCCGAAAGAAAAAGGGTATACATCACATTAAGGGATATAAACACGGTGGGTACCTCCAGCGCAGGTGATGTTGTCGGCGAAACTCCGGTGAGGACTGAGGATCTGAAGCTTTCGGCGAGCAGTGCAGGAGATATAAAGCTTGAGGTTTACGTAAAGAATATTGATGCAAATATCAGCAGTTCAGGTGATGTAACATTAATCGGTGAAGCTGACATGATTGATGTCAGTCTCAGCAGTGCCGGCGATCTTTATGCATTCGACCTGAAGGTCCGGGAAGCAGAGGTTTCGGTTTCGAGCGCCGGCAATGCTGAAATATATGTTACAGATAAGCTTTTTGCCAGAGCCTCCAGCGCGGGAGATGTAAATTATAAGGGTGATCCGAAAAATGTTGATGCTCACACATCAAGTGCTGGTGGAATTCACAGAAAGTAATTTCTATCTCAATATATATTACCTTATTATAATAAACCATCAGGGATTCCCCCTGATGGTTTTTTTTTTAGCTTTGCAACAGAACGAAAATCTTCACAAAATTCCTGACAAGTTGAAAGAAAATATCAGCATTAATCTTAGAAACGCAGCAGCTTTTATCTCATTTGAAGAAGTCGTTGCACTTGCCCAGCAGTCATTAAGGCATCTTGACTCACTAAATACCGGAACAGGAGCAGGAAATGATTTCCTCGGATGGCTCTCACTACCGGAGGATATACTCCCCCAGTTGGACCGGATAGAAAAAACAGCCCTTCACTTCAGATCTGTTTCTGATACCACGGTTGTTATCGGTATCGGCGGGTCCTATCTTGGAGCTAAAGCAGTTATTGAAGCATTATCACATTCCTTTGCGCCACAACTGAGATCAAAAAATCATGATGTATTTTTTGCCGGTCAGAATATTAGTGAAGATTATATGTCAGACCTGCTGGAGATTCTTGAAGGAAGAAAATATTCAATAATCGTAATCTCCAAATCCGGAACCACAACTGAGCCTGCTATCGCTTTCAGGATTCTGAAGGATCATCTCGAAAGAAAAGTGGGTAAACCCGTGGCAGCTGACAGGATCATTGCAATCACCGACGGTTCAAAAGGAGCATTAAGATCGCTGGCTGAAATAAACGGTTACGAAACATTCGTTATCCCTGATAATATCGGTGGCCGTTATTCAGTCCTTACTCCTGTAGGACTTCTTCCAATAGCTGTTGCAGGAATGAATATCAGAACTCTTGTTAAGGGTGCTCAGGCAATGGAGGAGATAACCAGAAAGAACAGAAACGCTGCGTCAAATCCTTCGCTTATGTACGCTGCGGCGCGGAACCTGATCCTGAATACCGGCCGGGCTGTCGAAATTCTTGTCGGATTTACTCCCGGTTTGCATTTCTTTTCGGAATGGTGGAAGCAGCTTTTTGGTGAAAGCGAGGGTAAGGATGGTAAGGGAATCTTCCCTGCATCGGTCGATTTTACGACCGATTTACATTCGCTGGGACAATATATTCAGGAGGGTCAGAGGATCCTTTTCGAAACAATCGTCTCGGTAAAAAATCCGCGTAAGAAAGTACTTATCCCGGCAGAGAAAGATGATTCAGATCAGCTGAACTATCTCGCCGGAAAAAGGCTTTCTGAAGTGAACCAAAGCGCTGAAACCGGTACAATACTGGCACATAATGACGGGGATGTGCCTGTAATTACAATAAACGTCCCCGAACTTGATGAATATTACACCGGACAGCTGATATACTTCTTTGAAATGGCATGTGCAATCAGCGGGTATATACTTGATGTAAATCCGTTCGATCAGCCCGGCGTGGAGGCTTATAAAAAGAATATGTTTGCCCTGCTTAACAAACCAGGCTTTGAGGAAGCAGGAAAGAAACTGAAAGAAAGACTGAAATAATTGTCATCAGGTCCTGCAGTCTGGCTATCCTGCAGTCCTAAAAATAAATTAGAGATGAGTATTATAAAACACTTATAGTCATGAAAATAGAACTAAAAAAAGATTTCACCTGGTCGCTGGTCGTACCAACCAGCATGGGAGTCCGCATCACTCCTGCAAACGGACAACCGGTACATTGCAGTGATACATTTCACATGCAGGCCACCAGCGCCGAATCAAACGTGGTCAGCGTTGCATCCTTTCTTGGGTTGCCTGTGAAAATTCTGACAACTTTTGTCAAAGATAGTCCGATAGCAAGATTCATAAAGGATAATCTTGCAGGCAGACACATGGCTTACGAAGGAGTTGAATTGGAACAGGGTGATCCATGGGGATACCGCCACCAGTTCAATATCGCTGACAGCGGTTACGGTTCACGTGGTCCAAGAGTACAGAACGACCGTGCAGGTGAAGTCGGAAGGACACTTAATGTAAAAGATTTCGACCTTAACAGGTTATTCGAAAAAGAGGGTGTCCGGATCCTGCATCTGTCAGGACTTATAGGCGCACTATCACCTGAAACCAGCAACTTCTGCCTGGAACTCGCGAGAGCAGCAAGAAAATACGGAACCCGCATTTCATTTGACCTTAATTACCGTGCAAGCTTCTGGAAAAACAGGGAAAAAGAGCTTTCAGCCGCATTTAAGGAAATAGCAGGTCTGGCAGATATCCTGGTCGGTAATGAGGAAGACTTTCAACTCTGCCTGGGAATAGAAGGACCCGAGGAGGGTGGAAAGGATCTTGCTTCAAAGATCGGCAGTTTTAAAGAGATGATAGGCAGGGTAAAAAAAGCATATCCCGGTGCTTCAGTATTTGCGACAACTCTCCGCCAGGTGATAAGTGCAAATGAGCATCTCTGGGGTGCCATTATGCTTGAAGGAGACAACTGGCATGTGGTCGAACCACGTGAAATAAATGTTCTTGACAGGATCGGTGGTGGCGATGGATTTGTCGGAGGTTTGCTCTATGGCATCCTTAAAGGCTGGGAAGCTGAAAAATGGATCCAGTTCGGATGGGCAACCGGTGCTCTTGCAACAACTGTGGTGACCGATTACGGACAGCCTGCCGACGAAGAACAGGTGTGGGGCATCTGGAAAGGTAATGCCAGGGTAAAAAGGTAAAAATCATGAAAACAGAACTTATTTCCCGCCGTAATTTTGTCAGGAATACCGCACTGACTACAGGATTCGCTTCACTTGCACCTGCCGCTCTCATCGCAGGTGATGCTTCTGAGATCAGATCCGGCAATGAGGTCTGGATTGCAGGGATCTCGCAGAATGGTCTGAGAGCAAAAACAGCCGACCTGATGTGTGAAAGAGTGCTCGGGATACTGAAGGATGTTGTTGCTTACCAGCCTGATTTTGTCTGTCTGCCTGAAATTTTTCCATTTACATATATCGATCAGAAACTGACACTTGCAGAACAGGTTGAAATCTCAGAAAAAGTGCTGGAACAATTTGCAGATTTCTCGAGGCAAAACAACTGCTACACAGTCTGCCCGGTCTATACTAAAGTAAATGGAGCAGTTTACAATTCTGCAGTTGTTTTCGACAGGTCAGGAAAAAGAATCGGCCAGTACAACAAGATACATCCGACAGATGGCGAAATCGAGCCCGGTATATCGCCGGGAGCATTATTTCAGCCTGTTATACAAACTGATTTCGGTCCGGTTGGTGTTCAGATCTGTTTTGATATAAACTGGGATGACGGGTGGAAGATGCTGAGGGAGCAGGGAGCCAGGATCATTTTCTGGCCATCAGCTTATGGCGGTGGGATGACTGTCAATACCAGAGCCTGGCGTCATAAAACTATCGTGGCAACCAGTACAAATAAGCATACTTCAAAGCTTTGCGATCTAACGGGAGAGACAATTACACAGACAGGTTACTGGAACCAGAATTTATATTGCGGTCCTGTTAATCTTGAAAAGGTATTTCTGGCTTCATGGCCCAACGTGTACCGGTTTAAAGATGTCCAGAATAAATATGGCAGAAAGGTAAGGATAACCACATTTCATGAAGAGGAGTGGTCGATAATTGAAAGTCTTTCGCCCGAATTGCATGTCAATGATATCCTGAAAGAGTTTGAATTCAAGACTTACGAAGAGCACATCGCCAGCTCAGAAATTATTCAGGACAAGGCCAGAAAATAAGGGGGCAGGAAATTTATTTTTTTCTGAGTTTGTGCTTTTTCACAAAATCGTCAAGGACCTGTGTAAGAGTCGGTTCGCCGATTTCCTGCAGATCGTAATAAACCCGTGTGGCGGGCTTCCTGATCTTTATTATCCTGTTCAGATCAATCGGCGTGGCGATGATAACACTGTCACATTTTGTGTTGTTTATTGTCTTTTCAAGATCGCGTAACTGCTCTTTACCATATCCCATAGCAGGAAGAAGTGTACCGATGTCAGGATAGAGACGGAATGTTTCTTTTAATTTTCCGGTAATGTATGGTCGCGGGTCGATAATTTCAGCTGCACCGAATTTCCGTGCTGCCATGATTCCCGCCCCAAGCTTCATTTCCCCGTGTGTAAGTGTTGGTCCATCCTCAACAACAAGCACTTTCTTTCCCCTGATAACTGAAGGAACATCAACTTTTATGGGAGATGCCGCATCGATCACAATAGCTTTCGGATTCACCTTGTCGATACTTTCGCGCACAATCTGTATTGCTTCCGGTGATGCACTGTCAATTTTATTTATAATTACCACATCAGCCAGGCGGAGGGTTACCTCGCCCGGATAATACCTCAGCTCATGTCCGGCTCTGTGAGGATCGGTAACAGTAATCATAAGATCAGGATTATAGAATGGAAAATCGTTATTACCTCCGTCCCAGACAATTACGTCACACCCTGAAGGATCTTTTTCTGCCTTACGCAGAATTGCCTCATAATCGACACCGGCATATATGACATTTCCTCTGACAATATGCGGTTCATATTCTTCCATCTCTTCAATAGTGCATTTGTGCTTCTCCAGGTCCTTAAGAGTGGCAAAACGTTGTACCTTCTGTTCACTCAGGTTCCCATAAGGCATCGGATGACGTACAGCTACAATTTTCAACCCTTTTGCCATCAGAAGTTCAATGACTCTCCGGGAAGTCTGGCTTTTTCCGCAGCCGGTTCTTACTGCACCCACCGCAATCAGTGGTTTGATACTTTTCACCATGGTGACAGAGGGCGCGACCAGGATGAAATTTGCACCTGCTGAATTGACAATTGCACTGACTGACATTACTTTCTGATAAGTAATATCGCTGTATGAAAAAATACAGTCATCGACTTTAAATTTCCTGATAATTTCCGGGAGATTTTCTTCAGCAAAGACAGGAATGCCTTTGGGGTACAATTTTCCGGCAAGTTCCGGCGGGTACTTCCGCCCGTCAATGTCGGGTATCTGCGCAGCAGTGAAGGCCACAACATTATATTCATCCCTGTCTCTGTAGCAGGTATTGAAATTATGAAAATCCCTGCCCGCAGCACCAATGATGACGACATTTTTCCTGACCATAAATTCTGCTGATTTTTTCTGTATTTTTTTAGTAATTAATAAGTTTCATTTTAAAATGAATCAACAAATGTATAATTTGCATACCGGAATTCCGAGTGTTTTAAGGAATTTTTTTATATGCTGTTTTTATGCTTTAACTTCCTGCAATACTGTCTTTTAATCATGATTAGTAGATACCCCTTAACGGGGCCTGAGAAAATGTACAGGGGATAGTAATGTTTATTGTAAATTCTTTGTACCATTATAATATTAAATGAATGTCCTTGCCCACATATACCTGTCGGGTGATTCCGATAAAATAATAATCGGAAACTACATTGGCGATTATGTGAAGGGAAGTGACTACCTTACTTATCCCGATCTCATCAGGAAGGGAATCATTCTTCACAGGCATATTGACGAGTTCACCGACCGTCACCCGGTGGTGCACCGCAGTAAAATTTTCTTTTCAAGAAAATACCATAAATATTCCGGAGTTATTACTGACATCATTTATGATCACTTTCTGTGCAGGGAATGGAATTTTTTCTCACGCAGGCCACTGGAAAGCGTCACATACAACTTCTACAGAGCCCTTGTTAACAACTATGAAATACTTCCCGACAAAGTGAAGGAGATGATGCCTTTTTTTATAATCAACAACTGGATCGAGACCTACCAGACCAGGAATGGGATAAGGCATGTACTGAGAACCCTCAGCAGACATTCTACCCTGCCTAATGAAACCAGGTTTGCAATGCGGGCCCTTAAGAAAAATTATTTCTCGCTGCAGGACGATTTCATGGAATTCTTCCCTCAGCTTATTGACTATGTGGAAAAGGATTTTGGGATCGAAATATCACACAGGATAACTATGCCGTTCTGATCAGATAAGGTATTCTGCCCTGGTGGCATCAAGTCTCAGGAAAATAAACAACAATATGGTAAAGCCCCACAGGGAGCTGCCCCCATAGCTGAAAAAAGGCAGGGGAATTCCGATTACGGGTACCAGACCTGTTGCCATTCCGATATTTATAAAGAAATGTATGAATAAAACCGACACAACGCCATACCCGTAGATCCTGGCAAACATGGATCGTTGTCGTTCCGCAAGCTTAACGAGCCTGAGAAGAAAAAAAAGATAAACTCCCACAACAATAAATGATCCGAGGAAACCCCATTCCTCTCCCACCGTACAGAAAATAAAATCAGTGCTCTGGGCAGGAACAAACTTAAATTTTGTCTGGGTTCCCTGAAGATATCCTTTTCCGCTGAATCCTCCCGATCCTATAGAAATCAATGACTGGTTTAAATTATATCCGGTACCATGAGGATCTGACTTGAATCCAAGCATTATTTCCACTCGTTCCCTCTGATGCGGTTTTAAAACATTGTTGAATGCAAAATCCACAAGATTTATGTAAATCACACTCCCCAATAGAAAAAGGTAAATCACAAGCACTTCAAAAGCTTTTTTATTGTATACATGATAGGCAAAAACTATTCCGGTCATGATCAGGGAAATAAAAATAACTATCTCATTTCCAAGCGATTTTAACACGAAATGATCGAGTAAGTATAATGATCCGCCAATAAGAATTAAGGTCACCAGACCTGCAAGACACACCTTAAATTTCTTTGTTGCAAACCAAGTAACAAGGAAAGCCAGTATCAGTAATGCAGCTTCAAGGTAGAGATTATCAATCAGAAGCGTCAGGAAGAAAAGCACTAACATCATCACACCTGATACGAAAACATACGGGCTCATCCCTTCCCTGAACAGAACAATGAAAAATGAGAAAAAAACTATTGTAGATCCCATATCAGGTTGCATTGCCGTAAAAAGTGCAGGCAAGAGGATTATTCCGGCAGCCGGGATTATTACTCTCAGCTTTGTAAGCTCCTGCTTGTGGTTTGTCAGGTAGCCGGCCAGCGCCAGTGCCGTGGCAAACTTTGCAAATTCAGATGGCTGGAGACTCACCGGTCCGAATTCAAACCATGATCTTGCTCCGTTTACTTCCCTGCCGATTACAAGAACCATGACAAGCAACAGAATAAGTGCAGCATAAATGAACCAGGCAAAGAATTCGTAAAACCTGGTATCGATGATCACTACAAAAACCGCGAGGACAATCGCAGCCAGGATCCAGATGAATTGCTTTCCATATCGCTGCGACAGGTCAAGTATATCCTTATGCTCTTCGTTATACACCGCAGCGTAAATGTTGAACCATCCCATGATCACCATCGCCAGGAAAAGAAGGATGGTAACCTTGTCAATGCCGTACCAGATATTAATGCTGCGTTTCATTTACAGTATCCCTGTCTATCAAATTCAAATCCAACATCCTTTGTTCAAGCCATTTAGTAGCAAAGGAAATCTCCCCCCTCAAATATTTCTCAATCATCAGGCTTGCAACCGGAGCTGCATATGTTGCCCCGAAGCCTGAGTTTTCAACATATACGGCAACAGCTATCTTCGGATTCTCCTTCGGTGCAAATGCTATAAATACTGAATGGTCCTCACCATGAGGGTTTTCAGCTGTTCCTGTCTTTCCGCAGACTGTTATATCCTGCAAAGCGGCTATCCGTGCCGTAGCGCCCTTGCCTCCGTTTACTGCGGCTTCCATTCCGAGAATAATCTCTTCGAAATTGGCGGAATCGATGCTTATCTTATGCTTGGTTGTGTAACTGGTATCAATACTCTTATTATTTCCGATTGACTTTACAATGTGTGGAATATAATAGTAGCCCCGGTTGGCAATGGCTGCTGTCATATTTGCCATCTGAAGAGGTGTTGTTCCTATTTCACCCTGTCCTATAGCCAGTGAAATCACCGTCAGCGCCTTCCATCCGTTTTTTCCATGATAACTGTCAAAATAAGATGCAGAGGGGATTAGTCCCGGCAGTTCATTCACAAATTCGGATCCCAGTTTTTTTCCGAACCCGAACTCATTTACGTATCCTCTCCACCTTTCAAATGCTTCAGAAACTGATCCGTACTTCGGGTTCTCAAGAATTTTCCTGTATGTCTGGCAGAAATAGGAATTGCATGAATTCATTACAGCTCCTTCAAGATCAAGCGGTGATGAGTGGGAATGGCAAGCAACAAACAGATACCCGTACTGACAACCGAATTCAGTGGAGGGCACAATAACTTTTTCCTGAAGGGCAATGAGCCCGTTCATAGGCTTAAAAGTCGATCCCGGCGGGTATGAAGCCATGAATGCCCTGTTAAAAAGAGGTTTCAATGCAGTATCGGCCGACAGAATGGTATAATTTTCTGAGCGTTCCCGGCCTACCAGCAGTTCAGGATCATAAGCAGGCGACGAAACAAGCGAGAGGATCTCTCCCGACTCAGGTTCGATAGCAACAATACTTCCTGTCTTATTCTGCATCAGCTTTTCGCCATATTCCTGAAGATCAAGATCAATGCTTGAAATAATATCCGCACCCTGTACAGCCAGGGTATCCATATTCCCGTCGGCATAAGATCCCTTTATACGGCTGTAGACATCAACCATAAAGATCTTTACACCCCTTGTTCCTCTCAGTACTTTTTCATATGCCTCTTCAATGCCCAGCTTCCCGATATAATCGCCGGCTTTATAGTATGGATCCTTTTTAATCTGGGCTTCATCCACCTCACTTACATACCCCAGAATGTGAGCGGCAACCGGTTTGGAGTACTTTCTCAGAGTCCTCGGCTGAACGTAAAATCCGGGAAACATAAAGATCTTCTCCTGGAATTTGGCATATGTTTTATCTGAAATCTGCTCGAGGAATATTGAAGGAGCCCTGCCTGAATAACTCCTTGCAGCTTTCATCCTTTCATTAAAATTTTCAACAGTAATCCCTAACTCTGTGCAAAAGAGTGAAGTATCCATATTTCCGGTCTGGGCAGGAACTACCATCAGATCGTATGCAGCCTGATTAAACACTATTAATTTATTGTTCCTGTCATAAATTAATCCACGGGCGGGATATTGAGTTACATATCTCAACACATTATTATCGGCCGATAATCTGTAGGTATCCCGAACCACCTGTATTGTGAACAACCTGATTATAAGGGCAACAGAGGCCAGCACAATCATTGTGATTATGACATATTTTCTGTTTGTGAATGAATCCTTCATGACAGATTAGTTATTTTGCTTTTCTGATATATTCAATAAGCAGAATGAAGGTTATTGAAAAAAGTGAACTTAAAAGAACCCTGAGAAATGTTCTCAGAAAATCTGTAAACCTGAATACTTCAAGATAAAAAAGAGCTGTGTGGTGAACAAGCACAATGACAACTGTATAAATAAAAAACCACTTGAATCCGTAAACTGACATTGACGGATTGGAGTTTGCTTCATATCCATCCCGTGGTGATATTAACCTTAATGCATAGGGACGAAAAAATCCTGCTAAAACAGTTGCAGCAGTGTGCATACCCGGAGTTCCCATAAAAAGATCCATTATCAGGCCTGTGAAAAATGATATCATCAGTAAAAGGTACGCGGGAATTTCTACCGGAAGAAGCAGAACTATCAATATGTATATATAGGGATTTACATACCCGCTGAACTGAATGTTATTGAATAACAGAACCTGGAGCAGGATCAGTATTATAAAGATCAGGCCGAATCTTAAAATCCTGTTGATCATTGGTATGGTTTTTCAAGTTCCCGTTGTTCGGCCTTCTGAAGATTGCCAATCACATTTACATAATAAAGTCGCTTGAAATCGGTTTTCAGTAAAACTGTGATTTTGTAAAAGTCGCTCCCTGTCTTTTCAAAGTCACTGACAGTTCCTACCATAATACCTTCCGGGAACACTGCCGAATATCCGGTAGTTTCAACTGTATCTCCGACACTGATTGTCACATGCTGGGGGATTTCGCTTAAGACTGCTTGTGAGATATCAATTCCATCCCAGCTCAATGAACCGAAATATCCGTTTGATCTGATCCTTGAGCTTAACCTGAAGTCAAGGTTAAGCAGTGACATTACCACCGAATAATTCATTGAACATCCTACAATAACCCCGGCAATGGCACGATCTGAGGTAACTGCCATGTCAACTGACAAGCCCTGCAACACTCCTTTGTTCAAAGTGAAGAAATTCTTCTGCCTGTTTACTGAATTGTTCACCACCTCAGCAGTTGACCAGATATACTGTTGCTGATAAACAGAGTCAGTCAAAGGAGAAAAAAATTGAGTTTCATTTCTTCCCAGGCGCTCTATTTCATTCTTGAGATAAGTATTCTCTGTTGCCAGAGTTTGTCCTATTTCGCGAAGACGGAAGTAGGTTCTTGCATTGCTTGCCCGTTGTTCAATTCTTCTGGTAAGCCCCCTTGTACCTTTTACAATTCTGGTGTTATGATAACTGTTCCCCGAGGTCAATAAAGAAAATGCTATTCCTTCAAGTATTAGAAAGATGATCAGATTATTGTACTTTGCAATAAAGGTCAGCAGATTTCTCATTCATACAGACAGATTATCTCATCAGGAATGGAAATTTTTCCACGTTCTTAAGGGCAACTCCCGTTCCCCGGGCAACTGAATGAAGCGGATCTTCAACCACATTGAAATTGATATTGATCTTGTCGGACAATCTTCTGTCAAGACCTCTGAGGAGAGCTCCGCCCCCGACCATATATATTCCCTTATTCACTATATCAGCATAGAGTTCAGGCGGAGTCTGCTCAAGAACACTCAAGAGTGCAGCTTCCACCTTTGACAGGGATTTATCGAGACAATAGGCAATTTCCTGGTACGATACCGGAACCTCGATCGGCAGTGCAGTCATTATATTCGGCCCTCTAACTATGAAATCGGCAGGCGGATTATCAATATCCGGGAGTGCTGCCCCGGCTCCTATCTTTATATCTTCGGCTGTTTTTTCACCGATCTTAATATTATGCTGATGTCTCATATATGCCTGGATATCAGCAGTAAATCCATCACCAGCGATCCTGATCGATTTATTGCAGACTATACCGCCAAGTGCGATAACTGCTATTTCTGTAGTCCCGCCGCCAATATCAATTATCATTGATCCTTCAGGGGCTTCCACATCGATACCGATTCCGATGGCTGCTGCCATTGGTTCATAAATCATATAAACATCGCGCCCGCCTGCATGCTCTGAAGAGTCGCGCACCGCACGGATTTCAACTTCAGTGCTTCCCGATGGTATGCACACCACTATTTTCAACGAAGGTGAAAATATCCTCGAGCTCTTATTTATCATTTTGATCATTCCCCTGATCATCAGTTCGGCTGCATTGAAATCCGCTATCACACCATCCCTCAGAGGTCTGATTGTTTTAATATTCTCATGTGTCTTGCCATGCATCTGCCTGGCTGCCTCTCCTATTGCTATCAGCTTTCCTGTAGCTTTATCTATCGCAACTATTGATGGTTCATCCACAACGATTTTATCATCATGAATTATTATTGTGTTAGCTGTCCCGAGATCTATAGCAATCTCTTGCGTTAAAAATGAAAAAAGTCCCATATATTGAGGAAGTTATAAATTATATATTAATGTTTAAAATGTCTTGTTCCTGTAAAAACCATTGCAACTCCATTCGATGAACAGTAGTCTATTGATTCCTGGTCGCGCACCGAACCTCCGGGCTGAACAACTGCCGTTACTCCGGCTTTGTGGGCAATCTCAACGCAGTCGCCAAACGGGAAGAACGCATCCGATGCCATGACCGATCCCCTGAGATCAAAACCAAATAACTTTGCTTTTTCAATAGCCTGCTTCAACGCGTCAACCCTTGATGTCTGGCCAACACCACTTGCACACAACTGCCTGTTCTTTGCCAGAACGATTGTATTCGATTTACTGTGTTTCACAATAATGTTGGCAAAAACAAGGTCGTCAATCTCAGCCTTTTCCGGAGCTCTGGTTGTTACAGGCTTCAAATCCCCGGCAATCTCTGTCTTGTTATCGCGCTCCTGCCACAGCACTCCGTTAAGCAGTGACCTGAAATTATAAAGAGTTTTTACCTGAGCATTTCTTTTCAGGATGATCCTGTTCTTTTTCTGTTTCAGTATTTCCAGGGCTTCCCCGGTAAATTCCGGTGCAATTACCACCTCGAAAAATATTTTGTCGATCTCGTCTGCGGCAGCTTTATCAATTGTAACATTTGTAACAATTATTCCTCCATATGCAGAGACCGGATCACAATCAAGCGCATCCTTCCAGGCTTCAACTAAAGTTTGCCTGGATGCAACCCCGCATGCATTGTTATGTTTGATGATTACAACCGTTGTTTCACTGAATTCATCGATCAGATTCAGTGCAGCTTCTATATCGAGAAGATTGTTAAATGATATCTCCTTCCCGTGGAGTTTGTCGAAAAGCCGGACAGGATCCCCGAAAAATACTCCTCTCTGGTGTGGATTTTCGCCATATCGGAGCGGAATGTATGAATTAATGCTTTCCCTGAATACCGTGATACCTGCTTCATTGTTGAAATATTTGAAGATCACAGTGTCGTAATGAGAAGATGTTTTGAAAGCTTCTGCAGCATAATATCTCCTCTCGCTCATAGTGGTCACTCCCTTTTTCTCCTTAAGAATTCTCAGTAATCCCGGATAATGTTCCATACCTGGAATTACCAGAACATCATTATAATTTTTAGCTGCGGCTCTTATAAGTGATATCCCACCTATGTCAATCTTTTCAATAATTGAATCCTCATCTGCATTACTCTTTACAGTTTCCTCAAAAGGATATAAATCAACTATCACCAGATCTATTTCCGGAATAGTGTACTTCGCAACCTGTTCCATATCTTCCCGGTTGTCCCGCCTGGCCAGGATACCACCAAAAACAGAAGGATGGAGGGTTTTAACCCTTCCCCCGAGTATTGACGGATAGGTTGTGAGATCCTCTACTTTTTCAGCAGGTATTCCCAATCCGGTTATATGAGTGAAAGTACCACCTGTGGAAAATATTCTTACATCCAGATCCCTGAGGGTTTTAACTATTTCATCGAGGCCATCTTTAAAATATACGGAAACTAAAGCACTTCTGATTTTTTTCTCGCTCATTATCTGATTATTATGATTGCCAGGCTAAGATGAATCAAGCGAATAAAAGTATATATTTTTTTATAATCCTCAATAAATTAATAATTATCATTATTCGTATTGTTGCAATTAAGAACTTTTTCGGACTCCAGACTTTGATTTTTCTTATCTTTGGTCCTCAAATCAATCCGGTCTGAATTTATGATGTTTTTCAAGCTCATTAAGGAGGCTATAATATTTGCCATTAACTCTGTAACTATTAATAAATTAAGGACATTCCTCTCCTTGTTTGGGATCACTATTGGCATTTTCTCAATCATTTCGGTGTTTACGGTCCTCGACTGGATGGAAAAATCAATTCGCGACAGTATCTCCACTTTAGGTGATAACGTTGTTTATGTCCAGAAATTTCCCTGGTCGTTTGATCGGAATCTGGCATGGTGGGATATAATCAAATGGCCGGCCGTATCAATGAAGGACTATAACGCCATACAGAGCAGGTCGACAAAAGCTAAAACAACCTGTTTTTCGGCATATCAGCCCGAATCGATAAGATTCAGAAAGAATCAGGCCAATGAAGCTTATATATGGGCAGCAACACATGAGTTCGAGGAGTTGAGATCATTTGAAATAGAAAAGGGCAGGTACTTTTCACCGGAAGAATCATCATCCGGGAAAAATGTTGCCATCCTGGGCTATGAAATCGCAAACAGATTGTTCGAAAAATCGGATCCGGTCGGGAAACAGATCACTATTGCAGGTCATAAAACAAACGTCATAGGAGTCTTTAAAAAGGAGGGGAAAGGAGGGATAAGCGACGACGGACTTGATGAATTCACATTAGTGCCTCTGAACTATTCCAGGAACTTTATAAATTACCGCAATAATTTCCTTCAGACTGATCTGATGATCAAAGCCAGAGAGGGTATTACGGTGCAGGAATTAAGTGACGAAGTTTTGATGGTTCTGAGGGCTGCGAGGAGGCTCAAGCCGGGCGAAGTATCAAATTTCTCCATTAACCAGGCCAGTCTTCTTACAAAGGGATTTGAAGCGGTTTTTGCGGGAATAAATATCGGCGGCTGGCTTATCGGAGGATTTGCAATACTTGTCGGGGGTTTCGGGATTGCGAATATCATGTTCGTTTCTGTGAGAGAGAGAACAAATATGATCGGCATTCAGAAAGCGTTAGGAGCCAAACGGTCATTCATACTAAGGGAGTTCCTTGCAGAATCAGTATTGCTTTCTCTGGTCGGCGGTCTGTTGGGAGTCCTTATGATCTTTATCGGAACACTTATAGTGAATTATCTCTATGAACTGAATATGTTTCTGACCCTGTCAAATATTTTCCTTGCAATATTCATCTCCGGTATAATCGGGATCGTCGCCGGTTACGCCCCTGCCTATGCGGCTGCACGGATGAATCCGGTGGATGCTATAGGTTACTCATTCGGTTAGCAATCTGTTTTCATCTATCCATCTGGTAAGCCGGATAAAACTCTCTACAGAAAGTTGCTCAGGCCTTAATCCAAAATCAACATAATCTTCATTTTTAAGTCTGAATGCTGATTTAATTGAATTTCTCAGTGTCTTGCGTCTCTGGTTGAATGCAGCCTTGACGACTCTGATAAACAATTTTTCATCACAGTCAAGGGCAGTTATTTTATTGCGAATCAGTCTGACAACTCCTGATTGAACTTCCGGCGGCGGAGAAAATACGTTAGCGGGTACTGTAAAAAGATATTCTGTGGTATAAAATGACTGGATCAGCACACTGAGAATTCCATAGGTCTTTGAGCCGGGAGCAGCACATATCCTTTGAGCAACCTCCTTTTGAAACATTCCGCATACCTCCATTATCTTATCCCTGTATTCCAGGGCTCTGAATATGATCTGCGATGAAATGTTATACGGGAAATTCCCTATTATTGCCAGCTTTCCACTGAAATGACTCTCAATATCCAGCTTCAGGAAATCGCCCCTTATAACACCTGTAAATCCGGGAAATCTCTCCCTCAGATAATGGACCGACTCATTATCTATTTCAATAACCCTGAAATCATCGAAATTTCTTTCAAGCAGGAATTCTGTAAGAATACCGGTCCCGGGTCCAATTTCAAGCACGGATCTGTAGCCTGTCCCTGTCAGTGAAGAAGCAATTCTGAGAGCTATACTTTTATCTTTCAGAAAGTGCTGCCCCAGATTCTTTTTTGGTTGTATCCTGACCATTATTAAGCTTAAAAGACTGAATATTGCTCAGATCCGCAGAAGCTCACGTCCGAATTTTCTCCAGATTGGCAGTTTGAGTGTTTCGAGAAAGATTATAAAACGCTTAAGAATATCGTAATACAAAGTAACAGAAAGCGTTAAAATCATTAGCCATATTACAACCACATTGAATATCAGAGTGGAAATCTTAAGGTTTCCGATTTGTTTGTACGGTGCATAAAAATGAGCTCTTCCATACCTCGATCCCGGTTTCATGAATATGGGGTCGGCTTTCTGGATAAACCCTCTTTCAGTTTCATAGATTTTCCCCGGAGTCCTCCAGTTCAGAACGATTTCAGCAAGTCTCTCATTATAATCCTTCTCGCGCATCCTTAGAAATCTGGCTTCTCCAATTTGTTTCGCCTTGATAGTTTTAAGAGAATCAAGCCTGAGGCTCAGTCTGTTTTCATTCAGCTTGAACGTCTTTTTAAGACTATCTAAATAAAGTTTAACATCATCACCAATAATATCATTGAAATCTGAATAATTCACACTGGTTATCCATGAACCGGGTTGTATACCCGATATTTCCGCCAGTTCATTAATGTGGTAGTTTATTTTCCTGAAGTTGTTCTCCGAATATCTCCTGTATACCGGATCCTTTCCGGCTTTCAGACATTCCTCAACCTTCACATTCACCATTGGAATAAGGAAAGAAGCATTCCAGTTATTCTGGCTGATCTCCATATCATATTTAAAGAATGGCTTTTCAAACTTGTTGCTCCTGAATTGCTCAACACTTATAGCTTCGTATGCCCATCGTGTTGCCATTATATCCCCTACGACCGGCACGTAGATTTTCTTGCTTAAGCCTTTATGAAGATCATCAAACTGAATCATGGCGCCGCCAAGGAGCAGTTCCGGCACTAATAAAAGCGGTATCAGAATATAAATACTTATTGCAGTCCGCATGCCTGCTGAAATATTTAATCCCAGCATATTGCCAAAGCAGGCCGTTGAAAACAATATAATCCAGTGCCTGAATAACATTCCTCTTACCTCCAATATGGCATTGGCTACCAGTACAAATGATAAGGTCTGAATAGCCGATATAGCAAAAAGAAGGTTTATTTTGGAGAACAAATAACTTAACCTGCTCAGACTCAGGAACTTTTCTCTTTCAAGAACTTTCCTGTCCCGGTATATCTCTTCTGCACTCACAGTCAGCCCTATAAACAACGCTACTATAATCGACATAAAGAGAAAAACAGGATAATTAACATTAGTCGAAAAAAGGTAAAGATCGTTTTCGCTGTATTTCGATATGTAACCCAGGATTAAGGCAAGCAGTGGTGCTTCAAGCAGATTTATAGTCATATATTGCTTGTCAGCAATCTTCCTGGTAATGTTTCTTTTTATGAAAGTTCTGATCTGGCGTGATTTATCAGGAACCTTGAAGTTACTTGGTGTAACAGGAGATATTGCAGGCTTATCGGGAAGGACAGGCATCATTTTCTTCCGGTATTTTTCGTACCATTCTTCCGGGCTTACCTGTCGTTCCTTACCGGGCAGGCCTGAATTATCAATCACCTTAACTTCAACAATATGAAGGATATTATCCGTTTCTATATTACCGCAATTCGGACACTCGCTTTCAGCTGCATTCGCCTGTGACGTCTCTGTCTTAAAATAAACAAGTGCCTCAACCGGGTCCCCGTCATATATCATATAGCCACCCTTGTCGAGCAACCAGAGTCTGTCGAACAGTTTAATTATGTCCGAAGAAGGCTGGTGAATGATAGCCATAACCAGTTTTCCGCTCAATGCCTGGTCTCTTAAAAGACTCATGACCTTTTCCGAATCAAATGAGGATAATCCCGATGTGGGTTCATCAATAAAGAGGACTACCGGCTCACGCATAAGCTCTAACCCGATATTCAACCTTTTACGCTGTCCTCCGCTTACTTTCTTGTTAAGCAGATCTCCAACCTGCAGATCCTTTATCTCATCGAGTTCAAGGTTGTGAAGGACCTTATCCACGGTGTCATTCAGTTGTTCCTCAGTGTAATCGCCGAAACAGAGGCGGGCATTGAAGTAGAGGTTCTGGTAAACAGTAAGTTCCTCAATAAGCATATCATCCTGAGGAACATAGCCTATTAATCCCTTGATTTTCTCCGAATCTTCATGAATATCATATCCGTTGATATACAGATTCCCTGTTGTCGGTTTGATTTTTCCGTTAAGCAGATTAATCAGAGTTGATTTACCTACACCGCTTCCGCCCATTATCCCTATCAGATTCCCTGAATCAACTCTGAAATTCATTTTCCGGACACCATTTTCCGAATTCTTGAACAGGTATTCAATATTATGACCCTCAAAAACAACCTTTTCAGAAAATTTCCCGGAAACGAATTTTTTAAAAATCTTAGAATAATAGATCGGCTCAATGCCAATTCCCTTGATATTTACCCCCCTTTCAAGCAGATACGGACGGCAGGCTATGATATCACGCCCTTTGAAATAGAGTGCAAGCGGACCATCGTAATTGAGAAGCAGGGTTCCTGTACTCTCTATGAATAATACAATAAGATGTCCTCTGAATCCTCTTGTCCTGATATGACGCCATTTATCATAGTTTTTGTAAATAGAGGCTCCTGAAAATTCAGGATTGTCGCTTTCGATTATAAGGAGACATTCGGGTGAAATTTCGTCAAAGGCTCTGCCGATAATAAAAGCAGAAGCATTATCGTATTCTTTTTTTGAAATACTGAAGGTTTTGACAACGATGTCAACAATCGTTTTCTCCTGCTCAGAGATCATTCCATCCTCAAAGGCAAACTCCAGAAGCTGCAGGAAAACTATCATTCTCTCCTCAAGAAATAATCCCTTTTTTATCTGACGGCAGATGTTGGTTATCTGGAATGATATCAATGAATTCTCATCAGCAAGCTCATCCTTATCAACGCTTTTCAGTTCATTTGAATAAAATTCAAGGTTATTTTCAAAGAGAGCGTAATATTCTTCTTCGAGCTCCCTGTTAAGATATCTCCTGAGGTAGCTGCGCAGAATCTTTTTGCCCCGTGATGTGATCCCTGCCGGATTAACGGTCGAGACAATGGCAAATATGTGAATCAACGCCAGTAAAACTGACTCCCTCATAACAGTAACTATTAATAAAAAGACCGCAAAGTCAGTCACTTTGCGGCCAGAATAACATTAAAGAACTATTTTACGATTTGTGCTCTTACTATACCGATTGCTTTGGAAATATCCTGAATATTTTTATCTGTAAGGCTGGTTCCCAGATCTTTATAAACTTCCTTCACAGGATCAAGCTGGGCAACAAAATCACTTATTGCCTTCTCACTTAAATAAGGTTTTGTAATTTCAAGGTAAAGGTCAAATGACTTCTTCTGCTCAAGCAGGTTGCGGGAGATTCCCTCAAAATGGTATGCTGCCACTGACACATGTGTTGTCAGGTACATACCTTCAATCCATGCACCACCTACAACCAGCAACGCTAATACCTGCTGATCATTTTCAGCAAGATAGGTATAAGTGTTATCAAAAGCTTCCGTAAGTATTTTAACAAGTTCATCCCTGTTGTCAAAATTATCCTTAATCCTGGTGTATAGTGCTTCGTCATATATTCTCGACATATTTAGCTCATTGGCGAGTGTCCTGATCGCACTAAGGAAATTTATTACCTCCTGCTGCATATTATATAAAGTTGCATAACTGAGATCAGCTCCGTATGCCCCCATATTGATTGCTTTTTCAATGCTCGTTATATATTTCTTTGTTTTGGAAACAGGATTTGATATCCCGAACTGATAACCCACCTCAAGCTCGGTCAGCATCTTAATCACCTCTGCAGATGTGGGTAATGGATATACATTCGATTCTATTTGTTTTTCAAGTGTGTCAACCTGTTCCATTTCAACTTTCTTCTGGTTCTGATCTGCCGACCTGTTTTTACAGGAGTTGCACGAGGTCATTAGAGTAGTTGCAGTTATAAACAAAGGAAGGATTACTACAGCAATCGTCTTTTTCATACTTGATCTGTTTTAAGTACCTGAAATATTCACATTTTGCCTATAAAAGTAATAAATTAATTAAACAATAAGCATCTTATCCAACTAATTTGATATTAACCAGACTTCGTTATTAACCATGGTTTACATACCTGAGATATGTACGGAGACAATTATACTTATATTTTATATGAGGCCATTTATTGATGAATTTATATAACTTTAGCCCGATCCGGGATTTATGGCATTGTGATGAAATGGAATTTTGATGAAGAGGTCAGCAGGGAGGGGACAGATTGTATCAAGTATGATCTGAGAGAAGAGATTTTCGGCCGTAAGGATATCATTCCCATGTGGGTCGCGGATATGGATTTCAAAACCCCCGGATTCATCACAGAAAAACTCCGTCAGCGTCTTGACCACGAAATTTATGGTTATTCATTCCGCCCGCCTGAATATTTTAGTTCAATAATGAAATGGCAATCGGAAAGACATAACTGGCAGATTGAAAAGGATCATATCTGCTTCTGTCCGGGTGTTGTACCTGCGTTAAACCTCTGCACACTTGCATTTACACGTCCTGGCGATTCCATTATCGTGCAACCACCTGTCTACTTCCCTTTCTTCCCGGCTGTCGAAAGCCATGGCAGGAAACTGATTTATAATCAGCTGCTTGAGCAGGACGGAAAATGGTCGATTGATTTCGATTCACTTACAGCCTCAATTACCAGGGATACAAAAATGATTATTCTTTCACACCCCCACAATCCGGTTGGAAGGGTTTGGTCACGGGAGGAACTGGAGAAACTAGCCGGGATATGCCTCAGGAATAAGATCATTATCCTGTCCGATGAAATACATTGTGATCTTGTTTTACCCGACTTCTGTCATATTCCAGTCGCAGCGATCTCAGAAGAGATCGCAGATATAACTGTTGCCTGCATTTCCCCAAGCAAAACTTTTAATCTCGCCGGACTGTCAACTGCTTCAGTGATAATTTCCAATCCTGTCATGAGAAAATATTTCAACAAAAAAGTCGAAAGTCTGCATGTGGGGAATGGTAATATATTCGGAAATATCGCTTCTGTTGCAGCTTATTCCCAGGGACATGAGTGGCTTGAAGCCCTCATAGATTATATAAGCGGGAATGCCAGTTATGTTGCCGGATTTTGCAGGGAACTTATTCCGGAAATCCTTCCTGTTTATCCTGAGGCTACCTATTTGATATGGCTTGACTGCCGCAAATTCGGAATGTCTGGCAAAAAGCTGCACAGCTTCTTTGTTAATAAAGCCAGAGTCGGGATGAACGAAGGCTCATCATTCGGCCCCGGCGGAGAAGGTTTCATGCGAATGAACCTTGCTGCTTCCCGCAGTAAAGTTGAAAAAGCAATGCAGCAGATTGAAATGGCTGTGGCTCCATTAAGATAGCATTAAGATAGAGTGGCTGAATTTTTAACTGATGAAAGATAAACTAACTGTCAATCTTACTCTTGAAGACGGAACTGTTTACCAGGGACTGTCGTTTGGTGCACCTGTTCCCTCTGCAGGTGAAGTCGTATTCAATACGGCAATGACAGGTTATCCCGAAAGTCTTACGGATCCTTCATACCGCGGGCAGATCTTATGCCTTACTTACCCTCTTGTAGGCAATTATGGTGCCCCGGCAAAAAATGAAGAGAATGACCTTTACAGGTTCTATGAGTCTTCCTCAATCCATATTTCAGGACTTATAGTGTCTGACTATTCATTTGACTACAGCCACTGGAATGCATCGGAGAGTCTCGATGAGTGGCTCCGACGCAACAATATTCCGGGTATTTACGGTATCGATACCAGGGCGCTCACAAAGAGGATCCGCGAAAAAGGCTCAATGCTGGGGAAAGTTGAACCTGAAGGCACTTCAGTTTCATTCCATGATCCGAACCTGGTCAATCTTGTTGCCGAAGTAAGCACTCATGAGAGAAAGGTTTACGGTTCCGGGAAATACAGGATAATACTTGTGGATTGTGGTGTTAAGTATAATATTATAAGAAATTTATTAAAGCGTGACACTACCATTATAAGGGTTCCCTGGGATTATGATTACCACCAGGAGGAATATGATGGTCTCTTCCTTTCAAATGGCCCGGGTGATCCAAAAATGTGTGGCGTGACAATCAGTAATATAACGAGATCTTTCGGAAAGAATATCCCCGTATTCGGGATCTGCCTGGGCAACCAGCTAATGGCACTGGCTTCAGGAGCCGATACATATAAGCTAAAATACGGCCACAGAAGTCATAATCAGCCCGTGATAAGGGTTGGCACCAATAAAGCATACATCACCTCACAGAATCATGGGTATGCCGTTGATAATAAAACTCTTGGCGAAGAATGGGATCCCCTCTTCGTAAATATTAATGACAACACCAACGAAGGGATGAAACATAAGACAAAACCGTTTTTCTCCACCCAGTTTCATCCCGAAGCATCAGGTGGGCCAACAGATACGGATTATCTGTTTGATGTGTTTATGGAGAATATCAAGAAGACTATGGAATAACCCCCCGGGGGTTATTTTACATATCCCATCATCTTCTCCGCCATCTCTGCAGCTGACTTATTTCTGAAGGATTTCATAGCCTCATGGAAAATCTTTGCTATCTCCTCATTGCAAAGATTCCCGATGCTGCCTTCATGAACGTAATCAGATAATGAAGTCTTTGAAAAAGATGAATTCCTGACCAAATCAGCTACGGCTTTATATGCATCCCTGAACGGGATCCCCTGCTTTACAAGCCTGTTCACTTCCTCAGTGCTGAATATGGTATTGTACAGCTTATTTTCAGTTATATTCTTTCTTACCTTTATATTATTAAGCATCAGAAGCATTATTTCGAGAGACTCCTGTAACTCGGAGAATGCATCAAACATAAGCTGTTTCAGAAGCTGAAGGTCACGGTTATACCCCGAAGGCAGGTTTGATGTTAACATTGCAACCTGACCCGGCAATGTCTGGATCAGATTCGAACGCCCCCTGATCAGTTCAAACACATCAGGATTCCTTTTCTGCGGCATGATGCTTGATCCTGTCACATATTCATCAGGGAAATCTATGAACCTGTATTCAGCACTCATATAGAGGCATACATCCATAGAGAACCTCGACAGGGACTGTGCAAGAGAAGCAAGGGCTGAGGCAATCGCCATTTCGACCTTGCCCCTGCTCAGACTTGCATATGCAGAATTGTATAAAAGATCTTCAAACTCAAGCAGTTCCGAGGTAAGTTTCCTGTTTAACGGCAATGTTGTGCCAAATCCTGCTGCCGTACCGAGAGGATTCCTGTTGTTGAGAGCCCTTGCCGTTGCGAGAAGCTTAATATCGTCAGCCAGGCACTCGGCATAAGCACCAAACCATAATCCGAACGACGACACCATTGCAGGCTGCATATGGGTATAACCCGGCAGAAGGACTTCCCTGTACTGCTCGCTTAATGACTGAAACTTTTCAAAAAGCCTGCTTATCAGGAGAGCCAGGTTGTCAATCTCCTCTCTTGTGTAAAGTCTGATATCGACAAGCACCTGATCATTCCTTGATCTGCCTGTATGGATCTTTTTGCCCGTGGTTCCAAGTATTGAGGACATCTCCTTTTCAATCTGTGAATGTATGTCCTCAATATCCTTCTCAATTACCAGACCATCCTTTTCGTCCCACTTAAAGAGTGAATGCAATGCTTTCAACATGTCATTTTTCTCTTCATTCGCTATCAATCCAACATCATGAAGCATAATAACATGAGCCATTGATCCTATAATATCCCACTTCGTAAGGTGAAGATCGGTTTTCCGGTCTTTCCCTGATGTGAATTCAATTATTGCAGGTTCAGGATTAATACCTTTTTCCCATAATTTCATATCCGGTTATTTTTATTTTTTCTGACTCTCCTCGACAATGGCACGGTGAGCCATCAGCCTTATTGCATTGATCTTAATGAATCCCTTGCTGTCAGTCTGGTCAAAACCCCCATCAATATCCATACTCGATAGCTTTTCGTTGTACAATGAAGATGGTGACTCCCGTCCTTCTATGATAACATTGCCCTTATAGAGACACAGATGTACACTTCCGTCAATTAACTCCTGACTCTTTTCTATTGCAGCCATTAGAAAATCCATTTCGGGGCTGAACCAGAAACCATTATAAATGATTTCCGCAAATTTCGGTGTCAGCATGTTTACCAGCCTCATCACTTCCCTGTCCATTGCGATCCCTTCAATATCCTTATGAGCAATATGAAGTACTGTCGCAGCTGGCGTCTCATAAACTCCTCTTGACTTGATTCCGACAAACCTGTTTTCGACCATATCGAGCAGACCAATACCATTCTTGCCGGCAAGTTCATTCAGGTATACAAACATCTCATAGGCATCTTCCTTTGTAGTGCCGTCTTCTTTATTCACAACCTTGAAGGGAAGCCCGTTTTTAAAATGAACCACTATCCGGGTTTCTTTATCGGGCGCATCCTGCGGCATAACCATTTTTGCAAGCATGCTTTTATGTAATGTATACATAGGATCTTCCAGAACACCTGCTTCATGACTGATGTGCATCAGGTTTTCATCCTCACTGTAAGGTTTATCAATACTGGCCTTTACGGGGATCTTTTTTTCCGAGGCATATTTCAGAAGATCTGTCCTGCCTTTGAATTGTGTAAGGAACTCCCTGTCTTTCCATGGAGAAATAACCCTGACGCCGGGCATCAGGGCATAATAGCAAAGTTCAAATCTAACCTGGTCGTTGCCTTTGCCTGTTGCTCCGTGGGCAACGGCATTGGCGCCCTCCTGCTTTGCCACCTCTATCTGTGTCTTGGCAATCAGTGGCCGTGCAAGAGCTGTGCCAAGCAGGTACCTGTCTTCATATATGGCATTGGCCATTATCGCTTTTAGAACATATCCTTCAATGAATTCCCTCTTAAGATCTGAAATGATGACCTTTGAAGCACCAAGCATCATCGCTTTCTTCCTGACTTCCTCAAAATTCTCATTCTGCCCAACATCAGCAACAAAAGCTATTACTTCATAATCTTTTTCAATCAGCCATTTCAGTATAACCGAAGTATCCAGACCTCCACTATACGCCAGTACAACTTTTTCTTTCATCATTTTAAAATTTTATGGTACAAATATTAATTCTTATATACTCCTTGCTCTATCTTTATTCTCTCTGACAGAATTATTTTTTCTGATTTGTCCGTGTAAACCTGGCAGAATGAGTTCGAGGCAAGTGTGGATCTGCTGACTTGTAATACCGTTTCTCGGGATCACAAGTATTGTATCATCCCCCGCGATCGTGCCTGCTATCTCATACCTGGAAGTACTGTCAATGTAACTCGCTGTATTGCTGGCATTCCCCGGAAGTGTTTTAATAACCAGGAGACCTTTTGCCTCGACAAGGTCACAGATCACAGGCAAAAAATTAATCTTCTCCGGACCGGATACCGAATTCACTGATACTCCGGGCAGGGAATATTTATACCCGCCTTTACCGTCAGGTATTCTGCCTGCTCCCAGTTGCCGTAAATTGCGGGATAATGTAGCCTGTGTGCATAAAATACCTTTCCCTTTCAGCCTCCTGAGCAGCGCTTCATGCGACGAAATATCCTCTTCACCAATTATTTTTTCAATTGCCAGCAGCCGTTTTTCTTTTTGCATATTTATACAAATAGTTTGCAAATATATTCATCATTTTCATTTCAGCAAACTCCGGTAAGAAATTTATTTTAATTTTGAATCTCAAATCCTCCAGATGAAAGATGATATTAAAAAAGTAGTTTTACTTGGCTCAGGGGCGTTAAAAATCGGCGAAGCCGGAGAATTTGACTATTCAGGTTCACAGGCTCTCAAGGCATTAAAAGAAGAGGGTATTGAAACCATACTCATAAATCCTAATATAGCCACGGTTCAAACATCAGAGGAACTTGCCGGAAAAATATATTTTCTGCCCGTGACTCCATATTTCGTTGAAAAAGTAATTGAGAAAGAAAAACCGGATGGCATACTTCTTTCATTTGGTGGCCAGACAGCCCTCAATTGCGGAACAGAACTATTCAGGGCGGGTGTTTTTGAAAAGTATAATCTGAAAGTCCTTGGCACTCCGGTGACAGCCATAATTGATACTGAGGACAGGGAATTATTTGTAAAAAAACTAAAGGAAATAAATATCAGCACACCCAGGAGTATTGCAGTTTCCGAAGTTGACGAGGCACTGAAGGCTGCCGGCAATCTGGGCTTTCCCGTCATTATCAGGGCGGCTTATGCACTGGGAGGTCAGGGCAGCGGATTCGCCACCGGTCCCGATGAGCTGGAAACACTGGCAACCAGGGCATTCTCATATACGAACCAGATTCTCGTTGAAGAATCGCTCAAGGGTTGGAAAGAGGTTGAATATGAGGTAGTAAGGGATAAATACGATAATTGCATCACTGTCTGCAATATGGAGAATTTCGATCCTCTCGGAATTCATACCGGTGAAAGCATTGTCGTTGCTCCTTCGCAAACCTTGTCAAACAGCGAGTATCATAAACTCAGGGAACTCTCCATCAGGATTATAAGGCATATCGGGATTGTCGGGGAATGCAACGTCCAGTATGCACTCTCACCCGATTCGGAAGATTATCGTGTAATTGAAGTGAATGCCAGGTTATCACGCTCCAGTGCTCTTGCATCCAAAGCCACGGGATACCCGCTCGCCTTCATTGCCGCCAAACTGGGAATAGGCTATGGTCTCCATGAGCTTAAGAATTCAGTTACCAGGACCACCACAGCCTTCTTTGAACCGGCACTTGACTACATCGTATGTAAAATCCCGCGCTGGGACCTGAATAAATTCGAAGGTGTTTCACATGCCATTGGCAGCAGTATGAAAAGTGTCGGTGAGGTAATGTCAATCGGAAGGAACTTTGAGGAAGCAATCCAGAAGGGTCTGAGGATGATCGGTCAGGGTATGCATGGATTTACCGGGAACCGGGAGCTCAAATTCAGTGATCTTGAAAAAGAGCTTGCTGAACCTACCGATATGAGGATCTTTTCTATTGCCGAAGCACTTGAAAAGGGGATGTCAACGGACAGGATACATGAGCTGACAAAGATCGACAAATGGTTCATCTATAAGCTCAGGAATATTATTAACATTAAAAATGAGCTCTGTGAATACAATACTATCGAAAGCGTTCCGGCAGAGCTTCTCTCCCGCTCCAAGATACGCGGATTCAGTGATTTTCAGATCGCAAGGCATGTACTGCGGTCGGGTTCGAATGAAATAAATACCGACCTGATGAAAGTGAGACAACACAGGAAATCAATTGGTATTGTCCCGTATATTAAACAGATCGATACTCTTGCTGCAGAGTATCCCGCAGTTACAAATTACCTGTACCTGACCTACAGTGCAACTGAACATGACATTCACTGCGGGAATGACAGGAAATCAGTGATAGTCCTCGGATCAGGGGCATACAGGATAGGCTCCAGCGTTGAGTTCGACTGGTGCTCTGTTAATGCTGCTGACACGATCAGGAAAGAAGGATTCCGGTCAGTTATGATCAACTATAATCCTGAAACCGTCAGCACCGACTATGACACCTGCGACAGGCTCTATTTTGATGAGCTCACATTCGAGAGGGTACTCGATATTATTGAGCTTGAAAATCCGGGAGGGGTGATATTGTCAGTTGGCGGTCAAATCCCTAATAACCTGGCAATGAGGCTTTATAAAGAAAATGTGCCGATACTCGGGACCTCACCCGTTTCTATCGACAGGGCAGAGAACAGACATAAATTTTCAAAAATGCTCGACACCCTCTCAGTCGATCAGCCGCGCTGGCAGGAGCTTTCATCAACCGCTGATATACTTGAATTCGTCGACAGGATAGGCTTTCCGGTGCTTATCAGACCTTCATACGTTCTCTCGGGAGCTGCAATGAATGTTGTATCGAACCGAAACGAACTGAGCCATTATCTTGACCTCGCGGTCCAGGTATCAAGGCAGTATCCTGTTGTGGTATCTGAATTCATTGAAAATGCAAAGGAGATCGAGATCGATGCAGTGGCCGGGGAGGGTGAGATAATCGCGTACGCAATCAGCGAGCATGTTGAGTTTGCAGGTGTTCATTCGGGAGATGCGACAATTGTCTTTCCGCCTCAGAAGATCTATTTCGAGACTGTCAGACGGATCAAACGGATCACCCGCCAGATTGCGAAAGAACTCAACATTACAGGACCTTTCAATATTCAATTCCTTGCCAGGGATAACCAGATCAAGGTCATAGAATGTAACCTGAGGGCAAGCCGCAGCATGCCGTTTGTTTCTAAAGTTCTTAAAACCAACCTTATAGAGCTGGCTACAAAGATTATGCTCGGTGTCCCGACCGAAAAGCCACACAAATCGGTCTTTGAGCTCGACTATGTGGGGGTGAAAGCGCCGCAGTTCAGTTTCTCGCGTCTGGCCAAGGCTGATCCGGTGCTCGGTGTGGATATGGCGTCAACAGGAGAAGTTGGTTGCATTGGTGAGGGCTTCTATGAGGCAATATTGAAAGCTATGTTCTCCGTTGGTTACAGGGTCCCCGGAAAAAGCATTCTCCTTTCCACCGGGCCTGCCCGTTCAAAGGTCGAGCTTCTTGCAAGTGCAAAAGCACTCCGCGAAAGAGGACACACCCTTTATGCCACACGGGGGACCCAGCAGTTTCTTGAGAATGCGGGTGTGGAGGCTTATGTCGCATACTGGCCCGACGAGGACAAGTCTCCAAATACCATTGAACTCATAAAAAAACGAGAGGTGGATATGGTTGTTAATATTCCAAAGGACCTTAGCGCCTCAGAGCTTGATAATGACTATTCGATCAGGAGAAGTGCTGTAGACTACAATGTTCCGCTAATCACCAATGCAAGACTGGCAAGTGCGTTCATTCTTGCTTTCTGCCGGATAAGTATCAATGATCTTGCAATCAAGAGCTGGGACGAGTATAAGTAGGACAAAACGCCATGTAACTCCGTGGTTAATTGGATAATAAATAATATTTTTGTAATATGATAATTATTAGAAAAGCAATCTCTTCAGATGCTCAGTCGATCATCGATTTCCAGATGAAGATGGCCTGGGAAACGGAAAAGATAACCCTCAACCCCATAACGGTTAACAAAGGAGTTAATGAAGTATTTACCGATCCGGTAAAAGGAGAGTACTATGTGGCAGCAGCAGACGGTAAAGTAATTGCGTCATTGCTCATAACATATGAGTGGAGCGACTGGAGAAACTGCAATATATGGTGGTTCCAGTCGGTGTATGTTATTCCTGAATTCCGCAGACAAGGTGTCTTCAGGAAAATGTACGCATTTATAAGGAACAGGGCGGAAGAACAGGGAGTTATCGGATTACGGCTCTACGTCGAAACCGGAAATACACGGGCAAAAAAGACCTATGAGTCTCTCGGCATGACCGGAGATCACTATTCCTTATATGAATGGATGAAAGAATGACCGATGCAATGGCTTCTTCTGATATTAACTATACCGTATTTATATCTTTTCCTGAAGATCAGCATAAACCTGTCAGGAATAATGCCATATTCTATAGCTGCTCCGGCTTCTGTTTTTGTTTCGGTAGTAATAGCATGCCGTAATGAGGAGGCAAATCTCCCATCACTGCTGGACTATATCTCTGCCCAGGACTATCCACCGGGATATTTTGAATTGTTCATAATAGATGACAATTCCTCGGATCGGACCTTCAGTGTGGCCTCAGGATACACAGGAATTAAAAATCTCAGAGTATGCAAAAATAATGGCAAAGGGAAAAAGCTTGCCATCAGGACCGGAATTGAATTGTCATCAGGCGATCTGATCATTACAACTGATGCTGACTGCAGACCCGGAAAGAGCTGGGTAAGCACCATAGCTTCATTTTATGAAAAGATGAAGCCTGACCTGATAATTTGTCCGGTAGTATTAAATGGGAAGCAGGGGTTTTTTCACAGGTTTCAGGAACTGGAATTTCTTGGACTTCAGGGCGTTACAGCGGGTTGTGCCGTTGAGGGAAAACCTGTAATGTGCAATGCTGCAAATCTTTCATTTACAAAAGAAACCTATAACCGGCATTCCGGGAACCTTCATGATGAGTTAATTTCAGGGGACGACGTTTTTCTGCTTCACAGCATTAAAAAGGAACAACCGGATAAGATCCGGTGGCTGGAGTCGGAAAAGGCGATTGTGACAACAAAGGTTTGTCCGACTTTCAGAACATTCATGAATCAGCGTGCAAGATGGATCTCAAAAGCCGGTGCATACACTGACAGATACACAAAATCGATCGCAATTATTACCTTTATTAGTATATTATTGCAGTCAACCGTGCTGATTGCCGGAATTTTCAATCCGGTTTTCCTGCGGGTGTTCGCGGTAATTTTCCTGTTGAAATCTATTCCCGATCTGATTATCTTAAAGAATACAGCTTTCAGGTATGGCAAAAAAAATCTTCTCAGATGGTTTCTACCCTCACAGTTTATCTACCCGTTTTATGTTATTGCAGTTCTCCTGAACTTAAAAATCCGGTAATCAGGAGAGGATCCTAATTCCCCATATCGGACAGGAACTTTATTCTCATAAGTCTGATCTCATCCTCCTCGAAATCATTGCCCAGTTCCTTTATGGCATCATCAAGAGAGTCGGATTCAGCTTCTTCCCTGAAGTAAGAATAGATTTCATTCTGTCGTTCTTCATCAATGGATGAATTGATATAATAGTCGAGGTTAATCCGGGTACCTGAATTTACAATTGCTTCAATCTCAGGCAGAAGCTCTCCCATCTCCAAGCCTTTTGCCTCGGCTATATCCTCAAGCGGCCGTTTCATATCGATGCTCTGGATGATATAAACCTTTATGCCTGACTTGTTTACAACAGATTTAACCACCATGTCGAGCGGCCTTATTATTTCCTTCTCCTCAACATATTTCTTGATCAGCTCAACAAATTCCTTTCCGTATCGCTGAGCTTTACCGGCACCTACGCCTGAAATATTCTGAAGCTCATCAAGATTGATCGGATACTGTATAGCCATATCCTCAAGAGAGGGGTCCTGGAAAATAACAAACGGTGGCACATCCTTCTGTTTTGAGATTTTTTTACGCAGGTCCTTAAGTATGCTGAACAGCTCTTCATCGACGGCTGCCGTTTTAGCGCCGAAAGCGCTCTCCTCATCTGTTGTGTCGGCATAGTCATGATCCTCTGCAAGCATGAGGGAGGTCGGTTTTTTCAGAAAATCCATCCCCTCCTGGGTAACCTTCAGAAGTCCATAGTTTTCAATATCCTTTGTAAGGAATTTTGCAATCAGCGCTTGTCTGATGACCATATTCCAGTATTTCTCGTCCTTCTCTTCCCCTATGCCAAAGAATTCCAGTTTGTTATGTTTGTATGACTTGATAGCCGAGGTAACCTTTCCGGAAAGTATATTCGCAATGTGATCGGCTTTGAACTTCTCCTTCACTGCAAGAATTGCCTCAAGTATGTTGACAACTGACTCGCTGCCTTCGAATTGTGCTTTCGGATGGAGGCAATTATCGCATGCCTCACAGTTTTCCCCGGGATACTCTTCTCCGAAATAATGAAGCAATAGTTTTCTCCTGCAGACCGATGATTCGGCATAGGAGACTGTTTCAAGCAGCAGTTGTTTCCCGATCTCCTGTTCGGCAATAGGCTTGCCCTGCATGAATTTCTCAAGCTTCATTATATCGTTGTAGCTGTAATATGCGATGCAGTTTCCTTCGCCGCCGTCGCGACCGGCACGGCCTGTTTCCTGGTAATATCCCTCAAGGCTTTTTGGTATATCGTAATGGATAACGAACCGCACATCGGGTTTATCTATTCCCATGCCAAAGGCTATAGTTGCCACTATCACATCGGCTTCCTCCATCAGGAATTTATCCTGGTTTAATGTACGGGTGGCTGAATCCATGCCTGCATGGTAGGGAAGTGCTTTTATTCCGTTTACCTTCAGCACCTCGGCCATTTCTTCCACTTTTTTGCGGCTCAGACAGTAGATAATGCCTGATTTCCCCGGATTGTTCTTTATATACTTGATGATCTCTTTGGTAACATCCTGTTTCGACTTGACCTCATAGTATAGATTAGGCCTGTTGAAGGATGATTTGTATACGTCAGCATCGAGGATACCCAGATTTTTCTGAATATCATGCTGCACTTTGGGTGTAGCCGTAGCTGTAAGTGCAATAATGGGTGAACGGCCGATGGTATCGATGAGGGGTCTGATCCGCCTGTATTCCGGCCTGAAATCGTGACCCCATTCCGAAATGCAATGCGCCTCATCGACTGCATAAAATGAAACATTTACATTTTTAAGAAATTCAATGTTTTCCTCCTTTGTAAGAGACTCGGGAGCAACATACAGAAGTTTCGTCTCCTGTTCAAGCACATCTTTTTTAACCCTGGCAATTTCAGTTTTGGTAAGCGATGAATTAAGAAAATGTGCCACGTCGTCATTAGTGCTGAAATTTCGCATCGCATCAACCTGGTTCTTCATGAGTGCTATCAGCGGCGAAATGACAATAGCCGTCCCCTGCCCCATTACGGCCGGCAACTGATAACAAAGCGATTTCCCTCCACCTGTCGGCATCAGTACAAAGGTATCCCTCCCCGCCAGAACATTCTTTATGATCGGTTCCTGGTTGCCTTTAAAGGTATCAAATCCGAAATACCTTTTCAGATAATCATGTATTGTACTATCATTAAGCATAAAATTCCTCACCCCAATCTTTTAAACCATATGTCTTCATACATATTATAAATTTAATAAATTTTCAAATCAAACCGATAGTTTTATTTAATTATTAACAATTTGTTTTCCCGAAATTCAATATATAAAATGGCTTATATTGTTTTGCAGGAGAAGATTTATCATCTTTACACGCTGAATTTAAAAAATTTGCGCAGTAATGGCTTTTCAATGGAAAACAGGGAAAAAAGGGGTTAAAGGAGAGGGTGAGATGTCGTTCCTCGAGCATCTCGAGGAGCTGAGATGGCATATTATCCGGTCAGTAATTGCCATTGTCACCATGATGTTCGTTGCTTTCATTTTTAAAAACATCATATTTGACACAATTATTCTCGGGCCCAAGCATCCTGATTTTTTTACAAACCGGATACTCTGCCAGCTTGGTCATTTGAATATCTTCGGCTATCAGTTAAATATTGATGCATTGTGCATAAACACAAAAGAATTAAATCTCATCAATATAAAAATGGCGGGACAGATAACAACCCATATAATGGTTGCACTGGTGGCAGGACTTATAATGGCATTCCCCGTCGTTATTTATGAATTCTGGAGGTTCTTCAGGCCTGCTCTTCATTCGAATGAGGCACAACATGCCAGAGGTGCTGTTCTCGCTTCAACATTACTTTTTTTCGCAGGAGTTCTTTTCGGATACTTTCTGCTTGCCCCGTTATCAATACACTTCCTCGGCTCATATGAAATAAGCTCTGATGTCGTTAATCAGATCAATATCCGATCATATATAGGCACTATCACATCAATCTGCCTGGCAACCGGTATCATCTTTGAGTTACCGATAATAGCCTTTTTCCTTACCAAAATCGGGATCATTACCCCGACTTTCATGCGAAAATACAGGAAACATGCAATTGTTGTTATCTTCGTTCTTGCAGCAATTATCACTCCGCCGGATGTATTTTCACAGATACTGGTATGTATTCCTCTTCTTTTGTTATATGAGGTCAGCATTGGCATTTCAGGAAGAGTAATGAAGAAAAAGGATAAGGAACATGACCAGTTTATGAAAGAGGAGGCTCCTGGAATAGTTGAAACTCCCGGCAACTGAATTTTACAATGAAACTGTATACCCAAAACCTGGTTAAGAAATACCGCAACCGCACGGTTGTTGATCATGTTTCAATTCAGGTGGAACAGGGTGAGATCGTTGGGCTGCTCGGTCCCAATGGCGCCGGCAAGACAACCTCTTTTTATATGATCGTCGGACTGATCAGACCAAGGGAAGGCAAGATATTCCTTGATGATGAAGAGATAACAACAATGCCTGTTTATAAACGGGCACGAAAGGGTATAGGATATCTGGCACAAGAGCCTTCAGTCTTCAGAAATCTTTCGGTGGAAGATAACCTTCGTGCTGTCCTCGAATTGTCGGACCTCTCAAAGCAGGAACAGGCAATAAGGGTTGAATCATTGCTTAATGAGTTCGGGCTCCAGAAAATCAGGAAAAACAAGGGGATCCAGCTTTCGGGAGGCGAGAGGAGAAGAACTGAAATAGCCAGGGCACTGGCGCTCAAACCAAATTTTATACTTCTTGATGAGCCGTTTGCCGGGATCGATCCTATTGCCGTCGAGGATATTCAGAATATAGTATCTCACCTGAAAGACAAGAATATAGGTATCCTTATAACCGACCATAATGTTCACGAAACCCTGTCAATAACCGACAGGGCCTACCTGCTTTTTGAAGGTCAGATCCTGAAATCAGGGACATCATCCCAACTAGCTGAAGATGAACATGTAAGAAAAGTCTACCTCGGGTCAAAATTCGAGCTGCGCCGGTAACTGAACCTGTTTGTTTTTACAGTAATTTTCTATACTTTTGCGGGGATTTTTTTGCGGATGTGTCGTAATTGGTAGCCGAGCAAGACTTAGGATCTTGTGTCTAACAGACGTGGGGGTTCGAGTCCCTTCATCCGCACGATTATGTCAAACCGCCCTAAACCTCCACAGCAGTGCGTTTTGGCGGTTTTTTATATATGAACAAACAACTTTAATTACACATGGATATCACCAAAGAAAACACGGGCGATCTGAATGCCGTCCTTACAGTGAAGATAGTAAAACCCGATTACGAAGAAAAAGTCGGGAATGTCTTAAAGGACTACCGTAAAAAAGCCAATATCAAGGGATTCCGGCCAGGAATGGTGCCGATCGGGATTATAAAGAAAATGTACGGAAATGCCGTAAAGATAGACGAGATCAATAAGATCGTAACAGAAAATATCCGTAAATATCTTACTGATGAAAAAATTGAAATTCTCGGAGATCCTCTTCCTGAAACCAACGAACATAAGAAAATTAACTTTGAAACCCAGGAAGATTTTACCTTCACATTTGAACTCGGACTGGCACCGGTATTCGACCTGGAACTCAGCGGGAAAAACAATGTCATTTACTATGAGATCACCATCGACGACAAAATGAAAAACGAATATGTCAGCAGTTATACGCGTCGTTACGGTGAATTCAGGAAAGCGGATGTTACCGGAGAAAAAGATTTACTGAAAGGGAGAATTGAAGCAATTGATGAAAAAGGTGAAATCATTAACGGTGGCATTACCAATCCGGAAACATCTCTGTCAATCGAAATTATTAAAGATGAAGAGATTAAAAAAGGATTCACAGGCAGGAAAGAAAATGATCCTGTAGATTTCAATATCAGGAAAGCCTTTCCGAACGATAATGAAATTGCTTCCCTGCTTGGCAGGAAAAAAGAAGAGGTTGAGGGGATCGATGGTGAATTCAGATTCACAATCAAAGAAATATCGCGATTTCATCCTGCCGAACCCGGACAGGAATTATTTAATAAAATTTATGGAGAGGGAGTTGTAGCCACCGAAGAGGAATTCATGAATAAGATCACGGAAGAAATATCTGCCAACCTTGCCCGTGAAAGTAATTACAAGCTGATGCAGGATATCAGGAAGCTGACAATTGAAAAAACCGAATTCCAGCTGCCTGAGGATTTCCTGAAGAAATGGCTGCTGAAAGTGAATGAGAACACCACCGCCGAGCAGATCGAAAAAGAATTTGATAGTTTCAGGAACGACCTGAAATGGCAGCTTATAATGAACAGGGTGGCAAAAGACAACAGCTTAAAGATCACTGAGGAAGAGCTTCAGAAAGAGGCTGAAAACATTACAAGATACCAGTTTCAGCAATATGGCCTTTTCTATGCAACTGACGAGCAGATTTCAAATTATGCAAAGGAAACCCTGAAAAGGGAGGATGACGTAAAACGGATCGGAGATAAGATTTTAGAAGAAAAAGTTATGGCTCACATTAAAGAGCTTGTCAAAATTGAGAGCAAAAACGTTACAGTAGAGGAATTTAATAAGCTTTTTGAATAATAATCAATGCGTTGCAATGTCTTGTTAAAATTCATATCTTTGTTACTTTATTCAACATAAAATATCATGAACTCAATTGACGATTTTGGAAAATATGCGAGGAGCAGGCATAATATTGGCAGCCTTGTTCTCCACAGATATACCTCTGTCCTCGACAGCTATATTTCGCCCACCATAATAGAGGAACGACAGCTGAATGTTGCATCCATGGATGTTTTCTCCCGACTAATGATGGACAGGATAATTTTCCTTGGCCTGCCAATAGACGATTATGTGGCCAATATCATCCAGGCTCAGCTACTGTACCTCGACTCATCAGATCCCGGGAAAGATATTCAGATATATTTCAATACTCCGGGAGGATCAGTTCATGCAGGACTGGGTATATACGATACAATGCAGTATATTTCGGCTGATATCGCCACAATTTGCACCGGGATGGCTGCATCAATGGGCGCAGTTCTTCTTACAGCAGGAAAAAAAGGAAAAAGATCTGCACTGAAGCATTCCAGGATCATGATACATCAACCCATGGGAGGTGCCGAAGGGCAGGCATCAGATATTGAGATCCAGGCCCGTGAGATAATGAAGCTGAAAAGAGAGCTTTACGAGATTATTGCCCTGCATTCAGGCAATTCGATTGAAAAAGTTGAAAAGGATGCCGACAGGGATCACTGGATGACATCCCAGGAAGCAAAAGATTACGGAATGATCGACGAGATACTCCAGAAAATCGAACACTAGTACAATATGGATAAATGTTCCTTCTGCGGCAGGACTAAAAAAGAAACCAATATGCTGGTTGCGGGGCTCGAGGGCCATATCTGTGACCATTGTATTGAGCAGGCTTACAGCATAATGAATGAGGAACTTGGCTCAAAGAAGAACGCTAAGTTCGAATCGATCAGCCTCCTTAAACCTGCTGAAATTAAAAGCTTCCTCGACCAGTATGTCATTGGTCAGGATATGGCCAAAAAGATCATTTCCGTTGCAGTTTATAACCACTATAAGAGGCTGATGCAGAAGCCCGATGCCGAGGAAGTTGAAATTGAGAAATCAAACATTATCCTTGTTGGTGAAACCGGTACCGGAAAAACACTGCTTGCAAGAACTGTCGCCAGGATGCTTCATGTTCCGTTTACAATTGTCGATGCCACTGTCCTGACCGAAGCCGGTTATGTGGGGGAAGATATTGAGAGTCTTCTGACCCGTCTGCTGCAGAATGCCGACTATGATATAAAGGCTGCGGAAAAGGGAATCGTTTTCATCGATGAGATTGACAAAATTGCAAGAAAAGAGGGCGACAATCCCTCAATAACGCGCGATGTTTCCGGTGAGGGTGTTCAGCAGGGACTTCTCAAACTGCTTGAAGGATCTATAGTAAATGTCCCACCTCAGGGCGGACGCAAACACCCCGAACAGAAAATGATCCCCGTCGATACCAAAAATATCCTGTTCATTTGTGGCGGTGCATTTGTTGGCATCGAAAAGAAGATTGCGAACCGTCTTAATACACAGATTATCGGATACGGAGCATCAAAGATCAGGGAAAAGATTGACAAGGATAACCTTCTGAAATATATCGCCCCCCAGGACCTCAGGGCATTTGGATTGATTCCTGAGATCATCGGCAGACTCCCTGTTGTAACCCATCTCGATCCTCTCGATAAAAAAGGACTCAGGGCAATTCTTACTGAACCGAAAAATGCACTGGTCAAGCAGTACATCAAGCTCTTCAGGATGGACAATATTGAGCTTACATTCACTGATGAAGCACTTGATTTTATTGTCGACAAGGCAATCGAATTTAAGCTTGGAGCACGCGGGCTGAGATCGATCTGTGAAGCTATAATGCTCGATGCAATGTATGAAATGCCATCGCTGGGCAAAGATGAACTTACTATCACTGCTGACTACGCAGGCCACAAACTCGAAAGAATTGATATGAAGGTTCTTAAGGCATCATAATTATAGAAACAAGATAACCATATAACAAAGGGGCATTGAATTTCAACGCCCCTTTGTTGTTTTAATGCCACCGTACTTTATCAATTAGCCATCCACAGTCTGTGCCTGTGCCTCAGAGTGATCTCCTTTGATTCATCGCCCCTGGTAACAACTGCAATCGCATCGCATTCTCCTTCACCGTAATTCAATTCCATTGGCACCATTCCTTCCCTTTCGATCTTCACAACTCCGCTGACAACGAACCTGCATGCACGTGTTGAATGCAAAGCTGTAACAATTGTGTTGGTGTAAGCGAGCCCTTTGATATTGACTCCCGTTGTAGTACCGGTAATCAGGAATTCATCATCCCATATGTTCCTGGTTGCCTGTCCGGCGATCCACTCCCTCTGGCGTTCAAATGAGCGCCTGATGGTTTTACCGTCAGGTAATGTAAGTTTACCATCAGTCAGTGTAATGGAAAATTCCAGATTCTGATTATCATTAAAACCCAGATTCTCAATTACCTTCGTACCTTCAACCTTGATCCCGTTGATTATATAATTTTCGAGAGTGACTGTTTTAACCGATCCGGGGATCAGTCTTGGTGCGGTTATCACGATTATTATTTTACCTGATCTTGTATTGTCGTAAAAGCCTGTACATCCGGTTCCGAAATCAATTGTAACCGTTTTCGGCCATTTTGCGTCGGGTGGCCGGTCAGTAGTTACAATCGGACACGTTCCCGATTCTTCCATTGATTTTGTTTCGCCTTTCAGAAAACCTTCAAGAATGGCTTCGGCATTGTCAACTGAGTTGAAAATGTCTTCAAAAACAGCTTCACTTACGGCATCATCATCTGCAAGATCGATCCCTGGCTGTTCTAAAACATCTTTTTTTGAGCATGAAGTGATTGACAGTATGGCAAGAGCTGCTACTATCAGAAAAAATTTTGTTTTCATAATCTGTATTTTTAATTAATTAATTCCGATCAACAACCTTTTAGATGAAGCAGGGATAAAAAGGTTTAATCACTTCCTTTTCTTTCTTTCGTATATTATGCAGGTGTACGGAATTTCATTTTCGCCGGTAGTTATATGTTCCTCTTTTTCAATGATTTTCCAGATCTTCCCGTCAATATCAGGGAAAAATACATCAGCAGCTGATTTTTTATGAATATGAGTTATATAGAGCCTGTCCGCCAGGGTCATGAATTGTCTGTAAATGCTTCCTCCGCCTATTATGAAAACATCTTCATCTTTTCCGATCATGCCCATTGCTTCTTCAACTGAATCTGCAATTTCGGCACCATTGCAACAGTCATGAGGGATATCCGTAATAACTATATTCCTGCGTCCCGAAAGCGGTTTCACAGGCAACGATTCCCATGTTTTCCTGCCCATTAAAACAGTTTTACCGTAGGTCAGCCTTTTAAAGCGTTTCATATCTCCGGGAATACGCCAGAGCAGCTCATTGTTCTTCCCGATTCCCAGATCTTCAGAAACAGCAACAATAATTGAGATCATAAAACTGGATTTTAAACCGAGATATTTCCTTTTATGTGAGGATGTGCAATATAGTTGGTCAGGGTAAAATCTTCAAATCTGAATTGAAAGATATCCCTGACTGAAGGATTTATTTCCATTTGTGGTAACGGGTATGGTTCCCTTGTAAGCTGAAGTCTGACCTGATCGAGGTGATTAAGGTATATGTGAGCATCGCCCAAAGTATGAATGAATTCACCCGGCTTCAGATCTGTAACCTGAGCCACCATCATTGTAAGAAGTGCGTACGATACAATATTGAACGGTATTCCCAAAAAAATGTCGCAGCTGCGCTGGTAGAGCTGACATGATAATCGCCCGCCGGCCACGTAAAACTGGAACATGACATGGCAGGGCGGAAGTGCCATTTTATCTATCTCTCCTGCATTCCATGCACTTACAATTAGCCTCCTGGAATCAGGAGTTGTCCGGATCTTACTTATAACATCTTTCAGCTGGTCAAACTTCCTTCCGTCCGAAGCCGGCCACGAACGCCACTGATAACCATACACAGGACCCAGATTCCCGTCTTTATCAGCCCATTCATTCCAGATCCTGACGCCATTGTCATTCAGATACTTAATATTGGTATCACCTGAAATGAACCAAAACAGTTCGTGTATAATCGATTTCAGATGCAGCTTTTTTGTTGTAAGAAGCGGAAAACCATCTTCGAGATTGAATCTCATCTGGTACCCGAAAACGCTGATCGTTCCTGTACCGGTCCTGTCACGCTTCTCAATCCCGTTCTTCAGCACATGATCGAGCAGGTCAAGATATTGCCTCATTTTCTTTTCGTCAATTGGTTTTTACAGGAGAAATTTTTGCCACCCATCCTCCTCCGGGAGCAAGCTTAATCTTAAGTTTATCCCCTGATTTTATATTGTTTTTCAGATGTTTGTAGTCCTGCGCATGCTTGTCGGCATTTATTCCATCCTGAAACACCTCCATTATATATTCTCCTGCAGGAAGGAATGACAGGTCGAGGTTCATTTCCCGATCGGTCCAGTCAGTAAGAGCACCGACGAACCAGTTATTTCCCGATTGCCTTGCAAGAATCAGGTAATCGCTGATCTTTGCATCGAGCACCCTGAGGTCATCCCATACAACAGGTACACCGGCAATAAAATCAGTGCATTCCTGTTCCTTCATATAATTTGTCGGTGTATCGGACAGCATCTGCAAGGGACTTTCGAAAATTACATATAAGGCCATCTGGTGAACCCTTGTCCCCTGGCTCGCAGGCCGGGTGAACATCGGGTTATAGTTCGCCTTTTCCAGATTGACCATAGCACCGGGAGTGTAATCCATCGGACCTGCGACCATCCTTGTAAATGGCAGGGTCAGATCGTGATCAGGTGTAATATTTTTGCTCCATTTATTGTTCTCCATACCCATTACTCCCTCCCTTGTCACGGCATTCGGCCAGGTCCGTATGATCCCGTCAGGCTTATATGAACCGTGGAAATCAATCAAAAGGTGATGTGCGGCAGTTTTCTTTACAGCTTCATGATAGAAATTGACCATTTTCTGGTCGTCCCTCTGCATAAAATCCACCTTGACTCCTTTGACACCCCATTTCTCATAAAGTGCTGCGGCAGCATCAATTTCATCCCAGAATGTTTTCCACACAACCCAAAGAATTACTCCCACATTTTTACTGGCCCCATACCTGCATAGTTCGGGAACGTCTATCTCCGGGATGGAATTAAGTACTGATGTACCGATTTTATACCAGCCTTCATCAAGAATGATATACTCAATTCCGTTTCTTGCTGCAAAGTCAATATAATATTTATATGTATCAGTATTAAGACCTGCCCTGAAATTGACTCCGTAAATATTATTTGCATTCCACCAGTCCCAGGCAACCTGTCCGGGCTTAATCCATTTTGTATCAATGATCTTACAGGGAGCCGCAAGCTTGAATACCAGGTCGTTATCGATTAACAGGCCATCATTTTCGGCTATCACAAATGCCCTCCATGGGAAGCTTCTGGTCCCTTTTGTCCGGGCAATATATCCGGTGGTCTTTGTGACGAACAGGTTACGGTCGCCTTTCAGCTGTTCTGCTTCAGGATACAAAGGATGAACACCTGTAAACTTACCCGCACCTGCACCTCTGAGCCACAACCCGGGATAATCCTCTATGTCAGATTCAGTGAGCAGAACGTTAATGCCATTCGCATTGAAAAGAACCGGAAGGCTGGCAAGATGTTTTTCTTTCAGCGTGTCGGCAGATGAATAAATATATTTCCTCTCATTGTGCGACATGAAGCTCTCCTCCAGAGGGTACCATGTTGCAGACGCTGAAGGAAACTTCAGTTCAGAAATTTCACTTGTAACAGTAATATCATCTTTCAGTGTGGTCTCAAACCTGTAAGCTATCCCGTCATTATATACCCTGAAATTAAGGCCGAAATCCGATCTGAATGTTATCAGGAATGTGTTGCATATATCGTTGATTTTTGATCTTTTATGAGCAACCACCGGTTCCAGAACCTGATTAACTTTTCCGGAAACAGTTCTTCTGACAGCTTCATTTTCACCCAGGGTTTTACCTGTACCAAGTACCATGCCGGCCTTTACCGAAGTGATTATTTCCCTGCCCTTAAAGGTTGCCGACCAACTCAGATCGGTGCCAGCATTTATTGTAACAACGGTATTACCGTCCGGTGATGTGACTTTGTATTCCTTTGCAATGGAATACCCTGCCGCATTGAGCAGAATAAACAAAGAGAGTAATATACGCTTCATTATCAATATGTTATTAATTTTTCTTTCCCTGATTGCGAGTTTCCGGCATATTTTTAGGCCGGAAGACAGAGATTTGCAGGCCTGCTCAGGTTAACTTTTTTTCTTCTTCCTCTTTTCAATTTCGTCCCTGATGGAGGCTGCCTTCTCATAATCTTCAGTTTTCACCGCTTCATCAATCATTTTGTAAAGTTCCTCATCAGAAAATGACCCGTATTTTGAGTTTTGCTGGCTGCCGGAGTCGACTTCTTCCGTGGATGCAGGTTCAGTATCTGAAGGAGTATTGGATATTTGAGCTTTTTCAAGGATATCCTCATCAATATATATCGGACATCCGAACCTCAGCGCAATTGCAACAGCATCTGAGGTTCTGCTGTCGATCGAGTATTCCTTCTCACCATTGTTGCAAACAAGTTTTGAGAAAAAAACCCCGTCCTCCAGCTTATAAATCATAACTTCGATAACGGCTATTTTGAACTGGTCAGCAAATTTTTTAAACAGGTCGTGGGTAAGAGGCCTGGGGGGTTCCAGGTTTTCAAGCTTGATCACAATAGCCTGCGCCTCAAAACCTCCGATGATTATCGGTATCCTTCTTTCTCCGTTCTCTTCAATCAATAACAGCGCATAAGCCCCCGACTGAGTCTGACTGTAAGAGATTCCCATCACTTTTAGCTTAATCCTCTTCATCCGGGTTTATTATGTGCTATTTTTATTATATCGCATTAGACAAATATAGCGATTATAGAGGGATATGTCCTTTTTGCCACTTTCTTTTTTTTAACATCCGCAGTCCATTAAAGTTCACAGATCTTCATTTTCCGCGACTTAAATTTATACTAATACAATTATTTACTCCCTGCCGGAGTAATAAATTCTCATGATTGGTTGGTAAATAATCTAATTTTAATATCTTTGCAGACCGAAATTAAATAAATCTGAAGGGGCTTACTGAAGTTATATCTTAAACAGGATATACGCCTCACAGAGTAACATAATAAAGATAAGAGATGTACGCTATCGTAGAAGTTGCTGGTCAGCAATTTAAAGTGGAAGCAGGAAAAAAGATTTTTGTTCATCGCCTTGATGCCGAAGAAGGGAATAAAATCGTTTTCGACAGGGTACTGTTAATTGAAGATGAAGGTAAGATCCAGATCGGTGAACCGACGATTAAAGATGTTGTTGTTGAAGCGAATGTTCTTGACAGTAAGATCAGAGGTGAAAAGGTGATAGTTTTTAAAAAGAAAAGGAAAAAGGGCTACAGGATTAAAAACGGTCATCGCCAGAATTTCACACAGGTTGAAATTATAAGTATTGCAGGAAAAGGCTCGCAAAAAAAGGCGGCACCTAAAAAGGTAGTTGCTGCAGAGGCTGAAGAAACCGTAAAGGAAAAAGCAACTGTTGAAAAGAAGTCGGCAACTAAGAAACCGGCTTCCGTAAAGAAAGAGGTATCCGGTAAAAAACCTGCTGCAAAAAAAACTGAAGAAAAGAAACCGGCAGTTAAGAAATCCGCGGTGAAAAAATCCGCGAAAGGGAAGAAATAAAATCAAAAAGAACAGCAATCAAATAATCACAGATCATGGCACACAAGAAAGGAGCAGGCAGTTCACGGAACGGGCGCGATTCACAGAGCAAACGGCTGGGAGTGAAACTTTTCGGCGGTCAGATAGTCAAAGCCGGGAATATTATTGTCCGCCAGAGAGGTACCAGACATAATCCCGGACTTAATGTCGGGCTGGGCAGGGATCATACCCTTTATGCGCTCACCGACGGAGAACTCGAATTCAAAAAAAGAAAAGATGACAGGATCTTCATATCGGTAAAACCGGTAAATCAATAAACACACTGGCTGAAGCATTATGACTCCCGTTATTCTTTTCCCGGCCGGAAAAGCATTATCGGGAGTTTTTTAATAATTTTACGGCAGGCACATTCAGCCTGCTTTTTAGTTAATATTTCATTTATTATGCTTACAATAAATCTTATCCGGGAAAAAAGAGATTTTATAATTGAACACCTTCGAATAAAGAATTTCGAGTCGGAAGAGATTGTCGACAGGATCCTGTCACTTGATGCCTTACGCCGTGAAATACAGGCAAAGACCGATGTGCAGCAGGGAGAACTGAACAGGATCTCAAAGGAAATCGGCTCACTCATGAAAGAGGGCAAAAAAACGGAAGCTGAAGCGGCAAAAGCAAAAACATACAAGCTTAAGGAAGAGATTAAAATCCTGTCCGATAAGCTGATACCTCTCGACAATGATCTTAGAAATGAGATCATCCGTCTGCCGAATCTTCCTCATGAATCGGTCGTTAAAGGCTTCGGGGCGGACGAGAATGTTAAAGTACGTGAAGGTGGTAAAATGCCGGTTGTTCCTGCAAATGCGCTCCCTCACTGGGACCTGATAAAAAAATATGATATAATTGATTTTGATCTTGGTATCAAACTGACAGGTGCCGGTTTTCCGGTCTATAAAGGTAAGGGTGCCAGACTTGAAAGAGCCCTCATAAGCTTTTTCCTTGATGAAGGTATTAAAGCAGGGTATACCGAAATGATGCCGCCGATAGTTGTGAATGAGGATTCAGGTTTTGGCACCGGTCAGCTTCCTGATAAGGAGGGACAGATGTACCATGTAACTCCTGACAACTTTTATCTTATCCCCACTGCGGAGGTTCCGGTGACCAATATCTACCGGGATGTGATCCTCTCTGCCGATGACCTGCCGGTTAAAAACGTTGCCTATACGCCATGTTTCAGGCGGGAAGCGGGTTCATGGGGCGCTCATGTAAGAGGACTGAACAGGCTGCATCAGTTCGATAAGGTCGAGATAGTCCAGATATCACACCCCGATACTTCCTACAAGGCTCTTGAGGAAATGGTCAGCCATGTTGAGAGTCTTGTAAAAAAACTTGGCCTGCCTTACCGGATTTTGCGACTTTGCGGCGGCGATATGTCATTCACTTCCGCCCTCACTTACGATTTCGAAGTATGGTCGGCTGCCCAGGAACGATGGCTTGAGGTAAGTTCTGTCTCAAACTTCGAATCGTTCCAGGCAAACAGGCTCAAATGCAGGTTCAGGGAGAAAGGCGGAAAACAGACAAGACTTGCTCATACACTCAATGGAAGTGCTCTCGCATTACCAAGAATTGTTGCGGCTATTCTTGAGAATAATCAGACAGATACGGGGATAAGAGTTCCTGAGGTGTTGGTGCCTTATACCGGATTTGATGTAATTAATTGAATTACTGGGCCCCCCTGTCCCTAGGGGGATTAATACGGTGTAAATAATAATGCTCCTTTACACACTGAATTAGCCCTTGGGGGGGTGGGGGTAAAAACATGGAAAAGTCTCATAAGCCATACATCTATGCACTTCTGGCAGTTTTCTTCTGGTCGACAATTCCAACTGCATTTAAGATCTGTCTCGGGGAGCTTTCTATTCTCCCGATGCTGACAATTGCCGCAGTGACTTCGGCATCTGCCCTTTTTTTTATCCTTATCGCAGGTGGTAAATTGTATCTTATCAGACAAACCACAGGACGACAACTCTTAAGTTCCGCAATTCTGGGGTTTATAAGTCCATTTATATATTACCTTATCCTTTTAAGGGCATACCAGCTGCTTCCGGCACAGATAGCGCAGCCTCTCAATATGATATGGCCTATTATCCTTGTGTTCCTCTCGGTGCCCCTGCTGGGTCAGAAGATCGGGAGAAGAAGCTTTATTGCGCTCTTCATTAGTTTTGCAGGAGTTTATGTTATCTCCTCCCGGGGCCACCTCTTCCAGACTGGTCATTCGGAAATCGGAGGAGTCCTGCTTGCAACAGGAAGCTCAGTTTTCTGGGCATTCTATTTCATCCTTAATGTCAGGGATAAAAGGGATGAAGTAGTGAAGCTGTTTCTTAATTTCTTTTTTGGCTCCGTTTATCTTATTGTAACCCTGATTATTACCGAAGGTATACAACTCAGGGATTATGGATCAGGAGGCGTTATTTCAGCAGTTTATATAGGACTGTTTGAAATGGGAATAACATTTCTTTTCTGGCTTAAAGCACTTCAGACAGCTCCCACAACCGATAAAGTAAGTAATCTGGTATATATTTCGCCATTTCTTTCCCTTGTATTTGTACACTTTATTCTTAACGAAACCGTTTATTATACAACCCCTGTTGGTTTATTATTCATCATTTCAGGAATCTGGTATCAGAATCATAAACGATCAGGGACATAAAATGCTATCTTTAACAAAGATTTACGAATAGAGATTCAGGTGAGATCATGAAAAAGTTAATTATCGTATTGTCAATAATCCTGTCCATTTTTTCATCTTGCAAAAAAGATGATCCCGTTCCCGGTGTAACACCGGAAATGGCCAGGGATACTCTGTATTTTATTATGAAGGACTGGTATTACTGGTACAATCTGATGCCTTCGGTCACGAGAGGAAACTATGCCGACCCATACACTCTTTTGGATGCAATGAGATATAAAGAGCTCGACAGGTGGAGCTTTGTTGCAGATTATGATGAGTTCATGGCGGAAATGAGGGGGGAGTTTGTTGGTCATGGGATCCGTATTGGGCTTGATAATTCAAACAAAGCCAGGATTGCTATGATTTATAAAAATTCTCCATTATATACGAGCAAAGTACGCCGGGGATGGATGATAAAAACAGTCAACGGTTACGATCTTTCGGCCATCATGCTTGCAGGTAATTCAGATGCATACGATGAAGCCCTGGGCCCCGGGAATGAGGGTGTAACGAATGTTTTCGTATTCGCACGTGATGGGAAGGCTGATACAACAATTACCTCAGCCAAGAAGAAATTTATTATCAATTCCGTTCTGTTGTATGACACGATTAAGCTATCATCTGGTATAATCGCAGGACACCTCGTACTTGAGTCATTCATTGAGCCAACGGATGATGAGCTTCAGGTTGCCTTTGCATTTTTTAAAAACAATAACGTCAAAGACATTATACTTGACCTCAGGTACAATACGGGAGGATTCCTTGATGCGAGCCAGTTACTTGCCAGTTATATTGCAGGGAATGGATTCACAACAACTACTTATGCCAGACTGGATTATAATAATAAACGCCAGGATTATAATCAAACATACCCCTTTGTTACAACCCAGTATCCGATTGCTGCCACGAAACTGGTGGTGATCACAACACGTTCCACAGCATCGGCGAGTGAAGCAGTAATGAACGGGCTTTCTCCGATTATTAATTTTGTCAGCGTCGGCGATACCACCAATGGGAAACCCACCGGGATGAACGGATGGGAATGCGGAAAAAAATATTTCTTCTGGCCGATAACCTTTAAGATTGTCAATTCCAGCAATGAAGGTGATTATTTCGATGGTTTTCCTCCCGATAAAATCGCTATTGATGATATAACACATGATTTCGACAGCAGGGATGAAGAGTGCCTGAATGAGGCGATCCGCTTTCTTGAAACAGGTTCATTTTCCGGTCCGGGTAAATCAATCCGCTCTTTCACCCGTTCTGTTCACTATTCGGAAAAACCTTCATGGATGAATAACACTTTTGTATTAAAAAAATAGATTATCATTAACCGGAGCCTGGTGAAGGGAAAACCAAAATCAAGGATTATTCTTGGAATTGATCCGGGGACAACCATCACCGGATATGGTGTAATAAGTGCTTCCGGTAACAGTCCGCAACTGGTCACCATTGGCTCCATAGATCTCTCGAAATTCGACAACCATTACCTGAAGCTGAAACATATATTTGAACGCACCCTCGGCATCATTGATGAGTATCATCCCGATGAGCTGGCAATTGAAGCTCCCTTTTACGGGAAAAATGTGCAATCGATGCTGAAGCTGGGGAGAGCCCAGGGTGCAGCTATTGCAGCAGCACTTTCACGTTCACTGCCAATATTTGAATATGCTCCCAGAAAAATCAAAATGTCAATTACCGGCCGGGGGGCAGCTTCAAAGGAGCAGGTTGCAGCCATGCTGATGAGAATCCTGAAATTCAGTGAACCCGGGATAAGACTTGATGCTACAGACGGACTTGCAGCCGCATTGTGTCACTTTTACCAGTTAGATAAATGCACGGGAGAGAAGAAATTTACAGGATGGAAAGATTACCTGAAAAAGAATCCTGACAGGATTAAGTGATACTTCTCTCTCAACCCAGAGCGACTGCCAGGGCTGCAACGCTCACCCGTACTCCTTCTGCTTTAAGCAGCTCCGCAACACAGGATTCTATCGTCGATCCGGTTGTTATAACATCATCTATAAGCAGGATATGCTTCCCGGTGATGCCGGCCTGATCTTCAATGCTGAACATGCCCTCAACGTTCTTCCATCTTTCATATCTCGATTTTTTCGTTTGAGTGCTTGTTTTTGAGCTCCTCCCGAGTGATTTTGAATCAACCGGCAATCCGGTTGCATCTGATATGCCCTCACATATGAGGAGGCTCTGGTTAAAGCCCCTCACACGTTCCTTTGACGGATGCAACGGAACCGGAATTATGAGATCTATATCCCCTGTAAAACCTGATTTCACAAGGGCAAGTCCATAAATTTTCCCGAGTTCGAAACCTATATCTTTTATCCCTTTGTATTTAAGGTTATGAATAAGTTTTCTTATCCGGCTGTCCCTGTTGTAAAATGAAAATGCCGCAGCTTTTTCTATCGTGCATCTTCCCCAGAAAAGCCGGGCAACGGGATTGTCTTCTTCAAGATGGTAATTGGTCCTTGGTATCAGTATGTAGCATTCTGTACAAATAAGGTATTCATTTCTGAGAAGGTGATTCCCACAGGCATAGCAAAGCCTCGGAAAAAGAAGACTCAGAAAATCATCCCATAATCCTGAAAGAAAATTCATGCAGCGAGCAGAATTATTCACTCAAAGATAGTAAATATAAGCAAGGAAAAAGTTACACGGAGGAAATCCTGAGAAGACACGGAGATCATAGAGGTAAAATCCACTATTTGCTACCTATGTGGAGCTCTGTGTCTACTCTGTGTAACTCTGTGTAACAAAAAGTGACTATTACAGAAGTTTCTTTCTAATTTTTTCTGCGATCTCTTTAAATTCTCCGTGAGTGAATTTTAGCTTTGGATTTCTGAAGTTCACATCCTCCATTGAATCCATAGGCACAAGGTGAATATGCGCATGGGGCACCTCCAGCCCCAGGATAGCAATGCCTATGCGGTTGCAGGGGATCGCATTCCTAATTGCAATCCCGACCTTTTTAGAAAAGACAATAAGTCCTGCAAGCTGGTCATCGTCCAGATCAAAAATATAATCTGTCTCCTGTTTGGGAACAACCAGAGTATGTCCGGCTTTCAGAGGATTTATATCGAGGAATGCAAAATACTTCTCATCCTCGGCGATTTTATAACAGGGTATTTCTCCCTTTATAATTTTAGAAAAAATTGTTGCCATTGCGACTTAATAAACTGTTATGTTTATGAAGAGATCGAAATGATCTCAAAGGAGATAGTTCCTGAAGGGACTTTGATCTGGACAATCTCCCCCACTTTCTTCCCTATAAGACCCTGTGCTATAGGCGAGTTTATGGCAAGCTTACGAAGTTTCAGGTTGGCTTCGCTTTCAGGAACCAGCTGATATTCCATTACGGAATTGCTTGCCTTATTCCTTATCTTAACCCTGTGCAATATCCTGACCGTTTTATTATCTATTTTTGACTCGTCAATAATTCTGGAACGGGCAATAATATCCTCAAGCTTTGATATTCTCATTTCGAGCATACCCTGTGCCTCCTTAGCAGCCGCATATTCAGCATTTTCGGTAAGGTCACCCTTATCCCTTGCATCTGCTAACATCCTGGATATCATAGGTCTTTCAACAGTCCTGAGATGTTCAAGCTCTTCCTTTAACCTATGAAGACCCTCTTCCGTAACATGCAAAACCTCTGACATTTTCTTCTGTAACAATTAAAAAAATAAGAAGAATTCCGGGGTTTCCGGAACTCTTCATAACGCAAATATAAAAAATATTTTAAATAATTGCAAAAAAAGAAACCTGAAAATAAGTGCTTTACAAATTAAATATTTATGTTTTTCTTACTGGTATTTCTTGGCAGCACTTTTAGACCTGGCTGTGATCAGCTTCTTTTTATTCTTATATTTCAGATCAGCATTTTTTCTGTTTTGCTTCATCCTCTCCCTGACCTCAGGTGATTGGATTTCAAGTGAACGCGCCCGGTTTTCCTTTACATACTTCTTATAATCACGTTTGCGTTTCTTTTCATCAACTTCCTGCTTTTTCTTTGCAGCTTCCACGACTTTAGGTTCCCTGACCTTAACCTGTTTATTCCTGGCAGGTGATCTCTTAAGTGCATGATTCCCCTTTTTTGGTCCCGGCGATTTTCTGAAAGACTGGGCATCGGTGAGAGTGAACAAAAACAAAAGAATCACTACTGAAATTATGAATCTATATGTTGACACTATTCTCATTTTAAACCATTTGCAATAATCATTATCTCGTCCCGTTACTTATGTGGCGGTTTTATTAATTTTACATTGTAAAACAATTTAAATGATAACGGGTTCAAAACTAAGTTATTTTTTATCTGCTCTTTTGATAACTTATTCACTGGTTGCATGTGAAAGGAATGAAAATGACGTGATCCCCGATGTTTATGTTGATTTTACATTGAACCTGAATGATATAGAATTTGTAAATCTTACATCATTGTTCGGATCGGTATATATTAACGCCAATACCAATAATTGGGGCCTGAGAGCTGCAGGATATGATAGCAACGGCATCATTGTCTTTACCGGACCAAACGATGAATTTTATGCATATGACCGTACCTGCCCTCATGATTACTTTGTTAATAAGTTAAGCATAAAGGTTAGTGTTGTGGATATAATTTATGCCGAATGCCCGCAATGTAAGACAAGATACACCCTCACAAACTTAGGCACTCCTGTTTCAGATACTCCTGGAAGATACCCGCTAAAAAATTACAGAACCAGTTCGGACGGGTCGTATATAAGGGTGTGGAATTAACCTCAATACCTGTAATGCTCCGGTTTATACGGTCCCTCCGGGGGAACACCAATATAATCAGCCTGTTCTTTTGTAAGTGTGGTGAGCCTCACCCCCAGCTGGTCCAGATGGAGCCTGGCAACCTCTTCGTCAAGGTATTTGGGAAGCCTGTAAACTCCTGTTTTATATTCATTTTTCCACAGGTCGATCTGGGCAAGCGTCTGATTACTGAATGAATTGCTCATAACAAATGAAGGATGTCCGGTCGCACAACCCAGATTTACAAGCCTGCCCTCTGCAAGTATGAAAACAGCATGACCGTCAGGGAAAAGGTATTTATCCACCTGGGGTTTGATATTAATCTTATTTATACCCTTGAAATTGTTTAGTCCTTCAACCTGGATTTCATGATCGAAATGACCGATATTGCAGACTATTGCCTGATCCTTCATCCTCTTCATATGATCGACGGTGATGATATCCTTGTTTCCTGTTGCAGTGACAAAGATATTCCCTTCAGCCAGGGCGTTCTCAACCGTATTCACTTCAAAACCTTCCATGGAAGCCTGAAGTGCACAGATCGGATCTATTTCTGTAATGATTACCCTGGCGCCATAAGCTCTCATCGACTTTGCACATCCCTTTCCAACGTCTCCATACCCGCAGACAACGACTACCTTTCCGGCAATCATCACATCGGTTGCCCGCTTCAGACCATCAGCAAGGGATTCGCGACAACCATACAGATTGTCAAATTTTGATTTCGTGACCGAATCATTCACATTAATTGCCGGAACCAGTAATTCATTGTTCTCCAGCATCTGGTATAACCGGTGAACCCCTGTTGTTGTTTCTTCAGAGATTCCCTTCAGATCAGTTACGGCACGGTGCCATTTCCCCGGGTCATTTGACAGAAGTTCCTTTAGTGTATCAATTATTATTGCTTCTTCACTGTTTGAGGGTTTCCTGTTGAGGACAGACGGATCATTCTCGGCTTTATATCCCATATGCAGCAGGAGTGTTGCGTCGCCACCATCGTCGACAATCAGGGTGGGCCCTTTTCCACCCGGAAATGATAGTGCCTGAGCTGTGCACCACCAGTATTCCTTAAGTGTTTCACCTTTCCAGGCAAATACAGGAATTCCTGTAACAGCAATAGCTGCTGCAGCATGATCCTGCGTTGAAAAAATATTGCAGCTTGCCCACCTTACATCCGCACCCAGCTCTGACAAAGTCTCAATAAGTACCGCTGTCTGAATTGTCATGTGAAGAGAACCGGTTATGCGGGCTCCTTTCAGCGGCTTTTCCGCCGAAAACTTTCTCCTGATAGCCAGCAATCCCGGCATCTCCTTTTCAGCAATCTCAATTTCCTTCCTGCCAAAATCAGCAAGAGAGATGTCCCTGACCTTATATTCCATTTTTTCTGTGACTAAATCCATATTAAATATATAATTAGTATGCAAAGTTAACAAAAGTCAGGGTGTTACTGTTCATTTCATTGATCGGATGGCATTAATCCTGTCAAGCTTCATCTGTCGTGCAAGCTCATCTGTATCCCTGAATTTAATTTCATCACGCAGGCGGTGCTTGAATATGACCTCAATATCAATACCATAGATTTCCTTTTCAAACCTGAAAATGTGAACTTCAATTGTCCTTTTTCCGGATGACTTATTTACAGTAGGATTCGTTCCAATGCTTAACATCCCGGGCAGCTTCTTATCATCAAGCACAACTTCAACTGCATATACTCCATCGCAGGGGATCAGCTTGAACTTATCCGCCGGTTTGATATTGGCAGTGGGGAATCCTATTTCCCGTCCGATCTTTCTGCCTTCGACAACCGACCCTTTGAGTGAATAACTATACCCGAGCCACTTGTTTGCCTGATCAAGCTTCCCTTTAAGTAAGGCCTCACGTATCATCGATGAGCTTATTGTACCGGCTGAAGTTTTCAACCCGGGTACCTGGTCAACCCTGAAACCTAAATTTACTGCGCATTTCCTTATTATCTCATAATCCCCCTCACCCTGATACCCGAATCGATGGTCATGACCAATTACCAGATGTTTCGTTCCCACTTTCCTGAACAGAACTTTTTCGATGAAATCGCATGCATTGATTCTGCTGAAACCGGCTGTGAATCTGATAATTATCAGATGGTCAACACCGGCTTCTTCAAGCAGTGCCGTTTTCTCATCCATAGATGAGAGGAATGAGATCTTTCCTGATCCTTTTTCCAGCACCTGCCTTGGGTGAGGATCAAAGGTTATCACTGCTGTTTCCCCATTGACTTCCCGTGCACAAGCAATGAGCTTCTCAATAAGTACACGGTGCCCCCTGTGCACTCCGTCAAAGATCCCCAGGGTTACCACCGGATTCCTCATATCAAGAGCCTCATATCCCTTATGTATTCTCATTCCTGAATTTAATACCGCAAAATTAACAAAGCCTCTGAAATGAAATAATTAAATGATTTTGTTTTCGTAATTTTATCTGAAGATAACAATTCACTGATTTAAAATGGCACCCTATATCTTTTATACATCGGATCCGTGGCTGAAGCCGTTTATTCATGTCATTGATGAACGTTTCAAAAAGTGCCGCGAAAAAGAAAAGAACCTTGCTGGCAAGGGATCTCTTGTTGATTTTGCGCTGGGACACTACTATTACGGACTTCACAGGACCAGGGATGGCTGGATATTCAGGGAGTGGGCTCCAAATGCCACTGCGATTTACATTATCGGGACTTTCGCTGAGTGGAAAGAGAAGACCGGGTACAGGATGCAGAGGATTAATCAGCATGGCGACTGGGAAACAACCCTGCCATTATCAGCGATTAATCACGGGGATCTTTATAAGCTTTCGGTTCACTGGGATGGCGGAAAGGGAGAGCGGATCCCTTCATATGCAACCAGGGTTGTCCAGGATGATAAAACCAAAATATTTTCGGCCCAGGTATGGTCACCGCCGGAACCATATAAATGGAAGATTGAGAATTTCCGGTCCGGGTCCACCACTCCGGTCATCTATGAAGCCCATGTAGGAATGGCAACCCCGGAAGAGAAAACCGGAACATACGGGGAATTTTCAAAGAACCTGATACCCTATATTGCTGCTGCCGGATATAACACAATCCAGCTGATGGCAATCCAGGAACATCCCTTTTACGGCTCTTTTGGATACCATGTATCGAATTTTTTTGCAGCTTCATCCAGATTTGGCACTCCGGAAGACCTGAAGCAGCTGATTGATACGGCTCATGCATCAGGGTTGAGAGTGATAATGGACCTGGTCCATTCCCATTCAGTAAAAAATGTCAACGAAGGGCTGGGGCTTTTTGACGGAACTCCCGGACAATATTTTCATACCGATCACCGCAGAAACCATATAGCCTGGGATTCTCTGTGCTTCGATTATGGTAAGGATAATGTAAACCATTTCCTGTTATCAAATTGCCGGTACTGGCTCGAAGAGTACAAATTTGACGGCTTCAGATTTGACGGCATTACAAGCATGATCTATTATGACCACGGCCTCGGCAAGAACTTCACATCTTACAGCGATTATTTCGATGGCGGCCAGGATATTGACGCACTTGTATATCTCTACCTGGCCAATAAAATGATCCATGAATTCCGTCCCGGAACTCTTACTATTGCCGAGGAAATGAGCGGTATGCCGGGTCTTGCAGCTGATACCCAATCACGGGGGTATGGATTTGATTACAGATTATCCATGGGTGTTCCCGATATCTGGATCAAGCTTGTAAAAGAGATAATCGATGAAAACTGGGACATGGGAATGCTGGTGCATGAACTTACGCAACACCGTCCGGAAGAGAGGATAATTTCATACTGTGAATCGCACGACCAGGCGCTTGTCGGAGATAAAACCCTCATTTTCAGGATGGTCGATGCGGAAATGTATACAGGGATGACTAAATGGTATCATAGCCTCATAATGGATCGTGGTATTGCTCTCCATAAAATGATCAGACTTATAACGTTCAGTACGGCAGGAGGCGGTTATCTGAACTTCATGGGTAATGAATTCGGCCATCCGGAATGGATCGATTTCCCCCGCGAAGGAAACAGCTGGAGTTATAAATATGCCCGCAGACAATGGCATCTGGTGGAAAATAAGGATCTGAAGTACCAGTACCTTGCAGCCTTCGACAGACAAATGGTAAAACTTCAGCACGAATTTAAAATCCTGGACGATCTGTATATCGGCAGGATCTATGAAAATAACTATGACAAGGTTATTGCCTTTACAAGGGGCGATCTCTTGTTTGTTTTCAACTTCCACCCCGTTAATTCCTTTACCGATTACGGAATACCACTGAAAGGAAAGTTCAGAGTATTGATCGATTCAGACGATCCGGCATTTGGAGGATTTAACCGTTTCGACAGAGATTCGGTTTATACTTCCGTACGGAAGGCAGAAAGGCAGACTATTAATGTGCCTTATTACCTGTATCTGTACCTCCCAGCCCGGACAGCTCTTGTCTTAAAGAAAGAAACTGTCAGAAAAGCCACCGAGATTTAATCGATCCAGCGGAGAAGATAAAAATCCTGTTTGTGAGGCAGGTCCTTGTGCTTGGGATAAATACGGATCCCGTAAAAGAAAGTGCCGGCTTTTTCCGGTATGAGATTAGCCCGGTAGAGGCATTTGCTGTTTTTGTGACTCACCAGGTTGAATTCCCTGCTGTCAACAAACTCATGTTCTCCTTGTTTGCTCATGTGAGTGATTATAAATTCCACTCCAACGTTTTCCTTTGGGATCTTCTTTATATTGAGGGCGATTTCTGCCTTATAGTCGTGACCGGAATGATATATATTTGCTCCCGGTGTTTCGAAATGGTAGTTTAAAACTTCGATATTGTCCCACTCCTCTCTCATCGTTTTCTTCCAGGCAGCAATTTCCTTCGCTTTTTCAAAATTATTTTCTGTCAGATATTTGCTGCGTGTGAACAGTCTGGAATAATATTTTTCAAAGTAATCATCAAGCTGTCGTTTCATTGTAAACTCAGGTGCAATCTTCGTCATCGTATTCTTGATATGGCTTATCCATTCTACCGGAATACCCTGATCATTAAATGAATAAAATGCCGGAATTATCTCATATTCAAGCATATTGTAGATTGTTTCAGCATCAACATCATCCTGCAGATCCTGGTTTACAAAGGCTCTTTTCTTCGGCAGTGCCCAGCCTGCAAATGCTCTGTAGCCTTCAACCCACCATCCATCGAGCACGCTGAAATGGATCGTTCCGTTCATAACTGCCTTCTCGCCGCTTGTTCCTGAAGCTTCCAGCGGCCTGGTGGGGGTATTGAGCCAGATATCCACACCCTGAACCATGAATTTAGCAAGCTCAATATCATAGTTTTCAAGGAATAATACCTTACCGCTGAACTGAGGCATCTGCGATATTTCAAATACTCTCTTTATAAGGTCCTGCCCACCTCCGTCATGCGGATGAGCTTTTCCGGCATAAATAAACTGAACAGGTTTTTCCGGATTGTTAACTATCCGTGAAAGGCGGTCCAGGTCCCTGAACAGAAGTCCTGCTCTTTTATATGTTGCAAAACGTCTTGCAAATCCGATTGTCAGTGCTTTTTCATCAAGATGGTTGCTGATATTAAGGAGAGTTCTCGGACTGACATGTTTTTCCATCATGTCGCTCTGGAGCCGCTTCCTGATATTAATGAAGAGTTTCTTCTTCAGTCCTTTCTTTATTTCATAGATCCTTTTATCATCGACTTTATATATCTTGTCCCACTGGTCTCTGTCAGTCTGGTCGAAATCAGGAGTCCCGGTGAGTTCTTCATATACTTCTTTCCATTCAGTAGCTGTCCAGGTCGGATGGTGAACTCCGTTGGTGACATGCCCAATGAAAAGCTCTTCTTTAAGATACCCGGGCCACAATTTATTGAACATCCCCTGGCTTACCTCACCATGAAGTTTGCTTACACCGTTTATTTCCTGCGACATATGCGCTGCCAGGAAGCTCATATTGAATTTCCTGTCGGCATCGTCTTCGCATCTGCCAAGAGCCATCAGTTCATCCCATGATATATTGAGACGGCTATGATAATGGGAGATATATTTGCGGAGCATATCTTCATCAAATGCATCATGACCGGCGGGTACAGGAGTATGAGTTGTAAAAAGTGTGGATGATCTGACCGCTTCCAGTGCCTGATTAAATGTGAGGTGGCTTGTTTCGATCATGGCCCGGAGGCGTTCCAGACTGATAAATGCAGAGTGACCCTCATTGCTGTGGAAAATATCCGGCTTGAGTCCCATTGCATCCAGTGCCCTGATCCCGCCTATACCAAGAATAAGTTCCTGTCTCAGCCTGTTTTCATGATCGCCGCCGTAGAGATAATGAGTTACAGTCCGGTCTTCGGGAGAATTGTCATCAAAATCGGTATCGAGCAAAATAAGTCTGACTTTCCCGATCTTTGCTTCCCATACACGGATCTTTACGGTTCTGCCGGGCCATACGAGGCCAACGGAAAGATGGTTGCCATTAGCGTCTTTTACAGGATTAATCGGGAGTCGTGAAAAATCTTCAGCCTCATAAATTGTCATCTGTTCTCCTTTGGGCCCCAGTTTCTGTCTGAAATATCCATACCTGTACATGAAGCCAATACCTATGATTTCAATATTCGAATCGCTGGCTTCTTTCAGGTAGTCGCCTGCAAGGATTCCCAGACCTCCCGAATATATTTTCAGGCAGTGGTGAATTCCGAACTCCATGCTGAAATAGGCTATTGAAGGTTTATCCGGATCATCCGGACGGCTAAGGTATGCCTTAAAAGCTTTATCGACTTTTTTCAGATCGGCTACAAACTCATCATCATCTTCGAGAACCAATAGCCTCTTGTAGTCTATCTTCTCAAGCAATAATTTAGGGTTGTTTCTGACCGCTGCCCAGAGGGATGGATCCATTCTCCTGAATATAGATTCAGCATCGGTCGTCCATGACCACCAGAGGTTATTGGCGAGGTCCTTAAGTGCGGCCAGTCTCTCAGGAACATCACTCTGAACATAAATATCTTTCCACACCGGCATCTGGTGGGGTTTCCGTACAACAAGACCCGGAGCTTCCACAAATCGAAGAAATTCCCTGGGTTCATCCCTCCTCTCACTGCTCTTAAGCAGGGCTTTGTCATAGGCAGTGAAATAATATTTGACCAGGGTGTTCCACATTGCAATCCTTGATATTTCATGTGCTTTCTGCCTGGCTTCATTTACCTGGTCTTCACTAAGTCCGACAAATCTGGAGATGAAGTCCATTATGTCCTGTACTACCTTGCTTTCGTTATCATCAGTTCTCTCAATTATTGCGATACCATTACCCGGTTCCGGGCAGTAGGCTTCTACCCAGAGCCCGAAGCCTGAAAGAGATGTTGTGACAGTTGGAATAGAGAACATCAGACTCTCCAGCGGAGTATAGCCCCAGGGTTCATAGTATGAAGGGAATATGGTAAGATCAAAACCGATGAGCAGATCATAATATGGCAAGTTGAAGATGCCGTCATTTCCGTTCAGGTAAGATGGGGCAAAGATGATCTTTACTCTGGATTTCTGATCGTTATCCAGATGGTTTACATTAATTCTCCCAAGAACAGGATCGTTTGAGGGATAATGAAGACTGTGTGTAAGATACCTGTCACCTCCGTTCCGATTTGCGTTATTGTACAGAATATCAACAATATCCTGTCGCGGTCCTTTGTGATAAGCCGGCATCAGGATAAAAGCAATACATTCTTTGGACGGGCTATCCTTTTTATTCAGACCTCCGAGGGTATCAATAAAAATATCGATCCCCTTATTTCTGAACTCGTAA
>Ga0105095_10000015_pt1 | contig 58741 bp, 52 predicted proteins | sample PPLLak2March2015_2_FD_79180 | JGI IMG/M metagenome (GOLD analysis project Ga0105095, IMG submission 79180) | Freshwater sediment microbial communities from Prairie Pothole Lake near Jamestown, North Dakota, USA - PPLs Lake P8 Core (3) Depth... | ecosystem: Environmental > Aquatic > Freshwater >...
GAGGAGGAGAACTCGTGACCTTCGTGGCTCATGCGGTTGGGGTTTGCTTGTCCCCTGTGCTTAACGCGTTTTTTGGTTCCGCCTAAGCGATAGCCGGCGCAGGCCGGCCGGTGAGCTCTGCCGCAAGCCGGCTCGCATTGCGCGCCGTCAGCCCATAGATGGAAAGCTGCGGGTTGGCGCCGATGCTGGTCGGAAAGACCGAACCGTCGAACACGGACAGGTTGGCGAGCTGATGGTGCCGGCCCTTGCCATCGACGAGCGAGGTCTGCGGATCGCGGCCCATGGCGCAGCCACCCATCACGTGGGCGCTCACCACGCGGGCCTTCAGCAGCGCCATCGGCAGGCGCTCGATCGCCGCTTTCGCTTCCGCCCAGCTCGAATGCGCCACGGCTTCCTCGTGCACCGGCAACACGGCTTTCGCGCCGGCCGCAAACTGGATCTCCGCCATGCTCAGCAGCGCGCGGCGCATGCCGTCCCACAGGAAATCGGTGAGCGGATAGTCGAGCACGGGTGAGCCGTCGCTTTTCAGGGAGACCGTTCCGCCCTGGCTCTGCGGGTGGAAGCCATCGCGCATCAGCGCGATGATGGCTTGCGTGAAGGGCATCTCACGCATGAGCTCGGCGTGGAACCCGCCGAAGCCCTGCAGTGTGGTCGCCATCAGCAACGGGTGCAACGGCGGCACCTCGAGCTTGTAACCGACCGCCCCGTCGATGGGCTGGATATCGAGGAAGTGGTCGGAGTAGATGCTCTGCGGCGCGCCGGCGTAGCCGTCCACTCGCTCCGGCATGACTGCAGCGGAGACGCAAGTGGGGTGCAGAAAAGTGCGACGGCCAGCCTGTCCGTGAGGATCCGGTGCCTCGCTGCGCGAGAGCAGGGCCGGGCTGCCGATGGCGCCGGCTGCGAGCACGTAGTGCCGGGCGGTAACCATGACCTTGTGCGGTCCCGGTCGCAGGCCGCTCGCATCCAGTGCGGTGCATTCGAGCCCCGACACGCGATCCTTCTCCAGTATCAGGCGCTGGACCCGTGCGCGGCTGACCAGCACCGCCCCACGAGACAGCGCTGCGGGGATCGTGGTGACGAGCATCGACTGCTTGGCATCGGTGGGGCAGCCCAGGCCGCAGTAGCCCAGGTTCCAGCAGCCCTTGACGTTGCGTCGCATGACCCCGGTAGGAATGCCGAGGCGCTGCGCACCACGCCGCAGCGCGTCGTTGTTCGAGTTGGGCGTGGTGTCCCACGACGCGATGTTGAGCCGCCGCTCCATCATCGCGAACCAGGGGGCCAGCTCCTCGACGGTCAGCTCGGCGAGCCCGAAGTTGCGCTGCCAGTAGTCCAGCGTCGGGGGCGGGGTGCGGAAGCTGCTGGTCCAGTTGACCGTGGTGGAGCCGCCGACGCAGCGGCCCTGCAGGATGTTGATGCCCTTGTCTTTGGTCTTGCGGCCGGCCGACTCCTGGTAAAGCTGCGGATAGGCCTCCGCCTCGAGCATCTGGAAGTCCGTCGCACTGCGCAGCGGCCCCTCTTCGATCATCACCACACGCAGCCCGGCGTTCGAGAGGATCTCCGCCGCGGTGCCGCCGCCCGCGCCGGTGCCGACGATCGCCACGTCCGCCTCGAGCCGCAGGTCGGAGGTGAGCCGGGCCGCGTCGTGCGCCGTCCAACCGCTCGCCAGACCTTCAGCCACTACGTCCCGCATGCTCATGGATGTGGTCTTTCAAAACCCTCTTGCCACAGAGGCACAGAGACACAGAGAATGGAGACAAACTCATCGCGTTGAGTGGGACTCTTGTCCGCGTCGGTCCGCAGTGCTAGCCCGCCTCCGCCCAATCAGAATCCTCTGTGTCTCTGTGGTTCGGGTTCGCCGTTCAGCTCGTGACAACCGTTGGAGGCCCGGGATAGCCGATACGCGCCCACGCCGCCGGATTGCCGTACCAGGCGGCCATGATCAGCTCGTGCAGCGCCGCGTATGCACTGCGCAGCAAGGCGAACCGGCTGTCGCGCCAGCGTTCCAGGAAGCGCCGCACCGAGTCTGCGCTCGCTTCGAGCCAGGGGCTGCCCACGCCCGCCAGCAGGCGGCGCGTCACCGGAAAGCCCAGCAGAGCGAACAGTTGCGCGACTTCCTCCTGGACGCTGGGCGGAAGTCCGGACACCGCGCGGTCCACACCGCGGATGACCTCGACGATCGCGCGCGCCCGCTCGGCGCCGTCGGCGGGCAGCGCGCCCGCAAGCATGACAGGGGCCACGCCCGCGAGAACGCTGCGATCCTTCGCGCGCAGCACTGCATAGTCGAAGCCGGGGTCCTCGGCAACCAGTGGATCGGCGGAGAACGGCCCATAGGCGGCGCGCACTGCGATCAGCAGCGCGCCGCCGGCGATTCCGGCCTTGAGGAACTGGCGGCGGGTGATCATTCTGCGTGTCTTGCCGGGGTGCTCGAGGGACGAGTCCGACGGAGAATACCCGGGTAGCGCAGGTTCGCTGTTGACCTGCGTCAACGGTGAACCGTATCGCTCATGCTATTGGATACGCACAAGCCGAGACACGTCGTACGACCCGTGACCGCAACCCACACCAGCAGGGACGAAATCTCCGCCTTCCTGCGGCGGCAGATCGAGCGCGCCAACGCGCTGCGCACCGCACACCTCAGCGATCCGCAGCGCAGCGTGAAGTGGCAGATTCTGCGGGAGTGGCAGCAAGACCGGCTGTCCCGGACTTATCGCGATCTGCTCGACAGCCCCCGTTACCGTCCGGCCGCGGAGTTCTTCCTGAGCGACGTCTATGGCGTGAAAGATACCAGGAAGCGCGACGCCGCCGTGGAGCGGCTCTACCCGACCATGGTGAGGCTGATGCCCGAAGCCGGGCTGCACAGCGTCGGGCTGGCGCTGGAGCTGGACGCGCTCAGCGAAGAGCTGGACGCGCAGCTGCTCGACGTGCTGGAAGAGCAGTCTGCCGTGCGCGAGCGCATCATCGAGGCCGACTACTGCGAGGCGTACCGGCGCTGCGACAACTACGCGCTGCGCAAACACCAGATCGAGCTGTTCCGTGGCATCGGCACAACGCTCGCCGTAGTGGTCGAAAAGCCAATGATCTACTCGCTGCTGCGCGGCATGCGCCAGCCGGCCCGTCTGGCGGGGCTGGGCGGGCTGCAGGACTTCCTGGAACGCGGCTTTCGCGCCTTCCGCCACATGGACGATCCCGGCGAGTTCCTGGATACCATCGAGCGGCGCGAGACACAGATCCTCGATCGTATCTACGCGGGCCATCCGCAGCCCTTCGCACTCCAAGACTGACGGAGCGCCGCGCTTCGCTCACCGGCCGCGTCGGCGCGGGGCGTCCCGCCGCCCGCGCGGCCTGGCCTCCTGCTCGGGCAGCGGTAGCGCAGTCTGATACTTCACCTGCTTGAGCGCGAAGCTCGACTTGATGTTGCCCACACCCGGCACACGCGACAGGAAGTTGAGAATGAAGTGCTCCAGCGCCTGCAGGTCGGGCACTACCACGCGCAGCAGGTAGTCGGCCTCGCCGGTCATGAGATAGCACTCCATGACCTCGGGCCGACCACGGATCGCCCTCTCGAACACGTCCAGCGCCGGCTCGATCTGCTTCTCCAGCGTGACCTGGATGAACACACTGACTTTCATCCCGACGCGCTGCGGATCCAGCAGCGTGACGTAGCGCCGGATGAACCCCTGCTCCTCCAGTGCCCGCACGCGGCTCAGGCAGGGCGAGGGCGAGAGACCCACGGCCTGTGCCAAGTCGACGTTGGAGATGCGCGCATCCTCCTGCAGCATGGCGAGGATCTTCCAGTCCGTCGGGTCCAGGGCGCCGTTCAGCATATCGTGCTCCATCATGGCATTGCTTCGGCATTCTATGCTTTAATCTCCGGCAATCGCCAGGACAAACCAAACCATGTGCTCCGCAACCCGGAGTACGATACGGCGGTTCGCACGTTCGGACTCCCCACCCCTGACTCCTCACGCCTTACCCATGACCGACCTCTCCGATATCCTCTCCAGCGGCCACTGGGCCGTGCTGCCGCCCGACCTCGACCCGATCGAAACCCGGGAATGGCTCGACGCCCTCGAAGCCATCGTCGAGGCCGAAGGCCCCGAGCGGGCGACCTTCATCCTGCGCAAGCTGCTCGACCGCGCGCGGGCACTGCGGGTGCCGTTGCCGCCCGTGCTTAACACGCCCTACTGCAACACCATCCCGCTGGCCGACCAGCCGCAGTACCCGGGCAACCTCGAGATCGAAAGCCGCATCAGCGCACTGGTCCGCTGGAACGCGCTCGCGATGGTGGTACGCGCCAACAAGGTCGCCTCCGAGCTGGGCGGGCACATCGCGACCTATGCATCGGTGGCCGACCTGTTCGAAGTTGGCTACAACCACTTCTTCAAGGCCGGGCAAAGCGGTGACCTGGTCTACTTCCAGCCCCATGCGGCGCCGGGCATGTATGCGCGCGCATTTCTCGAGGGCCGGCTGAGCGAGGAGCAGCTCGACAACTACCGCCGCGAGACTGGCGGCAAGGGTCTGTCCAGTTACTGCCACCCCTGGCTGATGCCGGGGTTCTGGCAGTTCCCGACCGGCTCCATGGGTCTGGGGCCGATCACAGCCATCTATCAGGCGCGCTTCCTGCGCTATCTGGAAAACCGCGGCATCCTCGACGCAAAGGGCCGCAAGGTCTGGGAGTTCGTCGGCGACGGCGAGATGGACGAGCCCGAATCGCTCGCCGGGTTGTCGCTGGCAGCACGCGAGTGCCTGGACAATCTCGTGTTCGTGGTGAACTGCAACCTGCAGCGGCTGGATGGCCCGGTGCGCGGCAACGGCTCGATCATCCAGGAGCTGGAGGGCCTGTACGCAGGCGCGGGCTGGAACGTGATCAAGGTCCTCTGGGGATCGGACTGGGATCCGCTGTTCGCGCGCGACCACGAGAACATCATCCTGCGGCGCCTGCACGAAACCGTGGACGGCGAGTTCCAGAAATACGCCGCCACCGACGGCCGCTTCAACCGCGAGCACTTCTTCAACAAGTACCCCGAGCTGCAGAAGCTGGTCGCGCACCTGTCGGACGAGGACATCGACCGGCTCAAGCGCGGCGGCCACGACGCGGTGAAGATCTATGCGGCCTACCACGCCGCGGTCAATCACAAAGGCCAGCCCACCGTGATCCTCGCCCAGACCAAGAAGGGCTACGGGATGGGCCACTGGGGCCAGGGCCGGATGACCGCGCACCAGCAGAAGAAGCTGGAGGACGACGCGTTGCTCGCCTTCCGCGACCGCTTCGCCCTACCGCTGTCGGACGACGACGTGCGCCAGCTGCGCTACTTCAAGCCCGTCGACGACAGCCCGGAGATGAAGTATCTGCATCAGCGCCGGCAGGCGCTGGGCGGGTATCTGCCGGCGCGCATCGGCAAGAGCGATGCGCTGCCTGCGCCATCGCTCGAGAGCATGGCGAAGTACCTCGAAGGCACCCAGGGACGCGAGCAGTCCACCACCATGGTCTTCGTGCAACTGCTCTCGCAGTGGCTCAAGGACGCCGGCATCGGCAAGCGCATCGTCCCCATCGTCGCCGACGAAGCGCGCACGTTCGGCATGCAGGCGCTGTTCCGCCAGGTGGCGATCTACTCTTCCGTGGGGCAGACCTACGAGCCGGAAGACAAGGACGAGCTGCTCTACTACAAGGAAGCGAAGGAAGGCCAGATCCTCGAAGAGGGCATCACCGAGGCCGGCGCCATCTCCTCGTGGATCGCGGCGGCGACCAGCTACAGCGCGCACGGCGTGCCGATGCTGCCCTTCTATATCTTCTACTCGTGCTTCGGCTTCCAGCGTATCGGCGACCTGGTCTGGGCCGCAGGCGATTCCCGCGCGCGCGGCTTCCTGCTCGGCGCTACCGCCGGGCGCACCACGCTGTCGGGCGAAGGCCTGCAGCATGAGGACGGCTCCAGCCACATCCTGTTTTCCACCGTACCCAACTGCGTGGCCTACGATCCCTGCTTCGGCTACGAGCTGACGGTGATCCTGCAGGACGGCATGCGGCGCATGCTCGAGGACCAGGAGGACGTGTTCTACTACGTGACGGTGATGAACGAGAACTACGTTCATCCGCCGATGTCCGAGGGCGCGCGCGAGGGGATCCTTAAAGGGATGTACCGGCTGCGCGCCTCCGCGGCCTCTGCGCGTGTCCAACTCCTCGGCTCCGGAACCATCCTGCGCGAAGTTCTCGCCGCCGCCGAGCTGCTCGAGCAGGACTGGAACGTCGCCGCCGACGTCTGGAGCGTGACGAGCTTCACCGAGCTGCGCCGCGAGGGCATGGAGGTCGATCGCTGGAACCGCCTGCATCCCGACGCGAAGCCGCGCCAGACGCACGTCGAACGATGCCTCGACGCGAGCCAGGGTCCCGTCATCGCCGCCACCGACTACATGCGCACCGTCGGCGATCTCATCCGCAACTGGGTGCCGCGCCGCTACACGGTGCTCGGCACCGACGGGTTCGGCCGCAGCGATACACGCGCCGCACTGCGCAGCTTCTTCGAGGTGGACCGCCACCATGTCACGGTTGCGGCGCTCAAGGCGCTGGCCGACGAAGGGACCATCGACCGTCAGCTGGTCAAGCAGGCGATCGAGAAATACGGCATCGATCCGGACCGGCCGAACGCCTGGGACTGCTAGCAGCTCGGCTCGCCGATCATGCGGTCTCCGGCCGGGGCTCTCGCGGTTGGGCTCGCGGCGCTGGGCCTGCTCCTGCTGTGCTTTGCGGGAGCCGCCGCCTGGATGATCCACATGCCGGGCCGGTCCTTCTCGGGGGCGCTCGCGCCGCTCGGCCAGACGGAACGGATCACACGCGACCGCCTCCGCGCGCACGTCGCCTTCATCGCCTCCGAGGAGCACAACGTCTGGAGAGCCCAGGCGCTCGCCGCGGTCGAGCGCTATATCGAAGAGCAACTGGAGCATCTGGGCTTTGCTCCAAGACGCCAGGGCTACGACACGCCTTACGGCCGGGTTCACAACATCGAGGCGAGTCTGGGTGACGAGGACAGCAGGCAGGTCGTCGTCCTCGGCGCGCACTACGACTCGGCGCAGGGCACGCCGGGGAGCGGACGACAACGCCTCCGGCGTTGCGGCGGCAATCGAAATCATGCGTCTGCTCAAGGCAGAGGCCGCAGCCTTATGGCCCGCGTCGGCGCCGGCGCTGAAATGCGTGTTCTTCGCCAACGAGGAGATGCCCTTCTTCGCCTCGTCCCAAATGGGCAGCCTGGTGTACGCGATCGAGGCCAGGCAGCGAGAGTGGAACGTGCTGGCCATGTACTCTCTGGAGACGCTCGGCTACTACCGCGATGCGCGGGGGTCTCAAACCTATCCCTGGCTGTTCGGTCTGGTGTATCCCGATCGCGGCGATTTCCTGGCTTTCGTGGGAGATCTTCGATCTCGAGATCTGGTCAGGAAATCCATGCGCGCTTTCCGTACCGTCGCGCGGTTCCCATCGGAGGGCATCGCGGCACCCCGGGCCGTGCCGGGTCTGGAGTGGTCCGACCATTGGGCGTTCTGGGAGCAAGGCTGGCCCGCGATCATGATCACGGATACCGCGTTCTACCGCAATCCGCACTACCACGCAGCGCACGACACGCCCGACACGCTCGACTACGATCGGCTTGCGCGCGTGGTGCACGGCCTGAGCGCTATGCTCCGGCTTGTGCTCTTGCAGACGCGATCCTGACTCATCTGGGCGAGCCCACCACCCGCCCGGAGCCTGCCCCGGACTTGATCCGGGGTGGCCCCAGCACGTGGCACCCCGCTCTGGCACAAGGCGGCCGAGCCGGTGGCCGACTGGGCTGACTCCCCAGCAGCCATGCCCGAGTTCGTCTTCGACCAGCGCTCTACGTTCCCCGAACCGCGCCCGCGTCCGCCTCCATGGGTGCGGTCAACCTAGTAGAGTTGTGCCAGACCGATGCGGACAGGCTCCGGCACGTTGGGTTGTTTCGCGATCTCCGCCAGGAAGCCCTGGTCGTCGGCCACAGTGAGCGGGTCCAACGTGATCGGCTGAAGGATCGTCGACAGCGGAGATGCGGCGGCGCGCACGGCAGCGTGATCGGGCCCGGTGAAGTCGCGCGGACCATTGAACGGCAATCGCGGACGCTGCTCGATTCCGGTGTCCTGGATCTCCTCTAGCGCCAGCGACCAGATGACCGGCCTGGGCGCGTCGAGGGCGGCCCGCTCGAGCTTCTTCGGCTTCTCCAGCTCGCGCGCGAGCTTGGGTAGATCGCGAAAGGCTTTGCGCAGGACAGTCCGCGCCGTGCGCAACGATACGCTGGCTACGTCCGGATCGGCGCTCTCGTGCTCGAGGAAGAGACGGCGCAATCTGCCGCCCACGCGTATCGACTCACCGACCGGGCCGAACGCATTCATGAGCCCGGGCATGCCGTAGCGCGCAATGCCGTTGATCATCACCAACCGGATCGAGGTTTCCTTGGCCTTGATGAGCGCCTCATACGGGTCACCGGTCGACCCGTCGATAACAACCAGATCGGCACGCTTGCCGGCGTCGAGCGTGCCGAGCGAAGCCTGCCACTTGAGGATCGCCGCGGCCTCCCGCGTGACCATCGAGACCAGCTCGCGCGCGCTGAACAGCCCGCCCAGAGCGTGCTGGGAGTAGAGCCAGGCGACCTTCAATTCGCCCAGCAGGTTCTTGCTGCCGGAAGGCGACCAGTCGCTGCCCAGGCCAATGCGCACGCCCGCCCGCTTGGCCACATCTACGCGCGCGGTGTCACCGTAGAGCAGCAGGTTGCTCAGCGGCGACCACACTATCGAGCCTCCGCGCTGCGCGAGCACGTCGAAGTCCTCGGGCAGCAGCCCTGCCGAGTGGATGCCGGCGAACCGGTCGTTGATCGCCCATTCGTCAGGTGCGACCTCCAGCGCCAGAAAATGCCGGCGGGCGATCGAGTCCACCTGGTCCGATCTGGTCACCCCCTCGCTCAAGTGCAGGAGGAGGCAACTGTCCTCCTTCTTCAGCCTGGCCAGGAACGCGCGCGCGTCCTTGGCGTCGACATCGGCGATGCGCCCCAGGGCTTCCGAGAGGTCCGGGTCGTCGGTCCGCTCGACGTTGCGCACGATGCCCCGGTAGAAGCGCTGCACGCCGGCGTTGCTGCTCAGCATGATGCCCTGGCTGGTGGTGACCCCCCCCAGGAGACACTTGCACTCGACGTAGCGGACCAGCGGACCGAGCAGCGCGGGCTTGCCATGGGCGTCGCGGTACTCGCCCACGACCCGCATCGGGCCGCTGATGAGCTTGCGGTAGTCCGGGTGGTCAGGCCACTGCCCGCGGTGCTGGAAGAGCTTCGGTACCGGGCTCCACAGCGGCAGCGCGTTGTAGCTCAGATGGTTGTGCAGCTCGATCAAGCCCGGGAAAATTGTCCCGCGGGTCTCGACCGGGACCACATCCTCGAAGCCCGCGGGTGCAGGCTGCATGCGGTCCTGCACAGCGACGATGATGCCGTGGTCGATATAGACGATGGCGCGGGTCTTCACCGTGAACGCGTCGTCCATGGTGACTACTCGGCCAGCCAGCGCCAGCCTGGGGCCGGTGAGCGGATCGACAGCGCCCTTCTTCCTCACTACCCTCGCTCCCCCGCGCCGCGACCGCGGCTCCGCAGCCGTCAGCGGATACCATCGGCGCTCAAGGCTGCTCATGCCAAGATCCCCTTTGGTACGTTGATCGTGATATTGCGTCGTTTGGCAGTCTCGTCGGCGCCAACGCGCCTGGCCCAGCCGTCCTGCTCGTGCATCCACCCAGGCAGCCCGGCGGGGAAGTCGAACTCGGGAATCGCCACTCGATCGCCATCGGCCCAGCTCTCGCCATACAGCACGAGCGGAATCGACACATCGGGATGGAGGACCAACGGCGCCAGCGCTTGCAAGCCCGCATTCCAGTTCTGCAGGAGCTTTCCCGTGGCCGCCGCGAGCTTCATCTTGTCGCCCTTGGAGAAGCTTTCCGGATAGGTGGGATGGGCCACGGCCGCGTAGGCGGGGCTCACCGATTGGCTCCCTGGCGTCGCCTTCCAAAACTGCCAGGCCTCGTCCGCCGCCTTGCCCAGCGCGAGGACACCCTCGACCTTCTGGCCGAGCAGCAGTGCGTCCAGCCAGCGGTGGCGATAGGCCAGCAGCCGCGAGTCCCTGCGTGTCTTGGCCTTGACGCTGCCATACACGCTGTACAGGTACGCGTTGATGAACACGTAGCTGCGGGTGATCCCGAGCTTCGCCAGGAAGCCCTGGACGCGCCGCCCGGCCTCGCCCACCAGGATGCGACGTACAACTGTCTCATGCTGCGCCGGATCCTGGCCAATCACCAGCACGCGCGCCGAGCCGTCGAGCCGGCCGCGGTGGAAGATCGGCCCCCACTCGACGCGGAACTGACCTGGTGGATAGACATCCTCGCCAGGGTACTCGCTGGCCAGGGTGCTGAACGGCTCCTCGAAATAGCCGGGATCGAACGGATGGGCCATGACGCCGTCCTTTGTCGTGTTGCGACTACAGCAACGATCAAGCGCGTGGTGACTAGAATAACCCTATGCCGCCATTCCCGCTTCCGCCTGCGGCTTCAGCGCCGCCGCGAGCATGCTCGAGCGCACACTTAAAGGGATCGACGTAGCCAGCACAATATGTCCGAGGACATATCATCCAGCGTGTTGCCTCCGAAGAGCAGGCAGTCGCAACCGGCGCGCAAACGCCCTGCTGCGTTACCGAACGCATCAATACGGGTACACTCGCTTTCCGATGGGATACATGAGCGGCGGGAAGATGAACTGGGACCAATGCCTTGCGGTTATTGCTCATCCTTGCGGCTCCATACGAAGAATTAAACTGTCAGTTCTTGTATCGGTCGCCATTCTGAAAGTCCCAAGTGCTTTAATTTGCCATGACGTCTCCGGAGCACCGCTTCCACATGCCCCCGAGTGGGCGCCTCACACCGCCACCTAGCTGAGCTGGCCGCACAACCGCGAGACCTGGCCGGATGGCCTGGAGGAGGCCGAGGCGGCCTTGGTGGAAGGGGTGGTGGCGCTGGCCGAGGGCGAGTCGGTCCACATCAACGTTCAGGATTCCGGCCACGCGGCCCAGGTAAAGACGCTATTGGCGGGACGGGTCCATCCGGAGAGGCTCGTGCTCGAGCCCATTCCCACCAACGATGCCTGGTGCAGGGACCACGGGGCGATCATCGTAAACGACGACGCTGGCGGCCAGACGGCCCTGGATTTTCGCTACAACGCCTGGGGCGGCAAGTACCCGCCGTATGAGCTGGATGACGCCGTCCCCCGGCACATGGCGGAGGCGCTCGGACTGCCCTGCATCTCGGTCAACATGGTCCTGGAAGGCGGATCCATCGACGTCAACGGCGCTGGCACTCTGCTCACCACCGAGCAATGCTTGCTCAACCCCAATCGGAATCCGACGCTCGGGCGCGCGGACATCGAGGCGGCGCTGGACCGCTACCTGGGCGCGCTCCAGGTCGTCTGGCTCGGGGAGGGGATCGCGGGCGACGACACCGATGGTCACGTGGACGACCTCACGCGCTTCGTCGCGGCAGACGTCGTGGTGACGGCGGTGGAGGCGGACCCCTCCGACGTCAATTACGCGCCGCTGCTGGATAACCTCCAGCGCCTGCGGGCGCTGCGGCTCCACGACGGGCGATCGGTGCGGGCAATCGAGCTGCCCATGCCGGAGCCGCTCTATCGCGGCAGCGAGCGCCTGCCTGCGAGCTACGCGAACTTCTACATCGGCAATCGGGTCGTACTTGCTCCCGTGTTCGGTTGCCCACAGGATCGGGCGGCCGTCGAGACGCTCGCGCGCTGCTTCCCGGACCGGCGCGTCGTGCCCATCGACAGCCGCACGCTGGTAGTGGGGCTGGGCGCCCTCCACTGTCTCACACAGCAGATTCCTGCCCGATTGAGAGCCACATCATGAGTGCCGTGCGCGACTTCATCCGGAGACATTTCCGCCACTTCAATGCGGCCGCGCTGGTGGACGCCGCCGAGGGCTACCTGAAACATCTCGAGGGCGACGGCAGAATGCTGGTTACGCTCGGCGGCGCGCGGACGAGGAAGAGCCCGGCAATTTCTGGATCGAGAAGATCATTCCGGGCATCCGCGTCCAGGACATGCTGGCCCAGGTCCAGTACTTCCCCAACGACCTCAACCGGCGCATGAGCGAGTTCGTGCGCCGCAAGATCGACAGCAACGAGGTGCGGCCCAACGTGGGCATGCGCATCCTCGACGCGTACACCGAACGGTTGAACGATACGACGTACGGCGCGACGGAGCCCGAGCAGCGTGAGTAAGCCACCGGCCGACATCCGCCGGGTCGCGGCGGTCCAGATGGCCATGTCCGAGCGACCCGAGGAAAACCTTGCCAAGGCGCAGGCTCTGGTGCGCGAGGCGGCACATCAGGGCAGCACACTCGTGTGCCTGCCGGAGCTGTTCATGCATCGCTACTTCTGCCAGGCCGAGGATGCGGCGAACTTCGCTCTCGCCGAGCCGGTGCCCGGACCGACCACCGACGCTTTCCTGGGCCTTGTGGCGGAGCTGAACGCGACGCTTGTCCTGAGCCTGTTCGAGCGCCGCACCGCCGGCTTGTATCACAACACGGCCGCCGTGCTGGACGGGGCACGCGGGTACATCGGCAAATACCGCAAGATGCACATTCCGGACGATCCGCGCTACTACGAGAAGTTCTATTTCACGCCGGGCGACCTGGGCTTCAAGTCTTTCGACACGCGTGCGGGATCCCTCGGCGTGCTGGTCTGCTGGGACCAGTGGTATCCGGAAGCCGCGCGCGTGACTGCGCTCAGCGGCGCAGAAATCCTGCTCTATCCCACCGCCATCGGGTGGCATCCGGAGGAGCGCGCCGCGCTGGGCGAGCGCCAGCACGAGGCCTGGGAAACCATCCAGCGATCCCACGCGATCGCCAACGGCTGCTTCGTGGTAGCGGCCAACCGGACCGGGTTCGAAGGGGATCCCGCCGGCTCCGGCGGCATCCAGTTCTGGGGGCAAAGCTTCATCGCGGGCACCGATGGACGCATCCTTGCCCGCACCGGTGTCGATGACGAAACCGTAATCATCGCGGATCTCGACATGAGCGAAATCGCCCAGTCACGCATCGGCAGGCCGTTCCTGCGCGACCGGCGCATCGACGCCTACGACCCGATCCGGCTGCGCTTCATCGATCGAGAGTAAGTGGATGACGGCGGCGTAGCCTCCCGTCGGCACTCTGATCAACGGCTACATCCTTTGGCTGATCGTCTCGCAGAAGGGCAACACGGTCTTCTCGCCGCAGTACCAGGACGTCGTCGCCGCCACGCCGCACATCCGATGCAAGACCTGGATCGTGGTCCGGATTGTGCACGCGCTGTGGGTCGGGCTAGTCCTAGCTGGCGTGATCGCGTAGGTGATCCAAATGTCAGGGTTTCAGTTGCCCGCGCATTTCGCCGCCCGCGTTCGCCGCCGAATGGACGTTGACGTAGAGATTCCCGGCCTTGAAGCTTGCATACTGCGCATCCGACAGCTTCGCGCCCGCCGGAACCGTGTACGTGTCTCCGTCCTTCGTTAGCGCGATGATCACCGGACCGTTCTTGCCGGCTGCCGCTTCGTGGATGTGTGCGGCGGTACCAGTAATCCCCGTCGTCGTCACACTGCCGCTAACCGATTTGTCGTCGCCGACGGTGATCGAACCATTGCCAACTCCCGAGGTCTTGACCGGCGGTACTTCCTGATCACCCGCTAGCGTAACCTTGACGTCAGCTGCTACAGCGGTGCTCGAGTACGCGCCGAACGCGCACATCGCAACGATCAACGCTGTGCTCACCGGCCGCCATGCCTTTCTGGAAAACGGAATCATATTCATCGAGACCTCCTCATGTGCAGTTGTATGGATGAACGTAAGGATCGTCCATTTACCCTCGAGTCGTTAGCACTCTGCGAGGCATCGCGCGGAAACTGTCCGGCCACACGCTTCTGGAGTGCGCAATTCGAGCCGGTTAGTATCGCTCGCATAGCCCGCGCAGTCCGTACGCTACCCCACATACATTCGTTGAATCCGCAGCCAATTTGCGTCCTCGGCCGGTTGATTCAAAGCGCGACTGGCATCGCAGTGTCGGCATCAGCGCTGTTCTGCCGACGCGGCAGCGACGCGCCAAACGATATTGCCGACATCATCGGCGACCAGCAACGCGCCGCTCTTGTCCAGGGCCACACCGACCGGCCGGCCCATCGCATGGCCGCTGTCATTGACAAACCCCGTCAACACATCCATGGGCTCTCCCGCCGGCTTTCCTTCCCTGAACCGAACAAAAATGACCTTGTACCCGCTGCGTGGGTTGCGATTCCAGGACCCGTGCTGTCCCACGAACATCCCATGCTGAAACTGGGCGGGCAGACTTGTCCCTTTCGAAGACGCGAGTCCGAGGGACGCCGTATGAGGTCCAAGCGCATAGTCCGGCGTAACGGCAATCGCCACCAGATCGGGTCGTTGCGGTTGCACGCGCGTGTCGACGATCTGCCCGTAGTAGCTATAAGGCCACCCGTAAAACGCGCCATCTCGTACGGAGGTCATGTAGTCTGGAACCAGATCGCTTCCGAGCTCATCGCGTTCGTTGACAGCCGTCCACAGCGTGTCGCTGTCAAGTTCCCACGCCAACCCATTGGGGTTGCGCAGACCTGACGCGAAGACGCGGTGGCTACCGGTTTTGGGATCGATTTCCCAGATCGCGGCGCGCTCGCTCTCCTTGTCGATGCCGTTCTCGGCTATGTTGCTGTTCGACCCGACCGTTACATAGAGCTTGCTGCCGTTCGCGTTGGCGATGACGTTCTTTGTCCAGTGATGATTTATGGGACCGGCAGGCAGGTCGGTCACCTTGATACCGGGTGCCGTAATCGAGGTTTGGCCAGGCGAGTACGCGTAGCGCATCAACGCATCGGTGTTAGCGACATAGAGATCGTCGCCTACCAGCGCCATGCCGATGGGTGAGTGCAGCCCTTCGAGGAACACGGTGCGCGTATCTACAATCCCGTCTTGATTGGTGTCGCGCAGAAGCGTGATGCGATTGGCGCTCGGGACGCGGGAACCGGCCTTCTTCATGAATTGCTTCATGAACCAGCCTTTGATGCCCTTGCCATCCTCGGGTCTGGGAGGAGCGCTACTCTCCGCAACGAGCACGTCACCGTTCGGCAGGACGTAGACCCACCGCGGATGGCTCAGTCCCTCGGCAAACCGCGTCACGAGCGTGTCTGGTGCCGGAATCGGCGTCGCGCCCACGGCCCAGCCCGTCGCGGAGGCGACGTTGATCGTGGGGATCAGGGTCTTGGACGGGGGTGGAAGCACCGGATCGGCGCCTACGCCCGCGGAGACCGGCAGCTTCGCCATCTCCCCGCATGATGCGACAAGCAGACATGCCAATGCCCAAACACCGATGCGTACGACTCGCATGGCAGATCTCAGGGAGAGAGCGGTTGAATGGCCATTAGAAACGCTGTAGAAGGAGGTCGCTGCTGGGCGGGCGACTTCAGAATGAACGCCTCGGCCTGGTTCTTTCCCTTCCGACCGTGGACCGTCGCGCTCTTCGTGATCGCTCGTGTGATTAACGAGGGTTTGTCCGACTTGGTGCGCAACTGACAACGTGGCCGCAACCCCATGTCCGGGTCAGGCAGGCTGCGGCACCCGCCACGCACGCCGCCCTCCCGCTCCGGACCGGGCGTCGCGCGGCCTAGTTCTTGGCGGCTTCGTGCCAGGCTTTCATAAAGGTGTGGACCTCCTCCAACGACACGGTGCCATCTTTCTCCGCGTCGATGGCGTCAAAGTTCTTGGCTACGTTCGGCATCGCCTTGGCTTCTTCCTGGTCCAGCGTGCCGTCGTTGTCCTTGTCGGCTTTTTTGAAGGCTGCGGCCCCCTTGTCGTGGTCGTACTTGCCTTTCTCCGGGCTCCCAGCCTGGTCGCCCTTGCTCGGGCTGGTCATCTCTTTTTGGTCTGTGGCCGTAGGCTGGGAAGCTTCGCCCCCCTTCTCGCCAGCCGTGACATTCTGAGCCAAGGCTGCCGTCGCAGTACCGGCGCACAGTCCCACTACCAACAGCGAAACGATAGAGCGTTTCATAGTGATCATCCTTCAAGTGAAATAGAGAAATCCGCGGTCATCGCTGGATGTGGCTTGAGGTGCGGTGGTGCCGCGTCGCTTCTGGGTCGTCCCGCTCCTTCCCATCCAACAGGCTTCGCTGCCCGTCGGATCGGGTCGGCTCACTCGGGGACATCGCGTACCCAACGCAGTAAAGGCTACCCTCACGAAGGCCGGGCGTATGTCTGCCAGCACACAGAGCGAGGCTCAACGCGCACGGCTTTGGCCTACACGCGGCGGTGCGCGTTGATGCAGCCTGACACAGTGGTTGGGAAAGCGGACATGCCGTATCCGCTGGTCGGGCTCACAAAGCACCTCGCCATAAGTCAGCGCAACCTGTTCCATGTCGGCGAACAAGTGCCGACGCTCTTTGCGCGGCACGGCGGCCAGCAGGCTGTTTTCTACATGTACTCGGCTCGCGATATGCATAGGGATCTCCGGGTTCGTCGCGCTGTCCCGCCCCGCATCGCGGGAGAAAAATGGCGGTGCTACGGCAAGGCGCGAAGCCTTTGTGGGTGCAAAGACCTCGACGTATGTGCGCCGGCGCACAGCGCCTGTGGAACTCGAAGGGGAGAATTCTCCTTATGCACGGCAGCCCCTCCGAAAAAGGGGGTGACGCCCCTTGATCAGGGGAATTCGACGTCAACCAAGCAAGGATAGTCAACATGCCTTATACCATCGCCGTCGTCCTGATCATCTTGTGGGTCCTGGGGCTGGTCACTTCCTACACCATGGGTGGCCTGATTCATGTTCTCCTGGCTATCGCCATCGTGGTAGTTCTGCTCAGGGTCATAGGCCGACGCAGTTCCGTATGACTTTGCCTCATGCCTGCGCGGCACCACTCGCCGTACGACCGGAGGAAGGTGGCGCATTCAACCTGTTTACCCGAGAAAGGCAATCATGATCGCAAACAGATTTCTGCTCCTTGCCCTGACGCTGGGCGCGTGTGCCGCCGCCGCTTACACCGTTGGCCGCCACTCCCGCCAGACCGAAGCGAAGCAGCTCAAGGAAGACTTGCGCACCTGGGAGGGCGAGGGCGGCAATCCCGCGCCATCCAAGCCGCATCCGGCGGCGTCCGCCTGAGTCTTGGTCTGATCTTCTGGCGCCGATTTTCCTAAAACATCGGCATCCTCTCCGACCACACTATCGAGGAGTAGTGGATGAAACCCACTTTGCTTAAGGATGTGTCGCCGACGCGGCCGCCCCTTTCCGACATCAAGACTTTGCGCGAGCGCGCGCGACAACATATCGAGAAAGGCGCAGTAACTTCCGGCTATGCCGCCGACCGCGAGAACGTGATCAAGATTCTGAATGAAGCGCTCGCGACCGAGCTTGTCTGCGTGCTTCGCTACAAGCGCCACTATTTCATGGCTGCGGGTATCCATGCCACGCCAGTCGCAGCCGAATTTCTGGCCCATGCGACTGAGGAAATGTCACATGCCGACCTTATCGCCAAGCGCATTATCGAGCTCGGCGGCGAGCCGAATTTTTCACCAGACGGGCTGGCGGCACGCAGCCATGCGGAATACGTCGAGGGGAAATCGCTCAAGAGCATGATCCAGGAAGATCTGATTGCCGAGCGAATCGCGATCGAGAGCTATCGCGAGATGATCGCCTACCTCGGCGATCAGGATCCGACCACACACCGCATGCTGGAGGGGATACTCGCCAGCGAAGAGGAGCATGCCGAAGACCTGTCGTCTCTCCTCGCGGGGATGAAGGACCACGAACAGGTCTGATGTACAGTAACGGCAGCGCGGGGGGGCGGGCCCGGTGTCGTTGTCGTGCGCAATTATTCGATCCCCAACCGCTGGGTGGCCGGGAGCGCCCGTATTTCCGTTTGCGGCTGGGATGTCGGACCTCATGGGGGAGGGAACAAGAACAGCAAAAAGCCCCTGTCATCTCGGGACTTTCTTGCACGGGAATACGCGGCCGGGAAGCAAGGACTGTCTTACATCCTCGCCTGCCAGCTTGGTCTGGCTGACCCGGAAAAAATGCGCTATTCCCAATACGGCGAACGGTCGTAGTACTTGTACACGTCGCGGTTCCACTTTTCGTCGGCCATCGAAGGCCAATGATCCGAGTCGAACCCAGGCGCCGCCTTCAATCGCTCCTTGGAGACATCGAGCACGTAGTGATTCTTCGTCACGTCGTACTCGAACGCGCTGAACGGGATTGCGAACAGCTTTTCTCCCATACTGAGAAAGCCGCCAAACGATACGACGGCATATGCGACCCTGCCGGTACGGGGGTCGATGACGACTTCCTTGATGTCTCCGAGGCTGTCGCCTTTGGGGTTGACCACTTTCGTGCCGATGATGACCGACGCTTTTACGGGCGAATTTGAAAACACTTGCGGTTGACTCATCCCAGTTCTCCTGTTGCATGATGGATGGAAACAGGACTTCAGCGGTGCTTGTATCCAAACGTGGAACAATAGTTCGGACAGCACACACGATGAATTCCAGCGGGCAGTCTAGGCGGGAAATTGCTCCAACACAGTACGACAGCGCACATATCGGACACAAATGAGGGCGGCTTCCCGGCCGAAAGGGAAAAGCACTCTCCGCCCGCAAGGGTCAGTGCACCGCACCTTCCCGTGGCTGGAAAAGCGGTCCTGCAGGCAGTTACCGACATTGAATGACGTCTGAAGTTGGATGGCCGCCGCCAAGTCGTTCCAGTAGTGGGCAATGTTCCAGGCAACCGCGCGGACGTCTTTCTCCTACGTCGCATCGCAGTCGCTCACCGCATCGAGAGCGGTCTCCTCGGCTGTATTGTCGTTTCCAACGCCCGCCGGACAGTCTGGATCGCTCGCGCAAGCCGCCAGGTTGCAAGTATTGTCCTGCCCGCATGGTGGCCCTCCACCATCGACGCTATCCAGCGCTGCCAGGTCAGACGGCTGATCGTGGCGCCACCGATCTCTACGCCACCCTGCACGACGTACAACGCCCGCTGGGCATAGCCCTCGGGTAGTGTGAGTCCCTCTCGGGCTCCGAGCTCCGCATCCACGTAGAACATCTCCGACAGGGTCACTACGGGCGACGTGAGGCCGTAGGCGCTTCCGGCAATCACGCGCAGCCCGGCTCCACCTCTGTCGAGGGTCGGCAACGTGTCGGCAGGATGGTGGTGGAAAGCCGGGGGCGCCTCCTCAAAGGCGGTCGGCAGCGCCACCCACGACTGCAATCCGTGCAGCCGGGCACCGCGGCTGCGCGCCTGCGGGCTGCTGCGCTCGGAGTGCACGATGCCGCTTCCCGCGGTCATCCAGTTCACATCACCTGGCCGGATGGTCTGCACACAGCCGAGGCTGTCGCGGTGCACCAGCTCACCCTCGAACAGATACGTCACCGTCGCCAGCCCGATGTGCGGGTGTGGGCGCACGTCGATGCCTGCACCGGGAGCGAAAGCAGCCGGACCCATGTGGTCGAGGAAGATGAACGGGCCGACCATCCTGCCGCCGCCGTAGGGAAGGATGCGCCGGACCTCGAAGCCACCGAGGTCCCGGCGCCTGGCCTCGACTACCTGTTTCACTGCTGCCTGCACGCCTGCTCTCCCGTTCGTCCACGCGTGGCGTCGCGCGCCGCGCCACCTGTTGCGATGCTAACATCAGTGCGACGGCATGATGCGCGACGCCCTGCTGTTCCATCCTCCGTCCTCACGTCCCATGTTTCGTCCTTCCCCGGAGCATCGCATGCACGAGCCCGATGATCTCGTCTCGAACCCGTCACGTCACCCGTCCTTCTCCGAAGTCCTGGAGATCAACCTCCAGCGCCGCCGCCTGCTCCAGGGCGGCCTGGGTGCCTCGGCGCTCGCGTTCCTGGGGCTACCGCTCCCCAGCGCGCGTGCTACGGCGGGCGGCGCAGCGATAGCCTTCCAGCGCGTGCCGGTGGCAGTGGACGACGCCGTGCATGTGCCCGAAGGCTACGTCGCAGAGGTGTTGTACGCGTGGGGTGATCCGGTATCGGATGGCCCGGCCTTCGCGCCGGATGCCAGCAACACCGCCGCCGACCAGGAGCGGCAGGCCGGGATGCACCACGACGGCATGCACTTCTTTCCGCTGCCAGCTGCGGGCACGGAGCGCAACCGCGGACTGCTGGTGCTGAATCACGAGTACGCCGACGACGGGCTGCTGCACACAGACGGGATGCAGTCGTGGAGCGCCGAGAAGGTCCGCAAGTGCCAGGCTGCCCACGGCGTGTCGGTAATCGAGATCCGTCTTCGCCACGATGGCCGCTGGGAGGTGGTGCGGCCCTCGCGCTATGGACGGCGGATCACTGCATTCACCCCCATGCGCGTGTCGGGGCCCGCCGCGGGCCATGCACTGATGCGCACGCAAGCCGACCCGAGCGGCATGCGCGTGCTGGGGACGCTCAACAACTGCGCCAATGGCACCACACCCTGGGGCACCTACCTCACCTGCGAAGAGAACTTCCAGCTCTACTTCGTCAACCGCGGCGCCATACCAGCGGAGCAGCGCCGCTACGGAATCACCGACAAGGGCTGGCGCTACCGCTGGGAAGAGCACGATGCACGCTTCGACGCGCAGGTGCATCCTCACGAGCCGAACCGCTTCGGCTGGGTGGTGGAGATCGATCCGTTCGATCCGCAGTCCACCCCTGTGAAGCGCACCGCGCTGGGCCGCTTCAGCCACGAGGGCGCGCAGCACGCGCTTGCGCGCGACCGCCGCGTGGTGATCTACTCGGGCGACGACCAGCGCAACGAATACATTTACAAGTTCGTCACTCGCGAGGCCTTCGACCCGGCGAATCCGGCGGGCAATCGGGATCTGCTGGACAGCGGCACGCTGTATGTCGCCAGGTTCCACGCCGACGGCACCGGCACCTGGATCGAGCTGAGCTTCGGTCGCAACGGACTGACTCGCGAGCATGGGTTCGCCGGCCAGGCCGAGGTGCTGATCCGCGCGCGGCAGGCCGGCGATCGGGTAGGCGCCACGATGATGGACCGACCGGAATGGATCACCATGCATCCGCATACGGGCGAAGTGTACTGCTCGCTCACCAATAACATGGGGCGGGGCGGCACCACGGTGAACGCCGTCGACGGAACTACGCACGCAGGCAGCGCGAACCCACCGGTGGACGCAGCGAACCCACGCGCCGAGAACATCTTCGGCCACATCATCCGCTGGCGCGAAGCAGGCGGCGACGCTGCCTCCACCACGTTCGAGTGGGACGTCTTCATCCAGTGCGGGGATCCGTCCAACCCCGACCCGAACAAGCGTGGCGATATCAAGGGCGACATGTTCAGCAGTCCCGACGGGCTCTGGATCGACAACGGCGGGCGGCTGTGGATCGAGACCGACATCTCGCCCGCTGCTCTCCACATGGGCGAGTACGCGCGCATGGGCAACAACGCCATGCTCTGCGCCGATACGGTATCCGGCGAAGTGCGCCGCTTTCTCACCGGCCCGCGGGGCGCCGAGGTCACGGGCGTGATTCAGACACCGGACCAGCGCAGCATGTTCGTGAACATCCAGCACCCGGGCGAGACCCCTCGCGAGCGCGGCGACCCGGCCAACCCCAAGGCCAACAGCTCCTGGCCCGACGGCCCGGGAGGCAGGCGGCCGCGCTCGGCAACGCTGGCGATCCGCAGGCTGGACGGCGGGGTGATCGGGACGTAGCGCTGCGACACACTAATTCCACCTCTCACCACGAAGGCACGAAGGAAACTGGAACGAGGGGCCATGAGGGCTTCCGGCGCTCGTCACATCTAGCATACGATGCGTCGGAACTAACGTGCCTCGTACCAGGGAACCGTCATCCCCGCGCAGGCCAGCAGGCGGGGATCCACAGATGCTCGAGCGGCCCGGGCTGCCCCTGGAGCGTGCCCTGGACCCGATCGAAGACGGGCACGACGATGACTTGATCGGAGCTTCCCTGGCAAGGGACAGGGTCAACCCCGCCCGCTCGACCTCTCCCGGTGCGCAGCCACGATCCGCTCGGCGACAGTGAGGTAGTGCTCGTGCTTCGCGAGGTTGTACGGTGTCAGGTTCACCGCGCGGATCATGCGCCTGACGATCTCGCCCTCCACGACATCGGCATCGATGATGTTGACGCAGCCTGCATCCTGCTCGAACGCCGACAGTCCGGCCAGGCCGCCCCGGGTAACCCAGGCGAGGATCACCGCGTTGGTTCCCCCGTGCCCCACCACCAGCGCAGTGGTCCAGTCCGGCCGCTGCAGCAGCGCCTCGAAGGCTGGAACGATACGTTCCTGGAACGCCGCAAAGGTCTCGCCTCCCGGGAAAGCGGCACCGGGCTCGGCCGCACGCTCCAGGCCGTAGGTGAATTCCGCGTCGATCCGCTCGTCGCTGAGATGCTCGATGGGACCGGCCTGGATCTCGCGCAGCGCCGCGATCTCTTCCAGACGGACAGCACGTCCCTCGAGCACCAGGTCGGCAGTCTGACGCGTGCGCGCAAGGCCCGTATGCGCACCGAGGTCGAAGGGGACCTCTCCGAGAAGCTCGCGCATGACGCGCGCCTGCTCTACACCTTCTTCGGTCAGCGGCACCTGCGTCGAGAACACGGTTCGTCCGTCGGGACGGCGATAACTCACCTCGCCGTGCCGCATCAAGTAGACCCGCTTGCGGCCGCGGGTGCCTGGCAGTCCTGTTCTAGTCATGGGTGCGACTCGGTGGATGTGAATCGTCATCTTAGCGGACCTCGGTCTGCCGGGATGTCGAACCCTTCCCGGCTCGCGCTGTCCAGGCCGACAGCCGGCCACTTCGCACGGCTGACCTCGGTCAAACGGAGCGGCGGCCGATTGGGGGTAGCATCTGTCAGTCAATCGAACTTGACGATTGCTAACGTAGGCCATCGCACACGCAGGTCAATGCCGCAGAACCCCGCGCCGAGACTGATCCCCCTCGATCGGATCGACAACGAGCCGGTGGGCGGCAAGGCCGTCCAACTAGCGCGGCTCGCCCGCCTGGGGCTGCGCGTTCCGGAGGGTTTCGTCATTGTCGGCGCGGCGCCCGGCCGCCTGCCGCCGGAGCTGGACAACTACTCCGCGCGGCTTGGGGGCGCGGTGGCGGTGCGCTCGTCGGCTCTGGGGGAAGACAGTGCGGAAGCGTCGTTCGCCGGGCAGTACGAGACCGTGCTCGGGGTCGAGGGTAGCCCCGCGATCCGCCAGGCCGTGGAGCGCTGCCTCGCGTCCGCGACGGGTGCGCGGGCGCAGGTCTATCGCAGCGAGATGCGCACGCACGGCGATGTGCAGATGGCGGTGGTGGTGCAACGCATGGTGGATGCGACTGCGGCGGGTGTGATCTTCACCGCCGACCCCATTAGCGGCCAGCGCGATCGCATCGTCGTCAACGCCGTGCCCGGACTGGGTGAGGCGCTCGTAGGCGGCTACCGCATGCCGGACCACTTCGTCCTCTCGCGCGCGGGAACGGTGCTGGAGCGCGCGGTGCAGGGCGAGCACACGGCCCTGGACGAGGCGAGGCTCGGCCAGCTCTTGAGCGAGGCGCTCAAGGCCGAGGAGGGGCTGGGCTCTCCGCTGGACCTCGAATGGGCCATCGGCAAGGACGATCGGGTGTACTGGCTCCAGGCGCGGCCGATCACGACACTGGAGCTGCCCGGCCCCGATGAGCTCGACGATGCGGTGGACCCCATGTGGCAGCTCACCAGCTACAACGTCGCCGAGTGGATGCCCGGCGCCATGCCACCGTTGAGCTGGTCGGTGGTGGGACCGTCCTACATTCGGGCCATGAGCGAGCTGTTCCTGCGCGCGGGACTGCCGAAGGAGCTGGTAGACAGCGTGCCCATTCTCGCCAACGTCCAGGGGCACGCGTTCATCAACATGACGAACTTCTACGTGCTCGGCTCACAGATGTTCGGCATGGACAAGAACAGCTCCGATCTCACGCTCACCGGGCAGGTGCTGCCGGAGGTGAAGCTCCCGCCGAACGCACCTGCGCTGCAGCGGCTGACGCATACGTTGCGGTACTTTCGCCTGATGCCGGCGGGGAAGAAGCGACTCGATGCCTTCGTCGAGCGCTACCGCTCCTTCCGCATGGAGCCCACCGAGGACCTTGTCGAGTACTCCCGCCGCCTGGATCAGGCGCGCGCGATCTTCAACGAGTCGGGTGCCGTTCACGTCCACACCTCCATGATGGCGATTGCGTTGCTGGGGTTGTTCCAGCGGTTGCTCAGCAAGGGCGGACCGCCGAGCCCGAGGTCGCATGCCGCGGTCGCAGCGTTGCTGGCCGGGGCGAAGGCCGACGGCTCCGGCGCCGATGCAAGCTCCATCGGCGTAGCGGACGCGCTCGATAGGCTGGGCGCGGTGTTCGCGCGCGACCCCGGCCCGGCAGAGCGCTTCGCGCGGATGTCGCCCGACGCAGCGCTCAAATGGCTGCGAGACGCATCCTCCGGCACGGTGGGCAACGCGTTCGACTCCTTCTTGGCCGCGCACGGTCATCGCTGCATCCGGGAGCTGGATTTCCGCGAGCACGACTGGGCAGAGGACCCCCTCCCGCTCATCCGGTCGCTGCAGTTGATCGTGACAGCGCCGCGCCGAACGCAGGCAGACTGGAGGCGCGAGGGGCAGGAGGCGCTTGCCGGACTCTCCTGGGGTCCACGCCGGTTGATCGAGTGGCTGTTGCCAAACGCGCACGCCGCTATTGTGGAGCGCGAGCGCTCCAAGTCCTTCAGCGTCTGGCTCGCCCGCCAGCTCAAGCGGGGCTACGTCGATTACGCCCAACGGCTCACGGCCCGGGGCCGGCTGCCGGACGTCGACCTGGTGTTCTTCTTCACCCACGAGGAACTGGGACGGTTGGCCCACGGACCCGATGACGCACTGGTGCGGCGCGCGGAGCACCGTCGGCGGTTGCACCGGCACAAGGTGTCGTTGGAGTTCCCGCGAGTGTGCCAGGGCAAGCCCGTTCCGGTGGCGCCCCGCCAGGGCGAAATGCAGGACGGCGACATCATGCAGGGCACACCGCTCAGCCGCGGCCTGGCGGTGGGGCCGGCGCGCGTGGCGCGCACGCTGGCGGAGGCCGCCGACATGCAGCCCGGAGAGATCCTGGTGACACCGTTTACCGACGTGGGCTGGACGCCCTTCTTCAGCCGCGCCGCAGGGCTCGCCACCGAGGTCGGCAGCGTGCTGTCGCATGGAGCGGTGGTGGCACGCGAGTATGGATTGCCGGCCATCGCCGGCCTGCCGGGTGTGACGCGGCGGTTCAAGACCGGCGACATGCTCCGGCTCGACGGCAACACGGGCGAGCTGCGGCGCATGCGTTGACTGTCCAACACCCTGCGCCTTATACCCAACGCAAAGGCGTTGAGGTTCTCGCCTTCGGCGCCGCTGTCAGGTCGCGCCGCTCGCCGGCCGCGCCAGGAGCATCACCGGAACCAGCAGCAGCGCCTGCACCAGGAAAAACGGCGCGGCGAAGGCGAGGAAATCCGTCCGGCCGAGCACGTTGATCGAGATCAGTGCCGCGATGCTCAGGCTGCGCGAGGGAAACCCCGCGAGCACCGTAATCGCGTCGGCTCTGGGCCATCCGAATCCCCTGGCGATGCCGAAGCCCAGCGCTGCCGCGGCCACGGTGAAGAGGACCGCGGCAAGCACGATGGAGCCGAGGTTGTGCCCGATGGTGGCGGCCTGGTCTGTCAGGATGATCGCCAGCATCGCCACCACTGCAGCCAGGCTCAGCCGTTGCAGGCGCTCGTGATGGCGTTGGACAAACCCCGGCGCATAGTGGCGCACCAGCATCCCGGCTCCAACCGGCAGCAACAGCCCGGTCAGCACCTGTTGCATGACCTTGTCCACTGGCAGGACGAAGCCCGCCTGCTGCTCGAGCAGCAGACCGAATCCCAGCTTCGCAACCAGCGGCGTGGAGGCCAGCGCCAACACGCTGGACGCTACCGTCAACGTCACCGAAAGCGCGATGTTGGCGCGCGCGAGCAGGCAGAAATAGTTGGAGCTCGTCGCCTGCGGAGCGGCAGCCGCGAGGATCAGACCGCCGGCGACCGCGGGCTCGGGGCGCAGCAGAAAAACCAGCGCTGCGGCGATCAGCGGCAGCACCAGCACCTGGCCGAGGAGGCTCGCCGCCACCTCCGCCGGGTAATGCAGGACGCGGTTCAGATCTGCCGGCGTCAGCTCGAGGCCCACGATCGTCATCGCCAGGATGATCAGAGCCGGCAATCCAACTTCGATGACGATGCCCATGAGAGGAGCATTCTAACCTCCTCTCAAGAAACAGCTCCCCAGCCGGCCCTCTCCCGCGAGGGGAGAGGGAGATCTCTACACCGCCGGCCAGATCACCGGCCAGGCTGCTCTGTGGCTGATCAGCAGTTCACTGCAGGATCGGCGTCAGCGCCGTGACGATCCGCTGCATCTGCTCGGCGTTGACCAGGCTTTGCAGTGTTGCCGCGAACCGCGGCTCCTGCACGCCGGAGACGATGTACTGCCAGCGATAGGCCTTCAGCACGCCGTCCCGCACCTGCCGCTTCTCGGCATCGCTTAAGCCTCGCCCGCAGATCTTGAAGAAGTACTCGGCGTCCGCGGCCGACTGCGCCTGCAGGATGCCGTCCACCGCTCCAACCAGCGCGATCAAGTCGTCCACCGCCGCATCGCGCTCACCGTCGGTCAGCTTCGCATCCTCGCGCACCCACTCCAGCTCGTCGATGATGGCGTGCTGCGACTCCTCGCGCCAGTGGAACAGGAACACGTCCTTCCACAGCTCGGAGAGGTTCGAGTCGGGGTCGATGCTGCTGCGATAGTGCAGCTGCGTGAAGAGCTCGATGTCCAGCGTGAGCGCGAGCACCGCCCAGGTCGACTTCGACAGCACGGCGGCCGCCACGTCGTTGGGTTGCGGCACGGCCACGTAGCCCTCCGGCATGCCTTCGCCGATCATCTTCTCGATCCGGCGGAACATCTCCTGGTGCTTGAGCTCCTCGTCGCTGAAGCGGATCAGCGCCTCGAGCGCGGTCTGGTCGCCGAACCAGTGCTCGCGGCTCACCTCCAGCACCTTGGCGTTGATGAAGCGCTCGACCAGGCCGAAGATGTAGGCGTAGGTGCGGCCCTGGATCTGGCTGAGCAAGCGCTTCTCGCCCTCGTCGAGGAAGCCGAGACGGTCGACCTGGGACAGGCCGTCGGGCAGGAACTTCCGGGAGAAGTCGAACTTGCGGCCGCGGAACACGTCCTTGTCGATGTCCCAGCGGATGCGCTTGGACACCTCCACGCACTTGGCGTAACGGTCAGCCGGGCTTGCGTTGCTGGCGGTAACACTCATGTCCATCTTCGGGCCTCCTTCGGGCAATGGTCGCAAAGCCGAAACGTTTCGGCTGGGCGCCGCCATTGCCAGCCCCGTGCCAGCGCGGCGCGCCGGTGTGCCTTCAGGAAGATCAGCAGCTTGCGCGCCCCGAGGGCGCGCCAAAGGGTAGCGAGACTTCGCGATTCGCGAGATCTCGCAAGGCAATCTCGCGAGATCCCGAAGAGGACAGCGTTTCATTGGCCACTGGCGCGCAGATCCTCCCGCAGGAGCAGGTTAGTGGCGTCGCGCCGATCGACCGGGAGCGTCGCCCCGCGCCAGCCGAAATGGTAGCGGGCGCCAGTCACCGGACCGGTCAGGCTCAGCGGCTCCTGCCCGTGGTAGGTGACTTCGATCCACTTGCTCGCCGCACTCGCAGTGTTCGCAGTCCGGGTGAACCGGCCCGACGGCGACTTGCCCTGCGGGCCCGGCTTCCAGTTACAGCAACCCATCTGCCTCCACCCGTCACGCCTCATGCGTCACGCCCTCCCCGTCACGCTTTCCCTGTCACACCTTCCCTGTCCCGCACTCGCTGTCACGCCCTACCTGTCACGCTTTGTCCATCACGTTTCACCTGTCACGCCTCCCGCAGGGCCAGCGGCGCAGGAGACCACTTAAGCGCCGCCGCCCGCCGTATCCCGGAATCAGTTGGTGTCCGGCGCTTTGAGGCAGAAGCCGACGGCGTCGTAGTCGTGCCAGCCGGACCCCGCGCTGACGATGGTGCGGTCCCACGCGTCCATGCGGATCACATAGCCGCAGGGGTCCATTCCCGTCGTGTCCAGCGTCCAGGTGGCACTCTCGCCGGCGGTGGACACCACCGGGTACACGCGCGCGGATGGCGAGACCGTCGCACCGTGAGCGACCGATGCGGGTTCGACCGTGATGCTCAGGCTGCCAAAGTGCTCGTCGGTTACGCTGTAAGCGCCGCGCAGCCGCATACCCACCTCGAAGGTGCCGCACGGCACGGCTGGCGTCCAGGTGACCCCGTCGAGCGAGTATTCGGTGATGGTGATCGAGGGGACCGGCACGCTCTCGTCCAGGCGCACCTTGACGTTCTGCCGGGTGCTGCTGTCGCTGCAGGTGGTCACGCCGGCGAGGTAGACCGTGTTGGTCGCCGTGTCGAGCGCCTCGACGCGGATCTCCCACAGTCCAGCCATCGGCTTGGCCGTGTGCCACGCCGCGAGCAGGCGGTTGGGGCTCGACACACGCCGCCAGTTGCCTGTCACCGGCGTGCCGTACTCGCGATAGGTGTACCAGCCGCCAGCATCGATGGACTGCGTGATGCTGTGACTCGCCGCCATGCCGATCCCGGTTCCCTCATGGACGGTGATGCCGAAGGAGTTGGTAAGCGGCTGCCAGGGCCCGCCGGGCAACTGGCGCACATACACCTTGTACTTCAGTGTGTCGGGTGTGTTGAGCGCGAGCGCTGCGGGGATCTCACCGGTGATGTATAGGGTGCCGCCGAAGGGCCGGTCGAACGCGCCGGCCAGGCCGGTGCTCTGATCGATGGAGCACACCGATGCACCGCTGATGTCGTACAGGAACGGCGTGTAATCGCCCGGCACGACCGCAGGACCGGCCGGAACGTGGATCAGCGTCTCTTCGCGGTTGCCCCATACCGGCACGTAGTTCGGGTTCCAGCACGGCGGGATGTCGTTCCACGACACAATGGCGCGGATCGGTACGACACGCGCGCCCTGGATGCAGGGACGGCGCAGCGCGCTGAAGTCCACCGGGAGGTAGACGGCGTACTCCAGCCCCGCTGCTGGAACGCTGGCCACGTCGTACACCTGCACCGAAGCCGTGCCCAGGCAGGTCTCGAAGCTGCCATTGCTGTCGGTGTCCGCCCAGAAGGTCACGTACTCGCGGCTGCCCGTAGTGCAGGGGTTGCCGGAATAGCCGTTGGGCTTCTTCACGCGGATCACCGCCGATAGCTCGCTGGTTACCGGGTTGTAGCCGACGCACTCCATCTCTTCGTACAGAGTGCTGCCGTCTACGGGCGCCAGTTTGCCGACGATAGCGGCGAGATCGATGTCCAGCTCGACAAACGGGCTCTTGAACCCGGGCGCCTTGAACGCCGTGGTCAGCTCGGGGCTCGCGACCAGCTTCTTGACCTCGGCCAGCGCGTAGCGGTGTGGCTCCACGCCCTTGCCCTTGTACAGCGCGTGCAGCTCTGCTAGCTGCAGTGTCTTGGGCTGGATGGTCGGCAGCGGCTGGTCGAGGTCGAGGAGCTCGGCAAGATCCAGGGGCACTTTGACCTTGGCGATCTCGAATACGTCGACGAGCCTGGGCAGCTTCCAGGGGTCGACCTGGATGTGGGTGTTGTGGATGTCGCCCCATACCGGCACGTAGTCCGGGGTGTCGGGCGGCGGCGGATCGTTCCACGACAGGATGGCGCGGGCCAGGAGGACGTTGCTGTACTTGCACAACTTGCGCGCCGGCGAGCAGGGCACACTCAGCGCGTACTCGAGGCGCTTGATACCGACCGTGCCCTCGGGAATGTCGTGGCTCGCGAAGCTGGCCAGTCCCTGATCCACCCAAGTCGCTCCGTTGTCGTAGGAGAGGTAGAAGCGCACATACTCCGGCGTCCCGGCCGAGCACACGTCGCCGCCGTAGCCATAGGGTTGCTTCACGTACACCACGGCATCCAGCCGCTCGAGTTGCGGATGGAACCCGACGCAGCCGATCTCCTCGTAAGTGGTGTTGCCCTGGATGTTGATGACCGCCGGGAACGGGCTGACCCTGAGGTTTCCGAAGTAGTTCGGGTTGGACACGAGCAGCGCACGGAACTCGCTGCGCTCCTTCGGGACCCGCTTCATGCCTTCCTGCACGGCCGCGACAGCGTTGGCCGCCGCCGTTGCCCTCAGATCGCTGTTCTCGTTGACCATTGCCTTCTCCTGGGAAGCTCGGGGCAGCGCGGCACGGACGACATGCACGACGCGCGGCTGGCTGCACCCATCGCGGAGAGAACACTAGTGAGGCTCGGTCAGCCGGCCCACTGCACGAAGGTGATAGGCCGAAGGACGAACAGCCGGAGGTGAGGCGTGAGGAGTCAGGGGCAAGAGTGAGGCGAGGAGCGTGGGGCGCATGGCGTGAGCGCTCTCGCACTGCGGCCCCCGGGAAGGCGTCCGTATGCTCCTCACCCCTCCCTCCTCACCCCTCACTCTCTTCCGCTATAGTCTCGCCTCCTCGCCCCCGACCCATGTCTCCCGCCCACGCGCTGCGCCAGCCGGTCGACGCTACTGCTGCGTCCCTCATGCTGCTGCTGTGCTTCTGCTGGGGGTTCACACACGTGGTGGCGAAGCTGACCGTGCCGGGGGTGTCGCTGGTGATGCAGAGCGGATTGCGCTCGGCCATCGCCACCGTGCTGCTGCTGGCGTGGGCATGGCGGCGCGGGATCCCGCTGTTCGCGCGCGACGGCACGCTGGGGCCGGGGCTGGTCGCGGGCGCGCTGTTCGCCGGCGAGTTCTGGTTCATCTACACGGGGCTCGCCTGGACCGGCGCCTCGCGCATGGTGGTGTTCGTATACCTTGCGCCCTGCCTCACCGCGCTCGGCTTGCACTGGTTCCTGCCCAGCGAACGCCTGAGCGCGCTGCAATGGACCGGCGTGCTGCTCGCCTTTGCCGGCGTGGCGATCGCCTTCGCGGACGGCTTCGCGTCCGACCGCGCGTCGCTGCTGGGCGATGCTTTCGGCATAATCGCGGCCGCGCTGTGGGCGGCAACCACCGTGGTCATCCGCACCACCAGGCTCAACGGCATCAGCGCAGCCAAGACCCTGTTCTACCAGCTTGCGGTATCCGCGGCCGTCTTGCCAGTGGTCTCGCTGCTGATGGGTGAAGCGGGCATCGTCGCCCTGACGCCGCTGGTCGTCGCCAGCCTTCTCTACCAGGGCGGGATCGTCGCGTTTGCCAGCTACCTCGCCTGGTTCTGGCTCCTCACCCGCTACCTCGCCGCGCGGCTGTCGGTGTTTGCCTTCCTGACCCCGCTGTTCGGCGTGGCGGCAGGCGTTGTCGTTCTGGGCGAACCGCTTCGCGCGGTGTTCGTAGCAGGCGTGGTGCTGGTGGGCGCCGGCATCTATCTGGTGAATCGGCCCTCGCCGAGCTCCAGGAGGCGGTAAAGAAGCGCGTCCGGCGGCCGTAATGGGGATATGGCGCCGCCGCTGTATGGTGGCGCGTTTCCTGCTCCGACGCGGGAGCATTCCCTCCTAGGAGGCCCCCATGAAGCGAACCCTGCTGTTTACCGCCCTCCTGCTGGCCGGCCCGGCCCAGGCCTACGTCATCCTGGAGAGCAAGTATCGCGTCGAGGTATCGCCCGGCGTGTTCGAAGATCAACTGGTCCTCAAATGCGACAACGGCCGCAAGATCACCGTCCCCTGGGAAGCCAGGCTGTCGGAGGCTTGTGGCGAGGTCGACGTCCCCAAGGCGGCCGCCGCGGCGCAATCCACGGACGAGCCTCAGGAGCGCCAGAAGGAGATCCTGATGTCGCGCATGCGCGAGCAGTACGGGAACATCGACGAGCGTCACGTGACGGTCGAATCGGGACTGGGTGGGGCTGAGGCGCATTTCTCGCCGCAGATGCGGGAGATCCTCAAGCGCTACGAGCTGTGCAGGAAGAACACCAAAGGCAACCCGAGCTGCGCCGCGGAACGCAGCCAGGCCATGGCCGCGCTGTCGTCGCAGCCGGCTGCCGCCGAGCCCCTGCCCGAGCCGGCGGCCGGTGCCGAGCCGCAACCGGCAGCCAAAGCCAAGAGCAAGCCTGCGGCCAAGCCCAAGCAGACGGCGGCCAAGCCGGTCGCGAAAGCCGAACCCATGCCCACTGAACAAGCCGAGACCGAGCCGGCGCCGCTGCAGGCCGAGCCCGAGGAGATGCACGCGGCGACCGAGCCGGCGACGCCTGCGGCGAAGCCCGCAGCCGACCCGCCAGCACCGGCAGCGGACCGCACCGCCCGCGAGCAGAAGATCGCCCAGGACTACGCCTGGTGCATGCGCGCGAAGCCCAAGTTCGAATGCGAGACCGAGCGAGCGGCCGCGCTCAAAGCGTTGGACGCGCCGGCGAAGCCGAAGGCCAGAAGCAAGTCTGCTAAGGCGCCCAAGTCGCCTGAAGTCGCGGCGAACTGACCGGCCATCCCATTGCCACGCCCGACCGGGTGTGGCAATGTACGCGCGCTTCACACCACGGAGAAAAACGAATGATCCGCGCACTGCGCTGCCTGAACCTGCTCTTCCCCGCCGTTCTTGCCTCCGCTCCGCTGCTGTGCGTCGCGCAGGGGCAGGACGAACTGTGGGAGATCACCATGTCCATGCAGATGGAAGGCATGAGCATGCCCGAGCAGGCCCAGCGCGTCTGCAAGCCCAAGGGCAAGCAAAGCGACGAGGACCTGGTGCCGAAGGACAAGGAATGCCGCGTCACCGACTGGAAGCAGTCCGGCAACAAGACCACCTTCAACATGGTGTGTGAGGGCAAGAGCAAGATGACCGGAACCGGCGAGTTCATCCAGGAGAAGGATGGCTACCGCGGCACCATGCGCGCCAAGGGCACTGCGGACGGGGAGCCCTTCGACATGACCCAGAAGTTCGCCGGCAAGCGGGTGGGCAACTGCACGTACGAGGACCCGGTCAAGAAGTCCAACGCCATGATCGCCGAGCAGTGCAACAGGGGCATGGACGAGATGCAGTGGCCCCTGTTCACGATGGAAGGTGCGATGTGCAAGGACCGCAAGGCGGAGTTCTGCGGCAAGGTGGCGAAGATGACGCAGGACATGCGCGATCCGGCCGGGTACCGGGCCGCAGTCTCGAAGCGCGGCGATTGGGCGCAACTGGCGCAGGCCTGCGGCCAGGATCCGGCCGCGATCACCGCCGATGCCTGCAAGCGCTCGGTGAGTGCGAAGGACTGGGAGTTCGTCATGCAGCACTGCGAAGCCGAGGGCAAGGCGCTGGCGAAGCAGAATTGCGAGGGGCGTTCCTATACCGCAGCGATGAGCTCCGTGTACGCGCCGCTGTGCAGCCGCTACACGAGCTTCGGCGGCCGCTCCTACACGGCGGCGCTGCCACGCCACACCGAGGCAGCGCCCGCGGCAACCGCCGGCACGCCTGCGCAGGAGGCCAAGAAGCCGAGCGCCACGGATCAGATCAAGGAAGGCGCGGGCAAGCTCAAGAAGTTCTTGAAGTTCTGAGCCGACCGAATGGGCCGGCGGCTCGCAGCCTTGGCGCTGCTGCTGGCCAGCATCACGGCGCCCGCGCGCGGCGCCGAGAACCTGTTCCCGGAGGTCGCGGCGGCCTATCTGGTGCGCGTCCAGGATCGCACGCTGTGGGCCGGCGATCCCGGCCGCCGCCTGGCGCCTGCCAGCCTGACCAAGATCATGGCGGCCCTCCTGGTGCTCGAGTCCTACCAGCCGCGTGACGTGGTCACAGTCAGCCGCGCTGCAGCTGCCGAGACCGGTGCGCGCCTCGGCCTGAAGGCCGGCGAGCGCATGACCGTTGCCGACCTGCTGGCCGCCGCGCTGCTGCGCTCCGCCAATGACGCGTGCCATGCGCTCGCAGAGTGGCGAGCCGGCAGTCAGATCGCCTTCGTCGCACTGATGAACCGGCGTGCCGCCGAGCTTGGGTTGCGCGACACGCATTTCGCCAACGCCTGCGGCCACGATGCACCCGAGCATTACTCGACGGCCGCAGACCTCGCCGCGCTGGCGGAGGCGGCGCTGCGGCATCCGGAGTTCGCGCGGCTGGTCGCGCAAGTCAGTGCGCGCGTGAGCACCGCGGGTGGCACACGCCGCTTCCGGCTGGAGAACACCAACGCGCTGATCGGGCGGCTGCCAGGTGCGCTCGGCGTCAAGTCCGGCTATACGCGCGGCGCCGGCAAGTGCCTGGTGGCAGTCGCCGAGCGCGAGGGGATGCGCGTGCTGCTGGTCCTGCTCGATGCGCGCAATCGATGGTGGGACGCGCACGGGATGATCGAGCACGCTTTCGCCACGGCAGGACAGGCACCCTGAATCGCGGTACTCACCGCAGACAACAACGCGCAAGGCAACTGCCCCTGAAGAAGCTGCACGACCCGCACCCGTCCACAACTGAGCCGCCAAGAGTGGACCGCCGCCCTCCCTGGCCGCGATTTCGCCCAGTTATCTTGTTTTCCTCCGTGTCCTCCGTGTCCTCCGTGGTTCAGTATTCATGGGTCCAGTCTTGAAGCCAAGCCAGGCCGCCCTGCTCGTGACGGTGATCACCGCCGCCTACGCCAACGCTTTCCTGGGCGCCTTTCAGTTCGACGACTACAACGTCATCGTCGACAACCCGGCCGTCCACTCGATTGCTGCTTGGTGGCAGTCGATGCCTGGGATCCGGCCGCTGCTGAAGCTCTCCTACAGCCTCAACTGGGCCTCCAGCCTCGGGGTACCAGGATTCCACGCGGTGAACCTGCTGTGCCACCTGGGTAGCACCTTGCTGGTCTTCGCACTCGCGCGCCGCTGCGTGCAACACTGCACGACCAGGGTTTCGCCAGAGCCGGTCGCGCTCGGCGTCGCGCTGCTGTTCGCCCTGCACCCGGCCCAAACCGAGGCGGTGACCTACGTCTCCGGTCGCTCGGTGGCCCTGATGGCCGTGCTCTACCTCACTGCAGCGCTGCTCTGGCTGAGCGGTCGCGAGCGCGGCAGCGCGCTGCGGCAATTCGCGCTGTCCCCGCTGCTGTTCCTCGCCGCCCTGGCAACCAAGGAGACAGCGTGGACCCTGCCGCTCGCACTGCTTCTCGTCGAGCTGACCCGGCCCGATGCGCGCGTGCCGGCCGCGCTATGGAAGCTGCGGGTGCATTTCGGGCTGCTGGGCGCAGCAGCCGTGGCGATGCTCGCCACACCAGGCTACCGCCGCCTCCTCGAGGGCAGCATTACGACTCGCACCCTGAAGGAGAACCTGCTCACGCAGGTCGACGGGGTGTTCTACTTGATCGCGCATCCGCTGCTCTCCCTGCGCACCAATATCGACCCCGATCTTGCCGCGCAAACGGGCCTCACGCCCGCACTGACGCTGAAAGCGGCGCTGCTGCTCCTGCTGGTGGTCACGGGGCTGGCGCAGCTGCGCCGGCGGCCCTGGCTCGGCTTCGGGCTGCTGTGGTTCTTTCTCCATCTCGCGCCGACCAATTCATTCCTGCCGCGGCTGGACGTCGCCAACGACCGCCAGCTCTATCTCGCGTTGATCGGGCCCGCGCTTATCGTCTCGGTCGCGATCTGGCAGCTCGCCGCTGCGCGACTCGCCCTTGGGCTCACGGCCTGCGCGGCGCTCGTTCTGGGCGCCGCAACGATCCTGCGCAACGAGGACTATCGAACTGAAGTGTCGCTGTGGCAGGCGACGGTACGCGCCTCACCCGGCAAGGCGCGCGCGTGGAACAACCTCGGCTTCGCGTATCGCCTGGCCGGCGACGCTCAGGCCGCGCGTCATGCCTACCTGCAAGCTTTGCGGCGCGACCCGCAGGACATCAAGGCACGCGCCAACCTCGAGGCGCTGCGTACGGATTGACCTGCGGCCGACCGCCTTCTATCCTCCCCGCCTTGCTGCCGGAGCCCACGCGTGCGTCAGATCCCGGAAACCACCGTCGATCAGCTCATCGCCCGATACGATGCCCTGCTGTTCGACGCCTATGGCGTGCTGGTGAGCGTGGCGGGGGCAATGCCCGGCGCACCCGAGCTGATCGACCTCCTCAATGCTGCAGGGAAGTCGTATTGCCTGGTTACCAACGACGCCTCCAAGCTGCCCGAGACGGCCGCTGCCCGGTACCGCCGTTTCGGCCTCGAGGTGGACCCGGCGCGGATCGTCACCTCCGGCGGACTAATCGACGGCTACTTTCGCGAGCACGATCTGAGGGACGCGCGCTGCGTGGTGCTCGGCACGATCGACAGCGTGCGCTATGTCGAGCACGCGGGCGGCCAGGTGGTCTCGCCGCAAGCCGACTTCGACGTGCTGGTGGTGGCCGACGAGACCGGCTACCCTTTCGTCGAGCAGGTGGACACGGCGCTCACGACGCTGTTCCGCCGCGTCGACGCCGGCGCGAGCGTGCACCTCGTGCTACCGAACCCCGATCTCATCTATCCGCGCGACGAAGCGAGCTTCGGCATCGCCGCCGGAAGCGTCGCACTCATGTTCGAGGCAGCGCTGCAGCGGCGCTATCCGGACCGCGCGGGGCTCGCGTTCGCGCGCCTGGGGAAACCGGCCCCCTATCTGTACGAGGAAGCGCTGCAGCGCTGCGGGACGCGCAACGCCGCCATGGTCGGCGACCAGCTGGAGACCGACATCCGCGGGGCGAATGCGTGCGGCATCGCCTCTGTGCTGGTGACCACAGGCGTAACTGCAGCGGACCTCACCAAGGTGCCCGTGGCGTTGCAGCCGACCTGGCGGATGCGCTCGGTCGCACCATTGGGCATTGCAGCACGCCCCCGTGTAGTCTTGCCGCCGTGCGCGGATGCAATCGACAAATGAGCGGACACCTCGGGCACAATTGTTGACAGTGTTGGAAGCGGCCGCGCTGCGGATGTTACTTAGACAGCTGACGTCGCGATCCAGCGACAGCGAGCTGCGCTCTGCACGGTGAAGAGCGCGCGCCGGAAACAGGAGACCCGAAAATGCAGCGACAGGCAATCCGGGGCGCGGTCTTCGCGCTTCTTTGCTCGAGTCCGGTCGCGGGCCTGGCCGCGCCGGCCGCGCATGTCACCTTCGCCACGCCCGGTGCGTCCGCGGTGAAGGCAGACGGGACGCAAAAGCCTCTGAAGAAAGGCGACCCGCTCGTGCAGGGCGACACCGTTGCCACGCACGGTGGGCGCGCGCAACTGCAGTTCAGCGACGGGGCTTTCGTCTCGCTGCAGCCCGATACGGTGTTCCGGATCGACGAGTATCGCTTCGAGGGCAAGGCCGACGGCTCGGAGCGCGGCTTCTTCACTCTGCTCAAGGGTGGGCTGCGCACCATCACCGGGCTGGTCGGCCGCACCAACCGGGGCAACTATCAGGTCACCACGCAGGACCATTGCGTTGCAGGATAATCAGGGCCTGCACTACGTCGTTGGTCAACCCACGCCCGCTCCTGAACTGAACAAGGGGACAGCGAGCTACAATCTGCTGGGCGCAACCACCCCGACCGGAACCGACAACCTGCCCGGCGGCAAGCTGGACCACGCAAACCTGTGGATCAACTTCGGCAGCCAGCGCGTCGACCTGAACATGCAGGTAACCTACGGCGGCCGTGCCTACACTGTCGATACGCGCTCGAGCGCGGGATCGGCGATCGGCCTGAACCGTGGCCAGGCGAGCTTCGTTGGCCAGGGGTTGGACACGGGTTGCCAGTCGAAGCGCTGCACTACCGACGTCGCCGGCACCGTGGTCGGCCCCAAGGCAGAACGCGCAGGAATGACCTACAGCATCACCGACCGAATGTCATCGGCCATCGAGAACGAGCTCACCTCCCAGGCACGCGCGGCGGAGACACCCGGGATTCACATAAGCGGGGCTGCCGCATTCGCGCGATCGGCTTCGCCCGCGCCGTCCGCCGCGCGCGACTGACCGACCCGGAGGATGCGGAGTCACGTCGTCGCCTTCGTTGCGCTGCTGGCCGTCACGTCGGCTGCCGCCAAGGAGCTTCCGCTCCCCGCCAGCGGGGATATTGTCGGCAAGCTCGGCGTCGTCGTCACCCGGAAGGAAGACACGCTCCTCGACATCGCGCGCCAGCATGGGCTCGGCTACAACGAGATCACCGCTGCCAATCCGGGAATAGACCCATGGGTCCCCGGCGAGAGCACCGAGGTCGTCCTGCCCACTGCGTTCGTGCTGCCGCCCGGCCCGCGCGAAGGGATGGTCATCAACCTCGCGCAGATGCGGCTGTTCTATTTCCCACCACCCCGCCCGGGCGAGCCGGCGCGGGTAATCACGCACCCCATCGGCATCGGAGTGGATATCGCACCCACGCCGTTAGGCGCCACCCGCATCGTGCGCAAGGCGGTCGATCCCACCTGGTACCCGCCCGACTCGATCCGTGAGCGCCGCGCGGAGGAAGGCGAGATCCTGCCGGCCGTCGTTCCGCCCGGACCGGACAACCCGCTGGGCGGCTACGCCCTGTACCTCGCTCTGCCCGGGTATCTGATCCACGGCACCAACCGACCCTGGGGCATCGGCATGCGCGTGAGCAACGGCTGCATCCGCCTGTACCCGGAGGACATCGAAGCGCTGTTCGCGCAGGTGCCGGTCGACACCCGCGTGCGCATCGTGCGCGACCCCTATCTAGTGGGTGAGCGGGACGGCGTGCCTGTGCTGCAGGCGTTCCGACCGCCCGACGATGCACCGGTGGAAGAGAGCTACACGCCGCTGATGCAAGATCTGGTGCGCCGCTACCCACGCGGCACGGTGGATCTGGCGAAGGCGCTGCAGGTGGCGAAGGAAAGGCGCGGGGTGCCTACGCCTATCGCGCCGCGCGCTGCTAAACCCTGAAGCGGGAACGCGAAGGACGCAAAGGGGAAAAGAAAGGACGCAAAGGAAGACGGAACAATCGATCGTGGGGCTGCGCGGGGGCCTGACGGTCAGCTTGATAGCTTGAGAGGGCTCCGAGCCGGCACCCCGCCAGTCCACTCAACTCCAGCTTCCTTCGCGGATCTTCCGTCGCGTACCTTCGCGTCCTTCGCGGTGAAAGACTTCCGGGGGAGTCCCGCCTACTTGCGCATCGACTTCTCGAACATGCGATCGGTCTTCTCATCCAGCCGCGCGGCCGCGTCCTGCGCCTCCAGCGCCATCGCCCTGGCCTCTTCCGCCGCCTTCTGAGCTGCGCGCGCAGAATCGAGAACCTGCTGCGCCATCTCGCTGGACATGGGGGCGCCGCGGCTCTGGACCGCCATCTGGTCCAGCTTCGCGTTCGCGGCGCGCGCCTCGGCCAGCGCGGCTTCCGCCGCTGTGCGCGCGGCCTTCGCCTCGGACAACGCGCTCTGCGCGGTGCTCAACGCCTGGGTCGCCTTGTCGGGCGTGGCGGGCTTGGAGGCGGCGCTGCTCGCGCAGCCGTAGACGAACACAAGCGAAGCAGCGGCGCAGAGCCCTTTGATGGTATTCGATGCCGTTGTCACGGTCGGGTTCTCCTTTTGGCAGTCAGCCGCCACGCACCCGGCGAGGGCCGCGCAGCCGGCGGCGAGCTGCTGCAAACCCCAGAACCCGGGGCCTGGCAGCCCGTCGGTTGAAAAGCGAAACGGGCAGCAGCCGCGGCGCCTGCTCACTGGCAGTGCCGGGTCGCTAGCCGGAGACGATCGGTCCGGTGCGAAACACCGGACGGTGGGAATTATAGGCCGATTACCGGCGCCGGATCATGACGGCGGCTAGGGCTGCCATTGGTCAGTGCGCTCGACCTGGCCTTCGGTGGAAACCGATTCCAGGCGCACGGTGAAGCCCCACAGCCGCCCCAGGTGGCGCAGCACCTCGTCGGTTTCGTCTTCGTGCAGCGGGCGTCCCCGGTGCACCAGGTGGCGCAGCGTGAGCGAGCGGTCGCCATCGCGCTCGTAACGCACGACCTGGATGTCGGGCAGCCGGTTCTCGCGCTCGTAGTGATCGGCCAGGACGCGGCGCACGCGGCGGTAGCCGTGCTCGTCGTGGATGTTGGCCACCTCCAGCTCCGGCTCCCCGGCGCGGTCGGACACGACGAACAGGCGCAGGTCCCGGATCAGGCGCGGCGACAGGTACTGCGCGATGAAGGACTCGTCCTTGAAGTTGCGCATGGCGAAGTCCAGCACCTTCAGCCAATCGCCGCCCGCCAAGTCCGGGAACCAGACGCGGTCCTCTTCGGTGGGATCCTCGCAGATGCGGCGCAGGTCCTGCATCATGGCAAAGCCGAGCGCGTACGGGTTGAGCCCGTGGTAGCCCTTCTCGTCGAAGCCGCGCTGGGCGACGACATTGGTGTGGTGGTGCAGGAACTCGAACATGAAGGCATCGTCCACCATCCGCTTGTCGTACAGCCGGTTGAGCAGGGTGTAGTGCCAGAAGGTGGCCCAGCCCTCGTTCATCACCTTGGTCTGGGTCTGCGGGTAGAAGTACTGCGCGAGCTTGCGCACGATGCGCGCGAGCTCCCGCTGCCAGGGCGCCAGGCGCGGCGAATGCTTCTCCACGAAGTACAGGATGTTCTCCTGCGGCTCCGGCGGGAACACCGACGAGCGGCTCTCGCTCGCCGCCGGGGCGCCCCCCGGCACGGTGCGCCATAGGTCGTTGTAGAGCTTGCGCTCGGACTCCGCGCGCTCGGTGCGGCGCGCCTCGCGCTCCCGCGCCGAGATCGGCGCCGGGCGCTTGTAGCGATCCACACCGTAGTCCATCAAGGCATGGCAGGAGTCGAGCACTTCCTCCACTTCGGCCATGCCGTAGCGCTCCTCGCACTCCATCACATAGTTGCGCGCGAACACCAGGTAGTCGAGCATCGCATCGGCCTGGGTGAACTGGCGGAACAGGTAGTTGCCTTTGAAGAAGGAGTTGTGGCCGTAGCTGGCGTGGGCGATCACCAGCGCCTGCATCGTCAGGCTGTTTTCCTCCATCAGATAGGCGATGCAGGGGCTCGAGTTGATGACGATCTCATAGGCCAGCCCCTGGTAGCCCTTGCGGTAGGACTGCTCGTTGCGGATGAAGGCCTTGCCGAAGGACCAGTGCGGATAGCCGATGGGCAGCCCGCTCGCGGCATAGGCGTCCAGCATCTGCTCGGAGTTGATGATCTCGATCTGGTTCGGGTAGGTATCGAGCCGGAACTCCGCTGCGGTCTCGGCGATGGCCGCGTGATAGCGCTCGATCAGCTCGAAGTCCCATTCCGGCCCGTGGGGCAGCGGACCAGGGCGCATCTCGGTTGCGGCTGGAGCGTTCATCCCTTAGCCCGCTCCTTGCTGAACAGCTCCCGGAACACGGGATAGATCTCCCCGGGCCGGGATACCCGGCGCATGGCGAAATTGTGCTCCTCGCCCTCCATCTCCTGGTACTCGACCCACAGCGGGCTCTTGCGCGCGTCCTCGTCCTCGGGCGTCTCGATGTAAGCGAAATAGCGGGTGAGCGGCAACAGCTCCTCGCGCACGAAGCGGGCGCTCTTGCCCGCGTCCGCGCCGAACGCGTCGCCGTCGGACGCCTGGGCTGCGTAGATGTTCCATTCCGAGCGCGGGTAGCGGGCGGTGACGATCGCCTTCATCAGCTCCAGGGCCGACAGCACAACCGTGCCGCCGCTGCGCTGATCGTAGAAGAAGGTGTCTTCGTCGACCTCCTCCGCCTCGTCGGTGTGGCGGATGAACACGAGCTCGACCTTCTCGTACTTGCGGGTGAGGAACAGGTAAAGCAGCGTGAAGAAGCGCTTGGCGAGATCCTTCTTGCGCTCGTCCATGGACGCCGAGACGTCCATGAGGCAGAACACCACTGCACGCGCAGTAGGAGCGGGCTGCACCACCCGGTGCCGGTAGCGCAGGTCTACGTCGTCGAGAAAGGGCAGCCGCTTGAGGCGGCCCTCCAGCTCCAGGACCCGCACCTCGAGCGCCTCGATCTCGCCGGCGGGTTGATGCTCTCGCAGCGCTTGCGCCAGGTCGGCGCGCGCCTCTTCCAGCTCATCGCGGACCGGACCGCCCAGGGCGATGCGACGCGCCAGCGCGGTCTTCATCGTGCGCGGCACGCTCAGGTTGCTGGGTGTGCCCTCTTTGACGTACCCCGCCCGCACCAGCTTCTTGTTCTCGGCCTCGGCCAGCGCCGTGCGCATGAGGTTGGGCAGCTCGAGGTCGTCGAAGAAGATATTCAGGAACTCGTCGCGCGACAGGGTGAAGACGAACTCGTCGACGCTCTCTCCCTGTCCGGGCTGGTTGCCGCCCGCACCGCGCCCGCCGCCGCTCGGCCGCGGGATGCGGTCGCCGGTGACGAACTCGCGGTTGCCCGGGTATACGCCGTCCCAGTCCCCGCCCGACCCGTAGCGAAAGCCCGGCTCGGACACGTCCTTGGCGGGCACCTTGACCTCGCCGCCCTGAACCATGTCCTTGATCGAGCGGTCGGCCACCATGTCCTTGACCGCGCGCTTGATGTGCTCCTTGTACCGGCGGATGAAGCGCTCGCGATTGACCGCGCTCTTGTTGCGCGCGTTCAGCCGGCGGTCGATGAGGTGCATCATGGTTTTGGGGCTCGAGGTGCGAGGCTCGAGGCGCGAGATAGAAGGCCTTCGGCTCGTGATCTCGAGCCTCGCGCCTCGTGCCTCGCGCCGATCATGAAGACTTCTGCACCCGCAAATACCACTCCGACAGCAGCCGCACCTGTTTCTCCGTATATCCCTTTGCCACCATCCGCTCGACGAAGTTCTGGTGCTTCTTCTGGTCGTCGGCCGAGGACTTGGCGCTGAACGAGATGACCGGCAGCAGGTCCTCGGTGCTGGAGAACATCTTCTTCTCGATGACCTCGCGCAGCTTCTCGTAGGTGTTCCAGGGCGGGTTGCGGCCGGCGTTGTTGGCGCGCGCCCGCAGGACGAAGTTCACCACTTCGTTGCGGAAGTCCTTCGGGTTGGCGATGCCGGCCGGCTTTTCGATCTTCTCCAGCTCGTTGTTGAGCGCCGCCCGGTCGAAGATCTCGCCGGTGTCCGGGTCGCGGTACTCCTCGTCCTGCAGCCAGCAGTCCGCATAGATCACGTAGCGGTCGAACAGGTTCTGCCCGTACTCGGAGTAGGACTCCAGGTAGGCGGTCTGGATCTCCTTGCCGATGAACTCGGCGTAGCGCGGCGCGAGCCAGCCCTTGATGAACTCCAGGTACTTGCGCTTGGTCTCGTCCGGGTAGTCCTCGCGCGCGATGCGCTGCTCCAGCACATACATAAGGTGGACCGGGTTGGCGGCCACCTCGGTCTGGTCGTAGTTGAACACCGACGACAGCACCTTGAAGGCGAAGCGGGTGGACACCCCGGTCATGCCCTCGTCCAGACCGGCATACTCGCGGTACTCCTGGTAGGACTTGGCGCGCGGGTCGGTATCTTTCAGGCTTTCCCCGTCGTACACCCGCATCTTGGAATAGATGCTGGAGTTCTCCGGCTCCTTCAGGCGCGACAGCACCGAGAACTGCGCCATCATGTCCAGCGTGCCGGGAGCGCAGGGCGAATTGGACAACGCACTGTTGCGCAGCAGCTTCTGGTAGATCTTCACTTCCTCGGACTGCTGCAGGCAGTAGGGCACCTTCACGATGTAGATGCGGTCGAGAAAAGCCTCGTTGTTGCGGTTGTTGCGGAAGCTCTGCCACTCCGACTCGTTGGAGTGGGCCAGAATGATCCCGCCGAAGGGGATGGCGGAGAACCCTTCCGTGCCCTTGTAGTTGCCTTCCTGCGTGGCCGTCAGCAGCGGGTGGAGCATCTTGATCGGCGCCTTGAACATCTCGACGAACTCGAGCAGGCCCTGGTTGGCCAGGCACAGCCCCCCCGAGTAGGAGTAGGCATCCGGGTCGTCCTGGGCGTAGCGGTCGAGCTTGCGGATGTCGACCTTGCCCACCAGCGACGAGATGTCCTGGTTGTTCTCGTCGCCCGGCTCGGTCTTGGCGATGGCCACCTGCTTGAGCACGGACGGCTGGATGCGCACCACGCGGAACTGCGAGACGTCGCCGCCGAACTCTTTCAGCCGCTTGATCGCCCAGGGCGACATGATGCCGGTGAGGTAGCGGCGCGGGATGCCGTACTCGGACTCGATCACGTCCCCGTATTGCTCCGGCGCGAACAGGCCCAGCGGCGATTCGTTCACCGGCGAGCCCTTCAGCGCGTAGACGGGCTGGAGCTCCATCAATTGTTTCAAACGCTCGGCGATGGAGCTCTTGCCGCCGCCGACAGGACCGAGCAGATACAGGATCTGCTTGCGTTCCTCGAGGCCTTGTGCAGCGTGTCTGAAGAAGGCCACGATCTGCGAGATCGCGTCTTCCATGCCGTAGAACTCGGCGAAGGCGGGGTAGCGCTTGATGATGCGGTTGGCGAAGATCCGCGACAGGCGCGGATCGTGGCGAGTGTCGACCAGCTCGGGCTCGCCGATTGCCGCCAGCATCCGCTCGGCGGCAGTTGCGTAGGCGCCGGGATCCTTCCGGCACAGGTCCAGGTATTCGTCGAGGGACAACTCCTCGTCCTGGGCAGCGGAGTACCTGGCTTTGTACCCCTCGATGAGCATGCTCATGTGGACTTCTCCTTCACTCTCTCATAGCCGTCACGGTCCCCTCTTCGTGTTGTTGTTCGATCGCATGACTGCAAGTGTAATCGACACATCCCCTCGGAAGGAAAGCAGCCGCTCCACAAGAGTGCTAAGAGCCGTCGCCCTCGACCGACCGTTGCCCTAATTAACGCATGTCGGCTTGCTTCGTGGACAGTCGCATGCAACGACTGGTCCGCCGCGCATCCCCGTCTGCTCACCGCATCCGCTGCCGCATGTGCGTTCGTTGCACGCGCGTTGCGGGCAACATACTCAGTTCTACTGAATCCCTGAGAGACGCGGTCGGCATGCCTCGTCTTCCTCATCGCACCGGCAGCGCTTGCCGTCAGGACCTCTGCCGCCCCTTCAAGCAGCTTTCTTGCCAGCGCTGCTAAGCAGCGCAGAAGTCAGGAAAAACTGCGGCGGCGGCGATGCACATCGTTCGCAAACGCGCGCAATCGTTTGGCCGAACGCCCCGCAACTGGGCGAGCGCTGTCCGACGCCGCTGCGCGGCACGCACCCTCGCGGCAATTGCCCGTGGGTTGAACCAACATCGACCGGTGCGCCGGCAACTTGCGCCCATTCCGACATGCATGTCACGCACAATGGAGCGTTTGTCGCGCCACGACAAGCTGGACGAAGCGAATATCGCCTTCGGCGAGACGGCAGACAGGGGCGGGTGTAGCTTCGGTTCCAGGTCAACGCAGCGCATGCGCCGCCAGCACCTGAGCCACGCAGGCGGTGAGCCTCTGCGCGTAGGCGATGTCCAGGAACTCGTTGGGGCCGTGCGCATTCGATCTCGGGCCCAGCACGCCGGTGATGAGAAGCTGCGCTGCCGGGAAATATCTGCCCAGCATGGCCATGAAAGGAATGGTGCCGCCCTCGCCCATCATCGCCGCCGGTCGGCCGTAGTGGGCCTGGGAGGCCTGCTCGAGCGTCGCCTTCAGCCATGGCGCGGTGGGCGGCGCGCTCCAGCCGCTGGCACCCTGATCGGGCTCGAACGTGACGCTGGCGCCGTGCGGCGGATCCGCTTCGAGTATCCGCTTCATGTCGCGGGTCGCCTGCTGGCCGTCGATCAAGGGCGGCAGGCGCAGCGAGAGCTTGAGGGCCGTCTTCGGCCGCAGCACGTTGCCTGCATCCTTGATGGCCGGCAAGCCATCCGCCCCGACCACCGCGAGAAACGGCCGCCAGGTGCGGTTCAGGATCGCCTCGCCGAAGTCGGTGACCATCGGCCGGGTTGCCCCGGCGAACGGGAACTTGCGGTAGACAGTCTCCCCAAGGATGGCGCCCGCCGCCCGCGCCTGCTCCACGCGCTCGGTTGGTATCTCGCAATGGAACTCGGCCGGCCGGATAGCTCCGGTGGAAGCGTCCTCCAGCCTATCGAGCAGCAGGCGCGCGATGCGCAACGACGAGGGCACCAGTCCGCTCGCATCACCCGAGTGCACGCCCTCGGTCAACACCTCGACCGTCAGCGTGCCGGCCGCCAACCCCCGCAGCGACGTGGTCATCCACAGCTGCTCGTAGTTGCCGCAGCCGGAGTCCAGCCCGACGACCAGGTTTACTTTACCCAGCCGCGGCCCCAGGTGCTCCAGGTAGGCAGGCAGATCGTAGCTCCCGCTCTCCTCGCAGCACTCGATCAGCCCGACGCATCGCGCGTGCGCCACCCCCTGCGCCTGCAGCGCCAGCAGGGCCGCGAGCGAAGCGAACACCGCATAACCGTCGTCGGCACCGCCGCGGCCGTACAGCTTGCCTTGCTCGAGCACTGGCTTCCAGGGCCCGAGATCGGCCCGCCAGTCCGCCATCTCGGGCTGCTTGTCCAGATGTCCGTACAGCAGGACCGTGCCCGCGCCGCTGCCGGCAATCTCGAAAAATAGCACCGGAGTACGACCCGGCAGGCGCAGCACCTCCAGCTGCATGCCGGACACCGGCTGCGCGCGACACCAGGTTTCCGCCAGTGCGACGGCGGCGTCGATGTGGCCGTTGGCTTGCCAGTCGGGATCGAAGTGCGGTGACTTGCAGGGGATGCGGATGTATTCGATCAGGCGCGGGACGATGTCGGCGTCCCATTTGCGGGTGACGAAGTCGAGCAGCTTGGCCGGAGCGAGCGCGGGCATCTTCGCTTCAGTCTACTGCGCAAAACGTGGAACGCCAAGGACGCCAAGAGAAAACCCAAGGACGCCAAGGAACACCATAGATTGGACTGAGCACAAGGGCAGGGACGAACCAGGGAGATTCGTGCCGACTAGTCCTCTGAAATGCCGATTCGGTAGCACCGGCCCATTTATTCCCTCAAGCTCCCGTTCTTGTTCTCCTTGGCGTCCTTTGCGTCCTTGGCGGTGAAGCTTCGCGGGGTATCCGGCTAGTCCGCGCGAATGGCAAACCGTGCGATCTCGAAATCCTCGCCGCTGTCGCTGATGCGCCGGCGGTGCAGCACGTATGGCCTGTCGTGCACCCGCATTTCGCAGGCTTCCAGATGGGCGGAGCGGCCGCGCGGAAGCACGATGGCCACCTCGCCGCCCTGCAGGCTGGTCTGGGTCTCCACCGGCAGGAGGATGCCCTCGACCGGCAGTTCCCAGCGCGCCGCCGGAAGCGGGACGAGGCGCACAGCAACGCCGCCGCGCGCGAGAATCTGCACGCCCACGGAGCGGTGCATCGGATTGCGCGCGGAGACACGCCGGATCACGCCCACGCTCCACGAAGACGGCCAGGTCGGCTTGGAGGCGACCAGCGTGCCCACCGCCAGCCAGTCGTCCTGGCGGATCGGCAGCACCGCACCGAAGCCGCCGTTGCTCTCGTTCTCCACCGTCCAAGCCTCGGTTACCTCGTCCACCAGCGGATCTCCGGCCTCGGTCGCGACCGCATCCAGCACCCGGTCGAAGCCATGCGCCACATGCATGGTCGCGAGCACGCGGTGGCGCGCCTCCGCGCGGGCCGGCGGCTTTTCGCCCCACTGCCGTGCGAGATGCCGCAGCACCTCCGCCACCTCTTCGGGTGCCGTCTCGCGCGCAAGCTTGAGCTCGGCCGGCACGACGCCCGACTCGGCCTGATGGATGAATCCCTCCACCATCACACCCGCGTCCCCCGGCCCGAAGAAGCGCCGGCCGCGGGTGGGGGGCAGGCCTTCGGTGACGCGGTAGGGCGCGCGCGTGGCACGCAAGTCTACGGCGAAGTGGCAGCCCGCGGCCGCCTTGCGATGCAGCAGGAAGAACTCCGCGACGGTTGCCGCCACCCGCTCGGCGATCACCTGGGCCGGAGGCAACAGATTGCCCATGCCCGAGACCGACAGGATCAGGGCGCGCAGGTACTCGCGCCGCACAGTCGAGTCACCGCTCATGCCTGGATAGACCTTGAGCCGCAGGGTGGCGAAGTTGCCGCGATCGGCCAGCGCGTACAGCACACCCATCCGGCTCCACACCAGGGAATCCAGCGCCGAATAGCGCAGCAGAGCCCAGCGCAACTCCAGCGTGTGCGCCCGCATTGCGCGCGCCGCTATCGCCGGCACGCGGAACGTGAGGGGCTCGGACCCGCGAGCCTTCGCCTGGAACATGCGCAAGCAAGACTCATAGCCGTCGGCGAGCTCGCGCGCGATGCGGACCAGCGCGTTCCAGATCCGGTGCTCGCGGTAGGTCTGCATGCGGCCGCCGGATTCCAGGTACTCGCGCGTCAGCGACAGTCGATAGGCCTGGACCAGCTCATCGATCTGGTCGACGACTTCGAACACGCGCACTGCGTCACCCGGCTGGCTCTGCCGGAAGGCCTCCAGCCAGAAACCGGCCTCCTCCACGCGGCCGAGAGAGTCGCGCGCAGACAGCGCAAAGCCCAGCAGGCGCAGGTCCTGACGCTTTTCGGCGGTGGCCTTGGAGTGGGATGCCACGATGCTGCAACCTTCCGGCTGAGAATGCTGACGGGAATGCCGGGCACCCGTGCAAGCTCCACGCCAGCCCCGGCAAGCCCAGCCGGCGGAGGATTGAAAAAGGCGTCATCCCCCGCGAAAGCGGCGATCCAGGACGGTCTGCACAGCCCGGGCTCCCGCCGGAGGCCGCCCTCGACAGTACCGGGGCGGGGACGACAAAGGACCCGGACCCCCTACCCGCGCGGGATCCTGGCCAGATCGTCGGACGACGAAGCGTCGTCGAACAGCCAGAAGCACACGCAGTCATCCAGGGGTGCCTGCGGCGCCCAGTCGGGCAGCTCGATGTCGGTCAGGTCGTTCCAGGGGTGGACGCTGCACGCATGCTCCCGCGCGAACGCGAGCAGTTCATCGCTCACCTCACAGGCGCGCAGCTGGAAGCGCCGGTCGTACCACGCCCCCTGCTGCGCCAGGGGGTGCCAGATGACCAGATAGGGCTTGGAGTACCGGCCCTGGGCAAGGTAGCTGACGGTCATGGCTAGGGGGCACGCGCGAGAAGACCCGGACGAATCATTATGCGCCAGGGCCGGGATAGCGGCCGTATTCTGACCGACTTTCGGCGGCCGGAGCCCGCCGTCGAGCCGTTACTGCACCGGAAAGCACAAGCCGAGCCGTGACCGCTCGGCCTCGCCGGCGGCGGCGCAGCTCAGCGCGCCCGCCGGCAACTCCAGCTCGCAGGCCATGCGCGCGCCATCTCCGAAAGCCAGTGGGAACCGGAGGCTGGATTCGGACGCCTCTTCCTAAGGAAAGCGCTCCGCCTGGCCGGCAAGCTGCAGCAGGCGCTGCCGGATATCGACCAGCAGCCTGAACGCCATGGCCGGCGCATCGCCTTGAGGTGGCGCTCCGAGACGATGGCATGCGCCTGTGCGCAAGCCAGCAGAGAGTGTCGGCACTGGAGCGCGACCTGGAAGCTGGGCACCGCTCCGCGAGATCATGAACGCGTCCGCCCAGCGACGCCAATCAGTCGCACAGCGCCGGCGCGGGGAGCACGGAAAACAGCAAGCCCGCGACGCGCTGCGCGGCATCCGGCCGCGTCACGACGGCCTCCGGCAGCACGGCGTAGAGTTGCCTGCCGGTCTGGCGCAGATAGATCGTCGGGCCCTCTGCCCGCACCACCAGCGAGTGCCCCTCCGGCTGCGCCAGCAACTGAGGCACCCGCCCGCTGTTCTCGGCGAGATATCGGTAGAGCGGGTTGGCGTGGTCGAGCGCACCGCCCTTGAGGCCCGCGACAAGCGCTTCGGCCGCCTGTTTCTCCTCCTCGTTTTCGGAGAACACGTGCTGGGTCTGCACCAGCGTCACCTCGCCCGCGCGGTAGCTGCGCAGCACGAAGTACTCGGCCGGCCGCACCTTGCCGTCGTCTTCGATCAGATAGGCGTGGCCGACGGTGAGCCGCTCCGCTTCCGGAAAGCATGGGCGGGCCGCCTTGGCGAACGCCTCGAGGTCGTTGCACAGCCGCGGCTCGGCTGCGCACACGGCGGGCTGGAGCGCGGCAATCTGGCGCTCCAATCTCTCCTCGTCCGATATCGCAGCCGGCATGTCCTCGGTGCGCTCCTGCGCGCGCGCGGCGCCCGCGGCCGACGCGGCAGTGATGAGGAGCGCGACGAACGCGCTGCTCGTCTTCATGGTTTCCACACCGAGGGATGACAGCGCTGGTAGTTGGGCGCGTAGGGCGTCTGCGCCTCCAGCTCGCGCGCGGCATGCCAGGCCCAGCGCGGGTCGTCCATCATGGCGCGGGCGATCGCCACCATGTCGGCTCGGCCGGAGCCCACAATTTCCTCGGCCTGACGCGCCCGTGTGATCATCCCCACCGCCATGACCGCGATACCCGCCTCTTTCTTGACCTTCTCGGCGAGCGGCACGTTGTATCCGGGCGCGAAGGGAATCTGCTGGCGTGGGTCGAGTTGGCCGGATGTGACGTCGAGGAAGTCGCAGCCCAGCGCTTTCAGCTCGCGTGCGAAGACCACGGTCTCCTCCGGCGTCCAACCGCCCTCCAGCCAATCGGTGGCGGATACGCGCACGCCCAGTGGCTTGTCCGCCGGCCAGACCGCGCGCACCGCCTCGAACACCTCGAGCGGAAAGCGGATGCGGTTGGCCGTGCTGCCGCCGTACTCGTCGTCGCGCCGGTTCGACACCGGCGAGAGGAACTCGTGCAGCAGATAGCCATGCCCCACGTGCAGCTCCACCAGCTCGAACCCGATGCGTGCCGCGCGCTTGGCGGAATCCACGAACTGCTGCTTCACTTCGCGCAGGCCGTCGCGGGTGAGTGCCTGCGGCGTGTGCCATCCGGGCCCGAACGGCAGCGCGGAGGGTGCCAGCGTAGTCCAGGGGCGCTCGTCCGGCGCCAGCGGCTTGCTGCCCTCGGCGGGCGTGTGTACAGAGCCTTTGCGTCCCGAATGGGCCAGCTGGATGCCGAGCTTCGCGACACCGTAGCGGCGGCAGAAATCGACGACGCGCTTGAGCGTCGCCTCGTTCTCGTCGCTGTACAGCCCGAGGCAGCGGTGGCTGATGCGCCCGACGGGCGAGACGTGCGTGGCCTCGGTGATCACCAGCCCTGCCGCACCCATGGCGAACTGGCCGAGGTGCATCAGATGCCAGTCGTTGGCATTGCCGTCCTCCGAGCTGTACTGGCACATGGGCGATACGACTATGCGGTTGGCCAGCTGCAGGCCGCGCAGCGCGAAGGACGTGAACAGAGTGCTGGTCATCAGTGGGGGATGGCGGAAGTTGCAAAGAAGGGCGGATTCTACCGGCTGCCAGGCGTTTGCGCGCGCGCCGTGCGCCACCCAGACCCGGCCTCATGCGAGAATGCGCGCTTCCCTCACCGCTGCCACTCATGCCCATCTCCGACCCAACCGCCCGCCCCGGCGTGGAACAGCTGCGCCCCTCGCGCATCCGCGAGGTCGCCAACGCCGCCATGGGCCGCAAGGACGTCATCGCCTTTTGGTTCGGCGAGCCCGACGAAGTCACGCCGGACTTCATCCGCCAGGCCGCCATCGACTCGCTGAACGCGGGCGAGACCTTCTACAGCCAGAACCTCGGCATCCCCGAGCTGCGCGAGGCCATCGCCGCTTACCTCACGCGGCTGCACCGGCCCACACCGATGGAGCGCATCGCCGTGACCAGTTCCGGCCTGTCCGCGCTGATGATCGCCAGCCAAGCAGTAGTCGGCCCAGGCGACCGCGTCGTTGAGGTCACACCCCTGTGGCCCAACCTGGTGGAGATCCCCAAGATCCTCGGTGCAGGGGTGACGACCGTGGCGCTACGGTTCTCGCCGCAGGGTTGGACTCTGGATCTGGACGAGCTATTCGCCGCGCTCACCCCGGCCACGGCGGCGCTGTACATCAACTCGCCCAACAACCCGACCGGCTGGACGATCGCCCCGGCGGCCCAGCGCGCGATCCTCGACCACTGCCGCCGCTACGGGATCTGGATCTTCGCGGATGACGCCTACGAGCGGCTGTGCTACGCGGACGGCACAGCAGAATCCCCGGCGGTGGCACCGTCTTTCCTCGACATCGCCGATCGGCAGGACCGCGTCATCAGCACCAATACCTTCTCCAAGTCCTGGCTGATGACCGGATTTCGTCTGGGCTGGATCGAAGCGCCCGAAGACATCGTCGCTCACCTCCCCAAGCTGATCGAGTACAACACCTCTTGCGCGCCGGTGTTCGTGCAGCGCGCGGGTGCGGTTGCGGTCGCCCAGGGTGAGCCGGTCGTGGCGCGCACGGTGCGCCGATTCCGCGCGGCGCGCGACTTCCTGGTGCAGAAGCTGCGCGCGCTGCCGGGCGTCGAGGTCGCCAGACCGGACGGCGCGATGTACGTCTTCTTCCGCGCTGGCGGCGTCAGCGATAGCCTGGGGCTCTGCAAGCGCCTCGTGACCGAACAGGGGCTGGGGCTCGCGCCGGGCGTGGCCTTCGGGCCGGAGGGCGAAGGCTTCATCCGCTGGTGTTTTGCCGCGAGTGAGGAGCGGCTGGCCGAGGGTGTGCGGCGGCTAGAGCGGGCGCTACATCGCTGACCGCTCACGGTGAGATCGCGAAGGCCCAAAGGCAACTCCAAGGCACGAACCACGGAGGACACGGTGGACACGGAGGAATGCCTTGTCTTTGACGGCTACAAGCGAGCGTGTTTCGCTGGGGACGAAGTCACCGTACGGCGTCTGGCGACAAACCGGCATCAGTTGAGCTCGGACAGGTCAAGATCCTCCGTGTCCACCGCGTCCTCCGTGGTTCAGATGTAGTGCATTGAACTGGCGGCATCCCAACATGGCCACTGGCCAGAGCGCGTCGAAATACGAGATCGCGGCGTGGGTTCTCGCGGGCGTAACGCTTCTGCTGGTGCTCAAGCTGCGGCTCCTGCCCGGACTTCTGGCCGGACTGCTGGTCTACGAGCTGGTGCACATCCTGGCGCCGCGCCTGCACATCGTGCGCATCAGCGAGCAGCGGCGCAAGCTGGTGGCCGTGACCCTGCTGTCGGCGCTCATCGTCGTGTTCATCGCGCTCGCCATCGTCGGCGTGCTTGCCTTCCTGCGCAGCGACACCGGCAGCCTGCCTGCGCTGCTCGCCAAGATGGCGGACATCCTGGACAGCTCCCGCACGAGGCTTCCGCCCTGGATCGCGCAGAGGTTGCCGGCCAGCCCCGCGGCCCTGCGGGCGACGGCAGCCGACTGGCTGCGCCTTCACGCCGGCGCACTGCAGTCGGTCGGCAAGCAGTTTGGCCTGGGGCTCGCGCACGTGCTGATCGGCCTGATCATCGGCGCGATGGTGTCGCTGCGCGAGGCGCGCCAGGGCGACGCGCGCGGGCCGCTGGCCATCGCGCTGTTCGAGCGCGCCCGCCGCCTGGGCGACGCCTTCCGCCGCATCGTCTTCGCGCAGGTGCGCATTTCGGCGCTCAATACCCTGCTCACCGGCATCTACCTGGCGGCCGTCCTGCCGCTGCTGGGCATCCACCTGCCGCTGGTGAAGACGATGATCCTGGTGACCTTCCTCGCCGGGCTCTTGCCGGTGATCGGCAACCTGATCTCCAACACCGTGATCGTGATCGTGAGCCTGAGCTATTCGGGCGGCGCGGCCATCGGGTCGCTCGCGTTCCTGGTGTTCATCCACAAGCTCGAGTACTTCGTCAACGCCCGCATCGTCGGCACGCAGATCCGCGCACGGGCGTGGGAGCTGCTGCTCGCCATGCTGGTGATGGAGGCGGCCTTCGGCATCCCCGGGCTGATCGCCGCGCCGATCTACTATGCGTACCTGAAGGACGAGCTGGCGAGCCGGGGATTGATATGAAGCTCGCCATCATCTCCGTCACCCCCTTCCGCGAGCTCTGGCCGCTCGGCGCCGATGTGGCCTTCGTTCCCGGGCACGGCCCGATGTCCACGTTCGGCGAGGAACGGCGCAGCAACCCGTACGTGTCGGACTCCGCACTGGAGTAAGGCCCGGCCTCGCACGCAGCGACTGACCAGTTTCTCGATCCGATATGTCAGGCTTCTACGACCGGCACATTCTCCCCTGGGCCTTGAATTGCATCTGTGGGATGAAGCTGGTCACGCACCAGCGCCAGAAGATTGTCCCGCAAGCGCGCGGGCGGGTGCTCGAGGTGGGGATCGGCAGCGGACTGAACCTGCCGCTGTACGATCCAGGCAAAGTCGCCCAGGTGATCGGGCTCGATCCGGGCGCAGAGTTGATCGCCATGGCGCGCAGGCGCGCCCGGACGGCGGCAGTTCCGGTGGAGTTCCTGCAGCAACGAGGGGAGGCGATCCCGCTCGAGTCCGGCAGCATCGACACCGCGGTCGCAACGTACACGCTGTGCACGATTCCGGGTGTGGAGCAGGCGCTCGCCGAGATGCGACGGGTGCTCAAGCCCGGCGGTCGGCTCTTGTTCTGCGAGCACGGACTCGCCCCCGACCCGTCGGTCCAGCGCTGGCAGGCACGCATCACGCCGGCATGGATGTGGCTGGGGGGCGGCTGCCACTTGAATCGTGACATCCCGGCCTTGTTGCAGCGGAGCGGGTTTCGCCCGCAGAGCATAGAGACCGGCTATATGCCTCATGTGCCGCGTCTGGTCGGCTTCCACTACATCGGCAGCGCCGTTCCCGCCTGATCGCGTGCGCGGCGCCCGCACCTATCAGCTCGTCATCGAGTTGACCGCGCCCGTGCGCTTGCGGATCGGGCGCCTGGGCGGGTTCGACTTCCCTGCCGGCCGCTACGTGTACACCGGCAGCGCGCGGCGCAACCTCGCTGCGCGTGTCGCCCGCCACCTCTCCAAATCGAAGCGGCTGCGCTGGCACGTCGACTATCTGCTCGCCAGTGGCAAGGCCCGCGTGACCGGGGTACGCTTATCCAGGCGCGCGGAGTGCACTCTGAATCGCGCCACGCCGGGTGCGGTGCTGGTGCCCCGCTTCGGCGCAAGCGACTGCCGCGCCCGCTGCGGCAGCCACCTGAAGTATCTCGGCCCCCCTCCAGGAGCGCGCCCATGACGGAGTTTCTTCCGGACCTCGCTCGGCTCGAAGCCGCCGCCGCCATCGTCTACGAAGGTCTGGCACCGACGCCGCAGTACGCCTGGCCGCTGCTGCGAGAAGCGCTGGGGAGCGAGCTGTGGGTCAAGCACGAGAACCACACGCCCATCGGCGCCTTCAAGGTGCGCGGCGGGCTGACCTACTTCCACGATCTGGCGCAGCGTCGCGAACGGCCGCGCGGCGTGATCAGCGCCACCCGCGGCAACCACGGCCAGTCGGTAGGCTTCGCAGCGAACCGCTACGGCATCCCTGCCACCGTCGTCGTGCCCCACGGTAACAGCCGCGAGAAGAACGCAGCGATGCGCGCACTGGGCGTCGAGCTGGTCGAGCACGGCGAGGATTTCCAAGCCGCCCGCGAGCATGCCGCGAAGCTGTCGCAAGAGCGTGACCTGGAAATGGTGCCCTCGTTTCATCCGCTCCTGGTGCAGGGCGTGGCGAGCTACTCCCTGGAGCTGCTGCGGGCGGTTCCCGATCTAGATGTGGCGTACGTGCCTATCGGCCTGGGGTCGGGAATCTGCGGCATGATCGCAGCGCGCGAGGCGCTGCGCCGGACAACGCAAGTCGTGGGCGTGGTTTCAGCCCACGCCCCCGCCTACGCCTTGTCCTTCGCCCAGAGAGGGTCCGTCGAGCACGCGGTCACCACGCGCATCGCCGATGGCATGGCGTGCCGGACGCCGGAACCCGACGCGCTCGAGATCCTCTGGAAGTACCTGGCGCGCGTAGTGCAGGTGACTGACGCGGAGGTGGAAGCGGCCATGCGGTTGATGTTCAGCGCCACACACAACACCGCGGAAGGCGCCGGCGCGGCGGGCCTGGCTGCAGCCCTGCAGGAGCGTGCCCGGCTCGCGGGCAAGAAGGTGGGGATGGTGCTGTCCGGCGGGAATGTCGACCGGGATGTCTTCGCGCGGGTGCTGCTACAGCCTACAACCCCAGGGTAGCCACAGAGACACAGAGGCACAGAGAAAGCGAGAGGGAGCTTTTTCCGAAACCCCCGCAGGCCCGCCGGGTGAGTTGCTTCGTGCTGAATCTGCGGCCTGCGGCGCCGCCCGCGAAATCAACGCTTGCGGGCGGGCTGCGGAAGACGCGACGCGGTCCGCGTGGCGCGACGTCCCAACTCGACGACGGCCTCAGCGAGGAGGTCGAAGTCGCGCCGGTGGGCGCTGGTCGGCCTGGCCACCAGCGCGATGGTGCGAGCCGGCACCTGGGTGGAGAACGGCCGCGCGACCAGTTGTGTGCCGTTGAGGATGCCGGCCTTGAGCGTCATCTCGGGAAGCAGCGTCGCGCCCAGCCCCCCCTCCACCATCTGCAGCAGCGTGTGCAGGCTGGTCGCCTCCACCATCGACGCGGGATTGGCGGTGCGTGAACCGCACGCGGCGATCGCATGGTCGCGCAGACAATGCCCCTCCTCCAGTAGCACGATGTGGCCGGCGCGCAGGTCGCGCACGGCGACCTCCTTCGCGCTCGCCAGCGGGTCGTCGGCGCGGGCGACGAACCAGAACTCGTCCCGGAACAGCTTGCGCACCGTGAGCTCTCCGGTGTCATAAGGCAGCGCGATCAGGGCCATATCGAGCTCGGCCGCTCGCAGGCGCTCGAGCAAGCGTTCGGTCAGGTCCTCGCGCAGGTAGAGCTGGAGCTGCGGGTACTGCGCGCGCAGGCTCGGCAGGACCATCGGCAGCAGAAACGGCGCGATGGTGGGGATCACACCGAGGTGCAATGGCCCAGACAGCGGCTGGCCCGCGCCCCTGGCGACTTCCATGAGGTCCTGCGCCTGCGCGAGCAGGGCACGAGCACGCGTGACGACTTCTGAGCCCGCGGCGGTCATGCGCACCGTGCGCGTGTCGCGCTCCACCAGCTCCACCTCGAGCAGGCTCTCGAGCTCCTTGATGCCGGCTGAGAGGGTCGACTGCGTGACGTAGCAGTCCTCGGCGGCCTGGCGGAAGTTCAGACGCTCCGAGACCGCGACGAGGTAGCGCAGCTGGCGCAGCGAGGGGAGCCCACTGGTTACCATGAGTAAGTCCTAGGCGCGAGGCGCGAGAAGTATGGGCTTGGAGCCAGAGCTCGAGCCTCGCGCCTGCTCTATCCTAATCGACTGCCTCGATCAGGGCAAAGCCGGCGCCGATGCTCATACGCCGCAGGCTGCCCTTGACGCGGCCCAGCGCCAGCCAGACAATACGTAGCCTTCGGGGGTGGCCGGTTGCAATGCTGGCCTGCACCCGAGCCACGCATCGGGGAGGCTAGGTCGCCCGTCTCCCGGCTGCCGAACACAGAATCCTAAGGGGCGGCTTAGTTGGGGGAGTTCACTCATGCGATCCTTGCAACGCAATCGCCGTGTCGTGCTCGCGGCGGCAGTATCCGCGTTGTCCGTCTCCTCGTTCGCCTACGCAGCAGACGTGGATTTTCAGCGTCTGCTCAACGCGGACAAGGAACCGGGCAACTGGATGAGCTATCACGGCTCATACAAGTCCTGGCATTACAGCAGCCTCGATCAAATCAACACCCGAAACGTCGGCAAGCTTCACGAAGCCTGGTCACATGTGGCTTCTCGCGCCAACCGCGGCCTGCAAGGGATCCCGCTCGCAATCGATGGCGTGCTGTACTACACGAGCCCGTACAACCAGGTTTATGCACTGGACGGTGCCACCGGCCAAATGATCTGGACCTACAAGCACAAGCTGAATGAGGATCTGGTCGCGCGGCAGACCCACTCGCCATACAACCGCGGCCTCGCCGCCGGCTACGGCAATCTCTACATGGGTACGCTGGACGGCAAGCTGGCCGCAATCGACATGAAGACCGGCAAGCTCAACTGGGAGACCAAGCTGGTCGATTCCGAGAAGCTGACCGTTGGTTTTACCGGCGCGCCGCTGCTGGTCAAAGAGATGGTGATCATCGGCTCGCAGGGTGGTGAGTGGCCCTACCGTGGTCCGATCTTCGGCGTCAACGCCAAGACCGGCGCACAGGTCTGGCAGTTCTTCACCTCTGGCGGCAACGACGGCACCGAAAACGATGCCCGCAACACCTGGGGCGGGGACTCCTACAAGACCGGTGGCGGTGGCGGCTGGATGGCAGGCAGCTACGACCCCGAGAGCGACACCGTCTGGTGGGGCACCGCCAACCCGGCGCCGCTGTATGACTGGGCTGGGGAGAAGTGGATGACCGAGGGTCCGCGTCCAGGCATCAACCTGTACACGTCTTCCGTCATCTTGCTCGATCCTAACACCGGCAAGCTGAAGGGCTTCCACCAGGTCCTGCCCCACGACGCGTGGGACTTCGACCCGGCCCAGGGCGAGCTGATGATGATCGACCGCGACGGCAAGAAGTATGTCGTGCATCCGAGCAAGAGCGGCTTCGTGTTCGTGTTCGATCGCAGCAACGGCAAGCCGGTCAACGTCTACAAGGGCGTGGACGCCATCAACTTCGTCAAGGACATCAAGCCCAATGGCGAACTGGTGGGCCGCTGGGATCCGCCCGAAGGCAAGCACAAGAACCTGTGCCCGGCAATTGCGGGTGGCTACAGCTGGAACGCAGGCTCCTACAGCCCGAAGACCAATCTGCTGTACAAGGTCGGCTTCGAGTGGTGCATGGACCTAGACATCAAGAAGACCGAGCCGATCACCGAACCCGTGGTGCAGCTGAACATCGGCGCCGACTTCACGATGCACGGGCCGGGCGACGACAAACCCTGGGGCCATATCCGCGCACGTGATCCGATCACCGGCAAGGTGAAGTTTGAGATCCGCTACAACGGGGCGGTACCCCACGGTGGCCTGCTCACGACC